>Ga0302323_100000830_pt1 | contig 25078 bp, 23 predicted proteins | sample Fen_T0_3_FD_201950 | JGI IMG/M metagenome (GOLD analysis project Ga0302323, IMG submission 201950) | Peat permafrost microbial communities from Stordalen Mire near Abisko, Sweden - Fen_T0_3 | ecosystem: Environmental > Terrestrial > Soil > Wetlands > Permafrost | place: Sweden: Abisko...
TGGGCCCAGCATTGTTGTCACGTGTGTCGGTTCGCTACGGCCGCGCACTCGGAGGGAACTCGGCGACCAGGGTGGCCGCGATCGCATTCAGCCGATCACCGCGGGCACTCGGCCTCGCCTGGCTGCCCCACCGTCGTTCGGGCCGAGGCGCCCGTGCGGCGTCGTCGCTTTTTTGGCCGCCGAGCTTCGTGGCGCTCCCCTTCGCGGAGCTCCCTCTTCTGCGAGGGAGCCACCTCGTTGGCGCATCGTATTCTTGACGCGGAACGCCGGGCTGACATACCTTGAAGCGACCGATGTCGTTCCGCGCTACCCGTCGTTTCGCACGCCGTGCCGCTATTTGCGGCGGGCGCGTAATGCCGTAGCGGTTCTCGACACCGGCACTTCGCGTAACCGCCCACGAAATGGGTGGTTACGTCGCGCCTGGCACGGCGGGCCACCCGAAAGGATAGCCGCCGTGACCTCGCCCTCTCGACCCGGTATTTTCAAGCCCGTTCCCGAACCCTCCTCGCCCCAGTCACTGCTTGCCGCGCGAGCTCAGTTGATGGCGGTGGCGGCGCGTCCGCCACGCATCATGGTGCGCGGCAGTGGCTCGTACCTGTGGGACCACGAGGGCACTCGCTACCTCGACTTCGTTCAGGGCTGGGCCGTGAATGCCCTAGGTCACGCTCCACCGGAGATCGCGGGTGCGCTCCAAGCTCAGGCCCAAACGCTGATCAGTGCGAGCCCCGCGTTTCACAATGCTCCGCAGCTGAGTTTTGCGGCTCAGCTGACCGGCGCCGCAGGTTTGGCCCAGGTGCACTTCACGAACAGCGGCGCGGAGGCCAACGAAGCGGCTCTGAAGCTGGCTCGCAAATGGGGCCGGCTCCATCGCGGCGGCGCACACCAGATCATCACCACCTTGGGTAGCTTTCACGGGCGCACGCTGGCGCTGATGGCGGCCAGCGGTAAACCCGGGTGGGACGCGCTTTTCCCGCCGGTCATGCCCGGCTTCGTCAAGGTACCGTACGGCGACGCCGCCGCCGTCGCGGCGCAGGTCAAGGCGGAGACCGTGGCCGTCATGGTGGAGCCGATCCAAGGTGAGGCCGGCGTGGTCGTACCTCCGGAGGGGTTCTTGCACCACCTTCGTCGTCTTTGTGACGAACGAGGGTTGTTGCTGATCTGTGACGAGGTGCAAACCGGCATGGGACGTACGGGCGGCTTGTTCGCGTTCGAACGCGAAGGGGTGAAGCCCGACATCTTGACGCTCGGCAAGGGCCTGGGGGGCGGAGTTCCGATCTCGGCCGTCCTCGCCAACGAACGCAGCAGCTGTTTCGAGCCCGGTGATCAGGGCGGAACCTACAACGGCAATCCGCTGATGGTCGCCGTCGCCAACCGCGTCTTCGACGTCGTGTCTCGCCCCGAATTCCTGGCCACGGTGCGCGCGCGCGGACGATACCTCGAAGAACGGCTGCGCCCGCTCTGTTTGGCGCACGGCATTGGCCTACGCGGCCGCGGTCTACTCTGGGCGCTGGTGCTGCCTGAGCACACCGCGGAAGCCATCGTGCAGGCATGCTTTGCCAACGGTCTGCTGATCAATGCGCCCCGCCCCAACTTGCTACGCCTGATGCCTTCGCTACGCGTCAGCGAGTCGGAGATTGACGAGTTCTCGACGTTGCTCGAGAGCGCGCTGCGCAGCGGTTAGCCGCGCTCGTCAGTGCGCGAGATTCGTCGCTCGTTCCAGATGTTCGAGCTGTCCTACGGGGCTATTCGTCGTCCCGCAGGACGGCGCCAACCGCCCGAGCTTCGTGCTTCGCCTCGTCACTGCCGACAGCGGCTGCGTGCAGTTCTCATCCTGACGTCCTACTTGATCAGCCAACTCTGGTCAGGAAGGAGCCGATAGGAGCAGCTGAGCCGCCAAGTCGGGCGCCGGACGAACCCGGGCTCGACCGGCGCCCGACTTGGCGGTTCGAACCATACCCGCGAGCTTGCCCGAGTCCGCCGCTTTCGAAACGTCAGGATGAGAACTGCACCGGTGAGGCTTCGCACATCAGCCGCTCGCTGCCGACGAATCAGTCGCTGGGTTTGAAGCGATAGCCGACGCGCTGCGCGGTCAGTAGCATTTCGGGTCGCGTGGGATCCTTCTCTAGCTTGTCTCTCAGCTGCTTCATGAACACGCGCAAATAGTGTACTTCACTGACGCGCGACGGACCCCAGACCTCCCGCAGCAGCGTGCGATAGGTGATCACACGGCCGGGCTGCCGTACGAGCACGGCGAGCAGCTTGTATTGCTTCGAGGTGAGGACCACTTTTTGGCCATCCAACGAAACTTCGTGGGTCATGAAGTCGACCCGCAGCCTGCCGTTGAAGAACGACTCCGAGGGCTTGGCAATGTGCGGCGCGTAACGCAACGCGGCTCGAACGCGGGCCATCAGCTCCGCTTCTCGGAAGGGCTTCGTTACGTAATCGTTGGCACCCGCATCGAGCGCCTCGACCTGTTGCGCCTCGGCGTCTCGCGCGGAGATGACGATGATTGGCACCTGCTGCGTGCGTCTCAGGATCCTAGTCACCTCAACGCCGTCTCGGTCCGGTAGACCCAGATCCAACAACACCAAGTTAGGGGCGCGTAGGGACGCTTGATACAGCCCGTCTTCGGCGGTCGCGGCTTCCAGCGTGGCATAACCCTGGTCACGCAGCGCGACGCACAATGTGCGCCTCATGGCGGGCTCGTCTTCGATGGTCAAAATCAGCGGTTGCAGAGTCATCAGTCGTCTTCCAGTTCACGCGTCAGGATGGCTCGGGGTAGCGTGAATTCCACGGTTGCGCCACCGCCCGCAGTTTCCTGTACTCGTATTCGACCGCGATGTGCCACGACCGCCGCTCGGCAGATCGTGAGGCCGAGGCCGGCACCGCCGTCTCGCTTCGATCCGCTGCCACGGAAGAATTTCTCGAACACCTTCTCGCGTTCCTCCAGGCGAATGCCCGGACCGTGGTCGATGACGCGCACGAGCACGCCGCCATCGCCCGCGTCGTTCGCTTCCACTTCGATCGTCGAACCAGTAGGCGAATAGCGGAGCGCGTTCTCCAGTAGGTTGATCAGCGTTTGCTCGACCAACACCGCATCGACGTCGACCGAGGGAAGATCCGCCGGCAAGTGTACGCGGATGCGCGCCGCCGCATTCGGGATTGAAAGCGCGCGGATCGCGCTGTCCAAAAGCTCGGCCATTTCTTCCGGCAGCCGCTGCAAAGCGAGCTCGCCGGACTCGAGTTTGGTCATCGACAGGAGATTAGCGACCAACCGGTTGAGGCGTTCGGACTCGTCCACGATGGTGCGCATCAAATCACGCCGGACTTCGTCACTGAGCTGGGAGTCGGCGCGTGCGGCGGTGCTTGCGGCCGTGAGAATGGCTGCCAACGGGTTTCGAAGATCGTGCGAAACTGCAGCCAAAAGCGAGCTTCGCGTGCGCTCGGTTTCGGCCTGCAGCTCGGCTCGGTGCGTCGCGTCGGACAATAACAACCGCTCCACTGCGCCCGCCAGCTGCGCTGCGCACATCAGCAACAGCGGGCGTCCCCCGACGTCCGAGAAGCGCTTCGAATTGCGCGGCGAAAGACCGAGAAGGCCCACGCTGCGATGCGCGCCATTCAGCGTGAGCCACAGGTTCAACCCCGGAACCGCCGGATCTTCGACCAGCTCACCCTTCTTCCATGCGTCGAGGGCGAGCCTTCGTTCTTCTGCGGAATCCAGGCCGAGCTCGTCGGTCGGGAGTGCCGATGTTCCCGACTGCAGCGCGACGTGCACGCGCGCATCGAACAGCTTTGCCAGGCGACGCTCGGCGAACGAACTCAACTGCGGCAGCGAGTGGACTTCGGACAACGCTTGGCTGAAGCCGTACAGGGTATTGGCGAACGCTTCACTGCGTTTTGCCGTCTCGCGTTGCTTGCGTAGGCCCTGATTCAAGCCGCTGATTACGCCCGCTACCACGACCATGCCAACGAAGGTCAGTACGCTGCCCGCGTCCGGCGCGCTCAAGGACCAGTAGGGCGGGATGAAGAAGAAGTCGAAGCTCAGCACGCTGATCACCGCCGCGAATAGCGACGGCGCCGGCGCGCAACGCGCAGCGATCGCGACCACGCCGAGCAGGTACACGATCACGAAGTCTGCGAGCTGAGCCCACGGCGTGATCACCTGGCAGATCAGGGAGCTTGCGGCGGCGACGGGAATCGCCAGCGCATAGTGAGTGAGCGGCGAAGTCGTCAGCCAGCCGCGGCCATCGACGCGCTGCCAGAGGCGCGGTTCCTCGCTCGATGGCGGAGGATGAGTGACGCTCTGATCCATGCAATCTCTCAAGGCTAGCGCCGCTATTGAGCCCCAATTCGCGTTTCAAAGATGAAGAATATAAGTACTCGCCCTCCCCTAAATTTATCACCCCCTAATTATTGCGAAACATGGGCGAAATATTCGCACAGGGTGCGAGCTTGGCCGACAGTGTTCCCCTCGCCCGACAAATGCGAATCGACTGCAGGTTCCGGGTACAAATGCCACGCACATTCTCACGTGAGATCTCACGAATGGCAGCGCAACGCGTCGTGAAAGAAGCGAAAGAAAATCTGTCATTTCGGCTCGAACAACGAGCTGAACGCGAATTCCAGACGAAACGTTGAGCCAGCTACTCCATCTCGAGTCCCAGGCTTCGCGCATTCATGCGTGCCCTCGTACAGGAGAACCCTAATGTTTGAGAATCTTCTGGCCCGTTATCGACAGCCAGGCCGGCAAAAGCTGTTCTGGACCATTCTGGCAGCAAAACTTCTCGGTGTCGTTGCGCTGTTTGCGATCGTCAAAGGTGTCAGCTTCTATTTCGCAACTCCAGCGCTGGCTGATGACGCGGCGGCGGCCCCCCCCGCATACGTCAATCCAATGAACACCATGTGGACGCTCGTAGCGGCCTTCTTGGTGTTCTTCATGCAGGCGGGCTTCATGATGCTCGAGGCCGGTTTCGCACGGACGCGTGAGACGGTGAACATCTTGCTCGAAGGTATCGTCGATACCTGCTTGTGCGGCATCCTGTTCTGGGCGTGGGGCTTTGCCTTCATGTTCGGTTCCGGCAACGGTTTCATCGGCAAGCAGTACTTCTTCTTGCATGGCGCGCCCGAGACCTTCGGTTCGTCCGGCGTAGCCATACTGGCGTTCTTCCTGTTCCAGTTCGCATTCGCGGACACCTGCAGCACGATCACCTCGGGCGCGATGGTCGGTCGTACCGGGTTCGTGGGTGACCTCCTGTACAGCTTCGGGGTGAGCGGTTTCATCTACCCGATCCTCGGTCACTGGGCGTGGGGTCCGGACGGTTGGCTCAACACGATTCACCCCGTTCCGTTTCACGACTTCGCTGGTTCCACCGTCGTGCACACGATCGGCGGCTTCGTTGCGCTCGCGGGCTCGATTGCGCTCGGACCGCGCCTGGGTCGTAAATTCAAGCGCGACGGCGGCAGCATGCCTCCGGGTCACGACATGACGATCGCGGCGGTTGGTGGTGTGATCCTGTGGTTCGGCTGGTACGGGTTCAACCCGGGCAGCACGCTCTCGGCGATGGATATGCAAGGCTGTGGTCGCGTCGCCGCGAACACCACTCTCGCTGCCTGTTCCGGTGGTTTGGCGGCATTGTTCTTCATCTTGCCCCGCAACAAGGTCTGGGATTGCGGCATGACCGTGAACGGTTTCCTTGCCGGTCTCGTCGCCATTACCTGCCCGTGTTACTGGGTCTCCCCGTTCGGAGCGATCTGCATCGGCGCCATCGCTGGCGTGGTCGTCGTTCTCGGCATCGACGTGGTCGAGTACTTCCGAGTCGACGATCCAGTAGGCGCCGTTGCCGTGCACGGCGTATGCGGCATCTTCGGCACCCTGAGCTTGGGCTTGTTCGCGACCGGCGAATACGGCGCGCCAACCCCGTTGGGAGCCGACAACTCGGCGGGTGCCGTGGTGAGCGGTCTGTTCTACGGCGGTGGCGCCAATCAGCTGATCGCCCAGGCGATCGGCAGCGCCTCGGTCACGGCGGCCACTTTCATCGTCGGCATGGCGCTCATGTACGCGGTCAAAGCCACGGGAACGTTGCGCGTCTCCAAGGAAGGCGAGCTCGAAGGGCTCGACATCCACGAGCACGGCGGCCCGGCTTACCCGGAGCTGCTGGGCGGGCTCTCAGGCTACTCCGGTGGTAGCAGCGAAGAGTCCTCCGCAGCCCACATGGTCGCTCCGGCGAAGTGATCTCGGTTCTCGGAGCATAAAACAAATACGCGAAGCCCCGGGGTCCCCGGTGGCGCATGGCGGGTGCGTTACGAGACGCCCCCGCCATTCGCTTTTTTGTGCTGCCGCCGGCCCGTCGCGCCGCCCGAAATCAATCGCAGCCGCAGTTGCCCTGAAGGCCTACCAGTTCCATGGCATCGCCGCAGTCGAGTGAGGTCTCGGTGTACAGAACCCGAGCCGCCGAACGGAGGGCCGACTTTCGCTGGTCTACCGGGGCGGCGCTCACGGCGCGCAGGGCTTCGCGAGCTCTGACGGGGACCGATTCGCTGTGAATGAGCAGAGGAGCTAGGGAAAATGGCATGTCTTTTGGTCCTTAGGTGAGACGAGGGCGTCGGGCCGGACCCGGTTCACGAGTCGCCCACCCGGAACGTGCGGCCGCGGTTTCTTCTGTCAAGCGACTTTCTTTTGAATACCTACTTTCTTTTGGAAAGTAACTGGCTAAACTAAATTGATGGCCAAATCGGTCGACTGCCAATGTCACGCTTTCCAGCTCGCCGCCGATGTTCTCGGGCGTCCGTGGAGCGCGTTGATACTCACGGCGCTGCAGGCAGGGCCACGTCGCTTTGGTGAACTGGGTGACACCGCTGCGGGCTTGGGTACCAAGGTACTTTCTGCGCGTCTCAAGGAGTTGGAAGCTCGTGGCCTCGTTCAGCGTCACGTCGAGCCAGGGCCGCCGGTGCGGGTGTCCTACGAACTCACGGATCGCGGTCGCGGCTTCGGCCATGTCGCAGAGGCGATTCAGCGTTGGGGCCGGGAGCTGACCGAGCCCAGCGCTACCCGCCCACGGCGCGCGTGAACGCCGTTTGCTGCGTGGTGGCTCCCGCGATCTCCGTGCTGTTGCCGGCCTATAACGCCGCGCAGACGATTGCGCCTGCGTTGCGAAGTGTGCAACGCCAATCGGAGGCAGATTGGGAGTGCGTCGTCGTCGATGATGGATCTGCGGACGACACGCCCCGGATCGTCGCTGGCTTCGCTCGCGCGGATGCTCGTGTGCGCCTCGTTCCGCGTAGCCACGGTGGCATCGTCGCGGCCTTGCAAACTGGGCTCCGAGAGTGCCGAGCGAAACTCATCGCTCGCTTCGACGCCGATGACTTGATGTCGCGCCGGCGCCTGGAGCTGCAGCGGCTTCTTCTGGAGCAGAACCCTGCGCTTTCGGCCGTCGGCTGTCACGTGCGACTCTTCCCCCGTGCCACCTTGCGTGAACGCAGGATCATGTATGAAAAGTGGCTCGGCTCACTGCGTACTCCCGAACAGTTGGAGCGCGAAGCCTTCGTGGAGTGTCCGGTAGCCCACCCCACATTGCTGGTTCGACGCGAAGTGTTGCTCGACTTCGGCTACCGCGACCGCGGCTGGCCAGAGGACTACGACCTCGTCCTTCGGATCTTGGCGAGTGGCCGGCGAATCGGCATCGTGCCACGCAGGTTGCTTCATTGGCGCGACAGCGCCTCTCGGCTGTCACGCGTTTGCGGAAACTATTCTATCCCTGCCTTCGTCGAGTGTAAGGCGGAGTTCTTGGCGAGCGGCTTCCTCGCGGCGAGCGAGCGCTACCTGCTCTGGGGCTTTGGGGACACGGGCAAGGCCTTGGCCAACGCGCTCGCGCGGCGCGGCAAGTATCCGGCGGCGATCATCGAGCTCCATCCGCGTCGCCTCGGACAATTGATTCGACGCGTCCCCGTGTTGGCCCCTAGTGCCCTGCTCGACTTGCCGCCACGCCCCCTGGTCGTATCCGTTGCAGGGTTGCGCCCGCGCAGCGAAATTCGCGCTGCACTCGCCGCCATGGGTTTTCGTGAATTGCGGGACTACGTGTGCGCCGCATGAGTGCTCGCCGCCTCGGCTTCCGCTTGCTCGGTGCGCTCGTTGGCTCAGCGCTGGCGTTCGCACTAGCCTTGGCCGCGGCCCACTACTATTCGGCGCCCGATCTAAACGGTGCTTCCCGCACGAGCTTTTGGCTCGAGCCAGATTTCGACTACGCCGCCGCATCGAGTTTGGTTGCCGTTGGGGTCGCGTTATCGTGCGGCGCAGCGGGCACGCGAGCGCGGCTGTTCGGTACGGGGCTACTCCGCGCGTCGATCTGGTTCGGGCTTACCGTGCTGCTCGTTGCGGCGTGGGGTAACTCGCTCTCACTCTTGACACTGATGATTGCGCCGAGCCATGCATTCTGTTGCTTACGCGTCGCGAGTCTGGCCCGCTCGTGGCGGGCAGAGTCGCTGTTTCACGAGCAGCCTTGAGAGTGCCTCGAGCGGCGATCCCAAAAGATCCCGAAACGCACTGACCGCGGTCAAGCTACGCGATTTTCGAGACCGGCCGCAGGCGAGCCAACAAAAATAGCGCGATCAGCATGAACGACCCCGCCGCGATGGCCAACGATACGTGCACGCTCAGGATGCTTCCGACCAAACCGACGGTCACCCCGCTGAAGGCACGCAGGCCGCCAGAAGACATATTGAACAGTCCGAGCACGCGGCCGCGAATTTCCGATGGGGCCTGAAGCTGAACGATCGTCTGCGTCATGCTGCTGAACGACAGCTCGAAGAAACCGGCCAGGAACAGGAATAACAACGCTAGCGGGTACGAGCGGACGAGCGCAAAGGCGCCCAGCGCGCAAGCCCAAAGGGTGGCGAGCTTCAGCGCCGAACTGGTTTCGGAGCGCAGTAGGCTGCGACCGCTCTCCAACAAGAGCCCACCGACCAACGCGCCCGCGGCATCCGCGCCGAGCAAGGCCGTATACGCGGCGCCCGGATCTCCGTGACCCAAGTCCGTGGCAAAGGTCGGCATTTGCGCCTGATAGCTATTTCCGACGAAGAAAGAGGCGCCACCCGCCAGGATGATCATCGCCACCAGCACCGGGAAGCCGCGGACGTCGCGGATGGTAGCGAATATATCGGCCAGGCCGCGCACGGCGCGCCGTGGTCCCTCACCGCTGCGGAAGTGGCGCCCGTACGGGGCTCGGATTAGCCACACGAGCAGCGGTAGGTAGAACGTTGCGTTCAAGAACATGCCGTAGTTCGGGCCGAGCGTGCGTAAAATCAAGCTGCCGATGCCGGGCCCGGCCAGCATGCCGAGGTACCTGGCCGTCGCGTTCAGACGCACTGCACTGGCGATGCCCTCTGCGCCGACGACATCGTACAAGAGTACCTGGCTGGAGGTCAGCCAGAACACGCCAGCGCAACCGTGCAGGATCAGAAGCGCCATTGCGTGCCACATCCGCAGCGTACCCGTGACGAAGAAGTAGCCCCAGCCGAGTGACACCGTCATGAACAACGCCGCGCCGATTTGGATCAAACGCCTCGAGTCGAAGCGATCGTTCAGTGCGCCTACAGGCACCGAAAAAACCAGGTAGGGCACCCAGTGCGAAACGACGGCAAAGCCGCCGAGAGCTGGCGAATGAAACTTCTGGAAGGCGACCCAGTAGCTTATCACGTGCTCCACGTTGTCGGCGGTCATCGTGAGCAAGAAGGTAAGCAGAAAAACGCGAAACCCAGGCAGCCGTAGGGCGTCGAACGGACGGTGAGTGTTTTGCATGAGCTTTCGGACCCGGAGCTTCGAAGCTAGGGTGAGTCGGAAGCCGGGTCGAGCCCGTTGCCGTAAGGCGCCGACGAGCGGGTCGACCTCGGCAGTAAATGACTCGTCTCTTCGCGCTAGAACTCGAAACGAAACGGCATACTTTGCCCGGGATTGACGAACGGGCGCGGCACACGCAGCCGCTTCCACAAGTACGCCACGTACGCTGCACGATGGCGTGTGGGATCGCTACCCCGTGGCACGAGCGGCAGCATGAATTCATCAGGTACGGCGGCCACTGCCCCCTCGAGCACTTCTCGGGTCAAACGAGGGGCGAGCTCCTCGTCACAGGCCTGAAACTGACGCGGAGAGACGTGAAGTAGGTGATTTTCTACGAAGCTTCCTGGTTGCCGCGGTGCCTGTTCGGTGACGTTGTCCCAGTCGTATTGAAATGTCAGGGCCGCCCCATTGTCGATCAGCGAAACTCGGCCGGCCTTGATCATCAGGTTCGGGTTCTGTTCAGTGCGATCGGGGTTTTGAACCAGCGCATCGAGCCAAACGATCGACGCTGCCAGCTCGGGCCGAAGGTGTCGAGCATCGGGCGGCTTCAAATCTCGATAGCCCTGCAAAAATTCGAACCCCAAGTTCAGCCCGGCGCTGCGCCTCAACAGGTCGATCAGTTCTTCATGTGGCTCCAGGCTCGCGATCCCGGGCTCGATCTCGACCAGACAACGCGCCGGCGTCGACAGCCCGAGCGCTTCTGCAAGTTCGCCGACCACGATCTCTGCCACGAGCGGTGCAGAGCCGTGGGCCGTGGCGTGCAGCTTCGTAAAGATCCGCTCGTCACCCGTATCCACCATCACCGGCCAAGAACTGCCTTGGCGGAACGCGGACAACACTCGACGAGCTTTTACCCGGCGCACGGCAGTGGCGCAGCCTACGACCGAAGTGACACACTTTCCACCCCCCCGAGAAGTCCGACTCTTCAGTGAAGACGCCCGCGCTCAGCGCTCGCCTTGCTCACTGTTTCCGTCTTTGTCGTGGGCGTTCCGCGTGTCTTTGGCGCTGGTTCGCACCTTGGAGCTTTCGCTGCCCGGGGTGCCGGTTTTCCCCCGTTGGCGCTGCGTTTCCGGGTGAGCGGCTTGGGTGGGAGGCTTGGCTTTTTGGCTTGGCTGCTTGGGCATGCCCCGAGCGAAGCAAGGTGCGTGCCTGATTCAGCGTGAGAAGAAGTACAAATTTCCCAAACCACCGACGATCTCGATCTGCGTCTTGTGCTCGGCTATTGCGAGCCACTCGGTTGCGTCGTCGCTCAACGGTTCAATCGGTTTGACCCTGACCCTAATCGCATCCGGCAACTGGTTGAAGACAGCGCTCAGGGTATTCGAGACTTCGCTCATGGCTTCGATGGCATCTTCGCTCGGCTCGCGGGCTTTGCGTTGCTCGTTCACCTCTTGATCGGGCAGCATCATCAGCATGCCCCCGAGCGATGCCGTGGCGACCGCGTCAGCGAGGATCATTCCCGCTTCGATGCCGTCGTCATCGATCAAGCGAGACACCCAATACCGCTCCTCTGGGGCCGCTTTGAAAACAGCGAGTTTCTTCTCCTTTGCCGTGATTTTGTCGCTGATCAACGCGCGCAAACAGGTGTTGATTGCGGGGACCGGTGGGAATTTGATGCGAGGCTCGGTGCGCGGGCGGACCGCAGGCGGCAGGCTTTCGGCGGCGGGCGGCGCCACCTCTTGCGTACGCACCAACGGTGGCGGAGCGCTGGCACGCGCAGCCTCCGCGCGCCCCAATAGGGCCAGCGATTCGAGTGCAGCCGCTTCTCGGGAACTCCGGGTCGGCTCGAAGGGCAACCGCTGCGATTGAGCCTCGAGCCGCAGCACGCGTTCTCGCACGCGCTCGTGCGACACGCGCAAGATGAGCAATTCGGCGCGAAGTTCGGCGAGTTCGCTCGCCGCCGTATTGGCGGCCTTGGTTCCGCTACTCGTCGCACTCTCGCGTTCGGGGCGGCCACCCGGGACCCAGTCGTTATCTTGCGCTTCGAAGACCTGATCCTCGTCCACCGACGACCCGCGCATCAGCTGTTGGGTAGCAGTTACCAGCGCCGCGTTGTCCCCGCGCTTCAGGTGTTGCAAGATGGCCTCGTTACCCTCCAAACGTTGGGTGCGTGGCTGGAATACGTCACGGTCCACTGGCACGAAGCGCACCGTTTCGAGTACCCAAGTGCCACGCTGCCGGAACAACCGCGCGGGCGTGGTCGCGGTCAAGAGGTCACCTGTAAAGGACATTTCAGTGACGTAGAACGGCAGCCCTGCGCCTACCTTAAGCCACACCAGTCGGGCACCCCTGTGCGGAATTCCGTCGCGACCGTCGCGGCGCACATCGGCGGGCGACGAAGCGGCGACGAAAGCGGCAGCCGAGGCGCGGTTTAGGGACGTCAGGGAGGCGCGTGGGCAAGTTCGGCTCGCTGTTCGCGCACCATGCTCGCGCTCTCGGCGGCCCAGCGCACCAGCAGCGGTCCGAGCAGCAGCCCCCAAGTGCCGAACAGCACGATACCACCGAGCATGGCCACGAACAGCACGAGCGCGTGCATCCGGAGCTCCGCGTAGCGAGCAAACAAGGGTCGCAATAAGTTGTCGACCACGGAGACGAACAGCCCGATCAGCAGCATGGCCAAGGCCGCACCGGGTCGCCCCGACAGCGCCAGCCCCGCGGTGACTGGAACCCACACCAATGCCGACCCCACGCTGGGGATCAGCGAGGCAAATACCGTGACCAGGCCCAACACCAGCGCCTGCGGAACGCCCGTGACCAAATAGCCGATGGTCGCCACTGCGCCCTGCGAAAGTGCCGTCATCCCGACGCCGATCACGAGCCCCCGACCGACCTCGACGAACACGTTGGCCAAACGATGAAAATGCGGGCGGGGTAGCGGGGACCGCTCGAGCAGCCAGTCGTGGGCTTGCTTACCGTCGGTCAAAAAAGCGTAGAAGCCGGCTACGAACACCACGAGGCCAATCATCGCGACGCTGGCAGCGCCAAAGAACACGCGCGCCGCGCCGAGAGCCGTTGCCCCGTGTTGGCGTACCAACGCGAACACGTGTTGCGGATCCAATTGGGCGAGGCCGAAGCCGCCGGAGTCGCTGGCCGACAAGGTTTTTAGAGCCTCCGCCCCGTTTTTAGATTCTATGACACGCTGCCCCAGCGCCAGCGCACTGCCCGACAACGACAGCGTCGCCACCGCCACCGGCAGAAGGATCGCGAACACCAGGAGCGCCGTCAAAATACCCGCCGCAAGCTTCGGCCGACGCAGCAACTGAGCCACGCGCTGTTGCAGAGGCCAGGCGATCAGCGCTGCCCATGCGGCAAGCATCAGTGGCGCCCAGAATGGCACCAATACGGCGGCTCCGGCGAGCGTCAGTGCGCCCGCTACCCAGCGCAGCGCGCTATTTCCGCGAACTGCTGATGTGTCCGAAACCGCGCCCAGAGGTTCTGGTACGTTGCGGATTGGGCGCTGTTGACTCATGCGCGCGTCTCAGCAGGAAGCGTGCCGGAATTAGCCCGCAGAAATGCTCCTGACTCGTCCGTAGCGTGTCGCAGTTCGCCTCATTGGGGCGTGAAAGGTTGGCCCTGCGCAGCGGGCGTCCCTGCGACCCTGCTCCACTTCACTCGCAGCGAGTGCTGAGCGTCCATCGATGCCATGCCTGCGACCTGCTCGAAATCGCCTTCGGCCAGGAAGGCCGAGGGTTTTGCGCTAGCGAGCCAGTTGCTGACGAAGCCGCGCAGCTCTGCTTGCCGCTCGCGGTCTTGCGGCAAAGCGGGAACGAAATCCGAAGGTTTGGCCGGGGTGGCGTGCCGACCCTGCTGCGCGCGCCGCCAAATTTGCCAAGCTTCCGACACCGCGGCAAACACCTCCGGTGAGAGCGGGGTGAGTAGGTATACTTCGGAGGTGTTTGGCTCGGCAGCGCGCAGTTCGAAATGGTGCGGCGTGCCCCGGTAGTCGGCCGTCCCGTTGAGTACGCCCTCGACGTACCCCTCGACGAAATGAACCGGTTCGTAGTCTGAACTGTCGGCCTGTGCACCCATGAGTTCAGGCAAAAGCTAGCAGAGTCGAGCGGACCGCGCTCGATTCAACCGAGCACGCTCGAAAACAGAGCGCGCACGTACCAGCTGAACTGGCGGCGCTGCTGATAACGCGGGAGCTCTCGGTAAAGGCCGCGCGCCTCACGCAGGGCCTGCTTGAACGCCACGCGGTCCCCGCGGCCGCGAGCCACCAATGCTCGCTTGTACTGCCCCTCCACGCTGGAGCGATTTTGCAGCACGAAGTGCTCGAGTGCGTCTTCAGCGTCGTCCCAACGCTGGAGCGCGATCAGCGCGTCTGCGGCGCGCAGGTAGGGGTCGCCGAATCCGTGCCTCGGGTCGCGCTGCACGACGTCCACGAAGCAGGTGACCGCTTCTTCGTAGCGCCGAAGCTGGAGCAACGCGATTCCGCGCAGCTGTAGCAGCTGGAGTGAGCTCGGATCTTGGACCAACGCTTCTTCGACCAGCGGCAATGCTTGCTTGGCGCGTCGCTTTTCTAGCCAGATCAGCGACAGATCCCGGCGCGCGGTGATGTTGGCGCGATTGACGCGGATCTCGGTCTCCAGGCGGCGCGTCCGACCGAGGTACCGCAAGTACAGCAACGGATCGGGCAGCCAGGGACGTGCCACGAGCCCTACCGCCACGATACCGAGGAACGCCGGATGTTCCAGGAAGATGGCCAGCAGCGTCGGGCCGACCAGCCAGAAAAGGTAGTAAGTGCCCCGCCCGCTGGCAAAGCCCGAACCCCGCGAATCGCGGCCGGTAAAGTAGAAGTAAGCAAGAGCCATGAGGATCGCGCCGCCGTACCGCGGAAACATCCCGCCCAGCAGGCCGTTCGATGTGCCGTAGTCTCGCCGTGTGCGTGCATGCGCGACCGTGTCTTCGGTCAACTCCTCCTGCCATTCGCGGTCGGGAGCTGCGGCCGCCCGATCAGGTGAGGGGAGCGCTCGGCGCGCTTGCGGTTCGGCTCCCGCGAGCGGTTCGCTCCAAACCGAGCGGTGATCGGCTTCGGATTTTGCATACGAACTCCGCGGAACTAGCGCGAGCAGTGACGCTCCCCCGATCATCCACGCCAAACACAATCCACGCTGATATCGATAGCCCGCCATGTTCGTTCGGGTGCAGCGTTAGCGCATTCTCGTTGCGCCGTCAGTGACTGCCGCTGCGCGCGCAGGTTTCGTTGCCATTTCCGCCAATGCCGGGTGATTAACCACCTTGCGCCGGCAGGCGGTTTGCCTATGGAAACGGGTGGAGGATTCCAATGCCAACTACTCAACGTGTTCGAGGAATCGTAAATGGCCACTGGGAACGATCCGAGCCGCGGTCTGCATGGCTCCTGCTCTTGGCGCGCATGGGCGTGGCCGAGCTACGCATGCTGAGCGACTGGGCTCGCGCACCGAGTAAAGATTCGGATCAGCGCGCGGAACTCCGCGCGGAAAATCAAACCGCACACGAGCCCGTCGCAGCGGAGTAACCGAGGCGTCGCGGGACTCCTCAAAACGTCACGCGTCGACAAAACGTCACGACGCGCTCAGGGGTGCGGCTTGGGCGCGTCGTGCTTTTCGAACGCCTGCCTAAAGCGCTCACGGAAGCGCAGCAGCATTCGGCGTGGCCACTGGAATTCGCTCGCCAGAATGGTCAGACCAATCGGGATGACGACGACCGCGGGGCCCGGAAGCACGATCATCGCCACGCCGACCGCGAGCACGAGCCCGCCGACCACCGCCACCGCTGTTTTTCGTATGACCCCGCCCGCGGGGAGCTTTGGATGTGAATTCGGAGGCTGGTTCGGAGGGGGCCGAAGTAGGGACGCCAGCACCGCGCCGGCGAGCAGCGCAGCGATCACGACGAGCGATATCCAAATCGGGATTTTGTACACGCCGGCGAGCAGCATTTTGGCCCCGACGAACATCAGCACCAGGGCTAGGCCGTACTTCAGGTAATGGAATTTATCCATCATGCCGGAGAGGGCAAAATATAGCGCTCGCAGGCCGAGGATGGCGAAGATGTTCGAGGTGAAAACGATGAACGGGTCACGCGTGACGGCGAAGATGGCGGGGATGGAGTCCATCGCGAACACGATGTCGGTCGTTTCGATGGCGATCAGCACCAACAACAGCGGGGTGGCGTAACGCTTGCCGTTTTGGAGGATCGTGAATTGTCCCTCGTGAAGCTCGTCGACAGAAGGCAGCAGGCGCCGAAAAAGTTTGAAGAGTGGGTTCTTGCGCGGATCAATCTCTCCGTTGCGCTGAACCAACAGCTTGATGCCAGTGAAGACCAAGAAGACGCCGAACACGTAGCCAAGCCAATGAAAGCGGCTCAGTAGTGCCGCACCGAGTACGACGAAGATGGCGCGCAGGACGAGCGCGCTCAGGATACCCCAAAGCAGCACCCGGTGCTGGAGCTTGGCCGGAATCGAAAATGCCGAGAACACGACGATGAAGACGAAGATGTTGTCGACCGATAGCGCCTTCTCGATCACGTAGCCGGACAAGAATTCGAGGGCACGTTGGGAACCGAACCCGACGTAAATCCCGGCGTTGAACAGCATCGCCAGCGCAATCCACACCCCCGTCCAAATCAGCGCTTCTTTGACGCTGACTTCGTGGTCCTTTTTGTGGAGCACGCCCAGATCGAGGGCGAGCATGCAGAGCACGAAGGCAATGAAACCGATCCAAAGCCAAGGGCTGCCGATACTCTCGTGCATTTTTGCCCTCCTTCCGGGCGAAGCACTGCTGGTGGTCCGACGTAGTTCACTCTAGTTGCCGGCAATCCGACGACAATGAGGAAGTTTCGTCTCGATCCGTCGCAAAAACCGACGCATGCTCGGCGCGTGGAATGGCTCAACTATCACCACTTGCTGTACTTTTGGGCGGTCGCCAAACACGGCAGTGTGGCGCAAGCCAGCCGCGAACTTCGTTTGGCGCATCCCACGGTGAGCGCGCAGATTCACCGCTTGGAGGAGGTACTGGGCGAGAAGCTCTTCTCCAAACAGGGCCGAAACCTGGTGCTGACCGAGGCGGGGCGGGTCGCGTTTCGCTACGCGGACGAAATCTTCGCGCTCGGTCGTGAGTTCGTCGATACGCTTCGAGGCCGCCCCAGCGGCCGGCCAATTCGCGTTGTCGTCGGCTGCTCGGACGCCCTGCCCAAGTCGATCGTGCAACGTATACTGGCACCTGCTTGGCGGCTAGAGGAGCATGTGCGGGTCATATGCCGTGAAGACACCACGACGCAGGCGTACCTCGGTGAGCTGGCGGCCAACGCCATCGACGTCGTGTTGGCTGACAGTCCCGCGTTGCCGGGCTCGGTGAAGGCCTTCAGCCATCTTTTGGGCGAATGTGGGACCATACTGCTCGCCGCGCCCGCCTTGGCGAGAATCTACAAGCGGCGCTTTCCCGCCTCGCTGACCGGTGTGCCCTTTCTGCTCCCCGGCCCGCAATCCATGCTCCGGCGGGGGCTCGAACAGTGGTTCGACGCGCAGGGCGTGCGACCAGGCATCGTTGGTGAATTCGACGATCCCGCGCTATCGAACGTCGTGGCGGAGGCAGGCCTCGGCGTGTTCGCGGTGCCGGAAGTGATCGCGGAAGACATCCGGGTGCGGCATCGACTGCAGCAGGTTGGCCGTGTCGACAGCTTGCGGCAACGCTTTTATGCCATCTCCGCCGAGCGCAAGATCAAGAACCCCGCGGTCGTTGCCATCTGCGAGGGCGCGCGCAAAGACATCTTCGCGACCGTGCCGGCGCGGCGAAAAATGGTCCGACGTCGACTCCCGACGCGAGCGAGGGGATGAATTCGCGGCGGGACTCGGCTTGGGCAAGGGCGATTCGTTTTGCCGTGCCGGCGCTTGCGGGGTTGACTGGCGCGTCGCCGAGCGCATGTTGAAAATGATGGAAGTCGCTTGCACATCGTGCTCTGCGCGCAATCGCGTGCCGGCCAAACGTTTGCTGGACAAAGCCAAGTGCGCGCAGTGCAAGGCGCCGCTTTTGCCATTGGCGCGGCCGGTCGCAATCGCAAACCCGCAGGATTTCGAAGAATTGCTTCGCGACTCACCGCTGCCGGTACTGGTCGACTTCTGGGCTGCTTGGTGTGGCCCATGCCGCATGGTCGCTCCCGAAATGGAAAAGCTTGCGCGTGACCGCTCGCAGCGAGTGCTAGTCGCCAAAGTCGACACGGAGGCGCTACCCACGGTCGCTCAACGTTTCGCCATTCGCAGCATCCCGACAATGATCCTGTTCCGCGGCGGCGCCGAGGCGCGTAGATTGAGCGGGGCCATGCCGGCAGCGGAAATCAGCCGTCAGCTCGAGCTTTAGCTTAGAGCGGGTCTGAAACCTGGGCGCGAGCAGGCGCCGCGATACCCGCTCCGGCCGGGGCAGTGCGACTCGCGCGCACCGAATCAGCGCTGCTTGTTCGGGGGCAAACTGTTTGCGGCGAGGTCTCCCGTTTGCCCCCACCGCCAAATCCGGGGTAGGCCCGCGTAAAGTAGGCGGTGATACAGGCCAGAGGGAATGATTCGGCGGAGGAAATCGAACAGTTGCGCGTCGAGGGTACCAGCGACCCACAGCGGCGGGTTCTTTTGCTCGATGACATCGAGGATGGTCTCGGCAACGTCACGCGGCGTGTAGAAAGTGAGCGTCATCAAGCCCTCGATGAGCTCGGCCATATTCGTGTAGTGTGCGTGGTACGGATCGCTCGGGTCCATCAGCGCATGCTGGCCTTCGGCGGTGAAGCGCACTTTACGGAAACCGTCGGAGTTGATGAAGCCAGGTCGTACGAGCGACACACGTACGCCGAACGGGCGCATTTCGTACCAAAGCGATTCGGAGGCGCCCTCGAGCGCGAATTTCGACGCGCTGTAGATCGACATCGTGGGCATGGCGGTCATGCCGCCCACTGATGAGACGTTGATGATTCGGCCGTAGCGCTGCTTTCGCATGTGCGGCAGTACCAACCGAATCAGCTCCATCGGGCCTAGAAAATTGGCGTCGAATTGCGCCAATCGATCGGCGCCTGTCACGTGTTCAGCGACAGCGCGGTAGCTGATCCCCGCGTTGTTCACGAGCACGTCCACACCGCCCCAAAGCTCTTCGACCGCGCTAATCGCTGCGCGACGCTGCGCATCGCTGGTGACATCCAGGGGCAAAACCAACAAGCGCTCGCCCGGTAGGAGGCCCTCCTCCGCAAAGCGCGGTAGGGACGAGGCGCGGGCCGTCAGTGCCAAGCGATGTGGGCCCTGGCGCAACAACTTGGCAAGCTCGAGCCCAATGCCTGCGCTGGCGCCGGTGATTAGAATCGTCGTGACTTCTCTGCGCTCCTTCCTGCGGCCGAACGAGCGGAGCAACGCTTTGCCGCCGTTGCGCAATCCTCGAAGCAGCGCAACCGCCCGCCGCAGTGCGCCGCGCTGCGGCAAGATCACTTCACGTTCCGCTGGCGGCTGCGTCGACGCGGGCACCCACAACCCTACCACAGCTTTCCGCGGGAATAGCCACCTTGCGTGCTAGCGTTCTTTCTGGCTTGAAACGGCGATTGATATTCTACGCCAGCGTGCTCGTGCTGCCATCTGCGGCGCTCTTCTACGCAACGAGCATGCCGGGTAAGTCCTATTCTGGAACACTCCCACCGACCACGCCTGAACTGCGGGAACTCGCCGTGCGGCTGCGAAGGGACGTGACCATGCTAGCCGGAACGATCGGCAGTCGTAGTTTGGAGCGCAAGGAAAATCTCGACGCCGCACGAGCCTTCCTGGTGGCACGCTTGATGCCACTCGAAAGTGCATCACGAAAGCTCCAGTTCGAACAGGTCGTCGCGGACGGTGCACACGCCGAGAACGTGATCTTCGAGGTCGCCGGTAACGAGTACCCGAGCATCGTCTTGGTCGGTGCCCATTATGATTCGGTCGCCACCGGCCCCGGCGCCAACGACAATGGCTCTGGCGTTGCCGTGACCTTGGAGCTCGCATCGCGCTTCGCCAACGCTCCCGCGCCGAGCAACGTGCGCTTCGTCTTCTTCGTCAACGAAGAGCCGCCGCATTTTCAGCGACCGGGCATGGGCTCTTGGGTCGATGCCGATAACGCTCGCAAGCGACAGGACCGGATTCGGGCCATGCTGTCCCTCGAGACGATCGGCTGCTTCAACGACCAGGCCGGGTCGCAACACTACCCCTTCCCAATCGGTCTACTTTATCCCTCTCGCGGCAATTTCTTAGCCTTCGTTGGGGACTTGGGCGCTCGTTCGCTGGTGCGAACTGCCATCGCTGCGTTCCGCTCGGCCGAGCCATTTCCGTCGGAGGGCGCTGCCTTGCCCGCCGCATTTCCAGGTGTGGATTGGTCCGACCACTGGTCGTTTCGCCGCGCAGGCTATCCGGCCATCATGCTGACGGACACCGCTGTCTACCGCGACCCCAACTACCACCAGCCTTCCGACCGTCCCGAGGCACTGAGCTACGACTCGTTAGCGCGCGTCACGCGCGGCATCGAAGCCATTGTACGAACGCTGGCACGCTGACCGCCTGGTCTAGTACCGCCGTGCAGGGTAAGGTTTGGCGATGGTGGCGGCTCTCGTCGATGTGACCCCGAACGACCTCGACTCGCGATTGGAGTCGGCCGACACCCGGTTGCTCATCGTATACCTTTGGGGGCCGGACTGTCCCAACTGCATCGTCTTCAAGCGCAGCTTGCCCCAGCTGCTGGCGCGGCTCAGCGATGTCAATGCCGATCTCGTCGCGCTAGACGTATACGCGCATCCCCAGGTTGCGAGCCGCTTCGGCGTGATGGGCATCCCTCATTTTCTGCTCTTCAAGCGCGGGAAAAAACTCGGGAAAATGAGTGAGTTTCGTGGCGAAAGTTACTGGGCGGCGGTCGTGCGTGAGCACGCCTGAGCGCGGGCGCCGTAGATCAGGTCTTGACGGCGCCCGCGACTGGCAGCTCAGAAGCGCGAAACCTGGTCGGTCTTCTTTGGCACCGACGAATCACCAGTCACGGATACGTCGTGCGCGCCGTTTGATTCCAGGGACTGCTTAGCCCGCTTCTCCGCTTCCCCGTTTTCCGTATGAACCGCGACCAAGATGTTGCCGCCGCGGACTTTGCCCTCGTAGCTCTTGGCCTCGAACTCCGGAACGCCCAACCCGATCAAGCCGCCGGCAATGCCGCCGACCGCGGCGCCCGCAGCGGCGCCGCTGAGCGTTGCCATCAACGGTCCGGCGGCGATCAGCGGGCCTACGCCCGGGATTGCCAGCGCGCCAATGCCGGCAAGCAAACCGAGCGTACCGCCGACTACGCCGCCCGCGCCGATGCCCGCGACCGCGCCCTCGGGGGCCTTCGTGTTGTGTTCATGAGCGAAATCTTTGGTGCCGCGCTTGTCGGGGAACAAGACCGAGATATCCCCAGAAGCGACCCCCTGCTGTTGCAGTTGATCGACGATACGTTCAGCTTGAATTTGTGTCTCGACGATACCAATCACTGACTTTTTCATGGCTATTTCCTCACTTCACTTGCTGATCTCGATTTGACTATCCACCTGCGCGCCGCTGCCCACCGCGCGCCGTGCGGCGGCCTCGATGGCAGCGCGTTCGGCGTCGGATTTCACCGGACCCCGCAGCGTGACCTTGCCGCCGATGGTGATGATCTTGACGTTCTTGGCCGTGAACGACAGCGACTTGTCCTTCATCAGATCTTGGCGGATTTGTTGGGTGATTTTTCGATCCGCTTCGCTCGGGCCCTGATCCATCGGAGTCAACGCGGCGCTGCTGCGGTCGCGCTTGTTCACTCTCGAGTTGTCCGCGTCCGAGTTGGGCGTATTCGTGCGATCAGACGGCGCAGCGGCTGCATTTCCGGTCGTCGCCGCGACTGCTGCTGCGCCCTCGTTACCTTGATTCCAGCTTCGATCGCCGGTGCTGTTCGTTGCGCTCGAGTCGGCTCGCGTCGTCGCGGCCAACGTCGGCGACGGCTGCGTGGGCTTGGCGGCGCTGCGCGTCTCGGCGGGAGCGGTCGCCAATCCATCCGACGACGCCGGACTGAAGTCAGGGCCGCGACTCGGCTCGGTAGTCGCCTGCGCCACCGTGCCCGACGACGCCGCGGGCGGCGTGTTGTTGGATGCACACGCGGCAAGCGCGAGCGACCCCATCAAAAATAGTCCTAGATGCCGCATTGGTTGTTCCTTTTCTACTTCTCGCTCCACGCTCTGCTTTGGACTTGCAGCGGAGAAGTAAGGCGGCATTCAGCAATAAGCAGACCAATCGATCCCTCCAATCCGCGCCGGATATTTCGCGCCTATTTCCGCACCATTTTGCGTGGCTGCATTGTTGGGACTGGCAGTCACGCAAATGGCCTGCGCGGGCGCGAGGCATCCCGTCACAACTCGTCGCGTCTGCCCCGCGCTGGTGTGCGACGCCCTTCGGACGGTCGACGCCGAAGGGCTTAAATTGCTGGAGTGTCCGACTCGGGCCCGCCTTCCCGTGGACCCCGCCTGCGCTTCACGGCATCCTACCGCCTATCCGTGACTCGCAAACCTGCTGATCGTTCCGACAAGGGAGCACCCCCTGCATCGGTGCGGGCCGCCGGTGCGGGCACCGCGTCCTGGCGTCTTCAGCCACCTACCATTTTCTCGTACCTGGATGCGGTCGCCCATCACGGTTCGATCCGAAAAGCAGCCGAAGCGCTGCACATCGCCTCATCGGCGCTGAATCGGCGTGTGCTCGATCTCGAAGCAGAGGTCGGCTCCCCGTTGTTCGAACGCCTCCCGCGCGGGGTGCGAGCGACCGCCGCGGGCGAGCTCTTGCTCGCGTACGTGCGACGTTCGCTCAAGGAGCTGCGCTTGGTCGAGGCGCAGATTGATGGTTTGCGTGGTTTGGTGCACGGCCGCGTACACATCGCAGTGGCGGAGTCTGTCACGGGCCGCATGTTGCCGGATGCCATTGCCGAATATCACGGCCGTCACCCAGGCGTCGGATTCTCGGTGCGCGTGGGGGGCCCCAAGGATATCGCCGCCGCGCTGCTCCGCGACAAGGTCGAGCTAATCCTGACGCACGAGCACAACGACGATCCAGAAATGGTGATTTTGGCCGAGACTTTCCAGCCGCTGTGTGTGCTGGTGACGCCCGAGCACCCGCTCGCTACGCGCACCCAACTGCGCCTCAGTGAGTGTGTCGCGTACCCGATTGCAATGCCCGACGAGACGTTGGCCGCGCGCGCATTGATGGACCAATCTCTGCGCCGCCATTCGATTCGATTCGAACCGGCACTGGTGTCCAATTCGATCGAGACCACCAAGATGTTCGCCCGAGCCAGCAACGGCCTCTGCTTCTCATTTCACATAGGCAAGAAGCCGGATGTTTCAGGAATGATCTCGATTCCGCTCAGCGACCCCGAGCTGCAGCAGGCGAGCCTGCGCCTCGCGAGTCGTCGAGGTCGGGTTTTGCCGGTAGCTGCTGCGTCATTTGCGGAGCAATTGATCTCTGTATTCGATGAGCTTTGAGCGCGCGATCGTCGCATACCCTCTGGCGATCGTGAGACCGCTCTGATTTTGAGAGCGGTGTGTGCGGTTATTGGCGCTAGACAGATCACGAGCTCCGCGCGTAAATCGCAGTCGTAGTGATTCCTGCGCTCTCTACCGAGTGCATCACGCCCAGTACATGAAAACGCTTCGAAACAATCCAGAAGCGTAGGTGCTCTCGCGCCATACGACGGAGATCAAAGCGATGACGACTGAAAGTGCGAAACCAAAGCTGTGGACACCAGGTGATTGGAATGCCTACTTCGGGTTCGGCACCAACATCCTGGTCAATTTGCTGGTGCTCACCGGACTCTTGCGGTTCGTTCTCAAGATGCCGGACGACATCGTGTTTGGGCGCATCCTTCCGGCCACCGGCTTGATGATGCTGCTCAGCACTCTGTACTATGCGCGTCTGGCCTACAACTTGGCCAAGAAGACCGGTCGCTCCGATGTGTGCGCGTTGCCTTCGGGCATCAGCGTGCCGCACATGTTCGTGGTCGTGTTCGTCATCATGTTGCCGATCGCGCTCAAGACGGGTGACCCGGTCAAGGGCTGGGAGGCAGGTTTGTGCTGGGTATTCGTGCAGAGCTTCGTGCTCATGGCGGGAGGTTTCATCGCTCCCGTGATTCGCAAGATTACCCCGCGCGCTGCATTGCTCGGTACCTTGGCTGGTGTTTCGGTGTCCTTCATCTCGATGCGACCCGCGCTCGAGATGTTCATGACGCCGGTGATCGGCTTGGTGTGTTTCACCATCATTCTTGCCAGCTGGTTCGGGGGGGTGCGCTATTTCAAAGGTATTCCCGCCGGCTTGGTCGCGATCGCAGCCGGTAGCTTAATCGCTTGGGGCTCCACGGCGCTCGGCTACAACTTCGGTGGCATGTCGGCCGCGAATCTCAGCTCCTCCTTCTCGAACTTCGGTTTCTCGATTCCGATCCCGGCGTTTGGTCACGTATTTTCTGGATTTCAGTTCCTGGGCACGATTTTGGTGACCGCGATCCCGTTCGGCATCTACGATTTGGTAGAAGCCTTGGACAACGTGGAGAGCGCCGCCGTGGCAGGCGATAGCTTCCCGACCACGCGCGTACTCACGGCCGATGGTGTCGTCAGCTTGATCGGCTGCTGCATGGGCAATCCCTTCATCAACGCCGTGTACATTGGTCACCCCGGCTGGAAATCCATGGGCGGCCGCATCGGTTACTCGGCAGCCACGGGCGTAACCGTGATCATCTTGGCTTGGTTCGGCATCATCTCGGTGATGGTCGCGCTGATTCCGGTAGTCGCGATTTCGCCCATCCTGCTGTACATCGGCATGCTGATCGGCTCGCAGGCGTTCCAGGAGAGCCCCAAATCACACGCTCCGGCGATCGTCTTGGCGCTCACTCCGCACCTTGCCGCCTGGGGCAAACTCCTGATCGACAACTCGCTCGGGGCGGCAGGCACCAGCGCCCACGCCGTGGGTCTCGACAAACTCGGTCAGATGGGCGTGCTTTATCATGGCCTCGAGGTGATGGGCGGTGGTTCGATTCTCGGTGGCCTGATGTTGGGTGCGATCGGCGCCTTCATCATCGACCGAGCCTTCACCAAGGCGGCCGGCTTCGCCGCGGCGGCCGCTGGCCTGACCTTCTTCGGCTTCATGCACGGTGAAGCGATCGGGATCAACCAGTCACCGCTCGTGACCATCGCGTACCTCGGCGCCGCGGGCGTGCTCTTCGGCTGCGCGAAGTTCGCGACCGTGTC
>Ga0302323_100000831_pt1 | contig 25061 bp, 19 predicted proteins | sample Fen_T0_3_FD_201950 | JGI IMG/M metagenome (GOLD analysis project Ga0302323, IMG submission 201950) | Peat permafrost microbial communities from Stordalen Mire near Abisko, Sweden - Fen_T0_3 | ecosystem: Environmental > Terrestrial > Soil > Wetlands > Permafrost | place: Sweden: Abisko...
TCGGCTGATATTCCTCATAGGTGTAGGTGTTGATGGTTGGTTTGAGTGGCCGTCGTACGCTGGAAAGTAGCATCGTGATGGATACGCTCGGCGGCGGCGACGGAGCGCCGCGTCCACTCTGATTGGCGGGCGTCAACCGACTGCGATTCTCCCAGCTTCAAATCCAGCGCGAGTTCGCGCTCGCCGGCCTGTTGCACTTGAAAACGCAGCGCCTCTTTGTCTGGCGTGAAAACGAGTACCTGTTTCCGCCCGCGAGAAATCCCCACGTACCACTGATGCGCGTCGGTCGCGGCGCGATTGGCGGCATCCGCCATGATGACCGTATCGACGGTCTTGCCCTGCGAACCATAGGACGTGACCGCATAGCCGCGTATGAAGACGCGTTGGTTCGGTGCGAGCGTTTTGCGCGCTCCCGCACCTCCCGCCCCGGCCTCGACCACGAGCGAGCCATCGGGCGCGATCTCGCGAACGGTGACCAGTTCACCGTTGTTCAGCCGGGTTCCTTCAACGGACTTGCCATTCAACTTGAGCTGGAGCCGATCTCCGGGAGCGATTTCCATTTCCTTCGCGACGGCGACCGTGAAACGGTCTGCATAGCGATAGCTCATGGTTGTTTGAACGCCGTCTTTTTCGAGCACGACCCCACGCTCGTTGGCTCCGACCACCGGGCAGATTTCGCCCCGCGCGAAACGCCCGTAGCCCCGGATGAATCCCACCGCATGACCCTCCTGATAAAAGCGTGCATCTTTTTTCTGCGCCTCATCCAAATCGACCGGCTGGTAGGTCGTGAGTGCTGAGCTAACACCGAGTTTTCCGGCCTCCTGCAATTTGGCGCGAATCACTTCGTTGACCGTGTGCACCTCCTCACGCGTTTGCGCGACGACCAGGACTTTTTCTTTGCGCTCCAGCGCGGCGACGTATTCCGCCGCGAGGGTTTCACGCGGGTTCTCGCCGCGAACTTCCCGAATGCACCCGAGCCGGTCGAGGGCGTCAAACGACGCGGCGATTTTCCCGTTCGCCGCTAATTTCACAGCGGCACGGTACTGGCGAATGAAAACGCGTTCCTGCACGTTTATCCCACGAGCAGGATCTTGCCGCCGAATCTTCCCGATAACGATGGGTTTTAGCCCGGAGTGCTTTTCGATGGCACGCAGCGCATCCGAGGCGGCGACAGCGCCATGCTGGCGGGTGTCCCCCGAAAGAATCAATCGACCACTGTTGGCGCGGACGACCCGGATCAATTGAGCGAGTTGCTTCGCACCGATCTGACCGGTTTCGTCCACGATGACGACCGCGCCACGCACGAGCTGCTTTTGCTGCAAAAAATGGGCGAGCGTGTCGGCCTTCAAACCGTCCGCCTGCAAGTCCTGCACCTGCTGCCGTTGCGGCGCCAAAACCACGACCGGGTGCTTCGCTTCCGACAAACCGCGTTCGATTTCTGTGAGCGTAAAACTTTTCCCGGTTCCTGCCCCGCCGCGAAACAGCGTGATAAAATCGTGGCTTTTCAAAATCTTCTCTACCGCCGCCGTCTGTTCCGCCGAAAGAGCGGGTGACGGGCGATATCCTGGATTCAATCCGCCGTGCCGACACCGACCCTCTTGAGCCGCCACCACGACCTCAAGTTCCCAGCCGAGGGCTTCGCGCGAGGTGAGTTTGTCCGTGCCCTTTTCGCGAAAATAGCCGCGCTCGTCAATGGCCTGACGCAACGCGATGAGGTCAAAATCTAACCCGCGTCCGCGCTCCAAAGCCGCCGCCATGAGTTCATGGTCGGCCACGACTGCGCGACGTTCAAACAAGTGCTCATCGGCCCACGTTACAATTTCCGCCACGTTGGCTTTCTCAACCGGACGCGGCGTCACCGACTGCAAGGCTCGCAAGGCCGCGCGTTCTTCGGAGCGCATTTCGTCATGCCACGCCGAACGCAGCCGGTCTGCCGTCGAGTCCTTCAACTTCCGACGCCGATTGCCGTGCGCCACACGCTCACGCAGATCTTTGATGTTTTCGATCTTTTCACCCTTCGCCAGTCGCGCACGTGTTTCCTCGTCGATCTGTTGATGCCGTTTCGAAAAACGGTCGATGACGCTTCGCGGCACGCCTTTGATTTCAAAACCTTTGGCCTGGTTGTCAATTTCGTAGCCCAGTGCGCGGAGGCCCTTGGCCAGTTCGTGCCGATAAAGATTCGTGGCGTAACGGTGCGCCCGGTACATGCCTGCCGGGTGCAGTGCCTTCCAGCGATTTTCCACCGGATCGAAAGTGGAGTTCATCACGACGCAATGCGTATGTAGATGCGGGTCCAGTTCGCGGCTAGTTTCATGGCGGAAGCACGCTGTCACCAGATTGCCGGTCACGCGTTCGCCGTTCTGTCCCGATTTACGCACGCGGGTTTCTGCCCGCTTTTCGAGTTCGAGCATCGCTTGCCGGACCGCTCGTTCGTGCAGGTCCAAAATACGCTGATCCTGAAAAAGGGCGACGACCGAAACGCTCTTCGGTGGTGCAATCGTGAAGTCAAAAAAGATGCGCCGGTTAGCCTTCACATCATCACCCTCGTGCCGAACCACGTTCAAACGCTGGCCCAAGCGCAACCCAGTTTCGGGATGCTTGCCTTCGCACAAAGCGATGAACGCTTCTTCACCGACGACACCTTTCAAGCCGAGTTTTTCTGCTCCCAGACCGAGCCATTCGCCTTCGATCTTTTGACCTTCCGAGTAATAATCACCCGCACCGAGATGTTCGCGAAAATACTCTTTGGCATTTTTCAGATTAAACTGAATTTTAGTTTGTATCATGGTGAGTAGGTGCGACTCGGCCCATCCCCACTTGCGAAACGAAGTCTCGTTTCGTTTTTGATGAGACACCCTACCCCTTGCGACAGGCGCAACGGACAGGACGCTTCGCAAGTGCGACGGGCCTTGGTCACCCAGGCTTCCGCGTCAACCGGCGCAGATGCGCGCGCAGTGGAATGGCGACCGCCGCGACCAGAGCCACATGAGCGGCCGCTCCGAATGCCACGACGGCGCGCAACGCGGTGCGATGGAAAATACGCGTCATGCGCGACAAGAACTGCGATGGCCAAACGCTGCACTCCGCATCAGCGCGTCGGTTGACACGACTGCATGAGCGATGAACACCGATTACCATCAGATCGCCTCGAAACTGAATTACTCCACGCTGGAGAAAAAGCTGGAGCAATTACGCACTCAAACGCCGCCCAAAACGCGGAAACGCGTGGCCGACGTGCTCGCGCCTATCGCAGACCGCGTGCTCGAACTCCTCGCCAAAGGCTGGACCTACGCCCAGCTCGCGCAGGAACTCAGCGACACCGGCCTACCGGTCAAAGCGAGCACGCTGCGCCGTCACTTCGGGCGGATGGTCAAACGCCGCAGCAAACGCATTGTTCCAGGCGCATAGTTGCGGCCACGAAGGTTCGGTTAGAGGTCGCTTTCGATGCGCGTGCACCGGCGCTTCAGCGCACCCAGCGGAGGCACCTAAAAAACCGCGCGGCCCAACCATAAAAAATCAGGGCCGACGCTCACGAAGGCGCAGCGCACAGACGCGCTGCGCCCTCGTGCCTGCGGAACATGGCGGCACGCGCGCGAAAACGGGAGCGCGGTTCTTCGCTGCGGGCGCGCTCCTTACCGTCTCCCGATTCCGCGCTGTCCGCCCGGTGGTCGCAACCTTGCAACTTGAAAATACCCAGTATTTTACTGCGCGCCGTCATTGGCCGGTGACGGGCCCGCTCCGGGTCAGAAGCATCTGCCTCGAATATCCTCAGAACAGAGCGCGCAAGCGCTCGTAAAGAGGACGCAAGTCCTGCCGGTAGGCTATCCGCAACTCCGGCGACAGTCGATCTGCGTTCGGTTCGAGCGCGGCGAGCAAACGCATCGACAACGTGAGGTACTTCGGCAGGCGGTTTACCAAACCAACGCGGGTCGCCAATTTGGGTTCGGTGGCGATACCCAGTCGAAAATACGATTGCCGCAGGCTCATGCCGTTGAGAAACGAAACATCCGAGACCTGTTTTGCGAGCAGCATGTAGCGCTGGGCTGTGCGCGGAGTGCCGGAGAAATGCCGCTCCAGCCAAAGCTGCCATGCGCCGGGGCCCATCGTGCGCCGCACATTGCGTTTCTTCACGGCTAACAGTTGACCCGCTTTCCACGCTGCGACCAGAGCCGCTTGGAGCGCGTCGCGGGATTCGTTGCTCAACTTTAAGGCTTCCGCATGCAGTCGGTTTATTTCCTCCGCACCCGATATGCGCAGCAATGATGATGGGATTTCGGGGCTCACGATTGCAGGCCGGTGGTTTGGCGAAACTCGCTAGCCAGCTTGTGAACCGCTTGCCGGGAGCGTTCGGCGAGCGCTCCGATTCGGTCGAGCGTTGCGCCGTCAATCAGGTCGGGACGAATACAATAGAGTGCGACACATGCACGCAGACCGCGCTCTTCCAGCGTGTGTCCATCCGCCATCCAGATGAGCAAACGACGGATCACTTCCGATGCCATCGCATGCGCTTCCTTACGTGGATCGACAGGTTCGGTGAAAAATGATTCACCTTCGGTCTTCATCGCCGGATTCCTCGTGGGCTCAGAGCTTACACCAACTTGGTTTTTGAAAATAGGCTCAGCGTTCGAGATAGCTTTTGTCCCTATTATCGCTGAGCGATGTTTGGCCCTCGCAAGGTCGCTACCACTTCCTATCGCTTGATTCGTTTTCATGCGGACAATTCGCGGCTTGAAACGACCTTGGTTCAACGCCGCGCGCTTACCGAATTTGCGGTAGACGTACAGAAATTAGGTTGACCCGACCGGGGCCGACTTGAGCTTTCTCGCGTTTTTGGGGTTGGAACGCGGTCGGCAAAAAATCCACGGCAAGAATACATGTGTCTGGCTCCAGCGCGAGGTATTGGTGGCGCAGACCTTAACGAAATTATACTTGGTGTTGGTTGCGGCATTGTTGTCGATTCATTCATTTAATGGCTGCGACGAGCCCGCTGCTCATCCGCGCCAATAATCGGACGGCGAAGCACATCAACGGTGAAACGGTGTGAAGTCACGAGTATGAACGGAGAGTGGATTGGTTTGCGCGATGGTCGCACCATTGATCCGACCCGGTTTGCGTCATTTTCGCATGTTTACCCGGTGATCTTATACAAAAGCCAGAGCCAAACGGTGGATGAGATGATTGTGGCGGCGGCCCGGCTCAACGCCAAATCGGCCTATGTCGCGTGTTCACGCGTCCGTCAGCATTGCACCGTTTTTACGCCAGGGGGAAAACGCTTTTTTAACGGCTTAATCCGGGGGACCGGCTGCCTGCGCTGGATTTCGGCAAGTCTTATCAGAAACCGCCACCTCAATCTACCACCTACGAAGCCGCTGCTGTAGTCGAACACCGTTCGCAGGCCTGGTAGCTGCTCGCACAGGAACGAACCAGAAAATTAGCCATACGGATTAAGCGTGCAGTCGGCCAGGTCTGGCAGCGGGCAGCTCGTGAATTAAACGAAGTCGTGGATGGAGCTTACGCGCACGAGCTGGTGCTCGGCCAACGCCACGAACGCGGCGCGAGTTGACGCCTATCCACTCAATATGAACGCAAATTTACCGTATGCGATATTTGAAACCGGTCAGGGTGGAAGCTTCCTGGCCTTTGATTTGGGCGCTGAGCGCATCGCGCTGCCCTGCCTCAGTCTGAACAAAGTGATCTTCTGTCGCGTCGATCATATTACGCCGGAACTTGCTAATGCTCATATGGACATCCTAGGCGAAAAACTTACGGCACTCTTCACGCTCCTAACTCGCGCCAAAATCAAATTAGTTCGGCACGGCACACACGCTCATTCCTCCGTGCGTGAATTCGGCTCGGCACAGCTTAGCCGTTTTGTAGCCCGCTATTTTTTTGGATTTATAACCTCAAGAAAAGTGCAGTTGTTATATTCGTTGCCTGAATGTCACCGACCTAACACATGTTCTGTTTTAACTGGGAATAACGCCTAATTCACCTAGGTGCAGTGTTCTGATCGGTCCGAAATAGATTGACGTCAGTGTACTGGGTCGGTGGATTTCGCGCAGTTCTAGCTTTCAATAGGCTTGATTCTGCGTGGCGGGGGCGGGGCAGGGAAGTGGCGCTGCGACGGGTCGAGCCGGACCGCATCACTTCTTGTTCCCCATGACTAATCACCCTCAGCGCGTTTTAAGATCAGCGGCGGTTGCTGCTGTTATTTTGGCAATAGGAGCAATCGCTTGGTGGAAATCAGCTCAACACCGAACGGCTTCCTCTACGCCTCTCGCGGTCGATTCGAGTCGTGCGAGTGAATCTCCACCGTCAGCCGCAACAAACATAGCGCAGAAACAAGATGCTCCTGCGCCCATCGATGAAACGCGTGCGGCGCGCATTACGATCGCTGGAACTGCGCATGTGCTTGCGCCCAATGTGCGCGGTGAATTCCCGAGACTGATCGTGCCTGCCTCCGCAACGATCACAGCAACTGTTCCTTTTGCTGGGGCCGAACCTGGTGAGGCGATTCCTGTACAAGCCGAAGACGGCGGCCTACTTCAAGACGCGGCCGCGATAGGCAGCGTGGCGGTGGATAACGATCACAAAGTCACTATTTCTTACCAAGTTTCCGCTAACGACGGCATGCACCGGATCACGCTGCGTCGTGGTGGCGAAAGTCGCGTTCTCGAATTTTGGGTGGGCGCGGAAACACCTGTGCTCGTACGCAACTGAACTAAATCATTTTAAGGCATCACATGAAACTTATCCCATTCATTCTCTCCGCGGTGGCCTCGACCACCGCTATTTATGCCCAGGCTCCCTATCCAGGTAATGACGCTGCTTGTGGTGTCACGCAAACTGCGGGCTTTCTGGACGCGTACACTGGAAACATGGCGTTTTCAACAACTGACATAGTAGTTGCGGGCGCGGTTGGCGAACGTGGGCTGGCCTTCCAACGTTTCACAACCAGTCGCACGTCACAAAAAGAAAATCTATTCGGTCTTGGTCATAACTGGGCGCATAATTGGCAGTGGGAGATGGTTGACGCGGGCCGCGACAGCCAGGGTCGGGCGGTTCTTTCCGTGCGCGTGCCAGGTGGTTGGGTGCATCGGTTCACTGAAACTTCACCTGGACAATGGTGGCCGGAGCCTTCTGAGCAGCACCGCCTTGTGGTGAGTGGAAACTCATATACGATTTTACATAGGGATGGCGGTGAGGTTCGCTTTACCCGCAGCCAAACATCAAAAGGCACAATTTATACTCTCGGTGAGATTACAGATGATACAGGGCATCTCTGGACCTTAACTTGGAACGCTGGGCAGCTCGTTCAGATTACTGAACCGGCGGGCCGCTGGCTCAAAATTAACTATAGTTCCCTCCATGCACCGGGAGCTGCTGCCTCGGTTAAGCCTTACACGGTCATTACCGGGGTATCTGCGAGCGATGGCCAAAAAGTCGTCTACAATTACATTTTTCCGAGCGGCACAGACTATCCTGTATTAACGACAGCGGACTATGCGGATGGCACCAAGGGAGCCTATACCTATGCTGCGCCACGCGCAGGCACTCGCCTACTTCTAAGCAGCGTTGACGACCCTCACGTGGAAAAGCGGGTGCGCGGGCGATCTTTCCAGTTTCACTCGGAGCCGGATGCAGCATTCGGCCAATTGGCAGAGGCAAATATGACCGGGAGCACGGTGCCAGTCGACACCGTGACCGCCGATAAAGCTGGTTTGCGCAGCTATGCGATCAAACAGGAAAATGGCGCGACGGTCTATCGCACCTATAATCCTGGCGGCAATATCGCCCAGGAAATCGACCCCCTCGGATTCGCCAAGAGCTACACATATGATGCATCTGGCCGGGGCTTCAAGATCTCGGAGACCGACGAATTGGGTAAAATCACTCACTATGATCGCGACTCGAAAGGGAAGGTACTCAAAACTACATTTCCTGACAGCTCGACACGCACGTGGCAACGCGACACCCAGGGCCGAGTGTTGAAAGAAACCAATGAACTGGGGCAGACCAAATCCTACGTGCGCGATGCCCAAGGCCGTGTGACGAAGGTCCAGCTGACGGATGGTCGTATCGCAGAACTTGCCTATAATATGCTAGGGCAGCCGATTGAAATCAAAGATAACTCTAATGGTGCGGTTACAACTTTTACCTATGATACACGCGGTCTGCGAACGAATACGACCAATGCGCTCGGCCATGTAGTCACGTTTACGTATGATGAACGCGACCATGTAGCGTCAACCACCGATGCGAATAGGAACACCACGCGTTACGAATACGATGCCTCCGGTCGTGTCACGAAAGTGACCTATGCCGAAGGGGCGACCGCGAGCACAACTTACGACAATTTCGGGCAAGTAACCAAATCGGTCGATGCGTCCGGCGCTGCGCGGACCCACATATACGACGCCTTTGGTCGCCGCACCACCAGTTTTGATCCGCTCGGTCATGAATTCCAATTTATTTATGCTCCGCTGGGTCAAGGTCCATTCAACCAGCCCATCGGCAGCAGCACGCCCGAGGGCCGCATCTCGACGACCGCCTTCGACGCTGCTGGACATGAGATCGCCCGCACCGTTGCCGCCGGCACCCACGCCGCGGCCACCATCCGCACTACGTACGACGCCCGTGGCCGCCGAGTCAGCGTTGCTAACCCGCGAAACCAAATCACGCAATTTTTTTACGACGCCCGTGGCCGTCGGGTGAAGGCGATGAATGCTCTAAGCAACGCCACCACCTATACGTACGACGCGGCAGGCCATAAGCTCAGCGAAACAGATGCCAAAGGCAATACGACGAAGTGGACGTACGATGTCGCTGGGCGCGAACTGACCAAAACCGATGCTAAGGGCCAAGTTGTTACACGCACATATGACGGGACCGGGCGTCTCGCTACGCTGACCGATCCCAAAGGCAGCACTTATCGCTTCGAATATAATTTAATCGGTCAACCGACGGCATTGGTTTACCCCGACGGTTCGAGGGAAACCACGACCTATGATAAAGTCGGCAATAAACTTACTTACACTAACCGTTCCGGTATCACTCAGACTTTTACTTACGACAGCCGCAATCGGGAAATCCTCTCTACGTGGAGCGATGGCAGCCAGCGCATCGTCAAAGCCTATGACATGGCCGGACGAATGACTGTGGAGGACAATGGAGTGAGCAAGCTCAGTTACTCTTTTGACGGTGCTGGTCGTCTCATCTCTGAAACTCAGGATCTTTCTCCAGTGGTTACGGGCGGCGCAGCCGACCCTGCGCTACGCAAAGTGACTTATACCTATACTGACGACGGTCAGCGCGAGACTCTTGAGTATCCCGACGATTCGTTCGTAAAGTACACCTACAACGAACGCGGTCAGATGCAGGATATTGTGGGCGATGGCGTGCCGCCGCCAATTGCTAGCTACGAATATGACGAAGCAGGCAATGCCACTCAAATGCCGCGCGAAAACAATACTGCAACGACAATGGCTTACGATGCAGTAAACCGTGTGACAACAGTGTCGGAAAGCTCACCTCGCAGCCCGCTAAGCGAGCTCGACTACGTGTACGATGAGGCGGATAACCGCACGAGCACCACTCAAACGCTTTCGCCGTTAACTTCAAACCTAGCTCCTCGCATTACCCGCGATTCTTATCAATATGATCCAATCTATCAGGTGACCGGGGCCGACTATGCCGCCCCGGTAGCGCGCAACGGGCAGGTGGTAGGCGGACCTGAACACGCCGAACGCTTTAGCTATGATGCAGTGGGCAACCGCGTTCAAACCACTGAAATTACAAATACCCAATTTCAAATGCCAAACTGGGTGACCAACTACACGGCGAATGCGCTCAATCAATATATCCAGATTGGCAACACCACGCCGACCTATGATCGCAACGGCAATCTTGCGTCATTGAAGGGCTGGCGTTATAGATATGATGCGCTCAATCGTTTGATCGAAGCGAGCGACGCCGAAATGACTGCAAAGTTTTATTATGATGCAAAGAACCGTTGTGTAGCTCGCAGCTACAATGGCGCAACTACACTTAACTACTACGATAATTGGAATTTAATCGAAGAGCGCGATCTTAAGGGCAACGAAGTCGGCCGTTACGTTCACGGGCGAAAGATTGACGAAATTGTTGTTATGGTCAATCGGCATGGCACTTTCTATCCTCATCGCGACGTGCTCGGCAATGTGACGATGTTGACCGGTATCGATGGCAAATTGGTCGAGCGCTATAGTTACTCCGTTACTGGTGGAGTCACAATCTTCGACGCCACGGGCAAAGAGATGGCTTTCAGCAGAGTTGGTAATCGCTGGCTGTACACAGGCCGCGAGTGGCTGCAGGAGGTCGGACTTTACGATTATAGAAACAGGGTGTATTCAGCGGAGTTAGGAAGGTTTCTTCAGACAGATCCGATTCGTTTTTCAGCAGGTGATATTAATATCTACAGATATTGCGGAAACAGAGTGTCTAGATTCGCGGATCCGACAGGTACGGTCTTTGGTGAAGGGGCTATTCTGGTAGGCGTAGGAATGGTAGGGGGAGGAGTTATTGGTGCCGTGGGCGGAGGGCTAGAGGCAACTGGCGTGGCTATTTGGGATCTTGTAACCGGAGAACCGCTGCCAAGTGTATCCGATTTTACTAACCGGATAGAAAAAGGGGCCGCAATCGGAGCCTTAGCGGGAGGGGCACTTGGTTGTTCTGACCCTGACCCGCTCGGAGTAATGTGTGAGGGAGCTGGGATTGCTTTCTTGAGTTCCACTGCCGGAGGACTTTGGGATGGTGCTCATGATTCAACAGCAAACGCAAACACTGCACAAAATAGTGCCCCCACAGGCGTAATATATGGCGATGATGGCGCCGGCGGGATGGTAGCCGGCGGAGCTCCAATAGTGCTAGCGCCATACGTCGTCTCTAGCGACGGCAGCAATAGCGGCGGCGGTGACGAAGGTGGCGGTGACGAAGGCGGCGGTGACGAAGGCGGCGAATGATTACGACTGTTTAGCTACACCGTAACTATATATGAAAAATTCGCTCACAAATGAACGAGATTTAGAAATCTGGAAGGGAGTTAGATTAATTGGCGCGTGGCGTTGGATACTGTCGCGCGGGCTCTCTTTGGGATGTTTTGTGTTTACGCTAAGGATAGCGTATGACGTATTTCTAACCTATCGAGAATCTAAGTTGCTTCCAACTTGGAAAGTTATGGGAGGTTTGGTTATTTGGTTACCTGCAGGGATAGCTTGGGCGGCCTTGTTTTGGCGTAGAAAGGAACATTTGTATTTTGGAAAAATTGCAGGGGAGCAAAGCAGCACGAAAACCTAAAGACCTTGGGCTAGGACTGCCGTCTTGCTTATTTGTGAGCTTAATCCTTATCGCACGGCAAACGAGGTTATAGGTTCTTTGAGCGTTAGCTTTCAGGAAAAATGTCCAATTCTCGCCGCGCGCGATCCCCGGTCCACTCATCGGGGACTACCACATGCCCAGTTAACTTTATGCAATTAACAACCCATTCCGTGCGACTATCCTTCTGTATGTTCCTGCTTGTTATCGGAGCAGTGTTTCCTATTAGCATGTGCGCAGCGGAGAGTGTAGCGGGCGTCCGCGTGGCAGGGGCGGCTGACGTCGCGGCTTCTCCGACTGCACCGGAGGTTTTGTCTAATCGCGTGGAGTCTTCCGTTGTGAAAATATTCTCGACCGTACGCTTGCCGGACTTGAGTAAACCCTGGGGCAAGCAAGCTGCCAGAGAAATTACAGGAACTGGTGTCGTCATCGAGGGCAAACGCATTTTGACCAATGCGCACGTGGTGCTGTATGCCGGGCAGGTGCAGGTCCAAGGCAATCAATCGGGCGACAAGATCTTGGCCCGGGTCGAGGCGATCGCGCCGGGGATTGACCTGGCTGTACTCAAACTCGACGACGATTCTTTCTTCGATACGCGGCCCCCGTTAGTGCGCACCGACACACTTCCCGCGATTAAAGACGTGGTGATGGCCTATGGGTTCCCCACAGGCGGCACGGGGCTTTCGATAACAAAGGGCATCGTTTCCCGGATCGAATATACCAGCTACAATTATCCGGTCTCTGGTTTGCGCGTCCAGATCGATGCTGCGATTAATGCCGGCAACAGCGGCGGTCCGGCCGTCGTGGAAGATAAGATGATTGGACTCGCCTACAGTCGGCATGGTAATGCGCAGAACATCGGGTATATTATACCGAACGAAGAGATTGAACTGTTTCTTAAGGATATCGCGGACGGTAAGTACGACGGCAAGCCGACCTTGTACGACGAAATGCCGACGTTCGAAAACGCGGCCTTGCGCCCCTTTCTTGGGCTCGATCCCGCGACTCACGGCGCGGTTGTTCGTTTAATCGACAATCCCACCCCTAATTATCCGCTAAAGAAATGGGATGTCATCACTAAGATTGGTGACAGTCCGGTGGACAACGAAGGCAAGATTAAGATCGGCGAGAATTTGCGCGTCAATTTTCGATACCTGATTCAGAAGCTACTTAAAGACGACAAAGTGCCGTTGACCGTGCTGCGCGCTGGAAAGGAACTACGGCTGGATGTGCCGGTAGAGTACAGCCGGCCCAAGCTTATTCCCTTTTTGAATGGCTCATATCCTGCATATTTCATTTGTGGTCCGATTGTCTTTTCGGAGGCTACGGAAGACTACATCGCGGCGCTAACGAATGGGGCGTCCGCTGCCCCTGGCGCTTCGGGCGGCCTGGGAATTGCGATGATATACAGTGGCCTGTCCCTCAAGGTTAGTCCCTTCGTTACACGGCGCATCGATAGGCCTTCGACAGAAGAATCGCAATTGGTGGTGGTGCCGGCTCCGTTTTTCTCGCATAAACTTACAAAGGGGTATGGCTCTCCCGCTGGGGCCGTGGTCAAGAGCGTCAATGGTATTGCCATAAAAAGCCTACGTCATTTGGTCGAAGTACTGCGCGACACCAAGGCGGACTTCATCGTAATCGAATTTGCTGATCGCGGCAGCGAATATCTGGTCTTTCCGCGCAAAGAGATGATCGCATCAACCGAGGAGATATTAAACGACAACGGCATCCGGACGCAAGGCTCACCGGCATTGATGGAGGTTTGGAACGCTCGATAGGGGGCGGCCAAACTCCTACAGAAAACCTTTTAGATGAATTGCTCTTTATTAAAGTCGGCGCCAAAACTTCGAAGCTTGCTACGGGTGGAAGAATGCCACCGCTGGAATCGAGGCGGGGACCCTTTCTGTGACACCCCGCGATTTACGGCGGGAAGAGTTCATTCTCACCGATGGCTTGGCAATCGATTCAAATGAAATGCATTCCATTCTTTTCGGTATGCATATCTATGGGGCTGTTTGCTTTCGTAGGGTACCGTATGTGGTATCTCCTATTGATTCGCATGGCTCGACAGTATGATGTTCCGACCAGAAGGAAAATCGCTTCTCGTTATTATCTAATCCTGGCCCCTTTGTCTATTGTCGCTGTTTACCTATCGGTGATATGTAGTATGACTCTAATCCCAAAAGATTGTGAATGGCGAATGCACTTATTATTTATCACTAATATTGCAGTATTAGTGCCTGCATTACTGTCGATTTTATTTAAAATGAATTCAATTAGAGATCTTGGATACGGTCGGAGGAATTGGTAGGAAGCGGTGAGATAAGACGCGGGGAAAGCTAGGTTCAACTCGTTGATTATCGCTTGTTACGTTTCACATGATCTTTGAGTCATTTTTCTTTCACAATGGACACCTGCGCTGGAATCTGGGGTGGGCCACGCCCAACTATGCTGGGGTGTTTCTGGTGACGTTGGTGGTTTTCTTCTGGGTCATTAATGGGAAAAAAGCATGGGTTGCGGTTGGTTTGGGCTGGGAAGCGGTGCTGTATCTTTTATTGGCCAAAACCTATTCGAGAGGGGCCCTCGTGGCGCTGGGGGTTGCTGCGGCCTGCTTTATCTTCGCACGAGGACTCACGACGCTCAAAGTGCAGTGGCGGCCTTGGCTGGTGCGCCTAATTGTTGTCGGTGGTTGTGTATTTGGAACAGGATTTTTTGATCGTCTGGCTCCGCAGCATTTGACCGAGGACGGAGCCGTGGTAAATCGTCTTTCACTTTGGCGTGGCGGGCTCTCCATGGTGGTACGATCGCCGCTCCACGGCTGGGGCGCAGGTGAAGCGGGGCGTGCATATATGAACTGGTTTCAAGATATCGACCGCTCGGAAGGTTACACGACGATGGTAAATAGCTACCTTCATATAGCGGTAGAGTATGGTTTGCCTTGGTTAGGCGTGATTTTCTTTCTTTTGCTTGCCTTGTTATTGTTGGGATGGAACGATGCGCGCCGAAGTGCTGACGAGCGAGGCTTAGAAGAACCTCATGGGGTGTTGTCTGACGCGAAAGTGGCGGCGGGTGCTTGCTTGATGGCTTGGGCGATAGGAAATCTTTTTACGACGCTCTGGATCGAGCCTCGTCTTTGGATTGTGCCGTCCGTAGCGATAATCCTAATCGTGTGGCTTTCATCAACCGTCAGCTTCCGCAGACTGTGCCGGGTCGTGGTAGTGGCAGGAGGTGGTGCTTTCATCACTTGCGCACTGCTCTTTTTGACTGGGGTAGCGCTATCAAGTAAACAGGAGGTCAAAGTAAGCCAACGCCGCAATGTTGTTTTGTTGGCGAGCAGGAAAAACCCGACCGATGGTTCAATTATAGCTTGGAACGTTTGGCCGGATAAAAAAGTGCTGGGGCGGACGCCAGGTAAAGAGCTCCGACGCTTGTTCCTGGAAATGCCACGACGGCGATGCCTGGTCGTGCACAAAGTCGAAGCCCAGACGCAAGATGATGCGTTTTCAGATGGAAACATCATCCTTTTGGGTGAGCAATGTGAACGGTTCACGGCAGACATGCGCGACGATCGACCGCCGCGCCAATGGCTACTCGTGCATCCGACAACATCACCTCGCACTCCTGCGAATATCTCGCCTAAACAGGCCATATCTTTGGTGGTTTTGCTCCCGGAGATTGACGAGCTAGGACTAAATGCTGCCTGGCGAGCCTGGGCTGAAACAATAGGTGCCAGGGTGATTGTATCGCCCAATGTTGGGCTCGATATTCGGGCTGCCTGGCCTGAGGTTATACAAAAGATCGGCGTCCTTTGAGATGAAATCAGCAACTCTCATTTTCTGGGGTTTCTTTGGCTTAGCCTTGGCTGCGATCACATGTTGCGGAGCTGAAGAAAAAGCCAAACCCTTGCTTACGCCGACTCCTTCCCGGCAGTGGCCTGAACTTGAAAAGGCGATGGGCAATGTTAACATGAACGGCGTTCTGCGCTTAAGTTATCCATTGGGCGAAGGGAAGGCTTTGCAGACGCTTGGGCTGCATTGTTCCCTCGAACACACGATTGAAGTTGATGGTCGAGGCTGTGTCCGCAGCCGCTGGCTGATTACTGGATTGAAAACGCTCTTGGCTCCCTCAGATCGGCAGCATTTGCTCTGGCAGCCGCTCTTCGGGCCACCGGTTAGCTTTATGCGAAGTAAAATTGGGCACTCGCTGAACGAAGCAGGAGCGAGTCACTGGTTGATACGGGAGGCTGCGCTGAATGTTTACGAAATCAAGGCGCTAGACGGTCGCAGCTGGCGATATGAAGCAGGTGTTTTGACTTCTGTTGAGCACCCGGCTTTGGGCATTCTCAAAGTGGTGATGCGCGGCGGGCTACTATGTGAATTACGTGCTACGGATGCGGCCAGCGATGCACCGGCTTGGCTAGCCGCAAAGTATGATCAGGCAGGGCGTCTTGAATCAATCACGTTGGCCGGGGTAGGCACTCATAGCTTTGTATGGGATAGCAATGGGCAGCTTTTGACTTGGAAACGAGCTGCTGGCGGGCAGGTGGAATTTGAATATCAACAAGGCCTAATTAGCTCCATCAAGGAGCCAGATAAAGACGTCAAAAGGTATAGCTGGGCAGAAAACCCAGGGCACGAACGCGGAGATTCACGATGGAGGTGGCCAGTACATCTTGCTTCCGATGAAGCGCATGCCTACCGCTACGAACTCTCGCACAAGGGATTTGTCCTAAGTTGTAGCGATAATGCGTCAGGGCGCGAAACAGTAAGTATATTTAATCCTCGTCTGCATCGCCTTGTACAGCGCCGGAACGGCGAAACAATCATTGTTACTTTTCATGGTAGTTCAGGAAACACGAGTGCATTGCAGCGAATAGAAAACGATCAAGGAGAAATCTTGGAAGACTACCAGTATGACGAACGTGGTCTACTTGTCGGGGTAAAACGTAAAGGCGAGTTGGACCGCAGCTTCAGCTATGATGAAGATGGAAGATTGATGGCTTTGGATGAAATGCCAGCAAGTCAGTGATTAAATATCGAAATATTATGAGGCCTCTAATTATATTACTGTTCGCCTGTCCGTGTTGGGTTATTGCCGGGCCCAGCCCTGCACTAAGCTTTACGGCTGCGACGCCGGTATTGAAGACTGCGAGCGATGAGTTCACTGCCAGCCCGTGGTTTATTTATGGACCGTTTTTAGCCCGGGATTCAGCGCAGAGCACTGATGAAAAATTGTTCAAAGATGATTCAGGGAAAACCATCGCTGATTCTGAAATATCAAATGAAATTATACAGGGATTGCTAACGAAATATGGCGAAAAGAAGGGCAATCAATTACCTAAGGTACGTTTAAGGTCATTTGGTGGGTTAGTCGATTTTTATAGCTTATTGGATATGGTTAAACCCGAAGGGAAAGTATTGGACGTATTTTATGCCTGCGTTGTTCTGCATGCGCCACGCACAACGGACATTTATGCAGACATAGGGTATGATGATCAGATTAGAGGTACCGCAAACCATGAGCATCTAGATATTTCTTCAGCAAGCCTTGGAGTTCGGACGCCTTCTAATGTCTCTTGTATTCGACTTAATGAGGGTCCTAACTTAATTGTCTTTAGGGTCATAAATCTAGGCGGGCAATGTGGTTTTTCTGTCGAACTGCAAAAGGATTTGGCGGATGCAATTACGGTTTCGGCACGAAATAACGGCATTACTCACGGCTACTGTGTAACGGCGGAGCGCGCACCTATTCTGAACATACCAACAGAAATACCAGGAATTTATTTTGATTATTCATTGTCTCACATTGCAGGCGGCACCGTCGCAAAATGGTCGTCGCTGCGTAATGGAGAGGCACTCGACTTTTTGCGAAAGATGGAGCCAGGGATTTATCGGGGCGAAGTTGATATAGGGGGCGTAAAACAGGAAGAGAATGTGTGTATTGGCGATCCTGCGGATGTGGTCTCGAAACTGCGCGCTGAGCGCCAAGTTTTATCTTTGGACGACAAAACTTCTATCAATTTCGATGCTCTGTTTACGCGGATGGATCTGCTGTTGGCACCTGAGGTTGAGAAGAAGGGCGACCGTGAATGGGAACAGAAGATTGCGTTCACACTTTCTGAAATTGATTCGATAATTAAGGCATTCGCAGCGGGGAAAGAACCATTCAAGGACATACCTGGCCTTCATATCCGCGCATTTCGTTCGAATATCGATAGCCAATCGGAATACTATCGAATCTATTATCCGGAAAATCGGAGCGAAGATCCACAAGGGCCACCATTAGTTGTTATTTTGCCGACGATTGTAGATCAACTTCGCCCGTTTATTGCATGCCCAGTAGTCGCGTCACATCGTGAAGCGCTAAAAATGGCCAAATTCGCCGAAAGATATGGAGCAGCGTTATTGTGGCCTGGATACCGCACGCAACCGTTTGGAAATCCGTGTGATTTAGCCCATATCGATGAAGCCTTATCGGCGGCTTTGGCTGATTATCGGATCAATCCTAACCGCATAGTGATCGTAGCTGAATGCAGTGGAGGACGATTAGCGGTTATGTGTGTTGGGGCATGGCCAGAGCGATTTGCGGGCGTGGCTTTTTACGATGCAGTATTTACCCGAAACAAAGCAGGGCAGAATGAAAGCTTGGGGTTCGAGCGCTTCCATGGATCTGCCGCGTGGCAACGTGAGCTTGAGTTAGCTGGACGACTGGACCGGTTCTCGCATACGCCGACCTATGTTCTCTTTGACGATGCAAAGCCCCCCGGGCATGGAGAAATAAGGGACTCGGTCGAGTTCTATGACCAACTTCATGCGATTGGCACACATCCGCGGTTTGTTAGGAGGTTTGATTGTTACGATCAACCACATCCTTACGATGCAATGATCGCATGGGCCGTTAACCAAAAGAGAGACGCTGTGATGAAATCTGCAGACATGGATGTTGGTGGAGAAAAGAACATGGCACAGGCGCTAGCTGAACGATTCATTGTCGTGGAAGGAACAGGAGGTGCGGCATCCGACAAAGAGAGTGTCCAGAGACTCAGTCTGGCCTTTCAAGCGGCTTGGGAAAAAACCTATTTCGGCGGCAAGTGCCGCGTAGTAAGGGATAGTGAGGTAAAAGAACTGGACGAAACAGAAAGCAACTTGGTTCTGATTGGAAATGCTCAAACAAACGGAGTTTGGCGTAAGCTAAATGACCGCCTGCCGGTGGTTCTCACCGGAAATCACGTACGGATTCAAGAGCGAGAATGGGACGGTGATTCGTTGGGGATTCAAGTGGCGGTTCAGCATCCTCAGTATGCGAAACGAACGGTCGTGCTAATCGGTGGTGAAAACCTTTCGAAGGTGGATTTTGGCACAATGGATTTGTCGATTGACGGCTGGTATGCGGCGAGTGTGTGGAAGTCGTCAAAAGAGAAGGCGGAGCTAGTTGATGCGGTCCGCAGTCTTTCTGAATACAGCAAGCTTTCTAGCTCTGATCGCCGCGAGAAGTTGCCTGAAAATGCGGCCACCAAATGATCATAATAGCCCTTCCAAGGTTGCCACAGGGTTGCCAGAAACACTGGTTTTGCCTTCACTTTGGTGTATCAATATGCTTTTCTCTGCGTGTTCTAAAACATTAACCAATAACTAAGCCCGCGTTTTCCAGCGACTTAGCTTCTCGGCCGGAAAAGGGTTCGAATCCCCCTCTCTCCGCCAGGTTTTTCCTTCGAGGAGAAAATGCTGACCACAGATTTTGCCGGGTCGACGTGGCAAACTCTCATGACGCGGGCAAAAGTCGTTCATCGTATCGCAATTCGCGGACCCCGCTGGGGAGGTCGTTTTTAGGGTTTTCGGTCGGATGGCCGGAAACCGTGACCGCGAAAACCTCACTTACATACCCGAGACTCAGGACGCTCAGTGATTTTCAGCCGTTCCCCTTTCGAGGTTATCGGTCTGCGCGCTCATGGTTTCCTGAACCTCTTTGATGAGACTGGCATAAGTCGCCGCTGGCCGGTCGCCATCCGGATCGATCGCATCGCGTTCAGTCCCTTGAGCGAAGTCGATCGCATAGAGCCCAAAGCGGGGCGTGAACGTGCCCCATTCATAATTGTCGAACAGCGACCAATGCAGGTACCCCACCAGAGGAATGCCTTCTCGGACAATGCGCGCTACTTCCTGTACGTGCAGTTGGAGGTATTGGCTGCGTGTCATGCGATCACGTCGCGGTCTCCGACCGTCTTTGCGTCTTCGCAGGGCCATGCCATTTTCCGCAATGAGGACGGGACGATTGAAGTCTTCTGCGTAGTGCCGGCAAAAAAAGTGCAGCCCTAGAGGGAGGACGCGCCAGTCCCACCATTTGCTGGTGACGGTGGCGAGCATCCATGAACGAAACGAGCGGGTCTTGAATTCGTGATCCCACCAGACCGGGAGTCGAAAAGCGTGCGCCGCGAAGGGATCGTAATAGTCGAGCCCGATATAATCGAGTAGTTGGGCGCGAGGCGAAGCGTAGAGTTCGTCCAGAAAAGGTGCGAAAGGCGCGGCCGAAAATAGCTTGTAGCCCAGCCAGTTGGCCAGTCGTTTGGCGACTGAGCCCACGTAGAAGGCGAGATCACGGTGGAGCGGCAAACGCGCGGCTCGAAAGGCTTGGTCAAAAGACCGTGCCCGTTCGATGATATACGCAGCGATCTTCGAGCGATCCACGCCTCTTTCTCTCGCGCACACTAAATCGAGCAGCACTTTGTCTGACCAATAGACATCGCTGCAGTAGTTATTGAAACTGACCTTTGGAGTCGGCCAGCCCCGTGCGGCATAGAGATCGTGAAGGCTATTATAGGCGAGGATGTGTGCCCTCAAGAGCTGGTTGTAAGCGCGCATCATGGTGGCCACTCCACCGCGGGCCTGCGCAGGGAATTGTCGTCCGAGATAGGAATTAAGCACGAGCATGTTCGGTTCATTGATCGTAATGAACCACTGGATCGGGCGCGGAAGGCGCTCATTTACGTGGCAGACCGCCGTCCTTACATAATCGGCAAACCGTTGAGGGGTGTTTTCGTCGAGCCAGGCGTCGGCACCTAACCAGGCCGGATGAACAAAATGATGCAGGGTTACGACCGGCTCCAAGCCGCGAGCCAGACACGCGGTCAAGATGGCAACGTAATGGTCTAAAGCCGCAGTATCAAAAGGTGGAGGCTGGGCGGACTGATCGTCCCGACTGGGTTGAATGCGACTCCATTCGAGGCCGAGTCGAAAGGCATTGAGGCCGAGCGCACGGCAGCGGTCGAAATCCTCTTCGTAGCGTCGCCAGAAATCGGCGGAGCGACCGAGTAATGCGACTTTTCCGCACTTCTCCGCCTCGGCCCAGTTGGTCTGCGGTTCTTGCGCCCCATTATAGCCGCCCTCCGCTTGGTAGGCGGAAATGGCCACGCCCCAGAGAAAAGGCTTCACGACGCGACGGTGCGCGCTGCCGCTTGCGCGATGGCGTCTCGTTGATTGGACTCCAGCACGAGCGCGGGAAGGTGATCCGCGAGGAGTGTTTCCACGACGGTACGGGCAGCTTCAGGTCGACCAAATGCTTTTGCCGCAGCTCGCATCGCGGCGAGTCGTCTGGGTTGCGCCAGCAGGCAATCGATCTTGAAGGGAAGCGTGGTGAGCTCGTTGCAGCGGATTGCTGCCCCCTGCTCCAGCAGGTGATCGCTGTTGCGTTCTTCCTGCCCGGGGATGGGCGCGAAGATCGCCATCGGGAGACCGCAAGCGAGTGCTTCGGAGGTCGTAAGCCCGCCCGGTTTACCAATGTAGAGATCGCTCAGCTGCATCAGTTCGTGCATGCGGTCCGAGTAGCCGAGAATATGAAAGAGACCGGGTTGGGATTTAGCCGCCTGTTCAACTCGCGATTTGATGTCGGGATTCTTGCCGCAGACGACCACACACTGGAATCGGTGGCGCAATTGAGCCAACCGTTCGACGATCAGTTCCGTCGGCCCGACGCCGAGGGCTCCCGCTGACAGCAGCAAGGTGAAGACCCGCGGCTCGAGACCATAAGCCCGACGAAGGGACGCGCGCGGCCGCGTCTCCGCGAAGGCGGAGTCGATGGGAATCCCCGACACCGTGATCCGCTCACCCGGAAGCCCCAGGGCTTGGAGATGAGCCTTGGTTTCGTCGATCGCCACAAAGTACCGGTGGAATTGCCGGGTAAGCCACATGGCGTGGCAATCGAAGTCGGTCACCGTGATCGCGAGGCGGGTCTGAAATTTCTCCTTTTCCATGAGATGCGAGATGATACCCGCGGGCATGAAGTGTGTGCACACGGTGATGTGCGGTCTGAAGTTTCGGATGAATTCCACGAGCTTGCGCGTATTCAACCGGTCGAGTTGGGTGCGCATCGCTTCGCCCTTCCAGGGCTCGTCGCTTGCACGATAAACCCAGCCCAGAACATTCGGGGCGGAGCGCACGAGCTGCAGATAGAGTGATGAGTAGAATTCCCGGAAGAGTTTGTTGGTGAACTTCAGAGCGTCTTCATGCACGACCTCGCCGACCCTTGGGTAGCGCGCGAACTCTTTTTCCAAGGCTTGCGCGGCCCGGACATGGCCGGTGCCGGCGCTAGTGGATATGATCAGTACGCGTTGTTTCTCCATAGGAAGAGCGGGTGTTGTAACATCGGACTTGTGACCAGTCTTTGCGAAAAGCGTTTCGTTGCGGAATTGTCACACAATCGCAGTCGCACGGCTCGGCAGGCTATATTGCCAGCGTGATCCTATCGCAATGGCCGCCGTTCATCGAGCTGGCTGATCAATTCGGGGAAGGCCTCGCGCACGGGTGAACGGGCGAGGTATTCGAGGGCGGCGGCTTTGGCGCCGCGGGCCCGCAGGCCGGCGTAAACATGCAGTTCGAACTGGAGACGAAGCTGCGCTTCGGCTTGGGTCAGGCCCAGGGTCGCGAGCAAAAACAGAAGAGCCTCGATCGTCGAATACATGCCTTCACCCTGTTGTCCACGCAGCCGGTAGCGACTCGGCCCGGTCATGGGCAGGCTGATACGCTGCCCCCAACCCTCGACGGCTTGCAGCATGCGGCTGGCTTCCTTCCAACTACCGTCCAGAAGTAAAACCTGCACGTCCGGCGGCGGTGCGCCGGGCGGAAGTAGGTCTCCGCGCGGGTGCAAAATCCAGAGCGGGCGGCCGGGCTCTGCGATGGATTCACGCGTGGGCGGCGTTTCGCAGTAGAATTTGTGGCCGCGCGATGACGGAATCACGCGATTGATCAAGCGGCCCGTGCTGGTCGGCCGCCAAAATTCTCGGCTGTGAATGAGCACGTCGATCTGAAGCGGAACTTCGACCGGTTGGTAAGCTGCGCAGATGCACCACCGGGGCGGGAAACTGCACCGGTCGCAGCGTGGGGTTCCTTCAAGGACGACACTTCTCGACATGGAAGGGCAACGGGTGAGGCAACGTTTGGCCAGCGTCAATGGCTGTCGACCTTGAGGTTCCTGCGGACCACTTGCTGACGGGGTCGCTCAGAAGGGGAAATCTCCATTCTGGGCAGGCGCGGTGGCTTTCTTTTCGACGAGTTTTTTCGCGTGTCCGTGCTGGCTTCGGCCGGTGACGAGGATCGCCTTCGTCGGTTTCACCGGGCAGGCATATTCGCAGGCTCCGCAGCCGACGCAGAGACTCTGGTCGAGCGAAGGCAGGCGGAGATTGTCACGATAAGGTTTGGTGGTGATTGCCTTGGTTGGGCAATGCTCTGAGCAGGCGGCACAGTCGGTGCCGTTGAGTTCAACGACGCAGCGCGATTGGTGGAAGTCGGCGACGCCGATCTGCGTGACTTGCTTGGTTGCGAGATCGGGCAGACTGAGCGCATCGTCCGGGCAAACTTCGATGCAGCGCGTGCATTCGAAGAGACAAAAGGCCGAGGTGTAGTCGAGGCGTGGCTTCAGCAGTCCTTCGAGTCCGTATTCGAGAAACGCCGGTTGCAGCACATGCGTTGGGCACGCGCTGATGCACAGGTGGCAGGAGGTGCAACGGTCGAGAAATTGGTCGACGCTCCCGGAGCCGGGAGGACAGATGGCGGGGCTGGCTTCGCCCGAGCGAACGAGCATGGGCGTTGCTTCATCGGTGGGAAGGGCGGCCCGGGCTTTGGTTAAAATGACTGACGATGCCGCGACGCCGCCAGCGATGGAGGCGAGAAAGGCGCGGCGTTGGGGATCGCTCGCGGTTCGGTTTTCCACGGGTGCCGCCGGAATCGGGCTCGCGGGCTTAAAATGATTCTTCCAGCTGAAACGGTAACCGATGCCGTGATGCTCGCAGACGCCTACGCAATTGTAGCAGGCAACGCACCGTGAATCGTCGATCGTGCCGGAGCGCAGGTCGATGCACTGGGCCTTGCAGCTGCGCAGACAGTCGCCGCATTTGGTGCAGGCCGCTTTGTCGATGGCGATGCGGAAGACACTGAAGCGTGAGATCAACCCAAGCGCGGTGCCAACCGGGCAAATCGTATTGCAATAGAGCCGGCCGCGCAGCGCCGACATGATTGCGATCACCGTCAGGAATATCGCGGGCAACAACAATGCGCCAATCCCCGCCCAGGCCGGAGTAACGCGATAAAGGCTCTGGATACCGGCGGCATTCGCGAGACCGACGATGGAATTATTCGCGAAGGTCAGCACCGGACGCGCGAGCATCGATACAATGCGGCCGAAGTTGCTGTACGGGTCGAGTAGCGCGAGGGCAAAGCCGCCCCAGCCAGCGGCCATCGCTGCGACCGTGCTCCACAGGAATAGGTGGCGGATTGCGTTGTGAGGTTTGGCAAAGGGCAGAAAGTTCTTTTTCCGCGGTATCCATTTTCCAATACGCGTGATGATGTCCTGCAAAATCCCCAGCGGGCAGATGGCGGAACAGTAAATGCGCCCAATCGCGAGGGCGATAACGATACTTGCGACAAAGAACACGGCGCCCATCCCGCCGGCAAGCAGACTCATGAGGCCCGGTACGAGCTGGGCGTGAGCAAGAACGTGGCCGAGTCGCGCGGGAGCGAACTCACGGAAATCGACAAAAGCGATCGTCAGTCCGGCGAGGAAAAGGATTGCGGTGGCAACGCGTGCCAGTTTCAGCGGATTACGTGGCACGAATTTACGCCAGCTTGTGGCGGCGGAGGTCGAGGTTCTCGAGATCCATGCGGCCGAGTTTCATGTCGTGGGCGATTTTCACGTGCTTGATGTCCGCGGGCGCATGGCCGAGCAGCCTTGCTGCCGCAGCATCAACCGCAACGATGTCGGTCGAGGCGAGCAGGGTGCGCATTTCGACCACGTCATCGACGGTCTTTCCGCGCGGGCCATTGCGCACCATGGGATGATAGGCATCGATGATGTTGAGCGCGGGTTTGCGGAGCGTGAGCAAGTCGGCGATGCACTGGTCGAGGCCTTTGTTGTGATAAAATCCGCGGTCCCAGATCACCCCCATAAGATTTTTCATGGCCGAGGTCATCTGAGTGGAACTGTGGTGCTTCAAGACGGGGACGTTGATAAAGACGTCGCTGTCGAGCACGAGGGAGTGGACCTTGGCAGACTTGAGTAGGACGCCCTGAGGGATCGCGGTTTCGCGGTAGAGGGTTTCGTCCTTTCCGTTAACCATGATGGCGCCGGCGTCTTTGGCCGCTTTTCCAATGCCGCTCACTTCATAGGTCTGCTGCCACTGGTCACACGTGTTGTCGAAGACGCTGACCGACTTTGCGCCCGCG
>Ga0302323_100000832_pt1 | contig 25057 bp, 24 predicted proteins | sample Fen_T0_3_FD_201950 | JGI IMG/M metagenome (GOLD analysis project Ga0302323, IMG submission 201950) | Peat permafrost microbial communities from Stordalen Mire near Abisko, Sweden - Fen_T0_3 | ecosystem: Environmental > Terrestrial > Soil > Wetlands > Permafrost | place: Sweden: Abisko...
CGTCCGATGGCGGCGGTTCGGGTGCCCGCAGACCAGCCTCGCAGACAAGCGGTTTGCGTTCCTTCCCCGCCCGCGACAGCCACCCAACCCAGGCCTTGGCGAGCTTTGACGGGGTCGACCATCCCGTTGCGGAGACGGATGTGGGCGGGGGCGAGACCGAGGAGGCCCCTATCCCACCGCCCGTGCCCGGGGCCATCCCGGACAACAGCGGCGAGCTTTCCCTCATCTCGCCCATGCGGGCCATTGCCGACTTGGCCATCGCCGCCGATACCGGGCTGGTCCGATTTCAGAAGGGCGCGCAGATCAAGGACGTGTACCTGGTGCGCGGAGCGCCCGAATCGGTCAACTCGAACATGAGCGGCGATCGCTTCGGCGAATATCTCGTCACGCGCGGATTTCTGCGCTCGGGCGATCTCGAGCGCGCGCTTGCCGAGATGCCTCGCTACGGCGGCAAGTTCGGCGAGGCGCTGGTGGGGCTTGGGTTCATGCGTCCGCTCGACGTCTTCCGGCTGCTCTCGCAGCACGTGCGCGAACGCGTGATGGAACTTTTCACCTGGACCCAGGGTGCGTTCAACTACTACCGCGGTATGCGCAACCCCTTGGAAGCATTTCCCCTGGGGCTTTCCAGCTTCGAGATCCTGGGCGCCGGCGTGGTGGCCCTAAGCTACGACTTCTTGGCCAGCCATTTCGATCCGCTCATGGACTTCCATCCTCGTGCCATGCCCAATCCACGCGTCAGTCCCGAGGCGTTTCGGCTCGGGCCCACGCCGCGCGAGGTATTGGGGTTGCTCGACGGCAGTCTCACCCTGCACGCCTGGGCCGAACGTTTCGGCTCTCCCGACGAGCTTCTGACTTTCTACCGCACGCTCTACCTGCTGGTGGAGAGCAGCATGGCCCAGTTCGAGTAGCCTAGCCCTGGCGCCGGGCCCAGGCGGGGGGCGGCGCTTCAACGCGCAGGAGTTGTGACGTCGTCGGGTGCACGATGGAAACGACCCAGGCGTGCAGGTGCAGGCCGAGATGGGGGACGACATCCGTGGCATCGTCGTCGACTTGGCCGTAGGTGCCGTCGCCTTTCACCGGAATGCCCAGGTAGGCGAGGTGCGCGCGCACCTGGTGGGCTCGGCCACGCGCCAGGCGGGCCTCGACCAGCGCCCCACCCGGCCGGTTTTCGAGCAAGGTGATTTCCGTGCGTGCAGGCAGCGGCTGCCGGCCCCCCGCGAGCTTCACCTTGCTGCCCCGCCGGCCCAGACGGCCGATGGGCACGGTGACCACGAAACTCGATGGGCGTGGACCGGGCAAGACATGGTCGTGCTCATCGGTCTGGGGGAAAGTGCCGCTGACTTCGGCGAGGTAGATCTTCTCGCAGCCCGCGCTGGCCATGGCCTCACGCAGGCGATGCCAGACTTCGCGGCTGCGCGCGGCCAAAAGTACGCCCGACGTGGCCACGTCCAAGCGATGGCCAAGGCCACCCTCGCGCGCATCGGGCGAGGCGGTGGCGCACTCGGGAAAACGCGCCACGAGAGCGCTCGCCACCGTGGGGCCGTCGTCTGCGTGTAGTGGGTGCGAGGCGATGCCCGCGGCTTTGTCCACGGCCACAAGGTCGCTGTCTTGGTAGAGCACGGTGAGCTCTTGCTCGAAGGTTGGCACGAGCACGGCGCTGGCCGCGGATTCGTCGACCAGCTCGACAACGTCGCCGGGTTGAAGATGCGCGCCCTTCTTGGCGGCCTGGCCACCCACGCGCACGATGCCCGCGGCAATCGCACGCCGTGCGGCCGACGTGCTGGGAAGCACTTGCCGCTTGGCCAAGAAACCGTCGAGCCGCGCGCCCGCTTCGCTGGCCAGCACCACCAACCGGGTGGCGTTGCCGGGATTGTCCATCGCATCCACCGCTGCTACCGCTTGCCGCTTCCCGGCTTCTTGCCGGGAGCGGTTTGCGCCTTCGCGCTCTTGCCGTTGCTCTTCTCGGGCGTCTTGACCGCCGGGGTCTTGGACGTGCTCTTGGCCGAGGTGGTCTTGCCGTTTTTCGGAGTGACCTCTTTCATGGCCAAGGCCTGCTTCTTGGTAGGAGGTGCGCCCGTGACCTTGGCCGTGATCTCCTTGGGCAACTCGGGCGTGGGCGAATAGACGACAACCTTCTGACCCTCGGTCAGCTCCGAGGTTGCGGACAGCCGATTCACGCGTGCCAGGTCGCCCGGCGTGAGCCCGTAGCGTTTGGCGATCTTGGCCAGGGTGTCGCCGGAGCGCGCCGAATAAAAGAGCCGGGTCTTTCCCCGCCGCGCGGCTTCGAGCTCGAGGAATTCCTCCGAGCCCAAGGTCACCACGCGAACCTTGTCGGGGTCGAGCAGCACCACACCCGCGCGGTCCAGTCCCTCGCGCACGAAGAGCTGGAGGATGAGCTTGGGTTGCAGCTTGGCGTCGGGATCGATGTTGTTCCACTCGACGATGTTGTCGACGGTGACGTCGAAGACCGTGGCGATATCGGCCAAGGTGTCGCCGTCGCGCGTGCGGTAGAAGACGCGCTCGCGGCCCTGGGTGCCGAAGACACGATCCGGAACCGCCACCAAAATGGTGTCCTCGCCGCCTTCGCCCGAGGCCGCGGGGAGCGTGGGCGCGCTGGGCGCTGCGCGGCCGGGCACCAGGATGGTCATGCCGCCGCGCAATTCCGCGGTGTCGGTCACGGCGTTGATGCGCTTGAGCTCGCGCACAGAGCTTCCCCGCGCCTTGGCCACATCGTCCAGGGTCTCGCCAAAGCGCAAAACCACGGGCAAAAGCTTCTCGCCGGTGCGTGCCTCGATGGCCGCCTTGGCGAACAAATTGGCCGAGCCCAGCGGAACGCGCAAGACCACGGTGGGACGATCCGGCGGAATGCGGCCGCTGATGTACTCAGGATTCAGATCCTCGATGACGTCGGGTTTGGCGCCAGCCGCGCGCGCCAGGGCGGCGAAGGAAACCCCCGACGACACTTCCACGCGATCGAATTCCCAGGGCGGATCCTGGGCGATGTTGGCGAAGCCGAAGGCCTTCAAGTTGTGACCGACGATGGCTGCCGCCAGGATCTTGGGCACGTACAGCGACGTCTCCCAGGGCAGACCCGCCTCGTGGCGCGCCAGCTCCCAGAAGTCGTTGGTGTTGAAGCGGGCGATGGAGCGAAGAATGGCCCCGTAGCCGGCGTTGTAGGCCGCAAAGGCCAGCGGCCAGGAACCAAAACGAACGTAGAGATCTTTGAGCAGGCGGGCCGCGGCCTCGGCGGCGCGCTCGGGATCGCGGCGCGCATCCACCCAGTGGCTGACTTCGAGGCCATAGGCGCGCGCGGCACCGGGAATGAACTGCCACACGCCGCCCGCGCTCTTCAGCGACGTCGCGCCGGGATCGAAGCCGCTTTCGATCATGGCGAGATAGATGAGATCGCGTGGTAGTCCCTGGTCGTCGAGCTTGCGTTCGATGATGGCCCGATAACGGCCCATCTTCCGCAGCCAAACCGAGATGATGGCCCGGCCCTTGGGATCGTCCTTGAAGAATTCCAGAAAGCGAATGACCTGCGGCTCCCAGCGCACGGGCAGCTCGGGCAGCGCCAACTGGCGCAGCCACTCCAGGCTGGGCTTGGGCACTATCGGCGCGGCGCCGCGCTCGGGGCTGCGCAGCTCGCGCGGGATGTCGCCGGTTCCGCCCCAGCGCCCCTCGAGACCAGGCGGCAAGGCTTTCGCGCTGTCGTCGGGCTCGGTCTGGCCTGGCGGGACGACGCCGCCCTGGCGTGGAAAGGCTTCTTCCTCGAATCGACGCATGGCCCGCAGCTCTGGCGTCTCGGAGGTTTCGGCGCCTTCGAGGGCCACGCCGCGCACGGCTCTGCGTTCGGCGAAACTCTCTCGGGTCGGCGGCAAGGGAGCTTGCAAGGCAGCTCGGGCTCCGCCCTGCGACGAGAGCGTGTCGCGGGCAACGGCCTTCCCTTCGGCCACCAGGGCCAAGATCATCATCGAAGCAGCGGAAAGCGAAGGCCGCATGGACAGGGATCGTAGCGGAAGAGCCTCAGGTCACCAAGAAACCGCACCGAGATGCTGTCCAAGGCCGGGTTTGCCCCTGCGCCGGGTGGGTGGTATAGAGACACTCGGAGCTACCCAATGGGACTCGGTACCGGCGAAATTATCCTCATCTTTCTCGTGGTCATGGTCGTGTTCGGCGCCACCAAGCTACCGCAGCTGGGCGACGGGCTCGGCAAGGCCATCAAGAATTTCAAGCGCGCCGTGGGCGGAGCCAACGAGATCGAAGTCTCGGCCAAGAAGCCTGAGATCGACGGGTCTGCTCAGGCGGAGAAGCCGGCTTCCACCAAGCCCACCGACAAGGCGTCCTAGCGCCGGTAGGTGCCGCTGTTCCAGACGCACCGTCGCGCGCGCACGGCAAAAGAGACGAAAAATGTCTGTGTTTGCGCGTTAGTACAAGATCGCACTTGACGCGTTCAGGTGTCGATGCATGATATTCGCATGACGACACGCACGATCAAGCGCTACTCAAACCGCAAACTCTACGACACCCAGGATTCGCACTACGTGACTCTCCAGCAGATCGCTGGCCTGATTCGCAATGGCGACGAAATCCGAGTCATCGATAAGACCACCCAGCAAGACCTGACCGCCGCCACCATGGCCCAGATTATCTTCGAAGAGGAGAAGCGGGGCCCCAGGCTGCCAGTCGAGGGTCTTCGCCGCATCATCCGCAGCGGCTTGCCGACTCACTAGAAGTTCGTTCGCGAGCGCCCAGCCACGTACCGCCGGCTAGAACTCAAGCCCGGTGCTGAGCGAGAACGCGCTCTGCCGGCCGCTTTGATCAACCGCCGAGATGACGTTTTCGTCGCGGCTGTTGCCCGCTGGGTAGAGCTCGTACTGGGCGATCACGGCCAGCATCCCGAATTTCAGCTTGGCCCCGCCGAACACACGATAGCGGGTGATGATGTCTTGGCTGGCGAAGGCGGCGTTGGCCAAGAGATCATTGTCGGTCCCACTTTGGGCGAGGGCGCAGTTGCCGCCGCTTGGCTGGCCGGGCGCGGCCAACCTGGCCTGGCGGGCGTCACAAAGCGGGGTGAAGTCGATGATCTTTCCGGCCGCCTTGATCATCAGCAGGCTCCAGCCGCCAAAGGGTTCGATGCGGAAGGTCTGGAGCACGCCAAAACTCTTGGACACGAGCACGTCGATCGACGTGGTCTTGAGGCTGACCTGATCCGTGCCAGTCAGATAGGCGAAAGCCGCGCGCACGGCCAGAGACGGAAAGGGCAAATCATGAAAGCCCTCGTGCAAGGCGAACTTGGCGTAGCCCTGCCAGGAGAGCATTTGCGAGTCGAGCAGATTCACCACGCCGCCGCCAAACTCGAAGGACGGCGCCGGGAACCAGATTCCCTTGCGCAGGAAAACGCCTACCGTGGTTAGCGTGCTGTCGGGACGGGCCGCGTTCGGAGACTGGGGCGAAACGGCGTTCACGCCATTCCAGTAGTTCTTGTTGTTGCCGATCTGGGTGAGGCCCAGCTCGCCGCTGACCTGGAAGCCGGCGAACCCGATGGTGTCAGCGGACATGGGGATTCGCGGCGCCATCACCACGCCCAGCTCTGACATCAAGCTGCGGAAGTCACTTCTTCCCTGGCTGTCGATGTTGACGCCCGTGATCGACCCGGCGGCATCGCGCTGAACCCAGCGGCACTCTTGCACGCCCAGCGCGGGCGCGGCGGCCTGCGGACACATGTTGATCAGCTTGAGGTCGTTCCTGCCGGCCAAGGCTGTCCCAGAAACGCCGAAGGAGACAAGCGCAATCCCAATCGCCAGGGGACGGAGGGCTGGTTTCATCTGCCTAGAACGGTAGGCGGCGGCGGCAAGGCCTGTCAAGGAACCTTCGAGTGCGTCTACGAGAAGGTCCTGTTTGACCGTTGCTGCTGCCTCCCGTAGCTTGCAGGCACCATGACTGCTGCCATCACAGGGATCTTGGTCGCTGGGCTGCTGGCCCTGCTGACCAGCCTTGCCCTGCTGCTCGGGTTCGGCTTCGAACGCTTCGTCGGAACGCGCTACCTGCGCCGCGAGTCCGCGTCGCGCGTGGTGCGCCTCGGCCCCTATGTCGCCCTGACTATCACGGCTCTGGATTTCTTCGTTATCCTGGCCACGCGCAGCCACCACCGCACCCTTGAAACCGTGGCCGTGGTCATCGCGCTGGTCGCCCTGCTGGCCACCATCCTTTTTCTGCTGCTGCGCCTGCTCTCGGTCTTCACCACCGTCTCGACGGTGGGCGTGATGCTGGGCGTGGCCTCGTTGGTGGTCGTGCTTTCCGTCACCAGCGGTTTCGAACGCGAATTTCAGGAAAAGGTCCAGTCGGTCAACGCCCACCTCATCGTGACGTCCTACGGACTCGAGCGCGACGTGGAGGAGGCTGAGCGCGAGGCCGCCAAGGTCCGCGCCGAGATGGTAGGTTTCCCAGGCCTGGTCAGCACCTCGCGCTTCAGCTTCACGGCCGGCGAAGTCATGATTGGCAAGATAGGCGCCAACCTCAAGGGCGTGGATGTCTCCGAGGGCGTGCCCGAATTGCGGCGGGCCATGATCTCAGGCTCGGTCGACGATCTTGCCAAGCCGGCCACCTGTCCCGGCGTCGAGGGTGAGGGCGGCAAGAAGGAAATGGTCGGGCGCCTCATCCTGGGCGCCGATCTGGCCCATCGGGTTCACGCCGCGCTGGGGGACTGCATCCAGGTGCTCGTGCCTTTTTCAGGTGGCTTCGAGTCCACGCCCAGCGCCTATGTTTTCAGGGTCGTCGGCACTTCGTCCTTCGGCTTTCAAGAGTACGACGCGCGCCTGGCCTTCATTCCCATCGAGGACGCCAAGCGCCTGGGCAACGCCCGTCAATCCATCTTCGGTGTCGAGATGCGCTTCACCGATCCCATGGTGGCCCTGCGGGTGGAAGAGGACGTGGAAGCCCGGCTGGGTCCCGATCGGCGCATCATCGACTGGAAGACGCTGAACAAGAACCTCTTCATGGCCCTGTCCATGCAGAAGATCATCATCTCGCTCTTGCTCGTACTCATCACCGTGGTGGCGGCCTTCAACATCCTGGCCTCGCTGACGCTGGTGGTGCTGTCCAAGGTACGCGAGGTCGCCATCCTGGCGGCCATGGGTGCGCGCCGGGGATCGCTTCTGCGCGTGTTCCTCGTGTCGGGCAGCATCGTGGGCTTCGTGGGCACTGGCCTCGGCATCGTTTACGGCCTGGCCATGTGCGGGCTGGCCGCGCTCTACGGGTATCCGCTGGATCCCAAGGTGTATTTGATCGCGCGCTTGCCCGTCGAGGTGTCGACCCACGAGATCCTGCTGGTGGCCGGCGCCACGCAGATTATCTGTCTGCTGGCCACGCTCTATCCGGCCAAGCGGGCCTCGCGCCAGCAAGTGGTCGACGGCCTCAAATACGTCTAGTCCAGTTGTGATACCGTTCGCCTTGCAAGAGGAGGCGACAGTGCCAGCTGATGGAAAAGTGGGCCGCCGTGGTTTTCTCAAGTCCGCCGGGCTAGGCGTAACATCGCTGGCCATGGGCAGTGCGGCCTGTGGCAGCCGCGGGCGGGCCGGTGGTCCATACGCAGATGCCGGTCTTCCTGGGGAGGCAGGTGTCTCGACGCCTCCCAATGTCCTCTTCATCCTCGCCGATCAATGGCGTGCCCAATCGATCGGCTACGCGGGCGATGCCAATGCCAGAACGCCGAACCTCGACCGGTTGGCGGGCGAGAGCGTGACTTTCTCGCACACCGTATCCTGCACGCCAGTTTGCTGTCCCTATCGCGCAACACTCATGACGGGGCGCTATCCGACCGACACGGGCGTCTTCCTCAACGACGTCCATCTCGCGCCTGACCGGAATTCCCTCGGCGAGAGGTTCCAAGCGGCCGGTTACGACACCGGCTACATCGGCAAGTGGCACCTCGACGGCCAAGGCTGTCGTTTGGCCTACACCCCGCCCGAACGCCGCCAGGGCTTTTCGCGTTGGGCGGCCATGGAATGCACGCACGACTACAACAACTCGGCGTACTACGCTGGCAACGACGGATCCACGCGCCTGATTTGGCCAGGCTACGATGCCATCGCCCAGACCCGCGAGATGCAGCGCTGGCTCAGCGAGCGCGATCCCGCCACCCCGTTCTGCTACTTCCTGTCCTGGGGCCCCCCGCACGAGCCCTACGACAACGCACCGACGGAGTTTGCGGCGCAGTTCTCAGCCAGCGCGATTGCCTTGCGGCCCAATGTGCCGTCGTCGTTCGCGGACGAGGCTCGCGCAAGCCTCGCTGGCTACTACGCGCACATGGCCGCGCTCGACACCTGCGTCGCCGATCTGCTACGAACACTCGATCAGCTCGGGCTGGCCGACAACACGATCGTCGTGTTCACCTCGGACCACGGTGACATGCACCGTTCGCAGGGCAACCTGTGGAAACAGCAACCCTGGGATGAATCGATCCTGGTTCCCTTTCTTTTGCGCTACCCCGCGGGTCTCGGGCGAATTCCGCGCACCATTCCCATGCGGCTCAGTACGCCGGACATCCTGCCGACCTTGCTCGGCCTGGCTGGTCTCGCCCTGCCTCCGTCGATTCCCGGGCGTGACCTTTCTCCGATCCTTCGTCAGGAACGAGCGCCCGAGGACGACGCGGCACTTATCATGTGCGTTTCGCCCTTCGCCAACTGGGATCGTTCGGTTGGCGGCAGGGAGTTCCGCGGCCTGCGCACCGGGCACTACACCTACGTTCGCGATCTGGCTGGCCCGTGGCTACTCTATGACAACAGCGCGGATCCCTATCAGCTCGACAACGTCGTGAACCAGCCGGCCTACGTTGCCCTTCAGGCCGAACTCGAACGCCAGCTGTCTGCAAAGCTGGCGGCCGTGGGTGACCAGTTCCAACCGGGCGATTGGTACATCAACCGGTGGGGCTACCAGGTCGACGCGAGCGGCGCCATGCCCTACACGTACGCCTGCTGAAGGCAGCCACAGCTAGGATTCGGGCACCGCCAGGGATTCGGCGCTGGACGACTTGCCCGCGGGCTGCACGACGGGGCGCTTCTCCGCATAGGCGAAGCGATCCTTGAGATTGTTGATGGGCTTCTCGAAGGCGTGCCAGGACAGCATGGCCACGCCAAGCGTGACGGCCAGTCCCACCCCGGTGTTGGTCAGGTTGTGGTTGCCGTAGTGGTGGCTGGACCAGCCCAGGCAATTGGGATGGAACAAGTAGAGCCCGTAGCTGATCTGGCCGAAATACGCGAAGGGACGGAAGCCGAGAACGCGCGAGAAAATCCAGGTTGGCCTTTGCCACAGGGTGAGCACCAGCGCCGCCGTGGTCAGGCCCAGCGAGATGGGGCCGAAGGTGGCGAAGAGGCCGCCGGTGCCGTACACAGGCCGGTAGTAGTGCGCAATGAAGAGGATGAAGAAGATGGCGCCGCCCACGCCGATGAAGCGCAGTCCGCGCGCGCCGATGCCAAGAAACTGTCCTTTGCGCTCGATGATGGCGGTGGCGATGCCGAGTCCAAGCAGATCGAATTGCATGGGCGAGAGCACCCAGAAGTCGCGGCTTGAACCGGAGTGATCGATGATCGCGCGCACGCCCGCCACCGCCAGGATGACCCCGGCGAGCAGATAGACCAGGGTGCGGGGCCTTACCAGCAGCACCACGAGCGGGGCGAGCATGTAGAAGTGTTCTTCGACGGCCAGGCTCCAGAAATGACCCTGGCGGATGTGATCCATGCCCACGGCGAAGGAACGGAAATTGGTCAGGTAGCTGAGGTGCCAGAAGAAGCTGTCGCTGGCGATGGGATCCGGTCGGCGCGAAAGCACGAGCAGCACGGCCAGGATGCCGATGAAGAGGTAATAGACGGGGAAGATGCGCAGGGCGCGGCGGATGTAGAAGGTTTTGAGCTTGGCGCCGAGCCCGAACCCCGGCCGTGTCTTGTCCTTGAGGTCGAGCAAGATGCCGCCAATGAGGAACCCGGATAGCACGAAGAAGATGGGCACGCCGAGATAGCCGAAGCGAATGATCGGCCAGTTGCCCCAGGGACTCCGCTGCAAGGCGTGGAAGAAGTAGACCATGAGAAACGCCAAGAAACGCAGACCGTCCAGCGCGCGGTTGTGGCGCCTGTTAGCGGTGGCGGCGTGCGCCTGGCTGGTCCCTGGCATGGCGAGGGATTTCTACATTCTCGCCATTCTGATTGCACTCACCATGTCGTCGTAATGGAAACCCTGGGAGGGTTTCTGCGGCGCGGACAGACTACGGTTTGCCGGCCTGGGTCTCGTACTTGGACGGGCACTTGGTCTCGATGCGATCTGAGCGCAGCGTACCGTCGTTGCTCAGCACGCCAGCCGCGATGACCTCGGCGCCGGACTTGAACAGATCGGGCGGGATGCCGTGGAAATCCACGGCCATGGTGGCGTGTTCGCGCGGCGATTTGCTTTCCAGGGTGAACTTGTAGTCGAGCGTTCCGGCCTGATGCACGAGCGTTCCGTCCACCACGTTGCCGTGCACGCGCAGCCGCTTGCCGAGCAGACGGGACTGGCTGGAGCGCGCTTCGTCCACGTGCTTGTAGTATTCGGCGCCCTCGCCTAGCGAGGCCCACAGCAAACCCGAAACGGCGACCGCCGAAACCACCACGGTGAGAAGAATCTTCCACGCCGTGCGCCGGTTGACCGCGCCAGTCGATTTGCCCGTAACAGCCGTCATGCAGAAAATCTACCCGGCCCTGGCCGAGGTGCAACCCGGCATTAGCGGCGAGACGGCGCGATGGCGGCCAGATTGTGGAAGTAGCGATAGAACATGGCCATGCCGCCCGTCGCCTGGCGCCAGGAAAAGCTCTCGTTGATGGCGTGGTAGCCATCCTCGGGCAGCGACAGGCCAAGCAGCACGACCTCCTTGCGCAGGATCTTGGCCATGGTGACCACGGCGCCGATGGATCCGCCCTCGCGGGTCAGGGCGGCCTCTTGGCCGAAGGTTTCCTGGGTTGCGGCCCGGGCGGCCTGCAAAAAAGGACCTTTTGCGTCCGCAAGGTAGGGCTCTAGGGCGGCATCGAACACGACTTCGGCGTCTGGGCACTTGCCCGCGATGAAGCGCTTGATGCGCTGAAAGACCTCGCGCGGCTTCTGTCCGGGCACGAGGCGACACGACAGCTTGGCCTCGGCTACATGGGGCACGATGGTCTTGACGCCGGGTCCCGCGTAGCCGCCGGTGAGGCCGTGCACCTCGAAAGTCGGGCGGGTCATGATGGCCTCGCGCAGGCGGGCGTCATCGGTGAAGCGCAGGCTGCGCAGGCCATGGGCCTTTTGAAAATCCTTGCGGGCGAAGCCAGCCCGCGCCAGATCCCGGCGCTCGCGGGCGGACGGCGCGCGCACCCCGTCGTAGAAGCCGGGAATCAGGACTTTGCCAGTCCTGGCGTCGTAACACGCGGCGATGAGCGCGCACAGCTCGCCCAAGGGATTGCGAGCCGCCCCGCCCGTGGTGCCCGAGTGCACGGCCTTGTCGCCGGTTTGCAGGCGCACCACGAAGGCCAGCAGTCCGCGCAGACCCACCGGGATAGCGGGCTGTTTGGCCGACGGCCAGATGGTGTCCGAGACCATGATCGAATCCGTACCCAGGCCGGGCGGGCCTTTGGCCAATCTGGCCAGGGCCGTGGCAAAGCTTGGGCTGCCGATCTCCTCTTCGCATTCCCACAGGAACTGGAAGTTGAGTTTCACCGACGCCGCCAGGGCGAGGCGAGCGGCGAAGAGCGCGGTCAAAGCAGGTCCCTTGTCGTCGGTGGCGCCGCGGCCGTGAAAGCGATCGTCGATGGTTTCGAGCACGAACGGGCTGGTTTTCCAGTCCTCGTTGTCGGCGGGCTGCACGTCGAGATGGTTGTAGATGGTCACGGTGGGAAAGGCCGGATCCTGGATCACGCGTCCAAGAACCACCGGCAAGCCTTGGGTCGCGAGGACCTCGGCCTCGGCACCCGCTTCACGCAAGTAGGTGCATGCGAGATCGGCGCAGCGGCGCACGTCCGCGTGGCGTCCGGGCTCCATGCTCACCGAGGGAATATTGACCAGGGCCCCCAGCTTGTCGGCGAATTCCTCGCGCAAATTGGCAATGGTCTGGCGTAGAGCGATCTTGCTTGTCGACGTCTTGGCGTTCATCACGGCCGAATAGTAGCAGCAGAAGCTAGGCGTGGCGGAAGGCCAGTAGCCAAGCGCCGACCAACATGGCGACCGCACAAGACAGCGCCAGCGCCTGACCGAGGTAGCGCACGGGACGCTTGATGCCAAGTCCGAGGAGCGCGCCGAAGAGAACCCCGAAGCCGGTACCCGTGGCGTGGGCCACCACGTCCGCACGTTCACCCATGCCCAGCATGGCCAGCAGTCCAAGCGCCGCCGCGATGCCGAGCAACGCGCGGCGCAAACGGCCCACGGTGTGGACGCGGAAGCGGCGAACCAACTGCAGGCCACCCAGCACGCCGAGAGCGCCAAAGGTCGAGGTCGAAGCCCCGACCACGTTGTGCGAGGTTTTGTAGATGTACGCGGTCAGCAGGTTGCCCGCCACGCCAGCCAGCAGCGTCGCCAGAACGGCCAGCCCGCCGCCCAACCAGCGCCCCAGCGCGGTGACGAAGACCAAGCTGGCGACGGCATTGCCCGCCACGTGCATGGCATCCGCGTGAAGGGTCAGGGCCGTGACCGCGCGCCAAACTTCGTGGTTGCGAACGATGGCTTCCGAAACCGCGCTGCCGTGGCGGAACCAGCCCTGCAGGTCGGGACCCGTGCGCGGCCCAGCCACCACGAAGAATGCCACCAGGGTGATGCCGATGCCCATGCCCACATACGACGGCCCATGGTCGGGCGGCGCCACGTCGCGCGCCGGCTCCTCGGACGCTTCCTTGTCCTGAGCGTCGAGCGCGGCGATGGCGGGCGCCACCATCTTGGGCGGCACCATGACGGCGAAGCCGACGTCCGTGGGCACCACCCGGTGCGGGATCGCCATAGCTTCCAGGACCAGGGTCCAGGACTCGGCCTGTCCTCGGTCAGGCGAGGCGCGCACCACGGCTTCGGTCGGGACTTCGGCAGCCACCGCGGATGATGATAGCAGCCCTGCGCCCGCCCGGCGCCTAGGCGGACCACAAGTCCGCAGCCAGCTCGGCCGCGGCCAGATCCTGCTGGGTGTCGATCTCGCGCCACTCGCCGTCGATGAACACCGGGGCCAGGCGCTGGCCCGTGTCGGCCATGGCGTTGAGGGCGTCGGTCAGATAGGCCTGGCGCAGGGTCTTGGCCCGGCCAAAGGGCGCGTCGAGGCCGCCTGAGCCCAGCGCGCTCTCCCAGGTCCTGTCCAGCGCCGCTGCGCCCGCGGCTGAAAAGTGCGCCAGACCGATGAACTCGCCCACCGCCTGCGCTGCCGGAACCGCGCCCTTGCCGACCTGTTGCACGAGGCTTTCGGATCCAGCCGATTCGACCGCCGTCAGCTCGGCCTCGGACACCGGGTGCAAGGTGCGGCCCTGGTAGGCGTCGGCCCAGCGGCGATCAATGATCAGCGATGCGGCAGCCGGAGCATGTGCTGCCGCGGCCAGCCGGGCGACCACGCTCGGTGTGTACACGATGTCACAGTAGGAAAAGAAGAAGCCGCCGGAAAACTCGCCCTCGGCGTACATCAAGGAAGCCAGGATGTTGTTGTGCTCCCATTGCGGGTTGTCGATGAAGCGCACCGGGAAATCTCCCGCATCGATGCGGTCGCCAAGGTAGCCGCGCACGATGACGATGTCGCGGATGCCTGCGGCGGCGAAGGCGCGCAGCTGCCAATGCAAGATGGGCTGGCCGTTCACGCGCACCATGCACTTGGGGATCTCGGCGGTGTTTCCGCCCAGGCGGCGGCCGCGGCCGGCCGCGACGATGATCGCCTTGTTGCTTGGCGGTTTCATGAGCGGCCGAGTTTTAGCGCCACGCCGAGCAGCGAGCGTGCGGCGTAGGCGGCGTTGATGGCGATGTAGACGTGCAGGAACACGTCGAGCTGATCAGCGACGGCGACGAACAGCAAGTAGCTGGGATAGTGGATGAGGAAGCGGCCCAGATCCTCGACCAGGCCGACCAGCGAGGCCGAGCGCGGGGGCGTCTGCTCGGCCGCGAAGCCGTCGCCATAGTCGCCCGCCGAATGCGGCCGCGCCGCGCCCGTGGCGGAAAGGTACTCGGGCCGGCGGATGAACGTGGTCATGCTGATGGCGCTGGCCACCGCCGCAAGCCCCAGCAAGGCCTCGACCAACCAGAATTCATGGTTGTCGGCCTGCCACAGGCGAATACCCGTGGCGGCCACGAGCAAGAAGGCCTTGAGCTCGTCCATGAGGAAGTCGAGGTGCGCCCCAACCGGCGAAGCCTTGTGCTTGAGTCGAGCGAGTTGGCCGTCGGTACAGTCGAGGACGTAGGAAAGCTCCAGGACCAAGATCGCGGCGATGAGTCCGACGTGGCCGCGCTGAAGCGCCAGCATGACCATGGCGCCCACGAAGGTCAGCAGCGATAGAAACGTGATTTGGTTGGGGGTGATCCGGCTCTTGGCCAGCGGCACCAGCAGCACGGCGGCCAAGGGGCGCGCCACGAAACGATTCCACAAGATATCCTTGGGTTTCTTCGTCTTGCGGTAGACGTCGGCGATGTCGGAAAAAAAGCTCACGGCTTAATGGTGGCCAAAGGGCAAGTACCAGTAGGCCCAGTAGGCAAGCACGATGCCCGCTCCGATGGCCAGACCCACGAGCACATAGGCACGCACAGGGTGATCGCCCAATCCTTTGCCGGCCGCCGCGCGCTCGCGTCGGGCCCTGGGCGGCCGCTGGGGCGCCATCACCGGCGTCGGAGGTTGTTCGGTCGGCGCCATGGGTGGCTCCTCCGCGATCTGGATAGGCGGCGTGGTTGGGGGAAGATAGCTTCCGTGCTTGGGTTTGGCCTGAATGGTTCCCGAGGCGGGCATCAGGTCATTCGACCCTGCCGGGGAAGGCTTGGGTGCCCGAGCCGGGGCAGCTTGAGGCTTCTCAGCCTGGTTCGCAGATTGGGCGACGGGAGGTGCAGAAGGCGAAGCGGCCACGGCCGGGGCAGCTGGCTTGGGCAAAGACTGGGGCGCGGGCTGGACCACGAGCGGCGTGAGTTTTCGCGGGGCCTGGGGTGCAGGCTGGGCAGCGGGCGCGGCGGCCTTGGGCGGAGCATGCACCGCTGGCTGGACAGAGAGTGGCGTGGGCTTTCGCGGGGCTTGGGCCGCTGGCTGAACGGGCTTTTGCTGAGCCTGGGGTGCAGGCTGGGCAGCGGGCGCGGCGGCCTTGGGCGGAGCTTGGACGGCGGGCTGGGCAGCGGGCGCGGCGGCCTTGGGCGGAGCTTGGACGGCGGGCTGGGCAGCGGGCGCGGCGGCCTTGGGTGGAGCTGGTGCCGCCGGCTTGGGTGGAACCAAAGGCACCCCGGCGCCCTGCATGGTGGGTCGCGAGGCAGGCTGCGGCGCCTGGGCGGGCACCAGCGGCACGGCGGGAACGGGTGGCGTTCCGCGCGTCGTCATCTCGGGCTGCAATGCCGATGCAAGCACGGCGACGATTGGCTTGGGGGTGACAGTGGTTGGCAAGGGCGGCCGGACCACGGGCTTGTGAACGGCCAGGCCAGGCTGCGCTGGGCTCGCTGGCTGGGGAGCGGGCGGCCGCGCGGCCACCGCCGGTTGCGGAGCCGGTCGTTGTGGCGCTGGGGGAGGCGTCACGCGTGCGGATCCCGCGGAGGCAGGCGCCACAGGCGGCGCGGTGGCTGGCCGCGGCGGGGGGGTGACGGCGCTCTTCGGACCCGCGTCGGACTTGGCAGCAGCGGGACCATCCAGTTTAGGCTCTTGGCCGGGAATCATGGGAAGCGTGGTGTGGCGCTTGCGCTCGGGCCTGGCGCCTTCGCGGCTACGCGCCGGCATCTGGGGCAACACGGGCGCCGGCAAGAGAATCTCGTAGGAGCCCTCGCTCCATCCCATCACCTCGGGCAATCGATCCGAACCTTCGCTGCCGCCCACGACCGTGCCGATAATTTCTCCGCGGCGGTAGCTGATGGCGGCCCGATCCTGGCCGCGCCAAACTTCCAGTCTGCAGGTCAGGACATAGTCCTCGCAGTAGCGCATCAGCGAGGCCAAGGGGCGGTCCTTCAGGCTGCCGTGATGAGGGCCGGGCTCGCTCAGCGATCCAGTTTCCGGATCGGGTAGGCGGCATTCGATCACATAACGCGCGCCCTCCAGGCGTTGCAGCGCAGCCATGGCGTCGTCGCGGCGCAAGCTGCCCGCGAAGGCATCGGCCAATCCACCTGCCAGCAGGTGAACCTCGCCGGAGATGCTGTCGGTCGTCCCGGGCGCCATGACCTCGATGCGAACTGGCAGGGCAGCCGCCTGGAGCATGGCCACAAGCTCGCTCAAGGAGCCGCCTTCCCACTCGGTGATGCGATCAGCAGATGGTCCGGCCATGCCAGCGACCTGTTGCCTTCCTAGCCGTCTCCGTCGACGGATGCGTCGACCGTGACGCCTGCATCGGCCGCTGCGCTGACGTCAGCAACGGAGTCGACGGAGCTTGCGGCGTCATTGGCAGTCTCCCCGGCTTCGACAGCGCTGCCGGACTCGGCGGATCCCCCGGCCTCGCCGGCCCCGGCTTCTGTAACCGTGGGCCCCACATCCGGGGGCACATAGCCCAAGCCGACGTCCGTTCCGTAGTTGAGGTCGCGGGGTTGGCTAGACGAACAACCTGTGAAAAATAGCGCCGCGCTGGTCACGAGGGCGGCGAACAGGCCAGCGAGCTTGGGCCGAAGCAACATGGTTCGACGGTACCAAGGCCCCACCCGGCCCGCAAGTAGACAGCCTGGGAAAACCAGGCATCAGGGCAGAATCGTCGCTTCTTTCACATAGTCGAGCTGTGGGAAGTCGCGCACAAGGTACGCGTTACCCTCGTCTTGAATACGGCCCTGGTGCGGACCGCGGCCCTGCGGCGCTCCTTCGCCGTACTCGGCGTACAGGGAATCGACGACCTCCATGCCGCTGACCACCTGGCCGAACGGCGCGAAGCCCATGCCATCAAGGCGGCTGTTGCTGTCGGCGTAGTTGATGAAGAACTGGGTGGTGCGGGTGCCTGGGCCGGCGGTGGCAAAAGAGACGAATCCGCGCAGGTTCGATTTCTTCACCGGATCGTCGGCGATGCGCTGCTCGCGCCAAGTGGTGTTCATGTCGGGTTTGCCGTGGATGCCGATCTGGGCCATGAAGCCGCTGACCACGCGGAAGAAGCGCGTGTCGTTGTAGTAGCCGTACTTCACCAGGTTGAAAAAACGATCCGCGCCCAGCGGCGCCCAGTCGCGGTGAACTTCGACGACGAAATCGCCTTTCGACGTGGCGAACCTGGCCCGGTACACGTCGCTGGCGCGTTCATTCAGCGTCTGCGGCTTGTCGATGGAGGGTTTAACCGCGGCGGCCGGGGCCTTGGCCGCGGGTGCCCCTTCCGCCGATTTCTTGCAGCCAACGGAAAGAAGGAAGAGTGCCGAGAGGGAAAGCAGGCAAGTCGTGCGCATGGCGCGAGCATAGATCAAACTGCGGGTTCCGGTCGACCGTCACGCGCAGACTCGCTACTGTAGTCGGACATGGTGCGGGCTAGCGACGACGATTGGCAGCGGCAAGTGATCGAACGGGCCAAGGAGCTCGATCACTTGCATCGCCGCAGGGCGCGTCCCGCCTCCGAGAGCAGCCTGGCGCGCATCCTGTCGCTGCGGCTGTTGCGGGTGGCCGCGCGCCAGCTGTTGGCCAGGCCAAGGCCAAGCCAGGCGCGCGAGGTGGCGCATCCTTTGCCTGGCCACATCGCCGTGACCTTCGTCGGCCACGCCTCGGTCATGCTGACCACCCATCGCGCCCGGCTGCTCATCGATCCGTTCCTGGGCCAGTTTCTCCTCGGGGTTCGGCGCCGGGAAGCGGCCTGCCTGGCCAAAGCGGACGCGGCAGGGGTGGACCTGGTTTTGATTTCCCACGCCCACCGCGATCGACTGCACCTGCCGACTTTGCGCAAGCTCTCGCGTCGGGCCGTGATGGTGGTTCCACCGCGATGCGCATCGCTGGTGCACGGCTTGGGCTTTGCCCGCGAAGTCGAACTGGCACCGGGCCAGTCTATCGAGCACGAGGATCTGGAGATTACGGCCGTGGCTGCCCGTCACGACGGCCGTCGGGGCCCCATCGATCGCAGCTGGCGACCGGCGGTCGGGTTCATCGTGAAGTGCGCGGGCGCCTCGGTGTACTACGCGGGGGACACCGCCTATTTTTCCGGCTTCGAGGAGATTGGCCGCCGCTTGCATCCAGATGTGGCCCTGCTGCCCATCGCCGGGTACGAGCCGCCCAGCCAGCGCGCCCATCACATGTCGCCACTGGACGCGCTTCAGGCCTTTCAGGATCTAGGGGCCAAACTGCTGGTTCCCGTCGGATACGGTTCGTTTCCCCTCGGCTATGAACCGGCCGATGAGCCCCTGACCTGGCTGGCCCGGCTGTGCCAAGAACAGGGGCTTGGCGACCGCCTGGTGGTGCTGCGGCCGGGTGAGACCTGCCACGTGCATGGCCGGTCGCCAGAAAGCCCGGTCACGCCCGATCGCCTGTGATCGTTCCTTTTGCCTTGGCACGCTGCTAGAGTGCCGCCCCTGCAAAGGACAGGCAGAGTGAACGCATGAGTTTCATCGAGAGATTACGGCGGATACCGCCCATTTGGTGGATCGCGCTTTTCGCGGTCGTGCTGGTCCTGCCGCGGCTGGGATCGTTCGGTTTCTGGGATCCATGGGAGCTCAAGATCGCGGAGCACGCGCGCGACATGGCGTCGAGCTCGTCGGTTTTCGACGTCACCGTGGACAAGCGCTTCACGGCCGAGCCACCGCTCAATCTAGTCTTGAGCGCCATCGGCATGCGCGTGTTCTCAGTGGGCGAATTCGGCGGCCGCGTGGGCAACGGCCTGTGCGCGATGCTTGCGCTTTTCGCCGTGTACTGGGCCGGCCTGGGCCTGCTGCGCCGGCGGGCTGCGATTCTGTCGACGCTGGCGCTGGGCTCACTGCCGCTCTTTGTTTTGGAAGCGCGGCAAATCGTATCCGACATGCCACTCATTGCGGCGCTGGCGCTGGCCATGGGCGGTTTTGGCCGCTACGCCTGGCCCGCCGATGGCGTCCGCCGCATGCGTGATTTGCTCATCGCGTGCGCCGGTCTCGGCATGGGGCTCTTGTCGGGCGGGGCCTTGCTGGGCGTGGTCCTGCCTTGTCTTGCCCTGGCCGGCAGCCTGCTGGTGGGATTCGGATTGCGCCCCCGCCAGGAAAGCGCTGCGGACGCTCTGTGCGCTCCTGGCGTCGGCAAGGATGTTCCCGCGGACGTGGGGTTTGGCCGCGGGCTCTTTGTGCAAGGCGGGCGCGGCCGCGTGGCTCTTCTCGCGGTGGCTGCCCTGGGCATCCTGCTCTTCATCCTGACGCTCGCCACGGGCAACGTGGCCGGCAAGTTCTCGCTGCTTCTGGGCGGCGTGCCTCGCGCCGGAACGCCTGCGACCACCTTCGAATTCTTCGTCAGGCAGCTCGGCTTCGGCCTCTTCCCCTGGAGTGCGCTGGCTGTCTTCGCGCTCGGCCGCCCGCTCGTCCGTTTGGGCGGCGGCAACGAGCCCGAAGGCGATCGTCTCGCCTTCGTCGGACTCTACCTGCTCGTCTTCGCCGCCTTTGGCTTTGCCCTGTCGAGCTTCTTCGTGCTCATGACTGGCGAGGCGCGCTTCGTCGCCCTGGCGCCCATCGCGCTGGCCATCGGCGCGCTCTTGGATGAAGCGCTGGAAGGTGAGCGCGCCGAGCCGGTGCTTGGTCTGCTGGTGGCCACTGGAACGATGGTGGTGGCGCGCGACTTCGTGCTCACACCGGAAGAGCTGGCTTCCGTGCACACGCTGGCCAAGGTCAAGTGGCCGGCGGAGTTGAAGATGGGGCCGGTCTTCATCGCCATCGGCATGCTTTTCGCGGCTGGTGTGTACACCGGGTTGGCCACGCGTGGCCGGGCTCTCGGCCGCGTGGCCCTGCGCGATCTTGGCGTCGCGGGTGTGTGGCGGCGGCGCATCGAGAAGGCCGTGGTCGAGGCTGGCCGCTACGGCATCCAGGTGGCCGTGGGCGCTGCCGTGTTCTTCGCCTTGGTGGTGGGTCACTACCTGGTGCCCTCGCTGTCTAAGCATCTTTCCTTCAAGCCGCTGCTCGAGTCGTACTCACGTTTTGCCACCCACGGCGAACGCATCGGCCGCTACAAGGTCGAGGCGCAGGGCGCGGGTTTCTACAGCCACAAGGAGATGGTCGAGCTGCCCACCACGGAGCGCGTGGCCGAATTCCTGCGCAGTGGCGACCGCGTGTTTGCGCTGGTGTCGGCCACCGAGTTGGCCCCGCTCGATGTGGCACTGAAAACCGCGCACGTTGGCTACTTCGTGGTCGATGGTGCCTCGTCGCGCTTCCTGCTGGTTTCCAACCGACTGGAAGGCAGCGAGAAGGACGAGAGTCCGCTCAAGAAGGACGTGTGGATGGCGCCCGTGCTGCCCAAGCTGGTGGTCAGTGAGCCCGCCCAGCCTTCCGAGGGCGCCGCCAAGCCCGAAGGAACGACGAAGCCCGAAGGCACAACGAAAACTGACTGGCCGGATCAGCCGGCGCCGTGGAAGTGGCGCGTGTCCACCAAGACCATGTTCGAGGACGCCATCGAGCTGGTGGGCGCGGATTTTCCCGCCACCATGCGCCGGCCAGGAACGATTCCGCTCACGCTCTATTTCCGCGTGCACAAGAAGCCCAAGCCTGGCTTCCGCGTCTTCGTGCATTTCGATGCGCCGGGCGAGCCGCGTCTACTGGGCGACCATGCCTTGCTCAACGGAACTTTCCCTACAGACTATTGGTTGCCGGGCGAATACATTCGCGATACCTACGATGTAGAGGTTCCTCTCATGACCACTCCCGCGGGCAAATACACCGTCCTCATGGGCTTCTGGCCCGGTGGCGAAGGTAAGCGGCTGAAGATCACGGCGGGTCAAAACGACGGCAGCGACCGTACCCAGGTCGGTTTCATCGAGATCAAGTAGCCATGCCCAGCAAGGATCGCCGCAAGCGCAAAGCCGCAGTTCCCCAGGACCGGCGGCGCGGGCGCGAGCGGCGGGTGCATGAGCGCGTGGCCATGTGCCTGGAGGTCGATTACCGCTGCGACGACACCTTCCTGTTCGCCTACATCACCGATATGTCGGCCATGGGGATCTTCATCCAGACCACCAGCCCGCGGCAGCCCGGCACCTTGCTCAATCTGCGTTTCCGCACCCAAGACGGCGCGCGGCTGGACGTGGATGGCAGGGTCATCTGGGTCAACCAACCTCACGGCGCCGACAGCATCAATCCCGGCATGGGCGTGCAGTTCGTGGATCTGACGCCACCGCAACGCGATCAGATTCTCGGCTTGGTGCGCACCTTCGCCTATCTCAGCGACGACGAAGAGAAGATCCGCGGAAATTCATAGACGATCGGCTCGACGAAAACTCAGGCGAGAAAGTTGACAGAATCGCGCCTCTGTTGAGACTCGCTGTATGCGACCTTCGCGCCGGGCAATCAAGGTGAAGCGGACTCAAGTGCTCCCCGAGCGCTCGCGGCTCACCGTGGGGCGGACCGTCGCCGCGCTCCGGCGCAGCCGGGAAGCACTGGTCGAGCTTGACGGCCAGCTTGGCGATATCTTGATCCGCTTGCGTGCGCCCGGCGCGCCCATCGACCGCTCGGCGCCTGATCGCTTGTCTGCTGCCAAGGTTGAGGCCGTGGTGGCCATGGCCAGCTTGGACGACTTGGGCGGGCTCTTCTGCTAGCGACGCCGACGGAGGATACCGTCGTGCCGGATCGTCTGAAGCGCGCCAGTCTTGCGGAACCCATCATCGCCTTCGCCACGGCCATTGCCGTCGCCGCAGGACTTTTCTGGCTCGGTGGTTCGGTCGGATTCGTGCAGCAGATCATGCACGGGGTGATCGCCTGCATGTTTCTCGTAGGCCCCCAGATCGCGGCCCGGCTGTCGGGCCGGGTCTTCGACGATCGGGCGGCGGGAATCAAGCTGCGCCCCATCGCGCCCGGTCTGCGCGTTCTTGGACTCGCCCTGCTGGTCACCTGGCCGGCCTTCATTCTCGGCTTCTTCGTCTACTACGGTGCGCTTTGCCCGAGCTTTGCAAGCTTGCAAGTCCTGGCGCCCATCTGTTCGCATTGGCGTGGCCTGGCCGGAGTGCACCTGCACCTGCCCGAGGGCTTCCTGGTGCTGGCGCTGTCGCAGATACTGGTCGTCGCAGTTCCCGAGGAGGTCTTCTTTCGCGGCTACCTACTTTCGCGCTTCGAGGATCGCTATCCCTCACGCCGTCGCCTGTGGGGCGCGGCCGTGGGCTGGCCGCTGGTCATCACCAGCCTGCTCTTTGCCGCGGGCCATTTCCTGGTCGATTTCCAGCCGGCACGCCTGGCGGTGTTTTTTCCGGCCCTGGCCTTTGGGTGGATGCGCAGCCGCTCGGGCTCGGTGGCGCCGGGCGCGGTCTTTCACGCCTTGTGCAACCTGCTTTCAGAGGTGATGCACGAAAGCTTCTTTTGAGCGATTGAGGGCGCAGAGAGGGACGAGAGCACAGAGCCGGCAAGAAATGGGCGCCGCAGGCAACTTTTGGGGCGCTGTGGCCGACAACTAGGCATGGTGCGAAGGCTTGTTGTTGTACTGATCGTGTTTTTCTCTTCGTCAGCGCGAGCGGAGAAAACGAAGATGGAGGGCGTGGTCAACTTGAACGGCGCCACGCCGGAGGAATTGCGCCTCATTCCCGGCGTGGGTCCGGCGCGTGTGCGCAATATCCTGGCCTACCGCCGCGCCCATCCCTTCCGCACGGTCGACGAACTGGCGCGCATCAAAGGCATCGGGCGCAAGACCATCCGGCACTGGCGTATGCATCTGGCCGTGGGCGGTCCTTCCACCGCGCAGCGGGTGTTGCGTCCCGAGACGCCGGAGGTTGGGCCGCCGCCCGCGCCCGTTGCTGCCGCGCCCAAGGTGGTGCGCCCACCTCCGCGACCAGTCGCACCTGTGCGTCCCAATCGGCCGCCGCTGCGCCGGGGAGAACCCGCCCACGCATTTTCCGTTCGTAGTGCGGGCGACGGCTGTCTGCCTCCACCCTGAAAGTCCGGTACAAGGACTTGATGCAAGGACTTGATGATCATCGGCCGCCGTTGTAGTTCGATACGCGTGACCACGCTACGCGTACCCCTGGCCGAACGCAGCTACGACGTTCACATCGCGGCTTTCACCCCCGAGGAAGTGGCGGAGCGAATCAGCGCCGCGCTTGGCAAGCCGAGCGGTGTGGCCGTGCTCGTCGACGAGCAGGTGGCGAAGATCTCCCCGCGCGTGGCGCCGCTGGTCGCGGCCCTGGGCGCGCGTCTGCCCCGCGTGCAGAGCTACCTTCTGCCCAGGGGCGAAGCGGCCAAGAACCTGGCCACCGTCGAGCGCACTTGCGAGTGGCTGGCCGCGCACGGCTACGATCGCGGCAGCGTGCTCGTCGGTATCGGCGGCGGCGCCACCACCGACCACACCGGGTTCGTGGCCGCTATCTACCTGCGCGGCGTGGCCTTCGCGCTTTGCCCAACCACCTTGCTGGCCGACGTGGATGCCTCGGTGGGCGGCAAGACCGGCGTGGACATCCCGGCGGGAAAGAACCTGGTGGGTGCCTTTCACCAGCCGCGCGTGGTGGTGGCGGATCTGGGCTTCTTCGACTCCCTGCCCGCGCGCGAGATCGCCGCAGGCATGGCCGAAGTGGTAAAGGCCGGCCTGATCGCGGATGCCGAGCTGCTGGCCAGGCTGGAGACCGAGGCTGGTGAAGGGCTTTCCCCCACGTCGCTGGCCGCCGCCATCGCGTCCGCGGTGCAGGTGAAGATCGGCGTGGTCAGCGAAGACGAGCGCGAAAGCGGCCGTCGCGCCATCTTGAACTTCGGCCACACCGTGGGCCACGCCGTCGAAGCCGCGTCGGGGTACGAGCTTCTACACGGCGAGGCTGTTTCCCTGGGCATGGTCGCGGCCCTGGCCCTCGGCGAAGCGCGCGGCGTGACCACGCCAGGGCTGCGCGCGCGCACCCAAGCCTTGCTCACACGACTTTCGCTGCCCATCGACCTGCGCGGCCGACTCACGGCGGAGATTCTCGAACGCATCGAGGTCGACAAGAAGCGGCGCTCGGATGCCGTACGCTTCGTGTTCGTCACCCGGCCGGGCCACGCGGTTCTGGTCGACATTCCGCTCAAGGATGCGAAGCAGCAGATCTTGGCCGCCTTGTGACCTAATGGCTCCCGGAGGCTTGGAAAGCCTCCAGAAGCCAAAATGTAGGTGTAAGAATTACATAGTGATACTATGTAGTCCATGAAGCCATCGCTCTTCAGGCTCGCATTTCTGAGCAGTCTCACGGTCGCGGCCGGATGCTCGACCGCTTCCTCGCACAGCCTCTACGTACCGTCGGCGCAGATTCGGTCGTCGGTCAGCGTGCCCTCGCGCAAAGTACAGGCGCTTCATGTCAAACGGGGCGCCGCCAGCCTGGTGGAGGAATCTCTCCACGGTCGTGGCATTCGTTTCGGAACCGACGGCAGCGTGCCGGCGCTGTTCGCCTTCCTGCGCGAGCAATTCCCGCAAGTTCAGGCCGACCAGGCCCGCGGTGGCGACGTGCTGTTCTTCGATCTGGGGACCGGTTGTGGGATGCACACCGGGCTCGTGGAAACCGCTGAATCGGGCGGCCGCATCGGCTTTCGCGAGTGGCGCGACGGCAGCTCCAAACACAGTTACGTGACCCCGCGCGATCCCTTTCTGCGGCGCGATGGAAGGGGAAGGATCATGAACACCTTCCTGCGGCCTAAGCACATGGAGGATCCGGCGGAGACCGCCTACTTCGCTGGCGAGATGTTGTGTGCCGTGTTCCGCGTGGACTAGGGGCATTCCTTTCTGATCTTGCCTCGGTCCCGGCGTTGACCGACTCTAGTGGGCATGATCACCACCTTGCGTGAGGCCCGAGCCGAGGCACGACTTCTTCGCCAACAGGGCGACTTC
>Ga0302323_100000833_pt1 | contig 25040 bp, 18 predicted proteins | sample Fen_T0_3_FD_201950 | JGI IMG/M metagenome (GOLD analysis project Ga0302323, IMG submission 201950) | Peat permafrost microbial communities from Stordalen Mire near Abisko, Sweden - Fen_T0_3 | ecosystem: Environmental > Terrestrial > Soil > Wetlands > Permafrost | place: Sweden: Abisko...
AGCGCTCCCGCGGCGGCGCGCGCGCAGTCATCGCGCGTCACGTAGGCGATCGCGCCGGTGGGCTTGGCGTCGATGATCGCGCCGCCGGCGATCGCGGCCGGCAGCGATTGCAGCAGGTAGTCGGTGTAGAGGTTGTTGCGCAGGATCGTCGCGTCGAGCTTGGTCGCGGCGATCGCGGCCTCGGTGGCGGCGTGGTCCGGCCCGACGACCGCGGGCGTATCGGTGGGGTTGGGCAGCGAGGTGTAGACCACGTGCTCCACGCCGGCGCGCTCGAGCGCGGCGATCGCGCGGCGATGCTGGGCGAGCCGGCGGCCGGGCCGATCGAGCGCGTCGGTCGAGATCACGAGGGCGCGCTTGGCGCCCGCGAACGCGGTGGCCAGGCTCGCGTCGTCCTCGAAGTCCGCCCGGCGAACGTCGACGCCGCGCGCCGCGAACGCGGCCAGGCTGGCGGGGGTGCGGGTGGTCGCGATGAGCGGACCTGCGCCGCGCTCGAGCAGGAACTCGAGGACGCGGCGGCCGAGGTGACCTGAGGCTCCGGTGACGAGAAGCGGCGTGGTGGACATGACCGGCAGTGTGGGGCCTGCGCGGCATTGCAACAATACGGGAAGTGGGGCATCTGTGGTGCCATATGGCACCAATCGATCTCAACCTGCTGCGGGTGTTCGCGACGGTCTACCGGGCGGGCAGCTTCACCGCGGCCGCGCACGAGCTGGGCGTGCCGCGCTCGACGGTGAGCCGCGCGATCGCCGCGCTCGAGGACCGGATCGGTGACGAGCTGGTGCACCGCACGACCCGGACGATGTCGATCAGCGACGAGGGTAAGGCGCTGTTCGACCGGATCGCGCCGGCGCTCGGCGGCCTCGAGGCCGCGCTCGACGACCTACCGGTGCGCGCGGGCGACGAGCCGTCGGGCATCGTGCGGGTGACCTCGACGCCAGATCTCGGCGCCAGCCTGCTCGCCGAGGCCGCGGTGCGGTTCACCGCGCGGTATCCGCGCGTCCAGGTCGAGCTGATGATGACCCCGGCGGTGCTGGATCTGGTGCGCGACTGCGATCTCGCGCTGCGCGTGGTGCGCGGGCGGATGCCGGACAGCCGGCTGGTCGCGCGCAAGGTCGGCGCGGTGGCGTTCCACTGGTTCGCGTCGCCGACCTACCTCGCGCGCCGCGGCGCGCCGCGCTCGGCGGGCGAAGCCGGCCACGAGTGGATCGCGCTGCGCGAGATGACCTCGCTCGTCCACAGCGCCGCCGAGCCGCGGCAGCTCACCGGCGGACGCCTGCTGTGCAACGACGTCTTCCTGGTGCGCGAGCTCGGCCGGCAGGGCGGCGGGATCGTCGGGCTGCCGTCGTACTTCGTCGAGGAGGATCTGCGGGCCGGCACGCTGGTCCGGGTGGCGCCGAAGGCGACGCTGTTCCGCGCCTCGCTGTACCTGGTCCACGCCGCGCGCCGGCACCTGCCGCCGCGGCTGACCGCGTTTCGCGATCTGGTGCTCGAGATCTTGCGGCAGCGCCCGCTCGCGCCGGCCGAAGCGCCGTGATCCGGGAGCGCCGAGCCGTCCTGCGCGGCACCGGATCGCACCGAAACGCGAACGGCGAGCCCCACCGCCGTGGCGGCGCGCGCTATGCCATCGGGCGAACCCCTGCTCTCGACCCCTTTTCGCGAGGTGACCATGCGCTCGTCGCTGTTCCTATTCACGGCCCTCATCGCCTGCGCGGGACCGGGTCCCGCGGGTCCCCCGCCGCCCGCGGCACCGGCAGCTCCCGCAGCTCCGCCCGTCGCGGTGGCGGCGCCGCCGGCCGCGCCGCCCCCGGCGCCGGCGATCGACGCCAACGCCCTGCTGGACAAGTTCTTCGCCGACTACGACGCCCAGGTGCTGGCGCGCTCGCCGCAGGGCCAGAGCAGCCGCGGCATCAAGACCGATTACGGCAAGTGGGACGACGTCAGCGACGAGCAGGCGCGGCGCAACCACGACGCCGACACCGCGGCGCTCGCGGCGATGCGCGGCGCGTTCACGCCGGCCGCGCTCGACGACGAGCACCGGCTGTCGTTCCGGTTGTTCGAGGACCGCGTCGAGCGCGAGACCCGCAGCTACCAGTTTCGCGACGACGGGTACGTGTTCGATCAGATGAACGGCGCGCAGAGCTCGCTGGTCGCGTTTCTCATCAACATCCACAAGGTCACCAGCGCGTCCGACGCCGAGGCCTACGTCCAGCGGCTCCACGGCCTGGGCGCCGCGCTGCGCCAGCGGCTCGCCATCGCCGAGCGCCGCGCGGCCAAGGGGCTGGCGCCGCCGAAGTGGGTGTTCCCGTACGTGATAAGCGACGCGCGCAACGTGATCAAGGGCGCGCCGTTCGACCGCGGGCCCGACTCCGCGCTGCTCGCCGACTTCACGGCCAAGCTCGCCGCGCTGAAGCTGCCCGCCGGCGACGCGGCCAGGCTCACCGCGGCGGCGTCGGCCGCGCTGATCGAGCAGGTCAAGCCGGCGTACCTCGACGTGATCGCCGCGATGACGGCCGAGGAGAAGACAGCGCCGACCGAGGACGGCATCTGGCGGCTCCCCGATGGGGCGGCGTACTACGCGGCGCTGCTCAAGAACTACACCACGACCGATCTGTCGCCCGACCAGATCCACGCGCTCGGGCTCCACGAGGTCGCGCGGATCCACGACGAGATGGCGGCGGTGATGCAGCCGCTCGGGTTCAAGGGCGATCTGAAGAAGTTCCTGGTGGCGATGCGCGACCGCAAGGATCTGTATTACCCCAATGGCCCCGACGGCCGGGCCAGGTACCTGGCCGAGACCCAGAAGGCGCTCGACGCGGTGACCGCGAAGCTGCCGCAGTGGTTCGGCACGCTGCCCCAGGCGAAGCTGGACATCAAGCCCGTCGAGGCGTTCCGCGAGAAGTCCGCCGGCAAGGCGTTCTATCAGCGCCCGGCGCCGGATGGCTCGCGCCCCGGCACGTACTACGTGAACCTCTACGACATGGCGGCGATGCCGGCGATGGAGGTCGAGGCGCTGGTCTATCACGAGGGCATCCCGGGTCACCACCTGCAGATCTCGGTGCAGACCGAGGTCGAGCTGCCGCCGTTCCGCAAGTTCGGCGGCGTGGTCGCGTACTCCGAGGGCTGGGGCCTCTACGCCGAGAAGCTCGCCAAGGAGATGGGCCAGTACACCGATCCGCTGCGCGACTTCGGGCGGCTCCAGCTCGAGCTCCACCGCGCGATCCGGCTGGTCGTCGATAGCGGGCTCCACGCCAAGAAGTGGACGCGCGAACAGGCGATCCGGTACGTGCTCGACAACTCCGCCGAGCCGCGGGCTTCGGCGGCCAAGGCGATCGAGCGCTACATCGTGATGCCCGGCCAGGCCACCGCCTACATGGTCGGCCGGCTCAAGATCAGCGAGCTCCGCGAGCGCGCCCGCGCCGCGCTCGGCGAGCGCTTCGATATCCGCGCGTTCCACGATGTGGTGCTGCGCCATGGCCCGCTGCCGCTCGACATGCTCGAGCAGGAGGTCCAGGGCTTTATCCTGGCGCAGCGCCCGCGCGATTGAGCGATCATCCTGCCGCGAACCCCATGAACAAGCTTGTCTTCACGACCCTCGTGGCCGCGTCCGCGTGCCGGCACGACGAGGTGGCGCCGTCTGTCCCCGTCGCGGTCAAGGTGGCGCTCGTCGAGCACGCCGGGACCGCCGCCGGCACGCATTACTCCGCGCAGATCAACCCCGCGACCCGGCTGGATCTCGCGTTCAAGGTCGGCGGCTACGTCGAGTCGGTCGCGAGCGGCGCGGGCGTCGATGGCAAGCCGCGCCTGCTGCAGGACGGCGATCCGGTGCGCGCCGGCATGCCGCTCGCGACGCTGCGCCGGACCGACTACGCGCAGAGGGTCGCCGAGGCGCAGGCCGCGGTCGCGCAGGCCCGGGCCGGGCTCGACCAGGCGCAGCTCGACTTCGATCGGACGACCAAGCTCGCGGCCACCAACGCGGTGGCGGGCGCCGAGGTCGACTCGACGCGAAGCCGGCGCGACAGCGCGGCGGCAACCCTGGCGGGGGCCCGGGCGCGCCTCGATCAGGCCTCGACCGCGCTGGTCGATACCACGCTGCGCTCGCCGCTCGACGGCATCATCCTGCGCCGCTCCGTCGAGGTCGGCGCGCTCGCCGCGCCGGGCACGATCGCGTTCTCGGTCGCCGACGTCAGCAGCGTCAAGGCGGCGTTCGGCGTGCCGGATACCGCGCTGCCGCGGATCCACCTCGGCGCGGTCGAGACGATCACGACCGACGCCTATCCCGGCGCGGCGTTCCAGGGCCAGATCACGCTGATCGCGCCGTCGGCCGATCCGCAGAGTCGCGTGTTCGAGGTCGACGTCACGATCCCCAACGCCGACGGCCGGCTCAAATCGGGCTCGGTCGCGGCGCTGTCGCTCGAGGCGACCCCGGGCGGCGACGCGGCGCAGCCGCTGATCCCGGTGTCCTCGATCGTCCGGGCGCCGGCGCACCGCGACCGGTTCGCGGTGTTCGTCATCGTCGACCGCGGCGGCGCGCCGGTCGCGCACGCGGTCGAGGTCGAGGTCGGCGAGTTCCTCGGCAAGGTGATCCCGGTCAAGCACGGCCTGACCGGCGGCGAGACCATCGTCGTGCAGGGCGCGGGCCTGCTGTCCGAGGGCGAGGCCGTCGAGGTCCTGCGATGAGCGGCGAGGACCCCCACGCGCAGCACGAGCTCGAGCGCGACGCCGCCATGGTCGCGACCACGCACAACACGGCGCGGTTCTTCACCGAGAACCGCCACATCGCCTGGGTCGCGCTGGTCGCGACGATCGCGTGGGGCGTCTACGCGTACACCCGGATGCCCAAGGCCAAGGATCCGATCATCGACGTGCGCATCGCGGTCGTGGCGTGCGCGTGGCCCGGCGCCGAGGCCGAGAAGGTCGAGCAGCTGGTGTCGCGCAAGATCGAGCAGAAGCTCGCCGAGAACCCGACGATCGAGAAGCTCGAGTCGATCAGCCGCACCAGCATCTCGATCGTCTACGTCACGCTCAAGGAGGACGTCGCCGACCGCGCCAAGGAGTGGGACAACATCCAGGGCCGGCTCGATTCGATCCACGATCTGCCCCAGGGCGCGGGGCCGATCCAGTTCCAGCGCGACTTCGGCGATACCACCACGCTGATGCTCACGGTGGCGAGCCCCAAGGTCTCCGAGATCGAGCTCGAGCTGCGCGCCGTCGCGGTGGCGCGCGCGATCACCGACGTGCGCGCCGGGGCGCCCGCGTCGTCCGCGCGCGCGACGCTGATCCTCAGCTTCCCGTCCGACATCAACACCAGCGTGCTGCGCAGGCTCGGCGATCGCGCCAAGCAGTACTTCGAGGCGCTGCCCGGCACCAGCGACGGGCGGCTGATCGATACCCCGGGCTTCATCGGCCTCGACCTGGCGACCACGCTCGACGACGCCGCGCTGCTCGCGCGGCTCCGCGCGTTCGGCGCGACCGTGCTCCGGGTCTCCGAGATCCACCCCGACGTGTGGACCGCGGCGGTGGTCCGCAAGCCGAGCGACGCGCTCGCGCGGCTCACCCAGGTCGCCGGCGATCGCTACAGCTACCGCCAGCTCGACAAGCTCACCGAGGATATCCAGCTCCACCTCCAGCGCGTGCCGATCGTCGCCAAGGTCACGCGCACCGGGGTGTTGCCGGAGCAGATCCACCTCGAGTACTCGCAGGAGAAGCTCGCGATGTACGGGCTGCAGAGCTCGCTGCTCGGCAACGCGATCGGCGCGCGCAACATCACGGCGCCGGGCGGCATGCTCGAGGTCGATGGCAAGAACGTGGCGATCGATCCGTCGGGCGAGCTCGAGAACGAGCGGCAGATCGGCGACGTCGTGGTCGCGACCAGCGCGGCCGGGGCGCCGGTGTACTTGCGCGATCTCGTCGAGATCAGCCGCGACTACCAGAGCCCCGCGCGCTACCTGAACTACCTCGTGAGCCGCGACGCCGCCGGCCACCTGATCCGCAGCCGCGCGATCACGCTGGCGATCCACATGCGGCGCGGCGAGCAGATCGGCGACTTCGCGGCGCAGGTCGATCGCGAGCTCGCCGAGGTCAAGCGCCTGCTGCCCGAGGATCTCGTGCTGCGGCGGACCTCCGATCAGCCGCTCCAGGTGCGCGAGAACGTGTCGCTGTTCATGACCTCGCTCTACGAGGCGATCGGCCTGGTCGTGCTCGTCGCGCTGATCGGGTTCTGGGAGTGGCGCACGGCGCTCTTGCTCGCGCTGTGCATCCCGATCACGCTGGCGATGACGTTCGGGCTCATGCAGGCGTTCGGCCTCGACATCCAGCAGATCTCGATCGCCTCGCTCATCATCGCGCTGGGCCTCTTGATCGACGACCCGGTGGTCGCGAGCGACGCGATCAAGAACTCGCTCGGCGCGGGCTGGAAGGCGCGGGTCGCCGCGTGGCTCGGGCCGACCAAGCTGGCGACCGCGATCATGTTCGCGACGATCACCAACATCGCGGCCTACCTGCCGTTCCTGACCCTGCCGGGCGACGTCGGCCAGTTCATCCGATCGCTGCCGATCGTACTCACCCTGTCGCTGGTGGCGTCGCGGGTGGTCTCGATGACGTTCGTGCCGCTGCTCGGCTCGGCGATCCTGCGCGCGCCGCGGACCAAGGCGCCGACCTCGGCGGAGCGGCGCAGCCGCGGGTTCGGCAAGATCTACTACACCGTGGTCGGCTGGGCGATCGACCACCGGCTGATCGTGTTCGGCCTCTCGGTGGTGATGGTGCTCGGCGGGGTCGCGTTCAGCGCGCGGGTCAAGTCGGCGTTCTTCCCCAAGGACCTGTCGTACCTGCACTACATCGAGATCTGGCTGCCCGAGGACGCGACGCTCACCAGCACGCGCGACAAGGCGATCGAGGTCGAGCAGGTCGTGCAGGACGGCGTGGCGTCGTGGGCGCGCGAGCACGGCCGGGAGCCCGATCTGCTGCGCTCGATCACCGAGTTCGACGGCGGCGGCGGCCCCCGGTTCTGGTTCTCGGTGTCGCCCGAGCTCCAGCAGCTCAACTACGCCCAGCTGGTGGTCGAGGTCGGCGACAAGGAAGCCACGCGGTTCCTCGTGCCCTATCTCCAGGACCGCGTGTCGCGGGCCGTCGCGGGCGCCCGCGTCGACGTGCGCGAGCTCGAGTCGGGCAAGCCGGTCGGGATCCCCTTGTCGGTGCGGATCTCGGGCGAGGATATTGGCCAGCTGCGCGCGCTCGCCGACCGCGCCAAGGCGATGTTCCGGGACACGCCGGGGACCGAACGCACCCGCGACGACTGGGGCGCCGACACGTTCTCGGTCAGGCTCGCGATCGACGCCGACCGCGCGAACCTGGCGCACGTCACCAACCTCGACGTCGCCAGGTCGTCGGCGGCGGCGATGAACGGCGTCGTGGTCGGCCAGATCCGCGAGGCCAACGAGGAGATCGCGATCGTGAGCCGGCTGCGCGCCGAGGAGCGCGCCGCGATCGGCGACATCGCGAGCCTCTACGTCGCGTCGTCCAGCAGCCTCGCCAAGGTGCCGCTCGGCCAGGTCTCGACGATCAGCTACGCGATGCAGACCGAGAAGATCCGGCGGCGCGACCAGTTCCGGACGATCACGGTCGCGGCGTTCCCGGCACACGGCCTGTTGCCCCTCGAGGTGTTCGCCCGCGTGGCGCCGAAGCTGGCCGAGCTCGCGCGCAGCGCGCCGACCGGCTACCGGATCGAGATCGGGGGTGAGGCCGAGGAGCAGCGGCGAAGCCTCGGCAGCATGGCCGTCGTGTTCGGCCTCCTGGTCGTGGCGATCTACCTCGCGCTGGTCGTGCAGTTCCGCAACGCGATGAAGCCGCTCGTGGTGTTCGCGGCGCTGCCCTACGGCGCCGTGGCCGCGGTGGTCGCGCTGGTGATCATGGATGCCCCGCTCAGCTTCATGGCGATGCTCGGCATCATCAGCTTGATGGGCGTGATCGTGAGCCACGTGATCGTGCTGTTCGACTTCATCGAGGAGATGCACGAGCGCGGCGAGCCGATGCGCGAGGCGCTACTCGACGCCGGGCTGATGCGGTTGCGGCCGGTGCTGATCACGGTGGTCGCCACGGTGCTGGGCCTCGTGCCGCTGGCGCTGCACGGCGGGCCGCTGTGGCAGCCGCTGTGCTACGCGCAGATCGGCGGCCTGGTCTTCGCCACGGTGGTGACCTTGCTGCTGGTCCCGGTGATCTACACGATCGTGATCAAGGACCTGAAGCTGGTCCGCTGGGACAAACCGGCCGATTGAGCAGGTCCGCGCGGCGGCGGGGTCAGCGTTGTATTCTACGGTGTAGCTGTTCGCTGACGCGCAGCGTCTCGGGAGCGTCGAGTTCGGCGCTGCGCGGGAGTCGTGGCGAGCCTTGACAGTTCGATCCAGCCCGGTGATCGTGCGTCGGCACGAGGCTGCGAGGGCAGCTGGCTTCGCGGCGCGCTCCGGCGCGGAATGCCTCACCACCTGCGCGGAACGCGACGGGCCCTGGCGGGCCTGGCGTTGCCGTCGCCAACGAGGGAGATCACCATGGCTGTTCGGTCGAAGGTCACGATCCTGATCGGTTGTGCGGTCGTCGCGTTTGCGCTCACCGCCGCCGGCGACTCCGATGTCGGACGCCACCGGCGCCCCACCAACTTCACGCTCACGGTCGCGATCGTCGGCGACGGCGCGACCGATCCGGCGCCCGGGACGCACGTGGTCCCCGCCGGGACCGTGGTGTTCGCGACCGCCACGCCGCGGAGCGGCAGCGCGTTCCTGGGCTGGAGCGGCGCCAGCACCGCGACCACGGCGCCCACCAGGATCGTGATGGACGGCGACAAGACCCTCACCGCGCAGTTCTCGTGGGGCCGGAGCCGGATCTCGGGGCTGCCCAATGTGCCCCAGCGCGAGGTCCCGCGGCCGCGCGGCCGGCCGGGCAATCTCAAGATCCTCGACTGGGCCGGGTTCCAGGGCGCGGTCACATATACGCTCGACGATTCGCAGCCTTCGCACGTCGAGCACTACGCCGAGCTCCAGGCGACCGGGATCCGGATGACGTTCTATGTCAACGAGGACACCGCGAGCAATGATCTGGAGACCTGGCAGCAGGTCGTGGCAGATGGCCACGAAGTGGCCAATCACACCGTGGATCACTGCCGCGCGCCGACCGCCGCCACGCCGCAGCTGAGCGGCTGCGCGTTCGGCCCGGCCCAGCCCAGCGCGCCCGCCGGTGCCACCCCCGCTACCGAGATCGATCAGAACTCGGCGTGGATCGAGTCGGCGCTCGGCGCGGACGGCGTGTGGACGATGGCGACGCCGTACGGCGACAGCAACTGGGACGCGTTCGCGCGGCCGCGCTTCCTGGTGAACCGCGGCGTCCACCAGGGCATGGTCGCGCCCAACGACCAGACCGATCCGTTCGATCTGCCGTGCTACATGGCAGGCGCCACGCAGGACGGCGGCGTCGACGCCTTGCCCTCCACGTTCAACCGGCTGATCGACACCGCCCGGTCGACCGACCAGTGGATGACGTTCCTGTTTCACAGCATCCTGCCGACCCAGGCGAACTGGTACGGTGCGACCGAGATCAGCTCGATCGTGGCGAGCATCGAGCACGCCAAGGCGCTGGGCGATGTCTGGATCGACACGATGGTCGAGGTCGGCGCGTACTGGCGCGCGCAGGCGCTGATCACGCCGATCGCGCCGGTGGTGCGCGGCCACGCGACGACCTGGCGGTGGACGCTGCCGCCGAACTTTCCGCCGGGCAAGTTCCTGCGCGTGACGGTGGATGGCGGCGAGCTCGTGCAGGGCGAGCGGCGGCTGCCCTGGGACGAGCACGGCTATTACGAAGTCGCCCTCGACAAGGGCACGCTCACCTTGCGTCCTTGACCTGGGTCAGCGGCGGCGCTCGCCCAGCAGCGCGAGCGGGATCGCCTCGGCCATCGCGCGCTGCCCGGCGTCGCTCGGGTGCAGGTGGTCGCCGCCGTCGAGCGCCGGCAGGATCCGCGCGGGGTGGCCGGGGTCGCGGATCGCCGCGTCGAAGTCGATCACGCCGTCGAACGCGCCGGCGCCGCGGATCCAGCGGTTCACGGCCTGGCGCTTCACCTCCTTGTCGGGCGAGAAGAACCCGACGAGCGTCGTGTCCTCGAACGGCGTGAGCGTGGCGCCGAACACCTTGAGCCCGTGCTCGTGGCCGCGCTCGACGAACTGGACCAGGCCGGCCTCGATGTCCTCGGCGGTCACCTCGTCGCTGGCGGGCGCGCTCGAGCCGGGGTGGCCGATGTCGTTGATCCCGAGCAGCACGATGACGCCCTCGACCCCGGCCTGCGCGATCACATCGCGATCGAACCGGGCGAGCCCGGCCGGCCCGAACAGGTTGTCGAACGCGGGCTCGGTCGGGTGCAGGATGCGATTGCCGATGATGCCCAGATCGACGACGCCGAGCCGGCGGGTCTCCGGCCGCGCTTGCAGGCGGCTCGCCAGGACGTTGGGCCACCGCAGGTTGGCATCGACGGTCGAGTTGGCGCCATCGGTGATCGAGTCGCCGAACGCCACGATGCTGCCGCCGCCCGGCGCGCTCACGTCGACGCCGGTCACGAGCTCCCACGACGTCCGCGTCGCGGCCCCGGGGAGATCGGCGGCGCCGGTGGCGTCCCCGGTGCCGGCGGCGAGATAGCTGGTCTGCAGCGCGAGCTGGTGCGTGGTGGTCGCCGCGGTCGACTGCGGCAGGTACAGGCTGATCGCGAGATCCGACAGCGCCCGCACGTCGAGCGCGACCGGATCGCTCACGACCAGCGCGCCGGCCGGGATCGTCACGTGGTCCGCGCCGCTGAACGTGAGCCGTCGATCACTTCCGCGATCGACGCGGGCTCCGGACACGCGCCGGGCGAGGTGCGCCGCGCCGATCACGATCGGCGCGGCGCCGAACGTGTTCGAAATCTTGACCCGCGCGCGGTCGCCGCCGACGCTGGTATGGACGATGTAGCGCAGCGTCTGGTTGTTGAACTGCGGGGTGGTGCCGGGCGACGGGCCCGCGGGGCCGGTCGCCCACGTCGCGACCCACGGGGTCGCGTCCCGCGCGCCGGCGAGCGCGGGACTCGCCGATAGCACGCCGGCGGCCATGACAGCGACGAGGCCAGGGCGCCTGTGGAGCAGCTGTGGTCCAATCATGATGAGTTCCTCGGTTCGGGTGGACTCCGTGCCCGGCGGAAATACCGCGGTTGGCGTCCGTCGCCAACGACCGAGTGATTCCGTATTCGGGAGTGTGTGGAATCCGGATGTCGAATCGAGCGGATCAGACTCGGGCGCCGCCGCTGGGCGGCCACCTCGTCAGTTGGCGTCTTCGCTGACGATCCGGAACCACAGCGTGCGCGACACGCCGCAGATCTGGCAGGTGGCATCGACGCTGCGCACCCCCGAGGCCGGCGAGCGGTGCTCCTTGACCCGGTACTCGCCGTCGCACTGCGGGCAGCTCAGGTGGCGGACCCGGACCTCGACCACCGCCGCCGAGGTGACGTGGATCGGGCGTTCTTCGGAGCCGCCGATCGAGAGCGCCGCGAGCTTCTCGCGGTCGCGGACCAGCTTGCGCAGCGCGCGCTCGCGCTCACGCTGTTCGGTGCGCTTCCGCCGGATCACGTGCCTTGACTAGCATGGAACCTGCGGTTCCCCGCACGCATCTGCAGCGCCGCGTGCTACCGTGGCGGCGAACGGCGCAGGATCGGAACGGCGATGACCGCGGCGGGGGGCGTCGGCGTCAGGCTGCCGGAGCGCGGATCCGCAGCGGCCGGGTCGCGCGCGGCGCCAGTGGCGTGTGCGGGCAGCGTTCGCCCCCGATGTCCAGCGCCCGGTGGCGATGCAGGAGATGGCGATCGAGGGCGCCGAGCCCTCGCGCTCGCACGCGCGCGCTCCGGCCTGGTCGTGCGGAGCCCGGCCCGCCCGCGGTCCGGCGCTGAACCGCGCTCGCAGTACCGAAGCTACACAGCGCGCCCGGCGATGTGCGTGACTTCACGCCCGGGCGCCGCGTACGTGTACGTACGTTTCACGATCGTGACCCGATCAAATCGTGCACGCGAGTGCGGCGGCGGCGCGTCTGCAGATTTTGTACGGTGGCGCGATCCTCGGTCATCCATGGTCGGCGCCGGCCGGTGAGGCCGGCCGCCGGCCCTCGCGCGCCCGGCCGCGGAAGAAATTCCTCGCCGCGGGGGCGGGAGCGCCGCGCGGACCCTCAGGCGCACGGCCGCCGGTCGGCGGCGGTTCAGGAATCTGAGGTCGCGCGTGTTCGAGATGGCGATTTCTTGCACTCACATCTTGGTTAGTGGCCGTCATCGCGCCGGATCGAACGGGACATCGCGCGATGGCGTGTTCGCACGCTGAAAGCCAGTGTGTGGCCACGCCGCGATATTTCACTGGAGCGGGGCTCGCGCGATGATGCTTAGTAGCCTCATGAATCATCTCGGTGATGCGAGGACATCGACGCCGCCATTCCGCGCCGAGGCGCTCGAGGCGCTCGCGCCGCGCGACCAGATCGCGTTCCAGCGATTCGGCCAGGGCCCCCAGGCCAGCGTGCCCAACGATTGCATTCACCACGCGTTCGAGGCCCAGGTGCGGCGATCGCCCGACGCGATCGCGGTGCGCCACCTCGGCGAGGCGATGACCTATCGCGAGCTCGACGCCGCGGCCAACCAGCTGGCTTGTACGCTGATTGCGCAGGGGGTGGAGCCCGGCGACGCCGTGGCGCTGCTGGTCCAGCGCTCGATCCCGATGGTGATCGGCATCCTCGCGACCTTGAAGGCGGGTGCCGCCTATGTGCCGCAGGATCTCGGCATCACGCCGCGCCGGCAGCTCGAACACGTGCTGGCGACCGCGCGGCCGCGCGTGATCCTGACCCTCGCCGCGCTGCGCGACGCGGTGCCCGAGGTCGCCGGCGTGCCGTGCCTCGCGATCGACGAGCTGCCCCGGGGCGCGCCCACCGCGCGGCCGCGGGTGATCGGACGGCGCGACGACGCGTGCTTCATTCTCTTCACCTCGGGCACCACGGGATTACCCAACGGCGTGAAGGTCACGCACCGCAACGTGTGCAATATCCTGCTCACCTCCCCGGGCAACCTGGGGATCCGTCCGGGGATGAAGGTCTCGCAGATCCTCAATATCGCGTTCGACATGGCGGCGTGGGAGATCCTCGGCTGCCTCGCGCACGGCGGCACGCTGGTGATCCGCGGCAAGAGCATCCTCGAGGCGGTGCGCCAGGTCGATGTGGTGATCGCCACGCCGTCGATCCTGGGCGCGCTCGATCCGGCGGCGTGCCTCGGCGTCCAGGTCGCCGCGGTCGCCGGCGAGCCGTGCTCGATCGCCCTGGCCGAGACCTGGTCGCGGTTCTGCGCGTTCTACAATGCGTGCGGCCCGACCGAGACGACGATCGTCAATACGATGCACCTGCACCGCCCGGGCGCGCCGCTCACGATCGGCGCCCCGACCCCCAACAACACGGTCTACGTGCTCGACGAGCACCGCCGGCCGTGTCCGATCGGCCAGATCGGCGAGCTGTGGGCGGGCGGCGACTGCGTCTCGGCCGGCTATCTCGACAACCCCGGGCTCGACCGCGAGCGCTACGTGCCCGATCCGTTCCTCGGCGGCGGCCGCACGATGTTCCGCACGCGCGATCTCGGGCGGTGGACCCCGGGCGGCGAGCTCGAGCACCTCGGCCGGACCGACGACCAGGTCAAGATCCGCGGGTTCCGGGTCGAGCTCGACGCGGTGACCACGGTGCTCGAGGCGCTGCCGGGCTGCGCCCAGGCGGTCACGCTCAAGCTCGACGCGCAGAGCCTCGCCGCGTTCGTCCGGCCGGCGTCGGTCGATCCCCAGGCGGCGATCGAGGCCGCGACCCAGGCGCTGCCGTACTACTGCGTGCCGGCGCTGGTGCTGGGGCTCGACGAGTTCCCGGTGACCTCGCGCGGCAAGCTCGACAAGCAGGCGCTCACCCAGCTCGCCCTCGCCGAACGCGGTCGCCGATCGCCCGGCGCGGCCGAGCCGGCCCCGCCGCCGCTGCGCCACGACGAGGTCCGCCGGCCCGCGACCGTGCCCGCCGCGATCGGAGGTTCGCCGTGAACAGCGAGCTCGTCACCTCGCCGCCCGCGAGCCCGGTGCCGCCGGCCGTGCTGCGGCAGCCCGCGCCGCCGCCGACGCCGCCCGCACCACCGCCAGTCGTCGCGCGCGATCCCGCCGCCGCGCCCGCCGAGGTCGTGCTGCCGCCGCCGCGCAGCTGGCTTGGCCGGATCGGCCGCACCGAGCGCACCATGCACTACAACCGGCTGATCGCGCTCGTGCTCGCGGTCAACGCATGGGTCGCGATCGGCTGCGTGCGCGGCGGGCTGTGGGCGGCCCCCGGCGGCGCGGTGACCGCTCAGCTGGCGACGCTTGTCGTCGTGAACCTGTCGGTCGCCGTGCTGATCCGCCAGCACTACGTGGTGAACCTCCTGTTCTGGCTGGCGACCCGCGCGCCGACCAGCTGGCCGCTGTCGATCCGCTGGACGCTCGCCAAGGTCTATCACTTCGGCGGCATCCACGTCGGCGGCGCGATCGCCGCGACGCTGTGGTTCGCCGCGCTGGTCGGCAGCCTCGGGGTCTACGCGGCGCGCGGCGCGAGCCCGGTCTCGCCGGCGACGCTCGCGCTGGCCGTCGCGATCCTGGCGCTGCTCGTCGCGATCTCGCTCACCGCGCGGCCGTCGTACCGCCAGCGCCACCACGATCGGTTCGAGCGGGTCCACCGGCTCGGCGGCTGGTCCGCGCTGCTGGCGTTCTGGGGGCTCACGGTCTCGCTGACCGCCGATCTGCGCGGCGCGACCCCCCTGGCGCAGGCCCTGGCCGCGTCCCCCGACACGTGGCTGCTCGGCCTCGTCACGTTCAGCGTCGCCCTGCCGTGGCTGCGGCTCAAGAAGGTGCCGATCGAGATCGTGCGGCCGTCGTCGCACTGCGCGCTGACCCGGTTCGACTACGGTGTGACGCCGTTCGCCGGCTCGTCGACGGCGCTCAGCCGCCACCCGCTGCTCGAGTGGCACTCGTTCGCCAATATCCCCGAGCCCGGGCGCACCGGCTTTCGCCTGGCGATCTCGCGATCCGGCGACTGGACCGGCTCGTTCATCGATGATGCGCCGAGCCACGTCTGGGTCAAGGGCATCCCGACCGCCGGCGTGGCGAACATCGAGGTCCTGTTCAAGCGCGTCATCTACGTCGCGACCGGCAGCGGCATCGGCCCGTGCCTGCCGCACCTGCTGGCGTGCGAGGTGCCGTCGCGGCTGGTGTGGTCGACGCGCAGCCCGCGGCGGACCTACGGCGACGCGCTGCTGGACGAGATCCTCGCGGTCCAGCCCGATCCGATCATCTGGGATACCGACGCGCGCGGCACCCCCGATCTGGTCGCGCTGGCCTACCAGGCGTACGCCGAGTTCGGCGCGGAGGCGGTGATCTGCATCGCCAACAAGAAGCTCACGTGGCGCGTGGTCGAGGCGATGGAGGCGCGCGGCATCCCGGCCTACGGCGCGATCTGGGACTCCTGATCACGCGCCGGGGAACGCGGCCTTGCGCTTGGCGAGGAACGCGGCGGTCCCCTCGCGCTTGTCCGCGCTGTCGAACACGCGGTAGAACCCGTCGTTCTCGACCCGCAGCTGGTCCCGGGTCGACTTGCCCTCGAGCTCGTTCAAGATCTGCTTGCACACCGAGACGGCGACCGGCGACTTCGCGGTCACCAGCGCGAGCGACTCGGCGGCGCCGGCCAGCATGTCCTGCTTGGTGGCGAACACGCGATTGACCAGGCCGATCCGCAGCGCCTCGTCGGCCTTGACGTTGCGGCCGGTGTAGATCAGCTCCTTGGCGCGGCCGGGCCCGACGAACCGCAGCAGGCGAACGCAGCCGCCGAACCCGGGGATCAGGCCCAGGCTCACCTCGGGCTGGCCGAACACCGCGGCCTCGGTCGCGAAGATGTAGTCGCAGCCCATCGCGACTTCGCAGCCGCCGCCGAGCGCATAGCCATGGACGCACGCGATCACCGGAAACGGCAGCGCCTCGAGCAGCAGCGGCACGCTCTGGCCGAGCTGGCTGAACGTCGCGCCCTCGGCCGGTGACATCTCGGCCATCCGCGAGATGTCGGCGCCCGCGATGAACGCCTTGTCGCCGGCGCCGGTCACCACCATGCCGCGGATCTCGGGGAACGACTTCGCGGCGAGCCCGGTGAGCAGATCCTTCAGCTCGCCTAGCACGACCTCCGACAAAGCGTTGAGCTTGTCGGGTCGGTTGATCGTGAGCGTGACGATTCCGTTGTGCTGTTCGACGAGCAGCGTCTGGTAGGTCATGGCGGCAGCCTAACACCTGGGCCGGGCCGCGCAGGCGCAGGGCCAGGGCCAGGCCCACGTCGCGCGCGATCGGGGCTCGACGCTCCCGGCCGGTCGGGCCAAGCTCCGGCCATGCAGCTGCCGCTGTCGGTCCTCGATCTCTCGCCGGTGGGAGCCGGCACCTCGCCGAGCCAGGCGATCCGCGACTCCGTCGAGCTCGCGCGCATCGCCGATCGCCTGGGGTTCACGCGCTACTGGGTCGCCGAGCACCACAACATGGCGAGCATCGCGACCTCGGCGCCCGAGGTCATGATCGCCCACATCGCCGCGGTCACCGAGCGCATCAAGGTCGGCGCCGGCGGGATCATGATCCCGAACCACACGCCGCTGCGCGTCGTCGAGATCTTCCGCACGCTCGAGGCGCTGCACCCCGGGCGCATCGACCTGGGCCTGGGCCGCGCGCCCGGCACCGATCAGGTGACCGCGGCGGCGCTGCGCCGGTCCGACGACCCGGACGTCAACCACCTGCTCGCCGAGCTGCTCGCGTTCGAGCGCACCGAGTTCCCCGAGCGCCACCCGTTCCGCGCGATCGTGCCGATGCCCTCGGACGTGCGGCTGAGCTCGATCTGGATGCTCGGCTCGACGCTCGCCGGCGCGGCGATCGCCGCCCAGCTCGGCGTGCCCTACGCGTTCGCGGGCCACTTCGCGATGCGCCACGCCCGCGAGGCGATCGCGCACTACCAGCGCAACTTCCGGCCCTCGGCGATGCTCGCCGAGCCCTACGCGATGCTCGCGGTGACCGCGGTGTGCGGCCGCGACGACGAGCACGCGCGCTGGCTCGCCGCCCCGCTGCGGGTCGCGATCGTCAAGAACCGCACCGGCCAGCGCGGTCCGATCGTCACCCCCGAGGAGGCGCTGGCCTACCAGTTCTCCGACGACGAGAAGGCGATCGCCGAGGAGTTCCTGCTGGGCGCGGTGATCGGCGGTCCGGACCGCGTCGCCGACCGGCTGCGCGCCACCGCCCGCGAGGCCGGGGCCCAGGAGCTCATGCTCTCGACGCTGGTGCCCACGCTCGGCGACCGCCGCGGCTCGCTCGAGCGGATCGTCAGCGCGATGACGTGATCCCGAGCATCGTCACACCTGCCGCGGGATGCCGTGCTCGGAACCCAAGCGGCGGCTACCGTGCCCGACCGGATGCAGCAATGCTTCGTGCGCCGGGTGGGGGCCGCGCTTCCAGGGCCACCGACAGTGTTGACTTGCCGGCCCGTTTCTGCACACCGAAGCCGAGGCAAACCGGCCCAAAGCACGCTACTGTCGAGCGTATCGCCAGATCCTGTTCTGATACCTGACCGACGCTGCTCGCGTAGGAAGCAACCGAGATGCTCACCAAGCTACGACTCAAGAACTTCAAAGCATGGAAGGACTCGGGTGATATCCGGCTTGCGCCTCTCACCGTGCTGTTCGGTACGAACAGCGCCGGAAAGACCAGCATCCCGCAGCTGCTGCTCCTGCTGAAGCAGACGGCCGAGTCACCCGACAGGCAACGCGCCCTGCAGCTCGGAGATAGCCGCAGCCTCTTGGACGTGGGCACGTACGACGACGTGGTGCACGGCCATGATCTCTCACAGCCTGTCGAGTTTACTCTGGGCTGGTCGCTCGATAACGAGAGGTCAAGTTGACGGATGTCAGCTTCGGCGTGAGCCAGGTGCTTCCAGTGATCGTCGAGTCCTTCTACGTGCCGCGTCGTTCGATCGTGATCTTCGAGGAACCGGAGTTCCTCGCGGTTGCCGCGGCCCATGACGAGCACCCGCCGATCTTGCAGTCCTTCGATAGCAAGTGGTGGGGATGGCATGCTGCGCTCGCCAGGGTCGGCGTCGCAATTCACTTCTTGTGCGAGCACGAAATCGCCGACAAGCACCGAGTGAAGACGGCCAAATGACCGTGTTCTTTCGCTTCCCACACACACCACACATCGCCTGGAGCGGCGTAGGCCGACCGCGCGATGACAAGGTGCTTTCAACCTGTGAAGTACATGAGCTGCTCGGCCACGAGGTCGTCGTCGAAGAGAAGATCGACGGCGCGAACCTCGGATTCTCGGTTGATGAAACTGGGGCCCTGCGTGCACAGAATCGCGGATCGTATCTCTCTGTCGAGGAGGGCCGTGGGCAATGGAAGCCGCTGAAGCGCTGGCTCGCGCCGCGAACGGAAGGCCTTGTCGAAGCACTGTTCCCCGACCTCATCCTGTTCGGTGAATGGTGTTACGCGGTTCATAGCATCCACTATACGAGGCTCCCTGACTGGTTCCTCGCATTTGACGTCTACGATCGCGCCCGAGGAGTATTCTGGAGCGCGGCCCGGCGCGACGCGTTTGCGGTGGAACTCGGTCTGTCGGTCGTCCCGACGCTCGGCTCGGGCACGTTCGACGTCGCCGGGCTCCGAGCGTTGCTCGGCACCTCTCGGTTGACAGATGACCCGGCGGAGGGCCTGTACGTGAGAAGCGATGCCGACGGACGACTGGTGGCTCGCGCCAAGCTCGTCGTCCCGGAGTTCGTCCAGGCGATCGACGCGCACTGGTCGAAGACGGCGCTGCGGACCAATGCGCTGGCTGCAACCACCGGGGACGGAACTGCCTGGCACTGAACCTGAGCTCGTTGTGTGCAGATGCCCAGAGGACGGCACGATCTGGCCGCCGCCGCGGCGCCTGGTCGGCTCAGTACCAGGCGATCAGCCGTGGCGGCAGCGCGGCGGGCGCCGGGATCGACGCGGCGGCCGCGGGCAAAGCGCCGCTGGCGAAGCGGTAGACCCGTACGGCCGGCGCACCGGGGGTCGCGTCGGCCACATAGACCACGTCGCGCGATGGATCGAGCAGCGGCGCGCCGAGCACGAAGCTGTCGGCCGCCTGGTCGAGCAGCGTCGCGCTGCCCGCGCCGGCATCGAGCACCCAGAGCTGGTCGGTCGTGCTCGCGAAGTCGCCCGCGGTGACGCCGAAGCCGATCCCGCGGTCGGCGGCGAGCTCGGAGAACGCGGCGAGCGGGTGCCCGCCGAACGCCGCGGCGGGGATCACGCGGACCTGCGCCGGCGGCGACGCGGCCAGATCGATGAAGCTGAGCCCGGAGCCCGCCAGCTGTGTGGCGCCGAACAAGCCGTTGCACGTGACGACGAGCTGGTTCGCCGCGGCGGCGTAGGCCAGCGTGGTGCAGTTGTCGAGCTCGGGGATCTCGATCGCGGCGGTGACCTGATCGGTCGCCGCGTCGATCGCGACCACCCGGCCGTGACCGCCGGTCAAGAAGTCGTCGCTGAGGTTATCGAGCACGACGTACAGCGTGCCGCGGACGAGGATCGCGCCACCGGGCCGGGCCTGGATCGTCGCGCCCGGGATCGGGACCGCGTAGCTCGACAGGTCGATGCGCCCGGTGATCGCGGGGACCGAAGGATCGACGATCAGCACGTCGTCGCCTTGCGGATCCGTGGTCGAGCCGTTGCGAGCGTAGCGCGTCACGTAGGCCTTGCGGGCCGACACGCCGACGACGTCCTGGGGATTGGCGGCAAATCCCGACGAGACATCGAGCTGGCGCGCCGGCGCGCAGGTGCGCGGGTCGATCCAGGTCAGCGCCGAGCTCGCGCGATCGATGGTCGCGAGGAGATGATCGGGCTGGGCATGCGACGGCAGGACGACATCGGCCGACAGCTTGACCCCGGCACCCGGCATGGCCGTGGTCGAGTCAACGCAGGTGGCGTGGGTGACCTGGCCGGTCGCCGGATCGATCAGCGAGACCGTCGTGGACGCGAAGTCGGTGCTGAGCACGGCGAGCCCGCCGCCCGGTTGGGGCAGGGCGGCATCGGTCGGCGCGTCCGGCGCGGGCGCGGCATCGGTCGGCGCGTCCGGCGCGGGCGCGGCGTCGGGCGGCGCGTCCGGCGCGAGCGCGGCGTCGGGCGGCGCGTCCGGCGCGAGGTGATTCGAGTTGTCGCCGCAGGCGGGCAGCCCGAGGACAAAAATGATGGAGAGCGACGAAACACGGATCATCTCAGGGGTCCTTGCGTGGCGACTCGGTGGTGAGCGCGAGCGTCAGATAGAACGCGCGCCCGGGCAGCGGCGACGCCAGCAGGTCGCTGACCTGCGCGTCGGTGAGGTTGGTCGCGCTGGCGATCAGCCGGACGCGGCCACCCGGCAGGCCGATCGACGCGCCGGCGCCGAGCAGCGCGCGGCTGGGCAGGCGGACGAGGTTGGCGGGGTCGACGTAGTTGCCGCTGGTGACGTCGAGCTCGACGTAGGCGCCGAGCTCGGCGTCGCCGATCGGCACGCGGCGCAGCTCCGGCCGCACCGTGGCGTGCATCCGCGGGCGATACGGCAGCTGCTTGTCGCTCGCCGCGGCGCTGGCGCTGCGATCGCGCGCGTCGTCGAACGTCGCCTGCGCGTAGACCACCGCGGCGCGGTAGCGCAGCTCGGCGCTCGACTCGACGCCGAGCACGCGGGCGCGGCCGATGTTGCGGGCGCGCGCCACGCCGTACGCGTTCTGCTGGAGCTGGATCAGCTCGTCGGTGACGACCAGGAACCCGGCGGCGTCGACGGTCACCGCGACCGGGCCGGCGAACCCGGCGAACCCGGCGCCGAGATCCGCGGTGGTGCCGTGCTCGGGCGCGAGGTCGCGGTTGCCGATCAGCGTGCCGGTGTTGCCGTAGAGCTCGAGGAACGTCGGCAGCCGCGCGTAGCGCCCGAGGTTGGCCCGCAGCACCACGCCGTCGGCCGGCGCCTGGGTGAGCCCGAGCCGGGCGATCGGCAGCGCGCGGGTCACCGGCGCGCCCGCCGCGACGAGCGCGCCGAGCGCGTCGCGTCCGGCCGAGACATCGCGCGAGGCCTCGACGCGCAGCGATGGCACCACGCGCAGCCGGGCCGCGGCGACGTCGAGCGCGAGCTCGCCGCCCACCACGCCAGACAGCCGCGTCGACGCGACCCCGCGCGCGCCGGTGGTGAGCTCGGTCGGCGTGAACGACTCGCGGCGCACATCGATCAGCGCCGCCGGCGCGAGCCACGCCGCCGGCGTCCAGCGGGCGCGCGCGGTCGCGCCGAGCGCGATCGTGCGGTCGCGCGCGTCGGTCGCCGCCGCCGCGATCTCGGACAGCGGATCGACGAACCGCTGCTGGAGGCCGTAGCCATACGCCTGCGCCCGCAGCTCGCTGCGCGGGCCGAGCTCGTCCTGCGACTGGTACGCCACGCTCGCGATCGCGCGCCGCGTGGTCAGCCGCGATCGCGTCGTCGCGTAGCGCGGGTAGCCGGCCAGCCCCTGATCGCGATCGAAGCCGAGCACCAGCGCGGACAGCTCGCGCCCTCCCGGCAGCGCCAGGTAGCCGCGCAGCGCCGCGTCCTCCTCGCGCAGCGCGTTGTTGCGCCGGGTGACCATCGCGTCGTCGCGGGGATCGAACGCGGTGCCCTTGTCGTCGAGGAAGCGGAACCGGCCGGTGCTGCGCAGCGCGTGCAGCCCGAGGTAGACCCCGTAACCTTCGCCGGCCAGCGTGGCGCTGCCGCCGCCGAGCCACGTGCCGAACGAGCCGCCGCCGAGCTCGGCGGTCGCGCTCGTGGCCTCGGGCCGGCGCGTCGCGACCGCGATCACGCCGCCGATCGCCGAGCCGCCGTACGCGATCGGCGTCGCGCCGCGGTAGACCTCGACGCGCGCGACGTCGCCGATCGGCAGGCTCGCGAGATCCACGCCGCCGCCCGCCGCCAGGTTGAGGTTGACGCCGTCGAGGTACACGCTTACCTGGTCCCAGGTCGAGCCGCGCAGCGACACCAGCGCCGGGGCGCCGACCCCGCCGAGCCGCGATACGGTCACGCCGGGCACATCGCCGAGCAGGTCGGCCATGGCCTCGGCGCTGCGCGGCGTGCGATCGGCGGTGATCACCGTTGCCGACGCGGTCTGGTCCTCGGACGCCCGCGGGGCGGCCGGGTCGACCACGACGATCGTCTCGGCGGCCGGCGTGGGGTCGGCGGCGGCGCGCCCGCCCACCGCCGCGCTCACCACGAGCATGGCGAGCAAGCACGGATCGGGTTGCTTCGAGCGTCTCACGAGCGCGATTCAGGTGTCAGACCGAATCGCACACTACGCAGAACACGGACGGCGCGTCAACGTCCGGCGTACCTCGAGGCGCGGACGCTGGGCCAGCACGCCCTGGAGGGAACGCGGCGGCGGTTCGGCTACGGGCCGGCGCGGTCGAGGGCGGCTGCGGCCGGCTCCGCTGCGCCATTCAGGATCCAGCTCACATTGAACTTGGTGAACTTGATGTCCAGGAAGTCATCGTCGCCGCCGCCGGACTCGTACAGCGCGGCGATGTGGCTGTCGGAGGTCGCCGCCATGCTCGAGTATCCGCCCTGGCCGGCGTCGACCTCGCGGCTGATCGGCCAAGTCACGCCGCCATCGTAGCTGATCCGGACTCGCATCTTGATGCGGTTCACGGTGCTGGCGGGATTGAAGAACAACGTGCGCCAGATGCCACCCGGGGTGAACTTCAGCACGCTGGCCTCGCAGGGCTTCTCGAGCAGCGCGGCGTCGCTGGCCCAGGCCGACCAGCTGCGGCCATCGTCGCTGCTGCGCTTGATCTGCCGGCGAAGCACGTCGGGGTCCTGCGACCGTGCGTTGACGTAGAGCCCGCCGGCGGGATTCTGCAATTCGGACACCGTGGTCTCGTTCAGCGGGGCATCGTTAGTGGGCAGCGACGTCCACGTACCGCCGGCGTTGTCGCTGACGATGATACGGCCCTTGGCCGGGATGACGAGGCGGCCGGCTTTGGCTCCGCCGATCATCTGGATACCGGCGCCGGGGCCCATCGCATCCCAGGTATAATCCGCCGGGGTCACGAACGACGTGAGATTCACCGGATCGGACCAGCTCGAGCCCTTGGTGTCGCTGTAGCGTGCCCAGGTTCGCCGGTCTCCGACGCCGACCGGGATCAATCCGCCGGCCCCCCCCAGCGAGTGCTTCGAGTCGTTCTCGCTGGCGAACAGCCACACGCGATCGTTCAGCGCGTCGTACACCAGCGTGGGATTGCCGATCGTGCCGAGCCGGTCCGGGGCATTCCAGATCTGGACTTGATCGAGCCAGGTGGCGCCGTTATCCAGCGAGCGGCGCATCACGAGGTTGATGTTGCCTTCATCCGCCGCGGAGTCGACCCGGCCCTCCGCGACGGCGACCAGCCGGCCGTCGCCCGCGTTGACGATGGCCGGGATCCGGTAACTGTGGTGGACCTCGGCGCCGCCGTTGCCGGTGTTGCCCTTGAACAGGATGATCGGCGCGGTCATCTCGGCGATCGCCTGTGCGCTCTGCCCTTCGAGGGCAGTCTCGTTCGGCGTGGCACAGGCGATCAGCGCGGTGGTGCCCAGGGTGAGGATCGCGCGTGAACCTGCGCGCGCGATCCGCGCGGGCAGATGGTGAGTTCGTATACCTGCCGTGGATCGCATCCGGGCGATGGTGAATTGCATGACGGCACTGTAGAGCACTGGCCCCGGGTGCGCCACCGCACGCGAGTTGCAGTTCCGGGGCGGTTCCACCGCTCGCGCGCAACGGATCGGCGTCATGAATACGACGTCGCCTCGAGAGTGCCCACAAGAGGGTGCAGTTCGGCGCTTGGAGTCCTCCATGTATGACGTTCGCCCGAGCTCGAGCGGCGGCCGCGTTGTGTTCAGCTGGGTTCGTGGTACGCGATGCGGAACCACAGTGTGCGCGGCACGCCGCAGTAGCGGCAGGCGACGTCGACCTGGCGCAGGCCCGGCACCGGTCGGGTGTGCTCGAGGACGCGGTACTGGCCGGCGCAGTGCGGGCACGGCATCGCGGCGGCGCGGCCCTCGATCACCGACGCCGACGCCACCTCGATCGCGCGGTCGGGCGCGCCGCCGGGCGACAGCTGGGCCAGGCGCTCGCGGGCGCGCTCGACGCGTTCGGCGGCCTGCACATGCTGCTCGGGGTAGGTGCGAGATCTGGACACGATCTCAACGTAGATCGCCGCCGCGGGGCTGACTGCCCGGTCGATCGGCTAGCTATGTGCTGGCCCGGTCACGGCCTGGTGTTGTCGTACCACTGCGTGACCTCGGGCTCGCTCAGCGCGCGATTCCAGATCACGACTTCGTCGAGCTTGCCGACGAAGCCCTGCTGGGTGTTCGACGCGGGCGCCGGCGTGCAGCCGACGTGGAGCGCGGACGTGTAGGCGGTGAGCGTGGCGCTGGTCTCGCCGTGCATCGCATCGAGCGCGCCGTCGAGGTAGACCTGCGTGCGCTCGTCGACCGCGCGCGTGCCGTCGTAGACCAGCGTCACCTGCGTCCACACGTTGGTCGAGATCACCCGGGGGCTTGCGAACCGGTCGTTCATCGTGTCGAGGTCGACGTAGACCCGGTCGCCGGTCCACACGCTGAGCGTGTACTCGGGCTGGTCGTCGACGTCGTTGCGCTTGCTGATCACGCCGTTGGCGTTGTGGACCCCGCCGTCGAGCTGGGTCGGGAACATCCAGGCGCTGAGCGTCAGCCCGGTCGTGCCGTGCAGCGCGGAGGCGTTGGCGATCTCGACGCAGCCATCGCCGCTGAAGCTGCCGGCGCGGCCGTGGGCGCCGGCGGCAACCGTCGAGGTCCCGGCGCCGATGGCGGTGCCGGCGTTGTCGTTGCCGCAGTCGTCCTCGACTTCCCCGGCGGCGCCGGACCACGACGCCTCGTCCATGTGCAGCGCGACGATGCAGCCGGTGCGCA
>Ga0302323_100000834_pt1 | contig 25018 bp, 14 predicted proteins | sample Fen_T0_3_FD_201950 | JGI IMG/M metagenome (GOLD analysis project Ga0302323, IMG submission 201950) | Peat permafrost microbial communities from Stordalen Mire near Abisko, Sweden - Fen_T0_3 | ecosystem: Environmental > Terrestrial > Soil > Wetlands > Permafrost | place: Sweden: Abisko...
ACCCGCTCGAGCAACGCGACCACCTGCCTTCCGAGCTTCATTGCCTTGAGCAGCGTCGCCTTGGGCACGCCGCGCACTTGGTCGTAGAACCCTACCGCTGTCTCGAAGAAGCCCAGCAGCTCTCTCAGCCGCGTCTCGGCCAGCGCATCGTGGCTGCCCTTGCCTTTGCTCTCGGCCAGACACTCCTTGAGCAGAGCGATGGCCGGGTCCAACTCGCGCCGCTTGCGCTCTGCGACGATGGCCTGGAACATCTCCCAGACGTCACAGAGCGTAGTGAAGTGATCACGACGGTCGCCGGGCAGATGCACGACGCGAACGAGACTCCAGCTCTGCAGCTCGCGCACGGCAGCGCTGACGTTCGAGCGCGCCAGCCCGAGCGTGGCGACGATCTCCTCCGCATGCAGCGGCCGCTCGGACACGTACAGGAGAGCCTGCACCTGGGCCACACTGCGATTGATGCCCCAGCGGCTGCCCATCTCGCCCCAATGCACGATGAACTTGCTCGCCGCAGGTGGGAGATGCACTTGGTCTATCATATCGTCCTTTCAGTCTGTACAGACTCTACTGTAGAAGTCGCCGGAGAACAAGTGGCGGCGGCCCGCGCGCTGCTAGGCCGTCAGCCACTCGCGCAGCTTGGACCAGCGTCGCCGTGTCTGCGTGCCCTTGACGGCGATGGCGAGTGCTTTGGGCTGACCGACAAGCACGACGAGCTTCTTGCCGCGCGTGACGCCTGTGTAGACCAGGTGGCGTTCGAGCATCGGGTAGTGCTGCGTGCTCAGGGGGATCACCACGGCCGGGTACTCTGAGCCCTGCGATTTGTGGATGGTGACTGCGTACGCCAGAGCGATTTCGTCCAACTCCCCGAAGTCGTAGAGCACGGCGCGGCCGTCGAAGTCGACGTCGAGTTCGCCCTCGCTCGGATCGACGCGCGTGACCACGCCCAGGTCACCGTTGTAGACCTCCTTGTCGTAGTCGTTCGCGACCTGCATCACCTTGTCGCCGACGCAATAGGTCCAGCCGAAGCGCTCAACTTTCGGCTCGCGCACGGGATTGAGCACCTTCTGTAGCTCGACGTTGAGTGACTGCGCGCCCAGCGCGCCGCGATTCATCGGGCAAAGGACCTGCACGTCGCGGACCGGGTCCAACCCGAAGCGGCGCGGAATGCGCTCCTTCACGATCTGCAGCACGCGGGCCACGCCTTCTTCGGGCGTCTCGGCCTTGACGAAGTAGAAATCGGACGCCTCGCCTTCGCCCGGCGATTCCGGCATCAAGCCCTGGTTGATGCGGTGCGCGTTGGTCACGATGTGGCTTTCGGCGGCCTGGCGAAACACCTCGGTCAGTCGCACGACAGGCAGGGCGCCCGAGGCGATCACGTCGGCAAGCACTTGCCCTGGACCGACCGACGGAAGCTGATCGAAGTCGCCTACCAAGGCGACGGCGGCGCGCGGCGGCACAGCGCGCATCAAGGACGACATGAGCGGGACGTCCACCATCGAGGTCTCGTCGACAATCAGCAGGTCGCAGTCGAGCGGGTGGCGCTCGTCGCGCCGGAACGTGCCGCGCAGCGGATCGACCTCCAGAAGCCGATGAATCGTCTTGGCCTCAAGGCCAGTCGTTTCGCTGAGCCGCTTGGCCGCCCGCCCGGTCGGCGCGCACAGGGCCAAGCGCGTGCCCTTCGCACGCAGAATGAGCAGAAGCGCGTTGAGCAAAGTCGTCTTGCCGACGCCTGGTCCGCCCGTGATGACGATGGCCTTCGAGGCTAACGCGAGGCGCAGGGCGGCCTTTTGGCTCGGCGCTAGCGTGAGCCCGGTCTTTGACTCGACCCACGGCAGGGCCTTGTCCGCGTCAATCTGCGGCCAGGGAACCTGGCCGGCGGAGGCAGCGCGTAGCGCAGCGGCGATGGTCTGTTCCGCGCGATGGAGCGAAGCGAGAAAGATGCAGCGCTGATCGCCGACGGGATCCTCGATCACGTCACCGCCAGCCAGCTCCAGAGTCAGAGCCTCTGCGATCCGTGCTTGCGGGATGTCGAGCAGCTTTTCGGCCGTCGGCACCAGAACATCGAGCGGCAACCCGCAGTGGCCCTCGTCGGTGGCCTCGGCCAGCGCGTAGCTGATGCCGGCCCGAGCGCGAATCAGGGCGGTCTTCTCGATGCCGAGCCGGGATGCGATGGCATCGGCCGACAGAAAGCCGATCCCCCGGATGTCGCGGGCCAGGCGATACGGGTTCTCCGAGATGATGCGGATCGCATCCGGGCCATAGGTTTTGAAGATGCGCACGGCGCGCGTCGTGCCCACGCCGTGGCTGTGCAGGAAGATCATGATCTCGCGCACGGCCCTCTGGTTTGCCCAGCCGGAAACGATCCGGCGGGCTCGCACCGGCCCGACACCCTCGACCTCGCGCAGGCGCGTGGGCTCGTTCTCGATCACCTCGAACACGCGCTCTCCGAAGGCCTCGAGCAGCTTGTGCGCGTAGACCGGCCCGACGCCCTTGATCATGCCCGAGGCCAGGTACTTCTCGATCCCCTCGCGCGTCGTGGGCGCAGCCGTGCGCAGGAAATCGGCCCTGAACTGCAGGCCGTGCTCGCGGTCGTTGACCCATTCGCCAGTGGCGTGGACGAACTCCCCGGCCGCGATGGTGGCGGCGTGGCCGACAACAGTGTCGAGGTCGCGCCGGCCGCGGATCTTTACGCGCAGCACGCAAAAGCCGCTGTCGGGATTGTGGTAGGTGACGCGCTCGACCAACCCAGCGAGCGCCTCCTTCTCTAGCCCGCTGGGCCCTTGCAGCGGGCGCGCCAGCTTTGGTTGCGGCATCTGCGGATCATAGCGCGCGCACGGCGCAGTGCCGCAGGGTGAGGGATGCGCGCCAAGATAGGCGCGCCGGCGCGACGCGACGATCGAAGTTCAAAGGCATCCGATTTCGCGGGGACGCACGTAATAACCGCAAAGCGGTGCCGTGCTAACGCAGGGGGTGAAGTATGCAGCGGAACTGGACAGGGATCGCAGTGGGGCTCAGCTCGGCACTGTGTGCGCTCTGGCTGTGCGCGACGGTCGCAGCCCAAGAGTCGGCCACCTCGCCGACGCCACCGAACGCGCCGAAAGCCACCTCACACCCCGCCGCCGCTGCCACCGACGCGGACGAGGACGAGCGCGAGGTCGACCTGACCGTGATCAACCTGCCGACGACGATGCGCTTGCCGGAGCACCGTCTGGCCCTTCGGCTCACGCACCGCTTCCTGCGTGGACTGAAGGCCGGCAGCTTCAGCGATCTGGCATCCGATTTCTTCGGGCTGGACGGTTACGCGCAAGTCGGGATCGAGCTGCGTTTCGGCGTGACCAAGACGACGCAGTTCGGCGTGCAGCGCATCAGCGACCGCACTATCGAGCCGTTCGTGCAGCAAGAGCTGCTGCGCCAGGGTCGCGCGCCCGTGGGCATTGCGGCGCTGGCCTCTCTGGAAGGCCTCAACAACTTTCAGCGCGACTACTCCCCGCGTCTGGGCCTGGTGTTCTCGCGCACGTTGAAAGGAGGAGCGGCCTTCTACGCCGTGCCGATGTGGGTCGGACACACACGCCTGGAGTCGGCAGCGAGTGGCAGCTCGTCCACGCTCGTGCTCGGCCTGGGCACGCGCTTGCACGTCGTCGGTCCGGTCGCAGTGCTCGGCGAGTACACGCCGCGATTGGCGGGCTACAGGGCCACTGGCGCGCGGGACCACATCACAGCCGGCTTCGAGATGCGGGTGGGCGGCCACTGTTTCCAGCTCAACCTATCAAACGACCCAGGAACGACCCCCGCAGCTCTCGCGCGCGGGCAGCAGGTCGCCCGCGACTGGTACGTCGGGTTCAACCTCTCGCGCAAGTTCTTCTAGCCGCGGGCCGTCTCGTTCTTTGACCCACCACCGCCATCGGTGATTAACTCACTGGCGTGGACGAGGGCATCGAGCGGCGCGTCGTATCCAGGGTGACCTGGCGGCTGATGCCGCTGCTGTGCCTGTGCTTCATGGCCGCCTTCGTCGATCGCGTGAACGTCAGCTTCGCGAAGTTGACGATGCTGCCGGACCTGGGCCTCTCGCAGACGGCGTACGCGACCGGCGCCGGCATCTTCTTCGTGGGCTACTTCCTGTTCGAGGTGCCGTCGAACCTTCTGCTGCAGCGCTTCGGCGCGCGTTTATGGATCGCGCGCATCATGGTCCTGTGGGGCATCGTGGCTTCGGCGATGATGCTCGTGTCGAGCGCGTGGACTTTCTACGTGTTGCGCTTTGTGCTGGGCGCGGCTGAGGCCGGCTTCTTTCCCGGTGTCATCTTCTATCTCACGCACTGGTACCCGAAGGCATATCGCTCCCGAACCGTATCGTTGTTCATGATGGCTGCCGTCCTGTCCTTCGTCGTCGGCAGCCCGCTGTCAGGCTGGCTCATGGACCACCCCCACCTGGGGCTGAAGGACTGGCAATGGCTCTTCCTGGTCGAAGGCTTGCCATCGTTCCTACTCGGCATCGTCGTGTTCTTCTATCTTCCGAACGGGCCGCTAGAGGCGCGCTGGCTAAAGCCAGAGGAGGCCTCGTGGCTCAGCGCGCGCTTGGCAGCCGAGCGCGAGGAGCAGGAGCGGCACGAGCATCTCACGCTGCGGCAGGCGCTCACAGATCCGCGTATCCTGCTCTTGAGCCTGATCTACTTCTTTGGGGTCGTGGCCGCCTACGGCCTGGACTTCTTCGGGCCGACGCTGCTGTCGCATGCCTTTCCGCAAGTCACAAAGTCCACGCTCGGCTGGTTGGCCGCGATTGCACCGCTCGTCGCGATCCCGATCATGTTCTTCCACGGTCGCAGCTCAGACGCGCGGCACGAGCATCGCTGGCACGTGGCGCTGGCGGTGTTTGCGCAGGCTGCCGGATTCCTGATGCTTGCGCTCGGCCTACCACCCGTGCTCGTGCTCGTGGCCATGACGCTCTGCGTCGCTGGCCGCTGGAGCTTCATCGGCCCGTTCTGGGGCTTGCCGACGGCCATGCTCACCGGCACCGCAGCAGCAGGCGGGATCGCCCTGATCAACTCGATCGGCAATCTCGGCGGCCAGGCTGGCCCACTGCTGATGAGCGGGCTGGCCTCTGCCTCGGGAGGGCTGGCGATGGGTCTCGTCGCACTAGCTGGCGTGGCCACCGGCTGCGGCGTACTGGCGCTGGTGGTGCCGTTGCACCGGAGGGTTTCGGGCGTGCCCCCTAACGTCCGCTATGGAATAGGCGAGTGACGCGATGAGCCAGGCCTTTTTCGACTCCGCTGACGCGAGCGTCTATCAGCTCCTCACCGCAGGAGCTGGACCTTCCGGGGCGCTGCCGGTGACCGACGCCCTGCTGCGTGAGCGTCCGAGCGGCGATCTCTTTGGCTGGACGTTGGACGCTGGAATGGGTTGGGCGCCACAGGAGCTGGGCCGCAAGGAATTCCTGATCCTCAGCACGCTCGGCGGCATCCGCGCGCCAGATGGCGAGCCCGTGGCTCTGGGTTACCACACCGGCCACTGGGAGGTCGGCCTTCTGATGGAGACAGCGGCCCGGGAGCTCAAGGGCCTGGGCTGCATTCCCTTCGCAGCCTTCTGCACGGATCCCTGTGACGGTCGCACGCAAGGCACGACCGGCATGTTCGACAGCCTGCCGTATCGCAACGACGCGGCCATCGTCCTGCGCCGCCTGATCCGCTCGTTGCCGACGCGCCGCGGCGTGATCGGCGTGGCCACCTGCGACAAGGGTCATCCAGCGATGATGATGGCCCTTGCGGGCAGCTCCGAATTGCCAGCGGTGCTCGTGCCTGGTGGAGTCACGCTGCCGGCCCGAGGAGCGGAAGACGCGGGCACTGCCCAGACGCTCGGCGCGCGCTACGCGCACGGACTCGTGTCGCTGGAGCAAACCGCTGAGCTGTCCTGCCGCGCCTGCGGATCTGCCGGAGGCGGCTGCCAGTTTCTGGGCACCGCAGCCACGGCCCAGGTGGTGGGCGAGGCGCTGGGGCTGTCACTACCGCACTCGGCGCTGGCGCCCTCAGGCCAACCGGTCTGGCGCGAGATCGCCCGCCAATCGGCGCGTGCAGTGGTGGACATGGAGCAGCGCGGCATTGCCCTCAAGCAGATCCTGACCGAGCGCGCGCTCCACAATGCGATGGTCGTGCACGCGGCCTTTGGCGGCTCGACCAATCTCCTGTTGCACCTGCCCGCTGTGGCGCACGCCGCCGGCCTGGCGCGACCGACGGTCGAGCAGTGGTCTGAGGTGAACCGCAAGACTCCGCGGCTGGTCAGCGTGCTCCCGAACGGACCGACCTATCACCCGACTGTGCGCGTGTTCCTCGCTGGCGGCGTGCCGGAAGTGATGCTGCACCTGCGCCGGCTCGGCCTACTGCATCTGGATTGCCTGACCGCTCTCGGACGCCCGCTGGGCGAGGTGCTCGACGAATGGGAGCAGTGCGAGCGCCGTAGTCGATTCAAGCGCATCCTCGAGGAACAAGACGGTGTCGACCCAGCGACCGTGATCCTCGACCCTGACAGCGCGCGCCGTGCCGGGATGACGAGCACCGTCGCCTTTCCCGTCGGCAACGTGGCGCCGCTTGGGGCCGTGGTCAAGAGCACGGCGATCGATCCGAGCGTGGTCGACGCCGACGGTGTCTACCGCAAGACAGGGCCGGCGCGCGTCTTTGCCAGCGAGCAGGCCGCAATCGCCGCCATCAAGTCCCAGGGCGCCGACGCGATCAAGGCGGGCGACGTCTTGATCATCGCCGGTTGCGGGCCGGCGGGCACAGGCATGGAGGAGACATACCAGGTGACGTCGGCGCTCAAGCACGTCCCGTGGGGCAAACAGGTGGCTGTGCTGACAGACGCGCGTTTCTCGGGAGTCTCGACGGGTGCCTGCATCGGCCACGTCTCGCCGGAGGCCCTGGCCGGCGGTCCCATCGGAAAGCTCCTGGACGGCGACGTGATCCAGATCGTGATCGACCGTCGCACCCTCACAGCCAGCGTTGACCTCGTAGGCCATGGCGGTGACGTTCACGACGCGGCATGGGGCACGCTGGAGCTGGCGCGTCGTGCGCCGCGTGCCGACCTCGCGCGCCACGCGCGCCTGCCGGACGACACGCGCCTATGGGCCGCTCTGCAAGACGTGAGTGGCGGCACCTGGGGCGGTTGCGTCTACGACGTGGAAGCGATCCTCAGGGTTCTGGAAGCCGGCAAGAAGGCTCTCGGCGGTTGATCGTCACGAGCGAGGGGTTGCGCATGATCTTGTATCGCACGAGGCAGCAGATCTTGGTCGAGCACGCCAGGCGCTGGTACGCCGTGCCGGGTGAGTGGGACGCGCTGTTCAATCGCCGCGATCTCGCAGCCTTCCTGCGCGGGATCATCAAGCGCGGCAAACCGCTGCGCCGGGCACCGGCGCCGGCCGAGCTCTTGGCGCCCATCGGTAACCAGGAGGTCTGGGCCGCTGGCGTGACCTATTCGCGCAGCCGCACGGCCCGCATGTCCGAGTCGAAGCAGGCCGGCGCTAGCGACTTCTACGACCGCATCTACCACGCCGCGCGGCCCGAGCTGTTCTTCAAGGCCACGCCTCATCGGACAGCCGGTCCCGGCGCTGCGATGCACCTCAGACGCGATTCGCGCTGGATCGTGCCGGAGCCGGAGCTGACGCTCGCGATCGACAAGCGCGGCCGGATCATCGGCTATACCATCGGCAACGATCTGAGCTGCCGCGACCTCGAAGGCGAGAACCCGCTCTACCTGCCGCAGGCCAAGACCTTCAATGCCTGCGCCGGCCTGGGGCCGGGCATTCTCGTCAGTCCGAAGCCGCTGCCGCGTACCACGATCATCGGCCTCGACATCAGGCGTCGCGGACGCTCGATCTACAAGGGCTCGACGCGCATCTCTGAGATCAGGAAGCCTTTCCGCGTGCTGGTTGAGTATCTCTTCCGGGACAACACGTTCCCCACGGGCTGTCTGTTGATGACAGGCACCGGCGTGGTTCCGGCCGGACGTTTCTGCCTGCGACGCGGCGACGAGGTGCGCATCACCGTGGCTCCCATCGGCACGCTGGTCAACCATATGAGCTGACGTCGCACATTCGCGAGGTTCGCATGGAACTGCATGGCCGACAGATCATCGCTGGCACGACGTCCGCCGAGGGTGGCCGCACCTTCTTGGGCCGCAACCCTGCCACAGGCCAGGTCACGACGCCGCCGATCCACGAGGCGTCGCTCGCCGAGGTCGATCGCGCGCTGCAACTCGCGGACGCGGCCTTCGACGCGTACCGCGGCTTGGGGCCAGAACGCGCCGCGGCCTTTCTCGAAGCGATCGCGCAGGCCTGGCTGGACCTCGGCGATGCGCTGCTGGAACAGGCGCACGCAGAGACCGCCCTGCCGCTGGCACGCCTGACCGGCGAACGCGGCCGCATGGTGAATCAGGCGCGTCTGTTTGCCGCGCTGGTGCGCGAAGGCTCGTGGCTGGACGCATGCATCGACCACGCCGATCCGGCGCGGCAGCCGGCGCCGAAGCCGGATGTGCGGCGCATGCTCGCGCCCGTTGGACCAGTCGTCGTCTTTGGCGCGAGCAACTTCCCGTTGGCCATCTCAGTGGGCGGAACAGACACGGTCGCTGCTTTGGCCGCTGGCTGCCCGGTGGTGGCCAAGGCACACCCGGCTCACCCTGGGACCTGCGAGCTGGTCGCAGGTGCGCTGGTCGCGGCCGCGCGGAAATGCGGCATTCCGCCGGGTGTCTTCTCGATGGTTCACGGCACGACCAACGACGTCGGCCTGGCGCTCGTGCGCCATCCACTGACGCGGGTGGTCGCGTTCACCGGGTCGTTGGCTGGCGGCCGCGCGCTGTTCGACGCGGCCGTGGCTCGTCCGGAGCCGATCCCCGTCTACGCGGAGATGGGCAGCACCAATCCGGTGTTCGTGCTGCCCGGTGCGATGGCGACACGCGGCGCACAGATTGCCGGCGACTACATCCAGTCAGTGACGCTCGGCGTCGGACAGTTCTGCACGAACCCCGGTGTGCTGCTCGGTGTCTCAGGCGCGGCCATGACGACGTTTCTCGGGGTTGTTGGCGCCCGCGCGCAGGACGTGGCGCCCGCGTCAATGCTGCACCAGGGCATCAGCCATGCTTTTGGGGCCGGGGTGGAGCGCATCCGGAAGACGTCTGGCGTACGCATCCTGGCTGAGTCTGGTACCCCGCCTGAGGCTGCTAAGGCACAGGCCAAGTGCGTGATCTTCACGACAGACATCGCCACCCTCGACGCGGAGCCGCAGCTGTGGGATGAGGTCTTTGGTCCGGCCTCCATCGTCATCAGCTGCGCGGACGCATCCGATCTCGAACGCGTCGCACGTGGGCTGCGCGGGCACCTCACGGCATCCGTGCACGGCACGCCGGAAGACCTGGCGGCGCACCGCGGACTCATCACGATCCTCGAGCGCAAGGTCGGCCGTATCGTGTTCAACGGATTCCCGACCGGCATCGAGGTCTGCGCGGCGATGCACCACGGTGGTCCGTACCCTGCCACAACGGACGCGCACTTCACGTCGATCGGCTCAGCCTCGATCGAGCGTTACGTGCGGCCGATCTGCTATCAGAACTTCCCGCAGGAGGGCCTGCCCGTCGAGTTGCGCGACAGGAACGAGCGACGTATCTGGCGCCTAGTGGACGGGCGGCGCACGCAGGACGACTGCTAGGCCGCGTGTGATCGCGCTGCCTCGGCAATGCGCCCGCTACTCGGTCAGCTTCACCACGCCCTTGGGCGCGGACTTGCTGAGCTCGATGTTCTGCTCGACCTGGCGGCCGTCTGGCAGCGTGATCTTCAGGGTGTAAGAGCCGAAGAAGCCGTGAAACGCGAGGCGTCCGTCCACGCCCGTCGCCGCCGTGCCACTCGTCGTCCATTCCTCGCGCAGTAGGTGGCTGATGCGCTGCCCAGCCGCGTTCAGTGAGCCGTCGGCGTTCACGAGCGCCGCGTCTGCGCCCATCCAGTGCGTCTTCTCGCCAAAGCCCCAGAGGATGATCGCTTGCACGGCCTGGTGGCTGAAGCCCAGCCGGAAGAGCAGGTCGAGCGCCTCGGCCCGCTGGGTGGCATCCGGCATCTTGGCGCTGACTTCCGTGAGATGGATCGGCAGGCCGGTCTCAGTGTAGAGCCGGTTGAGCGCGTTCAAGAAGATCGTCGGTGTCAGCGGAGTCCGCAGCAGCGCCTCCGGGCGATCCCCAGGCGCCAGCTTCACGTCGCCGGAGGCAGTCAGCCGATCGCTGTCGTGAGACTGGACGCCGAGGCCGCCGATGCGCGCGCCGTCGTTGCGCAGATCGCGCACCCGCGCTATGTAACGCTCGGTTTTGTCGTCGTTCCCGAGGATCCCGTACTCGTTCAGGAAGAGCGGCGTCTTGGGGTCGAGCCGCGCCGTCTCGCGGAACATCCAAGGCACGATGTCCTCGCCCAGGCGCGTTCGATAGAAGGACCCGTCCAGCATTTCGTTGTCCACGTCCCAGGCTGCCAGCTGAGCGGCATAGCGGCCGACCGCGGACGCCAGCCGCCGCTCGACAGCCGCGCGCAGCTGGATCGGGTCAAGGGCCGCCAGCCAGGGTTGGACGTACTGCTGCTTTTCCCAGAACAGGCAGTGGCCGCGCATCGCCAGGCCGTTCTGCTTGGCGAAGGCGAGCAGGGCGTCAGCCTGCGAGTAGTCCTCCTGGCCGGCCGCGACCTCGTTCCTGTACCACTTCATCTCGTTCTCGCAGACCACGGCGCTGAAGTGATCGAGGATGAACTGACGGTACTGCTTGCCCGCCTCACCGCTGTCGGCAAACGGCGCATACGCGACCGCCGTGCCGAACAGGAAGCCGTGGCGCTTGAGCCGGTACTCCACCTGCGCGCCCTTGAGCAGCGCGCCGTCGCGTCCGCGCACCTCGACCGAGAAGTCCGCGGTGCGCAGTAGCCGGATGCGCTTGTTCGCCTCTGCTCGCCAGTCGACACGCGCGGGCATCGGTAGGGCAAGAGGTGCGGCAGCGGCGAGTAGCAGCAGTGGCTTCATGTCGCGCTCCTGAGAGGCTTGATCCGGCGCCAGCGTTCGTCGGCTACGCTACTTCCTCCGCAGTGAGGGGTCAACGGGCGACCGCGCACAAGAGCTGGCACGAGAGGGCTCGCGTGTGGGCGGCAGAGGCGATGATCGCGCTGCGCGCCGGCCCCGGCGGTTCAGGATAGCGTGGCCCGGTCGATCTGGAAGCGCGAGATGGCGTGCGTCAGCCGCTCAGAAAGTTGGACCAGATCCTGCACCGCCTTCGTCGTTTCCTTTGCCCCCATGGCCGACTGGGCTGTCACGTCTGCGATCGTCTGCATGGCCTCAGCGACGGTCTTCGTGGCCTTCACCTGCTCGCCGGAGGCCCCGGAGATCTGTGACGCTAGGTTCACTGAGTCCTGCACAAGTGTCGAGATCTCCCGCAGGCTCTGGCGCGCTTGGTCGGAGAGCGTGCGGCCGTCGCGCACCTCGCGCATCGCGTTCTCCGTCGCCTGGCGCACCGTCTCCATCTCCTGCAGCATTGCGTCGATGCGCTCGGAAACGTTCCTCGTGGCCTCAGTCGAGCTCTCCGCGAGACGTCGCACCTCGTCAGCCACGACGCCAAAGCCGCGGCCTGCGTCCCCGGCGTGCGCTGCCTCGATGGCCGCGTTGAGGGAGAGGAGCTTGGACTGCGAGGCGATCTCTTCGATCAAACCGATGATCTCAAAGATCTCCTGACTGCGCTGCTCCAGCAGCCGCATCTTCTCCGCTGTCTGCGATACGGCCGCGTCGATACGGGTCATGCCGAGGTAGGTCGCGTCCACAGCGCGGTCGCCCTGCTGCACGTGCTCGAGGACTTGACGGGCGCGTTCCGCCGAGGCGCTCGCGTTGCGCGAGACCTGCGTCATGGAGGCCGCCATCTCTTCGACCGACGACGACGTCGAATGCACGCGATCGCTGCCGAACTCCGCGCCTTTGGCGATCTCGCTGGCGGCCGCCAGGATCTCAGAAGAAGACGACGAGACCGAGAAGGCGGCGTCGCGCACCTCGGCCACGATGGTCGAGACGCCGGCGATCATCGCGTTCACCGCGCGCGCAATCTGGCCGACCGTATCGGCCCCCTCTTGGCCCTTGCGCGTCAGGTCACCCTGGGCTACGGCGTTGACCGTCTCCTGAAAAGCAGCCAGGTCGCTCGCGAGTCTCTCTTCCGTCTGCCTGCGGGCCGTGATGTCGCGTGAGATCCCGACCAGCCCCGTGATCGTGCCGCGCGCATCGCGCAGGGGCACCTTTGTGGCCAGGTACCAACGACCGCTGCGGCTCTCGTGTTCGAGCTTGCCCAACAGCGGTTTGCCACTTTGCAGCAGCTCCTGTTCCTCCCTGAGCGACGCGCGTGCGAACTCCTCGGGGAAGTACTCCTGGTCGGTGCGGCCCACGGCATCTTCCGGGTGCGCGAGGCCCAACGCGCCGGCGTGCGCGGCGTTGACGCGCACGAAGCGGCTGTGGGCGTCCTTGAAGTAGATCAGGTCCGGGATGTTGTCCATCAAGGCGTGCAAGAGGTCGCGCTCGCGACTGGCAGCTTCTTCCGCGCGACGTCGCTCTTCGTTCTCACGCTCGAGATCGAGCTGCTGCTGCTGCAGGGCGCGCTGGCCGTCGGTGAGCTCGACGTTGCTCACGGCGAGTTTCTTGGCGTACTCGTGCGCCTCTTCCTCGGCCCTTCGACGCTCCGAGACCTCTCCGGCCAGGCGCGCCTCAGTGGCCTTGTGTTCCGTCACCTCGGTCTGCAGCGCTGCGGTGCGTTGCTCGACCAGAACCGCGAGCTCGCGGCGATGGGCTTCGACAGCCCCCAGTCGCCACCGAACGCCGGCGAGAATCCCGCCGACGACCAAGACGAAGTACAGCGCCTGGGCCCAGCGTGTCCACAGAGGATGCGGCTTGACAAGCACGCTCAGGGTGGCCGGCTTCTCGCTGGGCACGCCGTCGTTGTTGATGCCCAACACGTGGAACGTGTACGACCCAGGATTGAGGTTGGTGTAGGTCGCGAAACGCTGCGCGCCGGCATCGCGCCAGTCTTTGTCGAACCCGTCGAGCTTGAACTTGTACTGGTTCTTCTGCGGCAGCAGGTAGTTGAGGGCCACGTACTCGAACGTGACGATTGAATCGCGGTACGACAACTGGAGGCGTTCGAGCTCGTGTAGCGGCTTCGTGACAGGCGAGCCGGCCGCGCCCACTGCCTGCGGCTTGTCCGCGAGCCTGATGCCGGTGATCACGATCGGCGGCGGTGTGCGGTTCTCGATGACGCGATCCGGGACGAAGCTGTTGAGGCCGCGCGGGCCGCCGAAGAACAGCTGGCCGCTCGCACCACGGAAGCTGGCATTGCGTGCGAACCGGTAGCCTTGCAGCCCGTCAGGCGCAGTGAAGTTCACAAAGTGCGGCTTCTCTGGCAGCTTGAGCGCATCCACGAACTTGGTCAGTCCGCGGCTATGGGTCACCCAGAGATTGCCGCCCGCGTCCTCGATGATGTTGTTGACCCAGTTGTTCGGCAGGCCCTCGGCCGTGGTGAACCGCCGCATGCGTCGCGTACCGGCACTCACGCAGGTCAGGCCGCCCTCTCCGCCCAGCCAGGTGTTACCGGCGCTGTCGACATACACCGCCTGAACCTGGCCCGGCGGCACGTCTGCGGGATTCTTGGGGTCGCCTCGATAGAAGGTGGTCTTTCCGGCCTGACGGTCGACGAAAAGCACGCCCCTTCCGACGACCCAGAGATTGCCGTCGTGATCCTCGGCCGCGCTGAAGGGAGCGTCGACGGTGGCACTCGGGTAGCGGTCTGTCAGGCGCGAGAAGGTGCCGGTCGCGCGATCGAAGAGGTCTAGGCCGGTCGCGAGCACGACGAGCATCTCTCCCGTGCGCAGCTCGACGATACGCCAGACGTTGTTGGCGGCGATGGAGGTCGTGTGGTTGGGATCGTGCCGGAAGCGAGTGACGCGGCCAGACTCTGGATCCAGAAGGCCGATGCCGATGTCCCAGCCGCCGAACCACAGCCGGTGTTGGCGATCCTCGACCAGGGTCCAGGCGCCCGGGACGTCGCGATAGTACCTGAAGGCGCCGGTGTGCTGATCCATGCGGTCAAGGCCCATGCCCGTGCCGATCCAAAGGTTGCCGAGATGATCCTCCATCACGGAATTGACGCTCGGGTTGCTCAGCTCGCCGCGACGCCCCCTGAGATAGGCGAACCTCTGGCTCAGGGGTGAGATGTAGTTCACTCCTCCGTCGTATGTCCCGATCCACAGGATGCCCTGATCGTCGAGAAATAGACTCCACACAGAGCCCGAGTTGAGGGCGGTGTCGTCCTCGGAATCAGGACGATAGCTGGTGAACTTGCGCGTTCTCAGGTCCAGGATGTTGAGTCCGCCGTTTTCTGTTCCAACGTACAGCCGACCCTGACCGTCTGGCACCAGGCGCGTCACACGCGCAGAGCTGATGCTCGTCGGATCGTTCGGGTCTGGCAGGTAGCGCGTGTCTTGGCCTGTGGCAGGATCGAGCCGGTGCAGGCCGCTCTTGGTGGCGATCCAGAGGCCGCCGTCTTCCTGCTCGTAGAAGGCCCAGATCTCAGCACTGCCCAGCCCTGTGGTGTCGTTGCTGCTGGCCCAGGTCTTGTATTCGCCGGTTCGACGATCGAAGAGCAAGAGACCCGCGTTAGTGCCGACCCAGAGCTGTCCTTTGCGGTCCTCGTGCAACGAACGCACGGTCTTTCCGGCGTTGCCGCTGGTCTCGTCCAGGCCGAGCGGGTGCTGGGCCATCGTCAGTCGGTCGGGGTCCACTTCCACTAGGCCGTTGTTGGTGCCGCCCCAAAGCCGGCCGTCCCGTACCTCGATCATGCAGAGGGCCTGATTTCCGCCGAGCTTGCCAGTGCTCGGCAGCAAACGCTTGAACCGTCCGCGATCGCGATCGAACAACGCAAAGCCGCCCTCGACCCAGCCAGAGCCGATCCACAAGCGCTTGCGGCTGTCCTCGAAGATCACGCCCGCCGCGCCTGCCGGCAGGCTCTCAGGGTCAGTGGGGTCGTACCTGTAGACAACGGAGATCGGCGTGCTGCCATCGTAGCGGTCGAGTCCTTCAGACGTACCGATCCAAAGGAATCCGCGGCTGTCTTTGAAGATGGCCTGGACGAAGCTGTTCGACAGGCCCTGATCCATGGTGAGGTGCTCGAAGCGCAGGCGTCCTTCTCTGGCCTGTGCAGCAGCTGGGAGTCCGAGTGCGCAGAGCAGGGCTAGCGCGTTGCGCCTGAGGTGGCTTGCAGTCATGTCGCTCGCTCCTCGTCAAGGGCATCCGAACGGTAGCTATCATCCAGAATAGCACTCGTCGGCCGCTCTGGGAGCAACCGGCGTCGCGCCCTTGCCAGGCTCCTCCTCGCGAAGCCGGTCGAGCCCGCTAAGACGCCCAGTAGCCCCTTGCGAACTGCATCGCGAGTATGGCGAGCCAGACGAGAGAGGTCGCTGTCATGGCGTAGTAGGCCCAGCTGCGGCGCGAGACGCGGGCCATGAGGATGTAGAGCGGGAACAGGACGTACGCATAGCGCAGGTTGCACAGCCAGAACGACTGGAACGTGAAGAGCGCTGCTGACAGCCCGCAATACAGCGCGTAACTCGCGCGGAGCCTGAAAAACGCGTAGACGGTGACGGCCCATGCCAGGGCGGCACCGAGCAGCTCGTTGACGCCCACCGTCAGGCACTCCGGCACGGCGCGATCCAGAGAGAACCAAGCACCCACGGCGCCGACGTGCGGCCAGGCGACTTGCCGCCCGAAGTGAAACCGCTGCACAGCCATGAAGTAGAACGGCCCGCCGTAGAAATACCAGTTGATCCCAAGAAAGATCAGAACGCCGAGGCAGGGGGTGAGCGCCGCGAGCCACGCACCAACAGACACTCGGGCCGGGCGTTTGCTCAAGAGCAGCTCAGACAACAGCGCGGGCGTGAGCGCCAGGCCAGGCAGGCGAGTCGAAGCAGCCACAAAAGCCATAGCGCCCGCGAGTGCGTATCGCCGCGAGCGGAAGAAGTAGAAGGCCCCGAGCGCGGTGCACAAGAACAGGCTCTCGGAATAGGGGACGACTGCGACGAATGCAGTTGGGAAGATCAGCGAGAACACGACGGTACGCCAGGCCACCGCGGTTGACTGATCGAGGCGGGTCAAGCGGTAGAGCAGCGCCGCTCCCAAGGCGTGCGCGACGAAGCTCACGACGTAAGCGCTCAAGTACAGATCGCGTAGCAGGAATGAGACCAGATACGTGGCCAAGGGATAGGCGGGGAACAGCACCGCCAGGTTGAACGCCGAGTAGCCGTGGCGCGCGATCGCGATGTAGTGCGCGCTATCCCAGGTCGCGGTTTGGCGCAGCAGCTCGGGCAGGTCGTCCGGAGCCTCGACGAGGAAGCTGCGCACGAGCAGCAGATAGCCCAGCAACCCCAGATGCGCGACGAGCACGAGCGCCCAGACCCTCCGGGGCGTACGTCGTGCGCGCTCAGCATCGAGCGCAACGGGCTGCTCCATGGGCGGCGGCGAGGCGGAGTCGTCTTCAGCCATCGTGCAGATGCGCTCGTACGCTATCGCGTGCTGGCGACCCCGTCAATCACGCGGCCTGCTTCTGAGCGCGTTCGAGCCGAGCCAGTGGCGGCAGGCTAGGAACTGGTGTGCGCGCCGAGCAGCAGGGCTGACAGCACGATCAGGGCGAAGGCGAAGCGATACCAGACGAACGGGAGGTAGTTGCGCGTGCGTACGTAGCGTAGCAGGAAGAAGATGCTGAGCCAGCCCACGATGGCCGCGACCGCCATGCCAACGACGACCAGCCCGGCGTCTCCGCCAGTTCGCAGCAAGTGCGGCACCTTGAGCATGGCTGCGCCAAAGGTGATCGGCGTCGCCAGCAAGAAACTGAAGCGCGCCGCCTCGTCGCGCCGAAAGCCGAGCAGCAACGCGGCGCTGATCGTGATCCCTGAGCGCGACACGCCGGGGAGCAGCGCCAGGGCCTGCGCGCTGCCGATCAGGAGCGCGACGCCGAGCGAGATGTCGCCGGCCTGCCGCGTGCCGATGCGACGATCGGCGATCATGAGGAGCACGCCCATCACCGCCATGGTCGTGGCCACCAGCGCAGGTGAGCGCAGCGTCGTCTCGGCCCATTGGTCGAGGAGCTTGCCGGCCACTGCGCCCGGGACAGAGGCTAGGGCGATCAGACCGAGCATCCGGCCACCGGGCTCGGCAAAGGGACGGCCGCGTTTGAGGCCGCGCAGAGCTGCGCCACTCATGCGCCACCAGTCGCCGGCGAAAGCGTAGACCACGGCCACCAGCGTGCCGAGATGCAGCGCGACGTCGAAGGCGAGCGAGTGCTCTTTCCAGCCCAAGAGCCATGGCACGACGATCAGATGGCCTGAGCTGCTGATCGGCAGGAACTCGCCCAGCCCTTGCAGTGCGCCGAGGATGATCGCTTGGAGATATGTCATGCCAGTCCTCTCACGCGGCGCAGTCTACCGCAGACGGGTCGCAACCGTTGGGGCCGGCCGCGATCAGGCCTGATTGGCCAGGCGCACCCGTGTTCTTTGCAGCCACTGCCGACAATCGGCTATATTCTCCCGCTCTGCTGTCGAGGGTCATTGGTCATGGCGAAGCGACGGAGAAGGCCAGTCATTGCTGCCCGGCCGGCGTCCGCTCCTCCTTCGCCGGAACACTCGTCCGCCGAGAGCCCCGACCAGGCGCACCCGAGCGCCCCGCGAGCCGCGCGCCTCTGGCTGCTGGGCCTGACGTCGTTGGCATTTGTGTTGCTCTACTTCTCGAATCCCAAGCCAGCCGCCTACTTCGACTACACGTACCGGATCGCAGGCGAGTTCCTGCACGGCCGCCTGGGCACAGCTGAGACGCCGCCGTCTTGGCTCAACGAGATGGTGCGCGTGGGGCAGCGGCACTACACGGCGTTCCCCCTCGGCGCCGTGTTGACGATGGTGCCGCTCGCGCTTCTCGGACGAGCCGGCCTGGTCCATGAGTTCCCAGGTGCGATCGTGGTGGCCACGCTGGCCTCGCTGACGACAGTGGTCTTCTTCGGCCTTTCCGCCCGTTTCGCCGACAGCTTGCCCCGCCGGCTGCTTCTATCCATGTGGCCCATATTCGGTACCTGGGCCTGGTGCAACCTGAGCTACGCAGGCGCTTGGCAGATCGCCCTAGGCGTCGCGATGGTGGCCGAGGCTGGGGCGCTCTACTTCACGCTCGTCTCGCGGCGACCCTTCTGGGCAGGGGTGTGCTTCGCAGTGGCATTCGGGAACCGGACAGAGATTCTCTTGACCGCGCCGCTGTTCCTCTACCTTCTGATCCGGCCGGAGGGGGAGACGGCGTCGAATGCAGCTGAGGCGCCGCGCGCCTTGAGGCAGCGCGCGCCAGGGAAAGAGTCCCCGCATCCATTGCTGCGCTCGCGCCTTGCTGGCGGGGTCAGCGTCCTGCTCCACGCGCTGAAGAAACGATGGGGAGACGCGGTGTGGTTCGTGGTCATCCCGTGTGCGCTGGGCGAGTGCACCCTAATCTACAATTACGCGCGTTTCGCGTCGATCACCGACTTCGGTTACGCGCGCATCCCTGGCGTGCTGTCAGAGCCCTGGTACCGCTACGGCATCTTCTCGCTTCACGCCATCCCGGCAAATGCGGAGAAGATGATCTGGGAGCTGTGGGGCCGCGTCAACCGCTTCCCCTACTTCGTTCCGAGCGCGTGGGGAGGGTCCATCTTTCTCAGCAGCCCGCTTCTGCTGCTGCTCTTTCGTTGGCGCGCGCGCGACCGCGGACTTCAGATCGCTTGCTGGACCGCGATCGTCGTGCTCACTTTCGTGCTCTGGTGCCATGGCAACACTGGCGGCCTGCAGTACTCGTATCGCTACGCCATGGTGCTCGTACCGTGGATGTTCATCGTGCTCCAGGCAAACGGGCGTCCGAGACTGGGTGCCGTTGAGGCCGTACTCCTGTTCCTGTCCTTCGCGATGAACGCCTGGGCGACGTACCTGTACCATCGCACTCCCTACCTGCGCTGGTGAGAGCGCTTTGCCGAGCGGAGCGGACATGCGTCGCTAGAGCGGATCATAGGCAAGGATCGGACCGACGCAGACCCACCGGCCGGCGTCCCGCACAACCCGATACACGACAGGCGTTGCCGCCTGGTGCCGCACCCTCCGAACGCTTCGGACGCGCACTTCGGTGTCAGCGATCCAGTCGATGGGCCCCACGACCAGCGTGCCCGCACTGTCCGCAGGGCACCTCGATTGCTCGCGAATCCTGTCGCCAGCCGGAAGCTGCTGCATGACGCGCCGGCCTGGGTCGACGGTTGCGTTATCCTTCAGGACGCCCACGCAGACGACCCCCTGCTGCTGAACTGCGGCGTCCTTCGCGAGGTCCTGCACTTGGTAGCGCAAGACCTCCGTGAGGATGGCGTCTGTCTGCAAATCGCGACCGCGCGCGCTGCTGCTCTCGGCCAGACCCGCGCAAGCCGCGATCGACAACGACAGGACGGCGAGGGAAGCGGAAGTTCTGTTCATGTGTTCTCTCCTTGAGGCGGCAGCTGCTCGACCTACTCGCGGCGCCAGCCCTTGCGGCCGAACCAGCGGCTGACGTCGTCGCGCGGGATGCGCACCACCGTCGGTCGTCCGTGTGGGCAGAGCGTCGGGTGCTGCGTGTCGCCGAGGTTGCGCAGGATGGCGTTCATCGCCTCGCGCGTGAGCACCTCTCCAGCTCGAGCTGCGGAGTGGCAGGCCACGGTCGCAGCGAGCTTCTCCCGGTCGCCGGCCACGAGCCACTCAGTGGCCTCTCGCTCGATCAAGTCGCGCAGGATGTACTCCAGCGCCTCGTCTGGTCTGTGGCCTCCAAGGATGGCCGGGACCGTGCGCAACCGCACGGATCCGCCGCCAAAACCCTCGACGTCGAAGCCAAGCGCGGAGAGCACGTCGGCGTGAGTCTCGACCAGTGGCAGCAGGCGCGGGGCCAGCGGGACCACGGCCGGCGTCAGTAGCAGCTGCGATTCCACCGAATGCGTGGCCATGCCTGCCAGGAGCGCCTCGAAGCGCACACGCTCGTGCGCGGTGTGCTGGTCGATCAAGACCAGATCCTCGCCGTCGCTCGCCACGATGTAGGTCAGACGGTGCTGGCCGAGGACGGTCAGGTGTCCCGCCGAGTCCTCACGGCGCTCCGCAGCGTCCGGTACTGCCGCGTAGGGCGTGGACTCGGCCTCGCGCACAAAGAGCGCTGTCGTGGACGGTCGTGGCCCGCCGAACGACAGGCGCTCGGACGGCGCGTCACCACCGATGCTCGCGCTCAGTCGTGCGGTGTCTGCGGTCGGCGCGCTCTGCCGCGCTCCGGAAGAGAGCGCCTGGCGTACGGCGCTCTCCATCGCTGCCCAAGCCACGCGCGCGTCGGCGAAGCGCACCTCGGTCTTGGCCGGATGCACGTTGACGTCGACCATCGCCAACGGAACTTCGACGAACAAGAACGCTTCCGGTCGCGGGCCAGAAACCCCGGCCTTGCGGCAGGCCTCGAGTACGGCCTTCGAAAGCGCGCGATCGCGCACTGGCCGGCCGTTCACGAAGAGTCGGATGCTGGCGCGCGCAGGCTGCGGGTGGTCGGGACGCGAGATGAACCCTGTGACATGCAGCCAATCGGCGCCGCCATCGACGCCGGTCAGGCCCTTGAGCAAGCTGCCGCCGAAGAGCTGGTAGATGCGCGGTCCGACGCTGGTCGTGGCCGGCGCTGTGACCAGCGTGCGCGCCGGCGTTGCCAGCTGGAATCCCACCTGCGGATGCGCCAGGGCCGCGAGCGTGACTGTCTCGGCGACGTGGCCTGCCTCGGTCGAGTCTGCGCGCAGGAACTTGCGGCGGGCCGGGACAGCGCCGAAGAGATCGTGCACCTCCACCGTGGTGCCGCGGGGGTGCCCCACGTCGCGCACGTGAACCAGGCGGCCGAACTGGACCTCGACTTCAGTCCCGGCAGACGAGGACTCGTCGCGCGTGCGAAGCACGAGGTGCGCCACGCTGGCGATGGAGGGCAGCGCCTCGCCGCGGAATCCATGCGTCGCCACCGAGGCCAGGTCTTCGAGCGTGCGCAGCTTCGAGGTGGCGTGGCGTTCGATGGCCAGGCGCGCGTCGTCGCGGCTCATGCCGCGGCCGTCGTCGTGCACGCGCAGGAACGTACGGCCGCCGCCGTGGATTTCGACCGTGATCTGGCGTGCACCCGCGTCCAGCGCGTTCTCGATCAGCTCTTTGACGACGGAGGCTGGTCGCTCGACCACCTCACCCGCGGCGATCTTGTTGACCAAATCGTCAGAGAGCCGCTGAATGCGCTGCGTCGAGATCGCCTCGTCCATGTGCGGCCATTCTCGTCCGCGCCGTCGGACGCGTCAAACAGCGCGATGCCGCTCGACGGCGAGCATTCTTAGCGCGGTCTGTCGCGCGCGAGCACGGTGAAAGTGCGTCGCACCGTCTCGCCAGCCTCGTCGACGACCGTCAGCACGTGCTTGCCTGGTGCCGGAGCCATGGCCATCTGGTGGATGTCGCGGGTCTCGCCGTAGTACGCGTCGTCGAGATGCCAGAAGACATGGCTCTCAGGATCGCGGTGGGCCGCCTCGAAGATGACGCGGCCCACGCGGCCGCCCATTTCGATGGGCACGTAGACCTGAGCATTCTCCTTGGGATAGATGAAGGAAAGCGCTGAGGCTCCACCGTCTCCGATCCCGGCGCGGCAGTCTGGCCGCAGGGGCGGTGGTGGCTCGTAGTCCGCGTGTTGCCGCCGGAAATACGTCTCCATCGCTGGTGGCAGCACAAACCACGGCGTTGACTTGATGAGCGCGACCTGCTCGCAGTCGCCGTGCACTTGCCAGTTGCCGGTCGCGTCGCGATGGACGATACGGCAGTAGGGACAGGGTGGAGCGGAGAGGCCGGCCTCGGTGATGACTTGTGTCCGCCTCTGGCCGCAGCTGGGACCGGCCCGCATTCCGCTGCGGGCGCACACATCGGCCACCACCAGGTCTTTGGCCGGCTCCTTGAACCAGGTGTCCGCTGGCAATACGCCGAAGATCTCGAAGAGCATCGGCGCCGCCGCCGAATACCCCGTCAGCCCTGGCCGCCCTTCGCCGTTGGCGTTGCCTGCCCAGACCCCGACGACGTAGCGCGGCGTCACGCCGACGGCCCACGCATCTCGAAAGCCGTAGCTGGTCCCGGTCTTCCACGCCACGGGCCGTGACGTGCCGAACGCGCGCCAGGCCAGCTCCTCTCCGGGCCGCTCCACCTCCAGCATGGCCTTGAGCGTGAGATAACAGGCGCCAGCGTGCAGCGGAAAATCGGGCGCATCGCGGCCGGCAGGGGCGCCACCGGCGAGAAGATAGGAAGGGGACCGCGCAGGCGGTGGCCTCGTGGCCCCAGGTCGGTACGCGCTCACCGTGCGCGCCACGCCGACGTAAGCGCCGACGATGTCCCAGAGCGAACCTTCAGCGCCGCCTAGGATCAGCGCCAGTCCGTAGTCCTGCGCAGGCCGCGAAAGGGTCGTCAGGCCGACGCGCCTGAGCATGGCGCAGAAGCGATCGACGCCGTACGAGCGCAGCATGCGCACCGCCGGCACGTTGAGCGAACGCGCCAAGGCGCGCTCGGCCGGGACGGCGCCCGAGTAGCTGCGATCGAAGTTCTCCGGGTGAAACGCGCCAAGATGCGTCGGCACGTCTGGGATGAGCTGCCCTGGCAAGACCTCGCCCGCTTCCAGCATCGAAGCGTATAGCAGTGGCTTCAGGATACTGCCAGTGCTGCGCGCCGCGCGCACGACGTCGACCTGGGCGCCGTGCTCGGTCCCTTGTGGGTCGGAGACGTTGCCGACGTACGCCAACGTGCGGGCCGATTCCACATCGATCACGATCGCGGCCGCATTGTGGATGCCGTTCTCTTCGAGCGCGCGATGGTGGCGCTCGACGATCTCAACGCTGCGCATCTGCAGCGTGCGATCGAGGCTGGTGCGCACCCAGGGGCTGGCATCACCAGTGTGCCACTGCCTGAGCGCGGCGCTTGCGACGCGCGCCAATAGATGCGGCGCCAGCGACGGAACCGGCTGCGGCGCTGGCGGCAACGGCTCCTGTTTCGCAAGCGCGCAGCTCATCGCGTCGAGGGTGCCGGCTTCACGCAGGGAATCGAGTAGCCGATCGCGCTTGGCCTTGAGCAGCTCCCGGTTGCGGCCAGGGTGCACCAGACTCGGCGAGTTCGGCAGCACGACGAGTGTGGCAGTCTCAGCCCACGAGAGATGCTGAGCGTCGTGGCCGAAGTAGCGCCAGGAGGCCGCGTCGATGCCGATCGTGTTGCCGCCCATCGGCGCGTACGCTGCCCAGAGTCCAAGGATCTGGCGCTTCGAGAGCTTCATCTCCAGCCGCACAGCCAGGAACGCTTCGACGAGCTTCTCCCGTAGGGTGCGTGGCTGTCCTTTGCGCGTCAGGCGCACGACCTGCATCGTGAGCGTGCTCCCGCCGCTGACGACACCCCGCCGCCGCAGGTTCTGCACGGCCGCACGCAGGACCGCCAGGGGGTCGACGCCGGGATGAAAGCGAAAGCGGCGGTCCTCGAAGCGCATCGCAGCCAGTCTGAACTTCTCTGACACGGTCTGCGCGACGCCAAAGCGCCATTGGCCGTCCGAAGCGATCGATGCGCCGAGCAGCTCGCCGTTGCGATCGAGGAGGACCGTGGACAGCGGATCTTCGAACTGCACGACAGGCACGACCAACCACAGGAGAAGCCACGCGGCGCCGGCAACGATCAGTGGACGCAGCCAGCGGCGTCTCCAGGTCTGACGCGAGTGGCGTGCCAGGGTCTGTGCCGCACGGCGCAGGTGGCCGAAGGCGCGTCGTGCGCCGGGTGCGACGCGTGTGCCTAGTCGAGTGAGCACGCGAACCTCACGTCGCCGGATGCGGGGGCACAGCATGCCGTAGGCCCGTCCAAATTGCGATGGCCCGCGCCCGTAGGGGATCGGACGACGGCCGAGGCATAGCGGTGGGTCGCCCTGAGCGCGCGACTGGACACGATTGCCGATATCGCCCGCGCAGTTGCCTGGCCCTGCCCGTGAGCGCCTTCAGGGCCCGCGTCCGTGCAGCGGGCGCGGGCGATCAGGCGGAGCGCGCGTGGGCGAACCCGCCGCGACGCCCTAGACAGTGAAAGCCCACGGCACCGCCCACGACTACCGGCCAGACAAGGACCGGTGAGGACGCGCGGCGTCCCAGTCGGACAGCATTGCGGCATGCCGTGCCCCTACTTGCCCGGCGCGACGACTTCCACCCATTGCCCCTTCACGCGGGCATTGATCGTTGCGTCGTACATGGGCTCGACCGAGACCATCGGCAGGTAGTACTTGCCCAAGTAGCTGGCGTTGGCCAGGACCTCGACGGTCTTGGTCTCGCCATTCTTGAGGCTGAAGTACGAGTAGACGCGGTCGTCGCGGATGTCTTGGTAGTCCAGACCAGACGGCGGCCGATGCCGCGCAAGGTCCAACCGCTCGTTGCGGATCTCCCAGCCTGAAGGGAACAGGTGCGAGAGCGCGATCTGCTCGAGGTCGCCGCGCATGCCCAAGTTGGTGACCTTAGCCACGACCTTGAGATCTGTGCCTTGCTCGAGTCGGGCAGGATCGAGCGCTTTGCCGTCTGGCATCAGGTACGTGATCTCGAGCTTGAGACCGTTGCTAGCCGGCACTTCCTGGCCGGCCGGTGGCAGTCCCGAGACCACCAGCCGCGGATAGATCACGCCCTCGCCCGTATTGCGCACGACGAGCGCTGGCGGCTTGTCGCCCACGCTCAGCGGACGCTGCACGACCGGCGACGTGAGCGCGACCGAGACTGCATTGCCGCCGTTCAGCGCGTACGAGAAGGAGGATTGGCCGCTGCCCTTTGACCCGCCAGCTGCGCGCGCCAGAGCCAACAGCGCGTAGGCCGTCTCCTGCGTGCTCAGCCAATCGTTCTTGCTGAGCGCGTTTGAGAGGCTGGTCACGAGCGGCCCGATCTGCTCCGACATGTT
>Ga0302323_100000835_pt1 | contig 25012 bp, 23 predicted proteins | sample Fen_T0_3_FD_201950 | JGI IMG/M metagenome (GOLD analysis project Ga0302323, IMG submission 201950) | Peat permafrost microbial communities from Stordalen Mire near Abisko, Sweden - Fen_T0_3 | ecosystem: Environmental > Terrestrial > Soil > Wetlands > Permafrost | place: Sweden: Abisko...
CTCGCTCATCGTCGCCGACGGCACCAGCTGCCGGCACCAGATCGACGACGGCATGCGCGGCACGGACCGGGACAATGCGCTGCACGTCGTGCGCGTGCTGGAACGCGCGCTCGCGGTGACGGCCCGTCCGGACGCCTAGAGGCAGACGTACTCGACTGCTTCGGCCGCGTCGTCGTCGCCGGCATGCCCGAAGCAGAGGCGGCCGCTGCCGCGCAGCACGAGCTCCTCGCGCCGCAGCAAGATCTCGGACTCGCCCTGCTCCGTGCAAAAGGTGCCGTTCGAGCTCACGTCCACGATCACGAACTTGTCGCGCCGGCGCTCGATGCGCGCATGCAGGCGCGAGGCCTTGCGGTCCATGATGACGATGTCGTTCTGCGCGTCGCGGCCCAGCGTGATCGGCGGGGAGTTCTGGTCGAGCACGAGTTCGCGCGCGCCGTGCGTCAGCTTGAGGCCGGCGGCCCGGATCGCCGGACGCGTCGACAACGCGGTCAGTTCCTCCTCGGACTCCTGCCAGATCAGTTCGAACGTGTGGATGTCGTTTTGCTTGCCCTTGACGGTATGCGCGTCCTGGTCGCGGGTGCGCGCGCGCAGCGCCGGCGAGAGAACTTCCACGGTCTCCGCGGAAATGAGCGTCTGCCCCGCCTTGGCCAGCGAGGTCAGCCGGGCGGCGACGTTGACGGCGTCGCCGTAGACGTCGGTGCCGTCGTCGATCACGGGGCCGAAATGGAAACCGGCGTGGATCTTCAGGGGCAATCCCTTGCTCGTGCGCAGCGCCGAGATCTGCGTCTGCATCGCGATGGCGGCATAGGCGGCGTTGGCGGGGAGCGGGAAGACGGCCATCGTCTCGTCGCCGATCGTCTTCACGACGCGGCCGCCGTGGTCGTCGCAGACGGCCTTCATGATGTCGAGGCAGCGGCCGATCGTCGCCAGCGCCTCGGCATCGCCCAGCGTCTCGTAGAGCTTGGTGCTGCCCGCGACGTCGGCAAAGAGGATGACAAGTTTGCGGGGAGCGGTTTCCATGCCCGGGCGTAAGGGAAAACTGTGAATGGAAAATTGCAAAGTATAGTACAAGAGCATACCGCGGACTTGCGGTTGCGATGGGGCCACGGTATGTTCGCCGCCTGCGCCGCACGGTTTTGGGGCGGCGGATTGAATCAAGGGAGCCGGACGCAATGGAAAAGCTAGGGCGGTACGAGATCCGCGAGATCGTCGGCGAAGGCGCGATGGCGCGCGTCTACAAGGCCTACGACCCGGAGATCGACCGAACGCTCGCGGTCAAGCTCCTGAAGTCGCAGCTGGCCGACGACGACCAGTACCGGCTGCGCTTCCTGCGCGAAGCGCGCGCCGCCGGCGTGCTGTCGCACCCCAACATCGTGACCATCTTCGACGTCGGCGTCGACGGCAAGAAGCCCTACATCGCGATGGAGCTGATCGAGGGCATGACGCTCTCCGAAGTGCTGGGCTCGGACAAGGTGCTGTCGGTGAAGGAGATCGTCGAGATCGGCATCCAGCTTTCGCGTGCGCTCGACTACGCGCACCGCAAGGGCGTGATCCACCGCGACATCAAGCCCGGCAACATCATGCTGCTCAACGAGACCACGACGGTCAAGGTCGCGGACTTCGGCATCTGCCGCATCGACGGTGCGGAAGGCGGCGAGCAGAACCAGCAGACGCAGCTGGGCGACGTCCTGGGCACGCCCAACTACATGTCGCCCGAGCAGGTGATGGGGCAGAAGGTTGACTCGCGTTCGGACCTGTTCTCCGTCGGCGTGGTCCTGTACAAGCTGCTGACCAACGCGCTTCCCTTCGAGGGCGATTCGGTGATCAGCGTCGCCTACAAGATCGCCAAGAGCGAAGCTCCGCCGGTGCAGACGCTGCGCCCCGAGATTCCGCTCACGCTCCGTCGCATCGTCGAGCGCGCGCTCAAGAAGCAGCCGGAAAAGCGCTTCCAGACCGGCGAGGAGCTGGCGGTGGCGCTGATCGGCGTCGCGCGCGAGCTGAACGAGGAGGAAAGCAAGAAAGGGACGGGCCGCATACCGCTGGGCATCCGCTGGGCGCTGATGATGGTCGCGCTGGTCGCGGTGACGATGACCGTGACGGCCGCCATTCTGTACCAGCGCCAGTACCAGGCGATGATGGACCAGGTGCAGGACTACGGCGGGTCGCTCGCCAAGTTCATCGCGACGCAGAGCGCCGTGCCGCTGCTCGACGAGGACTGGACCGCGCTCGACGTATTCATCCAGGAGACGCTGGGCCGGCAGGATTTCAACTCCATCACGATCGTCGACCACCAGGGCATGGTCCGGGGCAGCAATCAGGCGGCGCAGGTCAACCAGAAATATGTCGCGCCGGCAGCCAAGGTGCTGTCCAGCGACAAGTCGGACGTCAAGGTCGGCAGCCACCGCCTGGACGACGGTCGCGACGTGCTCGACTTCGGCACGCCGATCCTGTTCCAGGGCAAGGAGATCGGGCAGGTGCACCTCGGCATCTACGAGGCGCCGCTGTCCAAGGTCGCCAATTTCATGCTCGCAATGCTCGCGATCCTCACGTTGGTGACGATTGCCGCGGTGGGCGGCGGCACATACCTGCTTGCGCGCGGACTCTCCGGGCCGATGCGGATCCTGCGCAACTCGCTCGACGAGCTCGCCAACGGCCGCTACGACTACCGCATCAACGACAAGCGCAAGGACGAACTGGGCGAGCTCTACGCCGATTTCGACCGCACCGCGGCCGCGCTCGAAGCGCGCCACGATCCGCCCCATCCGGACGACGTGCCCGCGCCCAAGTTCGACGGCGCCGCCGACGCGCCGGCCGACCATACGATGGCGGTGCGGAAGGACTAGCGAAATGCGGACGTCGACGCTTGGCGCCGCGATCGTTGCGGCGGTCGTCATGGCGGGCTGCGCGCAGGCGCCCCAGCGCCCGCCGCCCGAGCCCGAGGCGGCACCCACGCACGAAGGCATGGTCATCGCCCGCGACGACTCCTTCGCAGTCGTCGTAGCCGGTGCAGGGGAAGACTTGGGCGCGCTGGCGCAGCGCTACCTGGGCGACCGCGGCAAGCGCTGGCGCATCGCCGAATTCAACGACGTCGACGAGGTGAGGCCCGGCCAGACGGTCGTGATTCCGATCAGGGTAACCAACCCGACCGGCGTCTACCCCAGCGGCTACCTGACCGTGCCGATACTTTGCTACCACCGCTTCGGCCCGCGGCCGAGCCAACTGGCGGTGACGCCGGCGGCGTTCGAGGCGCAGATGGATTACCTGGCCCGCAACGGCTACCACGTGATCCCGCTGTCGAGCCTCGTCGGGTTCCTGGAGCGCGGCGAGCCCGTGCCGCGCAAGTCGGTCGTGCTGACGATCGACGACGGCTACCGCTCGACCTACGAAGTCGCGTTTCCGATCCTGCGCAAATACGGCTTCCAGGCGACGGTGTTCCTTTACAGCGATTTCGTCGGCGCGCCGGATGCGCTCACCTGGTCGCAGATGAAGGAGATGGAAGCCTCGGGCCTCGTCAACATCCAGCCGCATTCGAAGACGCATGCGAACTTCGCGACGCGCCTGGCCGGCGAAACCGACGCGAAGTACCGCGACCGCATGCGCACGGAAGTCGACACGCCCATCCGCCTGATACAGGATCGCCTGGCCGTCTCGAGCCTCACATTTGCCTTCCCCTACGGCGACGTCAACGAGACGGTGGTCGACCTCCTGAAGCGCGACGGCGTGCGGCTCGGCGTCACGGTCACGCCGGGCGGCAACGGCTTCTACGCGTATCCCTTCATGCTGCGGCGGAGCATGGTATTCGGCGGCGACGGCATCGACGTGTTCCGGTCGAAGCTCGCCACCTTCGCGCAGGCGACGCCGCGTTGAGCGCCGCGATGGGATTGCGGGGCGCGCTGGCGCTCACCGCGCTGGCGTTGCTCGCGGCTTGCGCGCAGTCCCCCGTTGTCACCCAGCAGGTGGCGGACGCGCCGCGCGCAGGCGGCGCCGACGACGCGCGCGCGCAGGCGATCGCACGCCATCGGCATCTCGCGCATCAGGCGCGGGAAAAAGGCGACCTCGCCGCGGCCGCCGTGCAATGGAAGATCGTCGTTCTGCTGGCACCGGGAGAGCCTTCGTACCGGGCGGAACAGGACGCCGTGAACGCCGCGATCCGCCAGGGCGTGCGCGATCAGCTGCAGGCGGGCAACGCCGCGCAGAAGGCCGGCGACAACGAGCGCGCCACGCAGGCGATGATGCGTGCGCTGGCGCTCGATCCGGCCAACGAGGACGCCGCGAAGGCGCTGCGCGAAATGGATCGCCAGCGCATGGCGCGGATCCAGGGCGATCGCGCGCAGAAGCTGCGCCCGGTCGACATGGCCGCGTTGAAGTCGGGGACACCGGATGCCGGTGCCGCCTACGACCTCGAGCAGCCGCTGGAAATGCTGCGCGCCGGCGACGTGAACGGCGGCCTGCGCGAACTCAAGGCTTACGTCGACGCGAATCCGGGCAATCGCGCCGCGCGGCAGAGGATCGGCAACGCGGTGGCCGACCGCGCGCGCGAGTTGCAGAACAAGGGCTCGCGCGAGCAGGCGTTCGCGCTCTACGAGCAGGCCGTGGCACTGCGCGGCGACAGCACGCCGGAGTGGAGCAAGGAGATGCAGTCGCTGCGCAAGTCGCTGTCGGACGAGTACTACAGCAACGGCGAACGCGCTTACCGCACAGATGTGGCGCTGGCGATCAAGCAGTGGGAAACCAGCCTGCGCTACGACCCGCAGAACCTCAAGGCCGCGAACCGCCTGCGCGACGCGCGCGCCGCGCAGGAAAAGCTGAAGGGCATCGCGCCCGCGAAGTGACCCGGGTTACTTGGCCGCGGGGGTAGCGGGTGTTGCCACTGAGCCGCCGAACTTGTCGGCCATCTTCTTCTTCAGGTCCAGGCAGCGCTCCCGCTCGAGCTTGGCCTTCTGGTTGTTCGGATCGAGCTCGAGGATGCGGTCCCACTTGGTGATCGCCAAGTCGAGATTCTGCCGCTGGAACGCCTGCGTGCCCTCGCGGTCGAGGCTTCGTACCAACGCCGCGCGGCTGGCGTCACGGCGGCGCACCGCCTCGGCATTCACGGGCGTCTTCTTCGCGGCATCGCTGTAGGCGGCAAAGGCGCCTTCCAGGTTGCCGCTCGCCTCGAGCTCCTTGCCCTTCTGCAGCAGGTCGGCCACGTCGTCGCGCGGCTTGGCCTCGGGTTCCGCCGGTTTGGCGACGGTGTCCGCAACCGGCGCCGCCGGCGCGACTGCCGCAGGCGGCGTGGCGGGCGCGCGTCCCGGGATCTTGATGACCTGCCCCGCGGCGAGCTTGTTCGGGCTCGCCATGTCGTTGTACTTGGCCAGGATGTAGAAGCGGAAGCGATCGCCCAGGTATTGCTGCGCGAGCTTGGACAGCGAATCGTCGCGCTGCACCGTGTAGCGGAAGAACACCGGTCCCAATTCCTTCTGCGCGTCCGCCTTGATCTGGTCCTGCAGTTTCCGGGCGAGGTCGTTGGTCGAGTCGAGCGCGACCGCCTTGTCCAGCGTGAGGCGCGCCGCGGTCTCGTCACCGTTCTGCAGCTGCTCGACCGCATCGAGCGCCAGCCGCTGGGCCTGGGACTTGGACTGCGCAGGCGTCAAGTCCGGCGCGGGAGCCGGTGCGGGAGCCGGGGCGGGCGCGGCGACGGGGGCCGGAGCAGGTGTCGCCGCGGGCGGCGGCGTGGCGCAGCCCGCCAGAATTGCCATAACCGCCAGGCCGGCCGCGATGCCGCGGAACGCAAAATCAGGGGACTTCGTGTTCATCGTGTTCCTGTGGGTGGTAGAACCTGGCCGAACCGCGTAGCCGCGAGTGACCGTGCATTTTGCGCCCAACACCGCCTCCCTGCCAATATGCCGGCCTGGGCGGCCACTGTACCCCCGGCACGCTCAGCCGCGGGCCACCTCGAGCAGCAGCTTGCCGGTGTTCTCGCCCTTGAACAGCATCAGCAGCGCCTCGGGAAACTTCTCGATGCCAACGACGATGTCCTCGCGCGATTGCAGGCGGCCGGCCGCCATCCACGCGGCCAGCTCGCGTCCGGCCTCGCGATAACGCGCGGCGTAATCGAATACGAGCATGCCGGTCATGCTGGCGCGGTTGACGAGCAGCGACAGGTAGTTCGCCGGACCGGCCGCCGGCCCGGTGTTGTTGTATTGCGAGATGGCACCGCAGATAACGACGCGCGCGTGCATTGCCAGCCGCGCCAATGCCGCATCGAGAATGGCGCCGCCGACGTTATCGAAATAGACGTCGATGCCCCCGGGGCAGGCGACGCCCAGCGCCGCGCCGACGTCCTCCGCCTTGTAATCGATCACCGCGTCGAAGCCGAGCACATCGCGCAGGTAGCCGCATTTCGCCGCGCCGCCCGCGATGCCGACGACGCGGCACTCCTTGATCCTGGCGATCTGCCCGACCACCGCCCCCACCGCGCCAGCGGCACCCGACACGACGACCGTCTCGCCCGGCTTGGGGCAGCCGACCTCCAGCAATCCGAAATAGGCGGTCATGCCGGGCATGCCCAGCGTGCTCAGGTACAACTGGACCGGCACGTTGCCCGCGTCGATGCGCGTCAGTCCGGCGCCATCCGACAGCGCGTACTCCTGGACGCCCTGCATGCCCAGCACGTGGTCGCCGACCGCGAACTTCGGATTGTTCGACGCGATCACGCGCCCCACGGTGCCCGCCCGCATCACGTCGCCCAGGCCCACCGGCGCGATGTACGACTTGCGGTCGTTCATCCACCCGCGCATCGCCGGGTCGAGCGAGACGTAGAGAATCTTCACCAGCACTTCGCCCGGACCGGCGTCGCGCACCGGTTCCTCGGTGAATTTCCAGTCGCTGTCCTTTGGCATGCCGGCGGGACGCGCATTGAGGCGGAACTGGTGGTTGGTGAGCGTCATCGTGAGGTTCCCCTGCGTGAATTGATGCGGCAGCCCGTGCATTCTGCGCGCATCATCGCCACGCGCCGGCGGTGATCAGCCAGGACTGCGCGTAGTCCGCGCCCTCGATCCTCTCGAAGCCGGCCAGCGTAAAGGCCTGCGGACTCATCGCGATCAGCACCGGATCGTGGAGTGTCGGCAATTCTTCCGGACCGGTGACGCGCGTGAGGCTCACCAGCCGCGCGATGCGGATGTGGCGCAGCAACTCCTCGTCGTAGAGTTGCTCCACGCGCAGCTCGCCCACCACCGGGACCCGGTTGGCCCATTCGCGCTTGGGAAGCGGGCGCCCGCGATGGCGAAGGCGGAGTACACAGAACCGCATGGCATGACCGTATGGATGTACGGTAGTGTACTACTGCCGCCGCGGTGCGCCATTTGCCTTCGGCGCGCATTTGGGCAAGAATCCGGCGGTCAGCCGCGTGGCAGCCAGCGCCGCTCATTTCCACAACTTTCGAGTCGACCAGATGCCTCTGCGGCAAGCGTTTTCGCAATCGGTGATCCGACCCGGCTGGACTCGCACCCTGGTCCTGGTGCTTGCCCTGGCCTGCAATGCGGCCGCGGCGGCCGATTCGCCCGTGCGGAAGCTCGACGTCGCCTTCGAGGGCGACGCCTACGTCGTCAACGCCGTCTTCTTCGCGCCCGCCCCGCCCAACGTGGCGTGGGACGTGCTAACCGATTTCGACAAACTGCAGGGCTGGGTGCCCAACGTGGCGGAAAGCAAAGTGTTGAAGCGCGAGGACTCGGTCGTCACCGTCGAGCAGCGCGGCGTGGCCAAGTACGGCGCGGCGAGCTTCCCCTACGTGACGGAGCGCAGGATCGAACTGAAGCCGCCTTCGGGGATCAAGACCGCCCAGGTCAAGGGCAACATGAAGCGCGTCGAATCCACGATAGCGCTCGAGGCCGAAGGCAAGGGCACGCGGATCGTGTACCACCTCGAGATCGTGCCGAGCATCCTGGCCAGCACCGTCATGTCGAAGAAATTCGTCGAGCACGAGGTAGGCGACCAATTCACTGCGATCGTCGGGGAAATGACCCGCCGCGTTCAATAGTCGCGCCCGCCCGAATGGAGCCCGGTGTTGAGTGATCGCCTGTTGTCGACGTCGGTGGCGTGCCCCGACTGCGACCTGCTGCAACGCATTCCGCCGATCCCGCCGGGGGAAACGGCGTGCTGCCCCCGATGCGGATCCACGCTCGCCCGGCAGCCGGCCGGGCCGCCCGACCTGCCCCTTGCGCTCGCGATCACCGCCGCGCTGGTGTTCGTCGTCGCCAACACCACGCCGTTGATGGATCTCTCCGTCCTCGGTCGATCCGCGAGCACGACGGTCATCGGCGGCGCATTGGAAATGTTCCGGGAAGGCGAGCAGATCACCGCGATCCTGGTCGCGTTCTGCGCCGTTATCGCCCCCGGCGGCTACATCGCGTTCATGCTGACGCTGCTGCTCGGCGCGCGCCAGGATCCCGTTCCGGTCTGGGTCGCCGCGATGCTGCGCTGGGTGCACCATTTCGAGATGTGGTCGATGCTCGAGGTGATGATGCTGGGCATCCTCGTCGCGCTGATCAAGATCGCCCAGCTGGCCACTGTGCATGCCGGCCTCGGGATGTACGCGGTCGGCGCGCTGATCCTGCTCTTTCCCGCCATCGTGGTGACCTTCGATTCCCGTGCATTGTGGAGGCGGGTGGAATGGGACCACGATGACGCGTCTGCCGGAATGGCGAGCGGTGCGACGACGGCGGGCGCACGGGTATGACAGTCGAGGCCGCAACTGCCGCGCAGCTGGGGCTCATGTCGTGCGAAGCCTGCCAGATGCTGTCGCGGCCGGCCGCGCCCGGTCAGCCGGCGTATTGCCGCCGTTGCGGCGAAAAGCTCGAGTTTCGTCACCACGGCTCGATACAGAAGACCTGGGCGCTGGTGATCGCCGCGGCGATCTGCTACATCCCCGCCAACCTGCTGCCCGTGCTGAAAACCACGACGCTGGGAGACTCGGAAGGCGACACGATCTTAAGCGGCGTGGCCTTTCTGTATGCGACGGGGTCGTGGCCGCTGGCGCTCATCGTGCTCGTCGCCAGCGTGATGATCCCGCTCGGCAAGCTGGTCGCGCTGGCCTACCTGCTGCTGACGGTGCAGCGCGGGTCGATCACGAGCAATCACGAACGCACGCGGCTCTATCGCCTGGTCGAGATCATCGGCCGCTGGTCGATGCTCGATGTGTTCGTGGCGACCTTCACGGTGGCGATGGTGCAGCTGCAGCCGCTGATGTCGGTCGCGCCCGGCGCCGGCGTCCTCTTCTTCGCCGCCGTGGTCGTGCTGACGATGCTCGCTGCCGAGGTCTTCGACCAGCGCCTGATCTGGGATTCCGCCTACCCGCACCCAAACCGCCATGGCTGACGAACCCGTAACCGACAACATCCCCGAAGCCACCGTCGTGCGCAGGAAGCGCATGCGGTTCTCGGTGATCTGGATCATCCCGATTCTCGCCGCGACGGTGGCCATCGGGCTGGCGGTCCAGCGCGCGCTCAGCGAAGGGCCGGTCATCACGATCGTGTTCAAGTCGGCCGGCGGCATCGAGGCCGGCAAGACCTTCATCAAGTACAAGGACGTGCGCATCGGCCAGGTCACGGCGGTGACGTTGTCCGAGGATTACTCCAGGGTGCTGGTCAAGGCCAAGATCGCCAAGCACGCCACGGGTCTCATGGTCGAAGACGCCAAGTTCTGGGTCGTCGAGCCGCGCATCTCCATCAACGGGGTGTCCGGGCTCAACACGCTGCTGTCCGGCAACTACATCGGCTTCCAGGCGGGCAAGTCCACGGAGGATCAGCGCACGTTCAGCGGACTCGACGATCCACCGACCATCATGGATCAGCCGGGCCGGCGCTTCGTGCTGAAGGCGAACAGCCTGGGTTCGCTCGGCGTCGGCGACCCGATCTACTACCGCGGCATCCTGGTGGGCCAGGTAGCGCTGTACAACCTCGTCAACGACGGCAAGTCGGTCGAGATCACCATCTTCGTCAACGCGCCTTACGACAAATATGTCACGGCGGAGACGCGCTTCTGGAACGCCAGCGGCATCGATGTCTCGGTGGGCGCCGACGGCGTGGACATCCGCACCGAATCGCTTGCTGCGCTGATCGGCGGAGGCGTCGCCTTCGACACGCCCGCGTATCTTCCCCCGGCCGCACCGGCCGCCGAAAAGGCCGAATTCCCCATCTACCGCAATCGCGCCATCGCGATGAAGCAGCCTGATCCGATCGAGCGGCGCTTCGTCCTCTACTTCGACGAGTCGGTGCGCGGCCTTTCGGTCGGCGCACCGGTGACGCTGTACGGCCTGCGCGTCGGCGAAGTCGCGCAGGTCGGCCTGCATTTCGACGCAGCGACGCGCATGTTCCGTCCCCGCGTGCTGGTCACGTTCTTCCCGGACCAGCTTGTCGGACGCATGACCGCAAGGCAGCAGATCGAGAGCGGCAAGGATCTGCTGAACTTCGACACCGCGTCCCGGCTCAAGCTGTTGCGCCAGAACGTCGAAGAGCGGGGCCTGCGCGCGCAGCTGAAGACCGGCAGCTACCTCACCGGCGAGCTCTACGTGGCCTTCGAGTACTTCCCGAACGCGCCGAAGGTGAAGATGGACGTCTCGCGCGATCCGCTGGAATTGCCGGTGATGGCCGGCGGCTTCGCCAACATCGAGGCCAAGCTGTCGAGCATCCTGACCAAGGTCGACAACATGCCGCTGAACGCGATCGGCACCGAGGTCAAGGACGCGCTCGCATCGCTCAACCAGACGCTGAAGGACGCCGACGCGCTGGTGAAGAACGTCGACGCCAAGCTGCTGCCTGAAGGGACGAAGACGCTCCAGGACATGCGCAACGCCATCGTCTCCGCCGACCGCGTGCTCAAGAATACCGACGCGACGCTGTTCGGCAAGGAATCCCCGGCGCCGCAGGACCTGCGCGACACGCTGCAGGAGGTCACGCGCGCGGCGCGCGCGGTGCGCATCCTGGTCGACTATCTCGAACGTCACCCCGAGATGCTGATCCGGGGCAAGACAGAGGAGAAACCCTGATGCGCCGAATTTCCCGACTTTGCGCGCTGTGCGCCCTCGCCGTCCTCGCGGCCGGGTGCTCGACGCCGACTTCGCACCTCTACACGCTGAGTCGCGCGCCGGCGCCCGCCGCGGCCGCCGCTGCGCCGATGCCGAACACCACGGTGGTCGTCGGCCCGGTGTCGATCCCGGCGATCGTCGACCTGCCGCAAATCGTCGTCAGCACGGGCGCCAACTCCGTCACGCTGGACGAGTTCAATCGCTGGGCGTCGCCGTTGCAGAGCAACATCTCGCGCGTGGTTGCCGAGAACCTGGTCACGCTGCTCGGCACGCCGCGCGTGTCGCAGTTCCAGCAGTCGCTGAACCTGGACGCCGATTACCGAGTGGCCATCGAAGTGCAGAGCTTCGATTCCGCGCCGGGCGATGCGGCGACGCTGAATGCGGTTTGGGTCGTGCGGCGGACGAAGGATGGCAAGGCGCAGACCGGACGCACGTCCGTCCGCGAGCCCACCGGCGCCGCCGGTTATGACGCGCTGGCCGCGGCACACAGCCGCGCGCTGGCGCGGATGAGCCAGGAAATCGCCGACGTCATCCGCGCGCTCGACCGCGCGCCTTAGTTCAGAAAAGAATCTGACGACGCCCGCCGGCGTTCAGGCCACCTTCGCGCCACACGTGCTGCAGAAGCGGCTGTCGGCCGCCTGCGGCGCGCCGCACTTGGCGCAGAAGCGCGTTGCGGGCCGCGCGATCTTCGACTCGCGCCGCCACCACCACAGGATGACACCCGCGCCGAGCAGGCCGAGCAGCGCCAGTCCTGCCAACGGCAGCGCCCAATCCGGCAGGCCGCCGCTTGCCGCCGCAACAACAGGCGCAGGCATGGATGCGGGCGGAGGTGCGGCCGCCGGTGCCGGCGATTCGGGAGCCTTGGGCTTCTGCGATTCCACGGAAGGGCGCGCGTCGGCCTTCGTGTAGCGCACCGTGATCGGAAACGGCTTGCCCGCCTCGAGCGCGCCCAGTTCAGCCATGCGGTAATGCAAGCCGTCCTGGCCCGTGGACAACGTGGCCAGTCTTGGCTCTACCGAAACGCCGGTGGCGGATGCGGGTTCCTGGACGATGACCGTGACATTGTCGGTCGCCAGGTCGCCCGGCCAGACATAACGGAAACTGCGCGCGGCATCGGTGGTGGGTATCGGCTCGTAGAATTCGACGTGGAAGAAGCGGCTGGGCGTCTCGAACTTCACCGCGATGAATTCGCCCGCCTTCGCACGCTCGTATTTCAGGCTGAGCAGATTGCCATCTCCAACCGTCGAATGGGCCACCGCGCTCGGGCCGCCCGAGGCCGCGGGCAGCTTGAGCGTGACCGTCGCCGGCAGTTTCACCGTTTCCGCAAGCGCGGCCCGAAGGATGACGAGCGCCGCCGGGCGGTCGTACTCCGGCCAGATCTCGATGTTGAGGCTCGCCAGGCGCGGATTGGCCCTGGGCACCCCGCCCCCCTGCGCAACCCCAAGCGCGGGCAACAACATGAGTGCCAGCGCAAGCAGCGAAGCAACGCCTGACCGCGCCATGCCGGTGCCGATAAGTCGTAAGTTGATTTCCATGATTCCGATTCTCCGTGGACTGGGGGATTCTATCGGCTGCGGCCCCTGAACCGGTCTGATCGGCGTCAATGACGCGCGATTTCCGGCGGCAGACATGCCAACGGCCGCCCGAAGGCAGCCGTTTGCGTGTGGCGAAAGGCGGGCGTCGCGGATTGACGGCGGCCCGGCTGGAGGTCAGGTGCGCGCCTCAGTGCTTGATCAATGGTGCCGGGTCGCTCGCGTGCTTCTTCTGTTGCTTGATCGCCTTCTTTTCCTTCGGCGTGTGCTGTGACTTCTTCTTGCCTTCTTTCGGGGGCTGATGGGACATGTTCGCTCCTGTGGATCGCCGGGACCGTCATGGCGCGCCTTCACTATAGGCCAAAGTACTTCGACTCGCTTCTTGGGTCATGCGAGCGACCGCTCCGCGGTATGGCAATATCCAGGTGTCGACGCAAGCCACACCCCTTTCCGAATACGAAGCGCACACCATGCCCGTCGAACTCAGCACTGCAATCATTTCCCACGCAATTCAGCTCGCCATCGCGCCCGTATTTCTGCTGACCGGCATCGCCGGCTTGCTCGGGGTGATGGCAACCCGGCTCGGCCGCATCATCGACCGCGCGCGGAGCTTCGAGAAGACCTGGTCCGGACTGAACGCCAATGCCCGGGAGGCGGCGCGCGTGGAGATGGGCAACCTGGAGCGGCGCCGTCGCGTGTGCAGCTGGTCCATCAACTTCTGCACTTGCGCGGCGCTGCTGGTCTGCCTGGTCATCGTGGCGCTGTTCGTGGAGGAATTCTTCGCCACCAACCTGCAGTGGCTCGCCGGCGCGCTTTTCGTCGGGGCCATGGTGGCGGTGATTTGCGGCCTGGTCTGCTTCCTGCGCGAGGTCTATCTGGCCACGCACACGATCAGCATCGACCATAGGCTGTTCGAATGAGGCTGTTCGAATGAGGCGCCGGCCGCCTCCGCCCGCCTCGCCATAAGCCTCGACTCGGCGCTAGAATCATTCGATGCGCCGCCCGCTTCTCATCATCTTCGCCGCAGCCGTAGGGCTGGTTGCGCTGCTGCTCATCGTCGTCACGATCGCGCTCTGGCGCGTCGACCCGAACGACTACATCGTGCCGATCCAGGCGCGGATCAAGCAGGTTACGGGGCGCGACGCGACGATTCGCGGCGGCATCGACCTCAAGGTGTCGCTGACGCCGCGGCTCGTCGCCCACGATCTCGCCCTGGCCAACGCGCCCTGGGGTCATGCGCCGGTGATGCTCTCCGCGAAGCAGCTTGAAATCGAAGTTGCATTGCTGCCCCTGTTGCAACAGCGCATCGAGGTAAACCGCGCCAGCCTCGTCGACCCGACGATCGCGCTCGAGAACGACGGACACGGTCATGCCAATTGGGACTTCGACGGGACAATGGCCGGCGCGGCGCCGGCCGGAGGCGCTGGCACATCGCTGGCAGCGTTCGGCATCAGCAACTTCGCGGTGACCAACGGCACGCTCACCTACCGTGACGGCAAGTCGAGCGCGGTGACGAAGATCGTGATCGACGCGCTCACGCTTTCGGCGCGCTCCCCCCTTGCGCCGGCGAACACCGAATTCCGCGGCAAGTTCGATGATGTAGCCATCGTGCTCCACGGCCAGCTGGGTTCGCTCGATTCGCTGGTCAGGCGCCGCTGGCCATACCCGGTTGCGCTGTCCGGCGAGATCGACGGACAGAAAGCGGCGATCGGCGCAAAGGTTCGCGTCGACGGCAACACCGTGCACGCGGAAGAACTCGAAGCTGCCATCGGACCCAACGTCGTCAAAGGCACGATCTCTGTGGTCACCGGCGGCGCGCGGTTGCGTTACGCCATCAACCTGACGGCGCCGCTGCTGACGTTGGCGCAAGCCGCGACGCCGGCCGGTGTGCACGGCAGGCTCGCGGGCGCCCCGGCGGCAGCCGCAGGCCATGCAAGCGCCGCGTCGGCTTACTTGATTTCGGACTCGCCGCTGCCACTCTCGATACTGCGCACGGCCGATGCCGCCGGTGACATGAAAGTCGGCAGGCTCGTCATCTCGCCAACGCGGGAATTCACGGCGGTGGAGATCCGCTTCACGCTGAACGATGGCCGCCTCGATGTGCCGCTGCTGAAGGCGACAACCTTCGGTGGCAACGTCGATGCGCATGTGACGCTCGACGTGCCCGCGAGCGGGGCGCCCGCGTTGGCATTGAAGATCGACGCGAGCAACCTTGACCTGGGCGCCGAGCTTGCCGCACTGGACGTGCGCCGCGACGTCAAGGGCGGCAAGACTTCGGTGAAGGCCGACGTGCATGCGCGCGGGACCTCGCTGCACGACTGGGCAGCGTCGGCGAGCGGCAATTTCACGGCGATTGCCGGTCCGGCGACCATAGCCAACGCGAACCTGAACCTGGATAGCACCTTCGATCGCGTCGCCAAGGCAGCCAACCCGTTCCGCGACAAGGATCCGACCACCGAGCTCAAGTGCGCGGTGATAAGGCTGCCGCTCGCCGCAGGCATCGCGCGCATTGACCGCTCGGTGGCTGCGGAAACACAGAAGCTGGGCGTCTCGGTCAGCGGCACGCTGGATCTGCGCAACGAATCGATCGACGTCACGTTCAAGCCGCAGCTGCGCGAGGGAATCTCGATCGACATCCCGCAGATCGCCGAGCTCATCCGACTCCGTGGTACGTTGCGACATCCGCAAGTGAGCATCGACGCCATGGCGTCCGTCACCACCGCTGCGCGAATCGGCGCGGCGGTCGGCACCGGCGGCCTGTCGGAAGTCGGTGTGCTGCTGTTGGGGGCCGTAGGACGAACCGGGCCCGCCCCGTGCGCCGTGGCGTTGGGCGCACCGGCCGCAAGCGCAAAGACGCCTCCCGGCGCGCAAGGCGCCGATCAATTGGGCAAGGCGCTGGGCAGGTTGCTGGGTCGATGATCTGACCAATCGCTGACAGTCCAACTATGTCAAACGATGGACAGGACGGCGGAGGCATACCGAACCGGCCACAAATGCCGCTCCATTAAAACGGCTGAGTCACGGCCTTTACGGTGGGCCGAGTGCCGCTCCCATAGGTGAGGACGAAGAGCAGATCGTAGGCCTCGTCCGGCCAACGCACGGGAAAGTCTCGGCGTCTGACATTGAGATACGCGGCCAGCGATGGCAGCTCGTTGTGCGTCCAGCACACCACGACCAATTCGTTCCGCAGTGCTGGATCACCCAATAATTTGAACGCCAACGGCGCGTAGTCTTCGCTTTTGAAAGTCGCATCGACCGTGACATTGAGTGCCGCCGCCAGTGGACGCGTGGTCAGGTAGCAGCGCACACTCGACGACGAGGGAGACGCGGCGAAGATGGATCCCGGCTTGCCAAACTCCTTCGGAATGAACTTCGCAAGTCGCTCGGCGCGTTTCTGTCCTTCGCCGGAGAGGTCGAGATTTGGCTTGACTGCCGGTTCTTCACCGTGGCGTAGCAACAGAATGGTCTTGGACATGCACCTATCGTATCGTAGAACCGGGCGGCGCCCCGGCAAGCACGCGAAGACGTATCTTGCCGAATGGAGGGGCCGACGCGGAGAGTGTTGGCTGGCTAGGAGCCACGATCCGTCTGAATACGTAGGGCGGCGGTCCTGCTTGATTTACTGTTTCCTCAAAATCCTCCCGGACTGCTAGCTTCGTCCGTGGCACGCAGTCTCGTACCACGGCGCGCGAGCTCCTACGTAATGTGGGCGGTGCATGTTCATCGCATTCGGCAACTCGTTGCCGATCCGTTGCGCCGACCGCCATGGACCTGAGATGCCTGGCGGGTCACCGGCCTCTTTCGCCGCGACGATGACCTCGGACCGCCCGCGCTGAGGCGAGGGCATCCGGCGCCTGAAGTTGCAGCCGGAATAGGTCTGGGAGTTCCGGGAATATTCGCGTTACGTCGGCGCATTTTGTCGCCGGACTATTTTGTATGCTACGCTGTGTCGTGCACGTGGCCTAGGCGCGTCCGAGGCTGCTCCTGAGTGGCACATATCGCTGCCCTGCCAAGCACCGGAGAAACCTCGATGCGCTACCGCCATGTGTTGCTATCCGCGATCGGCCTGCTGCTCACAGCGGGGGTCCACGCCGCCATGGACGCCAGCAATCTGGTGTTAGTCCAGCCGTCCTTCGCGCCATCCGGCACCGTCATGGCCGAGGTTTTCAATCGCTCCAAGTTGCCGGTCACGATTCGTGGCGGCACTCTGAAGATCTCCAGCACCAGCGGACATGCAGACTGCGCGATCCAGCTTCCTGCCACGGCGCCCATCCCGCCAGGTGGCCGGCGGCAGATTCAGCTGCTCGGAACGGCAGGATTCGACAGTTGCATGCGCGGCAGCAACGTTCGCTTGGCGCCGTATGCCGATCGCCGGGCCATCTTGAACGACCAGCAGTTCAAGGACATGCAAACCCGCAAGGTCGCGCGCGGTGGCGGAACCTTCGTCGCGGTGGACGTGAACCTTGCTATCGAGGTGCGGCAGCAGCCGGCAGAGGTGGCAATGGTGCTGCACGTTCCCACCCGCGCCGCCCACTGAACTCGCGTGTTCGTTCATACCGGTCAATCCTGGGGGCTGTCATGCTGACACGGATCGTTCTTTGCGCACTCTTCGCCTTGATGAGCATCAACGCATCGGCCGGCGGCGCGCCCAGCGCGGCGGAATATGCCAAAGGCTGCGCAGCCGAAATGGGAAAGATTCAGGAATTCAATTGCATGACAGGGACGATCCTGCCGATTACCGTCAACGGCGTCGATTCCTCCAGCGTCGTGACGGCATGCGACAAGCCGATTCAGCTCGGCATTCCCGATTCCACGCAATGCACGCCTTTCGCGCGCCTGCTGAAACTCGACACGGGAAACGCCAACGTCCTGACGCTTGCCATTTGCCGCAAATACCGCGCATCGCCGACCGGCCCGACCGATTCCGGGTTCCAGGACATCGCGGTGATTCAGCACAACCGGGCGACCGGCAATACGTGCTTCTTCCAAAGTCCGGTGGGCAAGGAGCAGGACGGGACGACTGTCCCGAGTCCATCCACTGACGCGACCTCCGCGTCACCATTCTGGGATCCTCCTGAAGTGGTTCGCGGCATCCACTGCACGTCGTGTCACGACGCCGACCCATTCATCTGGTCGCCCTACGTGGCCCAGGTAGCGGATGTTCCCAAGTGGGATCCGCTCGGCAAATGGAACTCCAACTTTCTCGATCTCTTCGGTGATACTGTGTCGACGTTCAAGCCCGCGGGCAACGCGTGTGCTTCGTGTCATCGCATCGGCTCGAACACGTGCAGCACATTCGTGCAGGAGTACACCGTCCTCGCGAAAATGGCGTCAACGCATCCTGGCGAATTCTGGATGCCGCCGAACTTCACCGGCAGCAGCGACCTCTGGCACAAGCAGAACGATACGGCGATGGCGCAACTGGCGCGCTGCTGCTCCGACCCGTCGGCCTCGGAATGCGCCTCCCAATCGGCAGGTGGCATTTCGACCACCAAGGATCAATGCGGCGAGGAACTGGTCCAGATCACGGACAAGAATGGCACGGTCCAGAAGGTCGCCAAGGGCAACGGCGCATCGTTCCATCCTGCGGCCAATCGCTTCGCGTGGTTCTGCGGCACTGACAAGGGCGAGCGTACCCAGGAGTCGACGACATGCGCGGACGGCACCAACCAAGTCGCGATGAGCCGCGCCCCCGACGGCCGCAAGATCAACTGGCGATGTTTCAAGCGCTCGGAAAAAATTCTGCTGGAGCAAACTGGCGACAAGTGCAGTGCCAAATATGTTCGGATCAAGGACAAGGATGGCACCATCCAGAAGATTGCCAAGGGCAAGTCCGGATCATTCGCGCCAGGCAGCAACTCATTCAACTGGTGGTGCGGTGAAGGCAGCGACTGGTCGAAGGAGTCGGCAACGTGCAAGTCGGGGACGAATTTCGTGGAAATGTCGCGCGAGTCGGAAGGTCGCGACATCCACTGGAATTGCATCAGCAAGGGTGGCGCCGACAACCACGTGCTGCTGGAGGAAACCGGAGACGAGTGCAGCCGCGCTTTGGTGGAGGTCAATCCGGCGACCGGCGGACCGCTGGCAGTAAAGAAGGGCAAGGGCGCGACGTTCGACGTGGCCTCCAACAAGTTCCCGTGGTGGTGCAGTTCGACAGGCAACTGGACCCAGGAATTTACGACGTGCCCCACGGGGACCACCAGCGTGCAGATGAAACGCGCCCCGTCCGGACGGGAAATCGTCTGGAGCTGCTCGAAAAACTGACCTGGCGCCGCGCGTTCGGTCTTTGAGTTGATGGCGCGAACGCGCCCCGCTGACCTTATGGGTCGGACAAGAAAACGGCCCCGCGTGGGGGCCGCCATTCTTTGGTTTGGTGGAGGTGGCGAGAATCGAACTTACCAGTTTCGCGGGGCTAGACGCCGTTGGTTCACGTTCAATGTTGCCCTTACCACCATTCTTACCACTAACAGCCCATGCTTGTACCTAGCGGACCCGTTCAAGGTTTCCTATGCCGACGCTTGGAGGTGGGCACCTTTGCGACCTTGGCTACGTTGATCGGGGCACTCGGTCGTGGGGGCTTGGGTTGGATATTCGCGCTTAACGAAGCATTGAGGGCCGTTGCCATCGCCGACCACCAGGAATGGCGTGACGACGACAAGGAGAATGAGCAGCGTCGCAAGCGTCGCGGCAAGCCCGGACCTGCCGGCAAGGCGGCGGCGCAGCCACGCGAACACCGGCCATGTCGTCGCGGCGAGCACCGCGGCCCAGACGATCGCCGAGATGAACGGCTGCAGGACGAGAAAGACGCCGATGACCAGGACGGCCAAGACGACCAGCGTGAACGCGTGATCGGTCGTGGAGGGGCGTAGCTTCATTTACGGCGCCCGCGTTGCCCCAGTCGCAAGGAATTCTGGCGGAGAGATAGACTGTCGGCGCGTGGCACGTCGCCTTTGCCCGTCAGCGCAGCCTCCCGCGCGCTTGTGGAGTTCGTTTCCGCACCGCAGAAGGCGCTCGCGACACCCTTGCTAGGCAACATTACCCTGGGACATTTATGGAACATCGTAATCTTTGCGCAGGAAACGAATCCGGGAGCTCCATCCCCAAAGGCCTGTCGGCCAGCTGCCGATTGCTGATTGCGCTTGCCTTGATGTGGCTTCCCTGCATGGACGCCAGCGCTGCTCCTTCTACTGAACCGCAAACGTCCATTGAAGGAATTCGCGCGCTGATCGGCGATGCGGCATGCGACAGCGATGCGCAGTGTCGAACCATTCCCATCGGCGCAAAGGCTTGCGGCGGCCCGGAATACTATCTCGCGTGGTCGACCAAGCGGACTGATGCCGCGCAGCTCCTCGACATTACCGGCGGCCGTGCAGGTGCCGGAAACGTGCAGCCGCCTCGCCGTCCTGGCGCACCATCGAATTGTGTGTTGATCACCGACCCGGGCGCGTATTGTGCGCCGGCCGGTGGCACCGCAGGGGGCACTGCGGGATCGAAGGCGGCACGCGCGTGCCAGTTGCGAAGCGGTCAGCAAGCGGGGAGAGGCCCGGTCAACTGACATGCTCAGTCTCCCGGGCGCCGCAGCGGCCGAACGAAAAAAGCCCGGCAGGTTCCCCTGCCGGGCCGCGGACTTCTGTCCAAGCCTAACTAAGCGGATCGCTATTATGGCGCCGCAAAACTGAATACCGCCGCCTGGCTCGCGCCAGACACGTTGTCCGGAGCAAAGACCATCGCTCCCAACGCCGGCGACAACGCGAGTTCTGCAGCATTGACCGTGACCGTCGCCGCTCCCGTCCCGCCAGGCGTCACCGTGGGCGCGCCGCCAAAGGTTATCGCGGGTGTGAACGCGTTGAACGAGCCGGTTCCGGGCATCGCTGCTCCGAATCCATCCGTGCCGTAATAATTCACCCGATACTTGAAGCGGGGATTCGCGGCGGTCAGGCCGAGACCACTCGTGCCTGCGCCACCCCTTGGAACGGGAATCTGCAGGGTGGAGTTATCCGTGGGCTGCGTGACCGTGAACAGCAGGCTGCCACCACCGTTGATGTTGCAATTCGCATCGGTGGGGAAGAGTGCCGTCGTGTACACGTTCTGCGGGGCCGTCGATCCGAAGGCCGACCCATTGATCCCGATAAGAATTTTGTTCGGCGTGAATCCGGGACCACCGCTGGTATCGATGCAGATGTCGATTTCCTGGAACGCGAGAGTGGTCGACGTCCGGTTGTGCGTATTGATACCGAAGATGACGTTGGTTCCGGACAACCTCGTCCCGACCGCGCGAACGTCCATCTGAGCAATCGCTTGCGGCGCAGGTTGCGACTGGCCCCACGTGTAGAAGCTGGGAGTCCCGCTAATCGCGCCACCCGCGTTGGTGAAGTTCAGCGTGCCGCCGGCCAGGCTCGTCGCCAGGTTCGAACGGCTGTGCGCGACCAGATAGACCGGCACGGTGAGCGCAACGTTGCCGTTGAGGCGCGAGTTGGACGGCGTCAACTGAACGTACCCGCCGATATCCTGGAACCCGGTACCGCCGCCGACCGCATTGGCCGGCACACTCAACGTCACCGGGAACGTGGCGTCGCTATTGCCGTTCACGATCACCGTCGCCGGTGTCGTGATGGTAGCGCCCGCGGGCCCGCTGTTCTTGGTGGCCGCAATGTTGAACTGCACCGCCTTCGGACCTGAGTTGTGCACGGTGACCGTCTTGGTAGAATTGAAGTCGTTGAGCAGATCCGCGAACCCGAACGACACGCTCTCGTCCGGCATCCGCACCACCACCTGCGTGGTTGTCGCACCGACCGCCTGCACCAACCCAGCCCCTTCGTTGCGTTGCAACAGGTCTTTCATCATCGTCGGGCTTGCTGTCTGGACGACGGCAGCACGCAGGTCAGGCTGCGACCATGACGGATGGGCCTGTTTGGCGAGAACCGCTACCCCAGCAACTCCTGGTGTCGCCATCGACGTCCCGGACAGGATCTCGAACCCATTGCCTGTCCCGGAGGCTGTCGAGACCACCGACACACCAGGAGCGGTGACCCCGGGGCGCAACACGCTGTCACCGATGCGTGGCCCCTGCGACGAGAAGCTCGCTATCTTTTCGAAGCCGGGATTGGCAACGATACCGGCGTTGTTGGCGATCGCGCTTCCCGGCGCCGTGGTGCCGAGCGGGCCCGCCAAAGTGGCACCGTCGACCTGCGCGACGCCAAAGAAAGGAATCGTCACGGGTTCGTAGATGTTGCCCGCATTCGGGTCAGATGCGCCGCCTGGAATCGGACCTTCGAACGGGGGGTAACCCGCCGAGGAATTGATCATCGCTGCAGCGGCGGCCCCGAAATGCTGGGCCGCACCCGCGCGAAACACGCGTGAACAGGTTCCCCGCACGGTGACCACGATCTTTCCAGTAAGGGGAACGCCCGTTTTGGCAGGGTCGTACTCGTCGGGGTTGCAACCCAGCGACACAGAGCCGTCGGGATTGCGAAGTACGCGAACCTGGTAAGTGCTGCCGTTGGCAAAGGAAGCGTTATTGGAATTCTGGACGTTAAGCGTGCCGTCGTAGCTCAGCGCCAGCGTCGCGAACGGAATGCCGGCCAACGCATCGGTCGCGGCAACCGAGATCGCGCCTTCGAAGACCGCAGGCGCGCTGGTGATGTACGGCGTCGGGCCGGCGTTGCCGGATGCGGCGATGACAAGGATGCCGGCTGCGGCTGCGTTCGCGACTGCCGCTCCCTCGGCCAGGCTGCCGGCGTCGGCGTTGCCGACGTTTCCGAAGTTCGACCCAAGCGACATGCTGATCACGTCCATGCCGTGGGCGACCGCCCAGTCGATGGCCTCGGCGACGACATTCGTGTTGCCGCTGCATCCGAACACGCGAATCGAGTAGATGTCCGCCATAGGCGCGACACCAGGACCGATGCTGAACGCGTTTGGGGTGTACGCGGCCGCGTTATAGGGGCCGTGGAATGTCGTGCCGTCCAATTTGACGCCGGAGCCGGCTGCCGTCCCGGCCACGTGGCTGCCATGGCCCACGCTGGGAGTCGTGGCTTCGCAATCCAAGGGATTCGGATCGGGTACAGGCGTATTGGAGCCCGTGTAGGCGTCTCCCACCAGGTCCGTGCCGCCCTTGACCCTGGGCGCCGCTGGTCCAAACAGCGCGGGATTCGCGGGCAATGTGTTCGTTGCCTTTGCAGCCAGGTACGCGGCGACGGTTCCCGGCCCGCCGAAGTTGGCGTGCGTGTAGTCGATGCCGGTGTCGATGATCGCGATCTTGATGCCCTGGCCCTTGTAACCCTGCGCCGCTTGCCAGACTTGCGGCGCGCCGATGAGTGGCACGGCGTTGACGTTGGTCCGTTCGTAGGTGCCGACGGCAAGCACCTTCTGAACCCCGGGCAAGGAGCGAAGTTCCTGCACCCGGCCCTGGGGTATGGAAATCTTGAAGCCGTTCAACGCGGCCTGGTACGTGGCGAGAATTTTTCCGCCGCGGCGCGCAATCTCGGGCCTGAATTTCGCCTGTTCGGCGATACGCGCCGTTATTACGGAGTTTCGCTCGGAAGCGTTGAGGAACCTCCCCGCGCGCTGCTGCAAGCCGGCAACCGATTCGCCGGATAGCAGCACGACCACCGTCTTGAGCTGTCCGTCGGCCGAATGACGCCCCATTGGCGCCACGATTTCCCGACTTCCAATAGCCTCAAAGAGTTCCTCTGTCTGAGCGTGCGCACCAAACGCAATTCCTAGCGCCGCCAGCACCACTGAAAGCGTAGCGCCCCGCAAGAACGATTTCATGCCCCCTCCTATCGTCGTTGCCTTGATGAGGTTGCCGATGCCGGCAGCCTCGCATGGTACACGCGCCCAAATTCAGGCGCCATTAAGCGATCGGCGGCGGCGCGCGTCCGATAGAGATCGTCGCAGCCGGCATCATCCGGAACGATTCAATTTGCCGATTTGAGATTGGCCCGCGCGTCATGGTGATGCGCGGTGACGACTTCAGGCGACCCGACGGCGGCGGCCGAAGCCAAGCATAGTGCCGGCCAAGGCCAACAGAGCGAGCGTGCCCGGTTCCGGTACCGTGGTGACCGACACATTGTCCAAATCCCAGAAGGCAGGAACGTTGGTGAATGCAAAGCTCAGGTCAGTCAATGCCCCGGTCGCAGCTAGGTTTATCCCGAAGAGCGTATAACCCGGGACGCTTGCATCGGTCAGCATTATCTGTGCAACCGCAACTCCGTCCCAGTTCATTTGAAACAAATTCGGCGTGTCGTCTCCGATCGCGTCGACTTCGTTCTTCAGCCAGAATTCAATGTGGTAGACGGTGCCAGCCGCAGTAGCCAGCGTCTGACTGATGCCTCCCGTCTCGGCCGGCCCGAAGAATGCAGCATAGGTCCCTGCAAACGGAGATAGCCCGTCGACTCCGCTGAACGAGGTATCACCGAATTGCGTCCAGCCGGTGAAGTCGCCCGTCTCGAATCCGCCGTTGACGACGATGTTAGCCCGTAGCGGTGCGCTCGCCAGCAGTGCGGCGACTGCCAGGCTCAAGCCTAGAGCCAGTGAAGTACGAAGTCGCATGACCATATCTCCCCAAGAGTTCCCATGGGTCTCTTTTCGCACGGCCGGAATCTCCGACAACGGACGCGAACCCACGTCGTCGCGACGAACGCAAGACGCGTGCCCGAGAAAAAGTTGTCTTGTTATCCATTAGTTATGGAAGACCGAAATGCCTTATCAGTCTGAACTGTAAGAGTTTTCGACACAGCGCAGGCTGACAGCGAGGTGATCCCCGGTTTTGGAGATGCTTGAACGTCCGCGGGTCGCGAGAATGACGCCGCGGCAAGCATACGCCGAAGTCGCGATCGCTTGAACGCGCCACCCCAAGCGGAAGTTGAGCGTCGCACCACGACGAATGGTGGGCAGCGCGCAATGTGGCACGTTCAGCCCACGCCGGCACGGAGCCGCAGTTCAAATGGTCCCGGCGTCGTTTGAACCGGACGCTATGCAAGGTGTTCGGGCTAGGGTACTGGATTCTCGGAGGTGACGTCCCGGACCTCGCCAACTTCCACAGTACCGCGTCGCTTCTTCGCTTCGGAGCGCGTCACCGTCTCGCCGATCGAGGCTTCAATCACGCCGGCAAGGCGGCTTGCCACGTACTGCTGCACGTTGGAGGGGTCCATCGGCTTGTATACCGGCTCGGCAAGCTTCTGGTTGCCCAGTTGCTGCTCCCGGTCGATCACCGTCAGCGTCTTCGGGTCGAGGGTCCACACGGCGATGTACGAGAACGGCGCGAGAAACGTGCGGGCGCGGATCGTCTCGTTATCCGAGGTCAGCAACTCGACGCCATCTGTTGGCTCTGCGTCAATCAATCGCAGGTGGTCTCCTTTGCCCAGAGCGGCGCAGCCGGCCTGGCACAGCGGCTGCATGAAGATACCGAATCCCC
>Ga0302323_100000836_pt1 | contig 24994 bp, 20 predicted proteins | sample Fen_T0_3_FD_201950 | JGI IMG/M metagenome (GOLD analysis project Ga0302323, IMG submission 201950) | Peat permafrost microbial communities from Stordalen Mire near Abisko, Sweden - Fen_T0_3 | ecosystem: Environmental > Terrestrial > Soil > Wetlands > Permafrost | place: Sweden: Abisko...
CAGTTGACATCGGCGGCCAGCCAGGCCTCGTCCGGCCGGCCAATCTTCCCGGCCAGACCATCCGCCAAAACGGCTGCGCCAGCGCCGTAACTGACATACAGCCAGCCCGATGACGCCTTCAAACCGGCGGCGGGCAAAACGGCCTTGAGATTTTCCTGCCACAGCGTGGCCCGCCCGGCCTCCAGCTTGACCGCCAGGGCCACCAGCGGCCGGCCATCGGCGCCCACGCGCGCTTCGAGCCGCCACTCGGCCGTGACGAGGTCATCCAGCAAGGGCCGCAGCCGCTCCGCGCCCCCGGGCGTGGCTCCGGCCTTTTGCTGGAGCCAGCCCGCGAGCCACGGCGCCAGCTTCTTCACGGTCTGCGCCCGCAGCGCCAGCGCCTCAACGGAACAAAATTCATTGGTAAAGGCCCCCACGTTGGGGGCCGCCAGGATTTTTTGAGCGCCGGCAAAGTGGATTTGCGCCAGCAGATCGGGCTGGGGCAGCGCGGCGCGGACGCCGGCCACGGCCAGCGCCAGCGTGAAAAGAATCATCAGCTTTTTCATCGGGGGCATTTCTGTGCCAAAAAAGCGGCCGGTTGGCAAACTCATTCCGGCGATTCTGATTGCCGCGCCCGCAAAATCTGGTTTGCTTTCCGCGTGCAAAAAGTCCTGACCTTTGTGAAATATTGGCTGCCGGCGCTGCTGTGGATGACTTTGATTTTCTCATTTTCATCCGATCGGGAATCCAGCCAGCACTCGTCGCGTTTCTTTGAACCGATCATGCGCTGGCTCTTTCCGCATATGCCGCCAACACAACTCGAAGCCATCCACTATGGCTTCCGCAAATGCTGCCACCTGACCGAATACGCCATCCTCGCCCTGCTCCTCTGGCGGGCCATCCGGCAGCCGCGCGAGGGTCCGCCGCGCCCGTGGGTCTGGGCCGAAGCTGGACTGGCGCTGGCCTTCGTTTTTCTGTACGCCGCGAGCGACGAGTTGCACCAGGTGTTTGTTCCCAGCCGGACCGGACAGGTTTCGGATGTGCTGGTGGATACCGCGGGCGGGGCCGCCGGCTTATTCCTCCTTTGGTCCGTACGACGCTGGTTTCAAAAACGCCCCACGGTCCCGTGAACCGTCCGCTCGTCAGCGTTGTTTTGGCCTACGCCGCCGGGATTTTGCTGGGGCTGAGGTTCCCGCTGCCGCTGGTTCCGTTGTTCGCCACCGCCGGTTTCATTCTCAGCCTCGGCCTGATCCTCGCCAGACTCCGCCCCCTCCTCCTCTGGCCGCTGCTCCTGATCGCGGGCTGGACCAATTACACCGTCAACACCGCCGTGATCTCGCCCCATGATTTACGCACGACGCTCGGCGACCAGCCTGCCATCGTCACCGTGCGCGGACAAATGGTCACCTCGCCCCGGCTGGCGGTGCTGGACCGCGACGGCCAAAAAATCTGGCACAGCCTAACCCCGGTGCAGGTCCACGAAATCCGGCCCCGCCCAAACTCCTCAGTTCCGCCGGCCAATTTTCAGCCCGCCGACGGCCAGATCCTGGTGACCACGCCCAGCATTTTGCCAACCAACTATTTCGCCGGGCAAACGGTGGAAATCTCCGGCCTGATCGCCCGGCCGCAGCGGCCGGTTGCCCCCGGGTTGTTTGATTATCAGGATTATCTCGCAACCCACGGAATCTATTACCAGCTCAAGGTGGAAGCGCCGGCTGACTGGAGCCTCCGCAGCCCGCCCGATACCCCGCTGCCCGTGAGCGACCGGTTCCTGGCCTGGTCGCAAACAACGCTGGCGCTGGGGTTGCCCGAACAGGACGAACCCCTGGAACTGCTCTGGGCCATGACGCTCGGCTGGATGCCGGCGCTGACGCAAGAAGTCAGCGCGCCCTTCATGCAAACCGGCACCATGCATATTTTTGCGATCAGCGGGCTCCATATCGCCCTCATCGCTGGCATCCTCATGTCCGTGCTGCGCGCCCTGCAGCTGCCGCGCTTCTGGTGCGGCCTCGTCATCATCCCCCTCATCTGGTTTTACACCGCCGCCACCGGCTGGCAGCCCTCCGCCATCCGTTCCACCATCATGATGTCGGTCGTCATCGGCGGGTGGATGCTCAAGCGCCCCGGTGATTTGCTCAATTCCCTCGCCGGTGCCGCCTTCATCCTGCTCCTGTGGGATCCGCAACAGCTCCTCCAAACCAGCTTTCAACTCTCCTTCTTCGTCGTCCTCAGCATCGCCCTGCTCCTGCCGCCCCTGGAAAAAATCCGCGACCGCTGCCTTGCCACCGATCCCCTGCTCCCGCCCGAACTCCTCCCGCGCTGGCAGCGCTGGCGCACCGCCGTGCTCCGGGTGCTGCTCACCGCCCTCACCGTTTCGATTGCCGCCTGGGCGGGCTCCTGGCCGCTGACCGCCTTTTATTTCCACATGTTCAGCCCCGTCACCCTGCTGGCCAATCTGGTGATTGTCCCGTTGAGCAGCTTCGCCCTCGCCAGCAATCTGGGGGGCATCGTCTGCGGCGCGTGGTTTACCGGCGCCACGGAACTCTTCAACCACGGCGCCTGGCTTTGGATGAAACTCATGCTGCTCATCAGTCACCAGCTCATTCAGTGGCCGGGGGCTTTCTTCAATGTGTGCGGTCCGACGGCGGTGGATTTTGGCATCTATTACACCGCCCTCTTCGCCGCCTCATCCGGTCTGGCCTTCCGGAAACGCTGGCGCCTGGCCACCGCCATTTTCCTCACCGGCAGCGCCGCCTGTTACGGGTGGTGCTGGCACGACGCCTGGCAGACCACCACCCTTTCCTTTCTGCCCCTGCGCGGCGGGAGCGCCGTCTTCAGCCAGGGCGGCGGCGCCGGCAACACCCTGATCGACTGCGGCGACACCAATGCCCTCCATTTCATCACCGAACCGTTTCTGAAAGCCCGCGGCGTAAACCGCCTGTCCCAATTCATACTCACCCAGGGCGACACCCGCGACAATGGCGGCGCCAACCGGTTGCTGGAACTTTTCCCCGCCCGACAGGTCATCACGAGTGAGGTCAAATTCCGTTCCCCCAGCTACCGCCAGACGCTGGCGGCCTTGGAAAGATTCCCCACCGATCACCGCACCGTGGTGCCCGGCGACATGGCCGGCAACTGGCAGGTGCTGTATCCCACGCCCACCAATCATTTCCCCCAGGCCGATGATAATTCCCTGGTTCTGCGCGGCGAGTTTCATGGCACCAAAATCCTGTTCCTCGCTGATTTGGGCCGGCTGGGCCAGCGCGACCTGCTCGCGCAACAGACGGACCTGCACGCGGACATCGTCGCCACCGGCCTGCCCGATAAAAATGAGCCCTTGATTGAAAGTCTGCTCGATGCCATCCAGCCCAAAGTGATTCTCGTGCTGGACTCGGAACAACCCGCCACGAAACGCGCAACCGCCGCCCTGCACGAACGCCTGTCCCACCGCCAACTGCCCGTGTTCTACACCCGCTCGGCCGGTGCCATCACCCTCGTCACCAAGCCCGGCGGGTGGGAATTGCGCACCATGGACGGCCAGCGCCTCACTTCCGCTGCTTCACCAACGCCACCGACACAAATCGCGTCTCGGGAATGATGAACTTTTTCACCTCCACCGCCACGGCGGGCGGCTGGAACTCCGCCAGAACCAAATCGGCAATATCCGCTGCGAGCTTCTCAATCAGTTTCCAGTCCCGCCCCTCGCCCAACTTCAGCAACCGCTGTGTGACCGCGTAATAGTCGATCGTGTCGGCGATGGCATCGGACTGTGCGGCGGCCGTGAAATCCGCTTCCAATTCCACCGTCAGCAACAGCCGTTGCGGTTGGGCGCGCTCGGCGTCCGGCACGCCCACGCGGTAAAACACTTCGAGATCCACGATGGAGATTTTAGCCATGCCGATAAATTAAGCCGGAGCCATGGCCGTTTCAATGCGGAAGGCAAGCCGCCTGCGCGCCGGTGGCAATCGTTTAATTCGTCATTCGGCCGTGATTTTGAGCGTGTAAGTAACCGGTGCATAGGCATGGCGAATCACTGCTGCCAGCGCCGCGCGCTCGCGTTCGGTGTCGGCCAAAACTTTTTCCGTATGCGCCGTGATCTGCGCCATCGTCAGCTTGTCACCCGGTCTGCGGAACAGCGCCTTGATTTGGCGCGTCTCAAAATCCTGTTTGGCTGCCACCGCGGCGTCAATCCTGGCGAAGCGCTCCGAAAACGGATTCAGCGCAAACTCCGCCGCCAGATTCACGCCTTGCGCCAGGCGTTCGCCCGTGAAGACTTTGCTTTGGTCGCCCCAGGCCACCCGGTAATTTCCCGCCGGCGCATTTTTGACGGTGAGCATGAAGCGGTTCAACTTCTCATTGAACGGCACCAGGGCCATGCCCGAGGCAATGTTGTCGCTGTTGGTCAGCTCGTAATGACCGAGCGTCGGATACCAGTCCGCCGCCAACCCCGCCGGAGCGCCGGCGCAGAACGGATAACGCCAGCTACGAATCTCAAATTCGCCCGGCCTGGCCGAAAGCAGCTTGTGCCCGGCCGACACCGCCAGCTTGTTCGCCGGCCAGTCCAAATTGAAAGTGGCGATCTCCCCGCTGACGCCCAGCGCCTTCAAATACGCATAGGCCATGACCGCGTGCCCGGCCCATTCGGGATGAATACCGTCGTTGCCGTTCAATTCATACTTCTCACCGTATTGTTGCCGGGCGGCTTCCCCACCCCGCAGCATTGGCGTATAGACATCGGCAAACCCCACCTTTTCCTGCCGGGCAAGCTCGACATCGATGTTGCGCAACTGCCCCAGGTTATCGTTCAAATCATCAATCTTGTATTTGCCGGCTTCCCACCATGGAATTTTCGCAATCGTTCCCGGCGAACCCACGACCACCCGGACGCCATGGGCCTTGAACGCCTTCACCACGGCCTGCATGTTCGACCGGTACGCCGCCCCGATGCTGTCCTGGTAAGGCTGGTAACCGTGATCGTTCATGCCGTAACTGGTGGTCGCAATCGTCGGCTTGAACCGCAGGCAGTCATTCGTCATGCGCGTCAGAAAATCAGACGCGCGTTCGCCGCCCCAGCCCAGTTGGCGCACCGCAATTTGCAGTTGCGGTTGGCACGCCGTCAGGTAGTCCTCCATCAGGCGTGAATATTTTTTCTGTTCCGTGATCGAATCACCGCAGATCGCCAGGCGATCACCTTTTTTCAAGAGCTGGCCGGCGGGGGCTGGTGCCGGGGTCAGGGCAAGTTTCGTCAGGGCCGGATCGGTTGGCTCCGCCGCGGCCATCAGACACAGGCTGCCGCTGAGAACTCCCGCGAGTAGTAGTTTGTTTCGCATGTGAAAATCAAGGTATTAGAAAACGCCACCGCTGTCCAAAATAGGATTCACCATACATAGAAACCTCCCAGACTTAAAAGCCACACGAAAAATGGGGCGGCTCACTTGTCCAACACCCTTCTTCTCAGGACTTCGACAACCTCACGATCCATGACTTTCTCGAGTTCGGCGATTCTTTTCAAGGCGTTTCCCTTCATTTGCAGAAGAGCAGCGTTACCGAGGGTAATCAAATGCAGCTTGTCAACATACTCAGAAAGAAGCCTTGATTGTTCTCGAGTTACCTTTTGCCGATCATTTGCAGATGCCCAGCGCTCGTCCAGCAGCCCGAAGTCACCGTCATACTTATCATATATTTCAAGAATTTCTTTCGTGATGATCATATCTTGAAAGGGGAAAAGAGGCCATTCACCTTCAGGCCTTGCCCCGTTGCCGTATTTCCGCCAGCAACTTTCGTCCCCGCGCCGGGTTGCCGCGCTGCTGCCGCGTCACAAAACGGGCTTCCGCCTGGCGTTCGGCAATGACGTGCGTGACAAAGTTGTCGAACAACCGTTGCACGCTGGTGCCCGTGGCCCGCGCCGCCCCCAGCAACGCCTTGTGCCGTGAATCATCACAACGATAGGGAATGGTTTTCATATTACAATTTTCAGATGTTGCGCCGGGGTAACCACGCGGGGCAGGGAAAACTTGAGTTCTCCGCGTGCAAAGTCCCGCGTGTTGTGCGTCACCAGATGCTCCGCCCCACTGGCAATCGCCAGTTCCAAGACATGATCATCTCCCGCATCCGGCAAGTTCGGCCGCCAGCGGAAATAAACCGGCTGCCAGACCGCCGCCGCACAAAAGTCATCCAACAGGGCCTCCCGTTCCGCCGCCGTGATCGGCACGCCCCGCCACAGGCTTTTGCGCTGCACCAATTCTTCGTATTCAGCCAGTAAACTTGCCCCCATGACCGCCTGATCTTTCAAGGCCAAACAACGATCCAACACCTCCGCACTTGCCCCTTCCTGACTGCGGAGGGCGGCCACAAATACATTGGTGTCCTGGACAATTTCCATACGACAAATTGACATCACCGGCGATACCAGTCAAGCGGACGATTAAACGCCCATACTCGCGCCGCCCCCCACCCGGCTGCGTGCCTTCACGAGGTGGCGCGGTCTCGCTCGCTGCCTGATAAACCGGGCAACCCACTCGTTGCGACCGGCAAGGAGCACTACCGCGCCGCCTGTGGATGTGTAATAGACAAAAGGCTTTAGCTGCAAGTAAACTACCCGCATGAAATGGCAGCGAACACTCATACAACCGAAGGTATTGCCAGCCCTGACCGGCTTGAAGCCAACGCAATTTGCCAGTCTGCCTAAAACCTCCGCATCGCCTCCTGAATGAGCCAGCCAGACCTTTATTCAACCTTTCAACAATGACGCCTAAAGTCTGATGACCACCAATCCGCGCCCCAATAAAATCAACCGGCGAACATTCGTCGGTACGACCTCCCTGGCCATTACGGCGCTATTGACCGGCAGCGGTTTCGCTACGGGAACCGAAACTCGGCGCCAGGTGGATGTTTGCGTTTATGGCGGCACCTCCGGCGGGGTGATCGCCGCTGTCGCCCTGGCCCGGCTGGGACGCTCGGTTCTGCTCATTGAACCAACCCGGCACGTTGGCGGCATGACGTCGGGCGGACTCGGGTGGATCGATTTTGGCCGGGCCTCAACGATCGGCGGACTGGCCAAGCAATTCTTCGACGCGATTCGCGCGGAGTACGCTGCTGCGGGGATTCTCCACAGTGACTGGAGCGTTGAGCCGCACGTGGCGGAAAACATGTTCGAGCGCCTGATTGCTCAATACAAGGTGGAGGTGATTCGCGAATCCCGGCTGGCCTCGGTCCAAAAAAGCGGCCGCCGCATCACTTCGCTTGCCTTCGATAAAGCCCCGGTGGATGCCCATGGCGCCCCGGCGCCGGCCCCGCAGGAAGGAAGCTATCTGACGGTCGCCGCCGCGATGTTCATTGACGCTTCCTATGAAGGCGACCTGCTGGCGGGAGCCGGTGTCAGTTTTCGGACGGATCGTGAGAGCCGGGAGGAATTTGGCGAAAGCTTTGCCGGTGCCGCGTATGGGCCTTTCGAAAACGAGAAGTTCGAGGCCGCCGACAGCACCCGCAAAATCGTGAAGACGCCGGTTCGGATTGATCCTTACGTGCGTCCGGGCGATTCCGCCAGCGGGCGCATTCCCTTTGTCGCCGCGTCCCCCTTGCCGGTCGAAGGCAGCCGGCACCCGGCGGTCCAGGCCTTCAATTTCCGGCTTTGCCTCACCAAGAACGACCCGCTGCCAATCGCGCCGCCATCAAACTACGAGGCCGGGAATTTTGAAATTGTGCGGCGTTACCTTGCTGCCTTGGAGGCACTAAAGGATCCGCTGGAGCCGGGCGATTTATATTTCAATTTCGGCCATAAAATTCCCCGCCCGCAGCCGCGCCTGCTGAAAATCACCCGGCTCATGCGGGGCAAGACCGACGTGAACAACGGTTCCTCCAGCATCTCCATGGATTTTGTGAACGGAGGCGCCGAGCGCTACGCCAACGGCACTTGGGCGGAACGCGCCCGGCTTTGGCGCGCCCACGAAGATTACCAGCGCGGCTACCTCTATTTTCTGCGCACGGATGACCGGCTGCCGGCATGGTTGCGGCAGGAAATCGCGCCCTGGGGGCTGCCCAAGGATGAATTTCTAGATACCGGAGGCTGGCCCGCCCAGCTCTATGTTCGCCAGGCCCGGCGCATGGTGGGCGGTTTCGTGATCGACCAACGGCATTGCGAGCAGTCGGTGCCGCGTGAGGATTCCGTAGGCTGCGGCAGTTACTCGCTCGATTCGCACGTCTGCCAGCGGCTGGTGAAAGACGGCGCCGTGATCCATGAAGGCGGATTTTACCATTACCTCGGCAAGGCTTACTCCATTCCCTACGCCGCCATCACCCCCCGCGAAACGGAATGCGAAAACCTGCTCGTAACTTTCTGTGTCTCCAGCACGCATGTGGCGTTTGCCTCCGTCCGCATGGAGCCGCCCTCCATGATATTGAGTGAGTCCGCCGCGCTCGCCGCCGATCAGGCCTTGCAGGAGGGTACCAGTGTGCAGCGCATCAATATGAAGAAGCTCCGCTCGCGCCTGCTGGCCGCCGGCCAGATTTTGTGAAAAACATCCGTGAAGAATTCAGGTTCCGGTTCGTCATGGCCTTGCTACCAGTGCTGCTATTGTGAGCGTTGCAAGAGCAACCGGCGTGAACCTTTGACGCTTCGAGCCCCGGCTAGAGTGCTTCCATAAATAATGTAGCGATGACGGCGTTTAAAAAGAAACCCTGGCAATCGGCGCTGGTGATGGCGGCAAAGGCGGCACCCGCCGCCGTATACAGTTGCCGCCGCGTTCTGGGACTGCAGCTTTTCAGGATTTGTTTCATCTTGCGCCACAGGTTTTCGACCGGGTTGAAATCCGGCGAGCATGGCGGCAGATATTCCACGCGCGCCCCCACCGCTACCAGCGCCTCTTCGACGCCCGCCACCTGGTGCGTCGCCAGGTTGTCCAGCACGACAATGTCCCCGCTGGCCAACACGGGCGCCAATCCTTCCTTCACCCAGGCCAGAAACATCTCCCCGTCCATGGCCCCATCAAACAGACACGGGGCGTGCGCTCCGTTCAACCGCACCGCGGCGATCATCGTCGTCGTCGCATAATGCCCCTGCGGCACCGCTCGTACCAGCCGCTCCCCCCACGGGACTGCGCCCATGACGCCGCGTCATCTGCGTATTGGCCCCGCTTTCATCCACGAACACCAGCTTCGCGGCGGGCAGGGCCACCAATTTTTCCAGCCAGGCCTTGCGTTGCGCGCCCACGTCGGGCCGCGACTGCTCGCTGGCGTGCAGCGTTTTTTTACAGTTGAACCTCAGGCGCGCCAGCCAGAGGTCCATGGTGGAGGTGGGACGTTTGAATTTGGCCCCCAGTTCCTTCAGCGTGGCGTCGGGCTGTTTGGCCAGCGCGGCTTGGGCGCACCTGCCGGGCGGGGGTCAGCAAGGTTTTACGGCCACACTGGTGCGCTTGGGGGGCCAAGGTTCCGCGCCGCTTGAAGTTCTGGCGCACGCGCCGCACGGCCGCCACACAATAATCCAGCATGGCGGCAATCTCCTGGGTGCTTTGGCCTTGATCGTAGAAATGAATGATTCGCTCGCGCACAGCTACGGGCATCGCTTTCATCTGCAAACTATACTCCAGTTGCCCGCACTACGTTCATGTTTTATGGAAATGCTCTAATTTCGCTCAAGATAGCGGCCACGGCGGCTTCGATTTTTCGCGGACCATCACCGCCCAACTGTTGGTCCACTGCTTCCAGCCGGCGGATGAGGTCCAAGACATCTTTGCGGGGATGAGGGCCGCCTGCGGGATCGCAAAAGTGGGTGCGGCAACCAAAGGGACGGTCGGCGTAGATCAGGCAGCGGCCGGTCTCGGGTTTCAGCAGCGGACAACTTCCGTCTTCCGCTTCGGGCATTTCCTTGCGGCCGGTGGCGCGCAGGCCTTTGGCGGCAACCAAGGCTTCGCCTTTGGTGAGCTGCGGGGTGCGCCCGGTGAGGTGGAACTGACAACATTCGGTGCGGGCCTGGCAGGCACGGGTCAGCGGCCGCCGGGCGAGTTCTTGATATACCGCGCGGACTTCCGCCAGCGCCGGCTGGAGTTGATTTCGTTGCATACGAATTGAAAAATATCACGAAATGTCTGCCATAACCCGGGCGCGGAGGCGAGCGGATTCGCCAGGTGTGATGCGTGATGCGTGATGCGTGATGCGTGATGCGTGAGGTGGGAGTTCGATTTTTTCACTCCTCACGCAATTCAATCAGGTAGCCAAACGCCAGGCCGGCGCGCATCGCTCGTATCACGCTACGCCGCGTGCCAGAGGGCGCAGAGGGCCGGACGATTAACCCGGCGGGAGGAATTGGAAGGTTTTAAAGTCGGCGTGGCCGGCGGCGGAGGTCTGCTGCGTGGCGGCAAACAGGCCGACGCGGGCGCCAATCCAAACGCCGGCCTGTGCCTGAAACGGTTCGGGCAAAGTATTCCAGCCGGCAGCACCGAGCGCATAGCTGAAATGACACAATCCGCCATCGGCCACATCCACGCGCAAGCGCACGGCGGACAAATCGGTCCCGACGACAACCAGAGTCAGACCATCGGTCAGGAAAATAATTTGGTTGCCATCGGTCGCGCGGCGCAGCGCGATAGCCGCGCCGGCTCGGCCGGCGACGACCAGGCCGGCGGTTTCGCCCGGTTGGCGCGCGGCCAGTTCCAACCGGGTTTCCACGCGAAAAGCGCGGGCGGGAAACTTCTGCAACAAGAGATTGGGTGCCTGGGTGAAGGAGCCTTGATCGAAGAGTTGCACAGCCAGCCGCAGCCAGCCGGGCCGGGCGGAAAGCGAATACCAGTCGGACTGGTGGTTGGCATTCCATTGCCATTGCAGACCCAGCTTCGGGGAAACGAATTCATCGCTGGTGGCGGGCACGGCGATGGCTTCCGGGGAGGTGAGGACGGGTTTGGCAAACACCGGCACGGGCTCGCCGTTTCGGCCCATGATGGGCCAGCCATCCTGCCATTGCACCGGTTGCAGGTGGACGATGCGCCCGTAAATCCCGGCATCCTGAAAGTGCAGGAACCACCAGCCACCGGCCGGCGTATCCACCAAGCCGCCTTGATGGGGGCCGTTGATATCGGTGGTGCCTTGTGCGAGCACCACTTTGGCTTCGTAGGGACCGAAGATGTTTTTGGAGCGCAAAGCGAGCTGCCAGCCGGTCTGCACGCCGCCCGCCGGGGCAAGGAGGTAATACCAACCGTCCCGCTTGAGAAATTTCGGACCTTCGAGCGTGGGTTGATTTTCCGGATCATGGAAAACGATTTTGCCTTCGCCCAATAATTTCGAGCCGTCGGGAGCCATGGGGCAAATCCGGAGGCGGTGCTTGATGCCGGCGCGGGAACCGGCGTAGGCGTGGACGAGATAGGCCCGGCCATCGTCATCCCAGAATGGACACGGATCAATGAGTCCCCTGCCCGCCTGCACGAGCTGCGGCGCGGACCATTCGTCGCCGGGATGCGAGGCGGTGGTGACATAGATGCCTTCATCCGGCGTGGGAAAGAGAATCCAGTATTTCCCGGCGTGAAAGCGGATCGCCGGCGCCCAGACACCGCAGCCCGCCTGCACGTCGGCGTAGCGCAGATCGGGCAGGTTTTTCAAGGCATGGTTGATGAGGGTCCAGTTCACCAAATCTTTGGAATGCAAAATGGGCAGACCGGGCGTGCAGTTAAAACTGGAGGCAACGAGGTAAAAATCATCCCCGACGCGTACGACATCCGGATCCGAGTAATCCGCGTAGAGGATGGGATTGCGATAGGTGCCATCGCCCTGGTCGGGCATCCAAGGAAAGGAATAGTTGCCGGCGGCCGACATGGAAATTGAAGGGGGCGTTCCCATATGAGAGTTAGTCTTGGGATTTAATTTTGGGCACGAGCAGTTGGATGGCGGCCAGCGACAGGAGATACATGCCGGAGAAGTAGGCAAAGACGAGCACATAGCTGCCGGTTTTTTGGAGGATGTGCCCGGTGAGGCCGTTGACGAAGCCGCCGGTGAAATAGGCAACGAAGCCGCCGAGCCCGACCACGGAGCTGATGGCTTCCTTGGGCATGGTATCGGAAACGACGCTGAAGAGGTTCGCCGACCAGCCTTGATGCGCCGAGCCGGCCACGCCGACGATCAGCACGGCCAGCCAGACGCTGCCGGCCAGCGGCGCAAAATAAATCGGCACCACGGCGAGCGCGCAGACCAGCAAGGTCAGTTTGCGGGCGGAATTGAGGTTCCAGCCGCGGTCCATGAGTTTCTGCACCAGCCAACCGCCCGCCACGCCCCCCACCATGGCCACGGCAAAGAACACGGCCGTCCACACGCCGGCAGCCGACAGGCTCAGGTGAAATTTTTTAGTCAGAAAATCCGGGACGAAAAACTGGTAAAACCCCCAGGCCGGCCCGGCAAAAATACTGGCCAGCACATAGGCCCAGACCGCCCGGTTGCGCAGCAAAGGCAGCCAAGGCACACTGACGGGCCGGGCTTCCACGACCGGTTTTCCGCTCTTGATATAGTCGAGTTCCGCAGGGGAAAGCCGCGGGTGCTTCTCGGGCAAATCGTAGAGATACCACCAAGCCACGACCCAGATGAAACCCGTGGCTCCCGTCAGATAAATCGTATTTTCCCAGCCCAGCCGCAAGAACAGCCACGGCACGACAATCGGGCAAAGAATGGCCCCGACATTGGAACCGGTATTAAACCAGCCGGTGGCGAGCGCGCGCTCCTTGACGGGGAACCACTCGGCCACGGCTTTGATGGCGGCGGGAAAATTGCCGCCCTGCGCCAGCCCCAGCGCAATCCGCGCCAGCATGAATCCGGCGGCGGTCATCGGCATGGCCAGCGTCGTCCAGACGAGCCCCTGCTCCGACCAGGAAAACCACGGGTAATGCAGGCGAAACTGGTCCGCGACGCCAATCAGGCCGCACAAGCCATGCGCCATGGCCGCCAGACTCCAGGCGAACACAAAGATCGGCAGTCCGCGTTTCACGCCCCAGCGGTCGGTGAGGCGGCCGCCCAGCAGGTAGCCAAACGCATAGGCAAACGAGAAGGCGGCGGCGATGTTGCCGTAGTCGCTGTCGTTCCAGCCGAGTTTCTGGCTCAGCGGCTCTTTCAAAATGCCGATGACAAGCCGGTCCAGGTAATTAACGACAATGGAGAAAAAGAGGAGCGCGCAGATCACCCAGCGAAAATTACCGCCAGTGGGTCTGGTTTCGGGGGTGGTTGGGGCGGTACTCATTGGAGCTGGCCATTCAAATGGATGCGCACGGCATTGGTGATGGTGTTGGCGGCGGCGGCCGGGAACCGGCAGTTCGTAATCGTGATGTCGGTAATTTGGGCCTGCGGTGACCAGCCTTCAATCACGACGGGCTGCTTGGTCAACTGGCCAAACACACAGTCGCGGATGTCAATGTTGCGCACGACGGGCATAGCCCCGCCATCCTTCGCGCCGCTGCTCGCGTAGCGCATGGTCAGATAAATGCCATAGCGGGCGGTGTTCACGCGGCAGTTGCGGATGAAAACATCTTCAATGAAACCGCCACGCGCGGGATTGGTCTTGAAGCGCATGGCCTGATCCAGATTTGGACTGTCGAACTCGCAGCGCTCGGCAAATACGTTGCGCAACCCGCCCGCCGTCTCGCTGCCCAGGGTCACGCCACCATGGCCATCCTTGAACGTGCAATCCTGGATCACCACGTTTTGGCAGGGAAGATTGACGCGCCGGCCATCGTGGTCGCGCCCGGCCTTCACGGCGATGCAGTCATCGCCCGTGTCAAACGTACACCCCTGGATGAGCACATCGGTGCAGGAATCCGGGTCGCAGCCGTCGTTATTCTTGCCGTGCGAGACGACGCTCACGCCGCGCACGGTGACATTGGTGCAGTAGAGGGGATGCACCACCCACATGGGCGAATCCACAATCCGAACGCCTTCGATCAAAACATTTTTGCAGCGCACGGGCTCCACGAAATTTGGCCGGATGAAATGGCCGTCGCCAAAGATACGCCGGGCCACCGGGATTTCGTCATCGCCCATTTTAGTCAGCAAGGCGGCATCCGGGCCGGACTGTTTCACAAACGCGGGCCAGACCGACTTGGAGGCCTGCCCGTCGAGGGTGCCTTCGCCGGTGATGGCGATGTTGGACTGCTCAAAGGCGTAGACGAACGGCGAGTAATTCATCATTTCGGCCACGTCCCGGGAGAAAACAACCGGGAGAAATTTCTGAGGATCGGTGCTGAAACGGATGGTGGCGTCTTTGGCCAGGTGCAGGTTGACGTGGCTTTGAAGGTGAATCGCGCCGCTCAAAAAAATCCCCGGGGGCACGGTAACCCGGCCGCCGCCCGCTTGATGGCACGCGGTGATCGCCCGGGCAAATGCGGCCGAGCAATCGGTGGTGGCATCCGGCACGGCGCCAAAGTTGGTGATGGAAAATTCGCGGTCGGGGAAAGTGGGTGGGACGATGCGCGCCAGAATTTCCGGAACTTCGGCCCAGCCCCGGTCCGTAGCTGCGCAACCAGTTGTTGATATGTTGAAGAGATACAAAGCCGCCCCGAGCAGACAAGCAGCCCGAGACAATGGAAAAAGCCGATGGATCATCGGCAGAAGTTTAGCGGCTGGCGGGAAAATCGGAACCCACAGTTTCTGCAAAAGTATTTGCGAATTGTGCCTGGCCGGGCCGCCGGCGGGAGGTCATTCCGGGGCGATTTGCGGGGTCATCGTAAAATTATAGCTGCCCACGGCGACTTCGAGCGGCTGGCCATCCATGGTGACGACCTGGGCCACGGCCAAGTCGTGGATTTGGCCGGTTTTGGTTCTGGTTTGGACGGCAAACGTGATTTGCACGTTGCGTTTATCCAACAGCTTGGGGGTGACGAAGCAGTCCTTGCCCTCGCTCAGATGGACGCGGGTTTCGCAATGATTGGTGAGGGTCAGGTTGCCGAGCACATGCATCACGGACAGCACATTGTTGGTGGCCAGGTTTATGGACGATGGGGCCACTGGTGTTTTAGCGGCTTCCGGGGCCGTTTTGTGGCAACTCGCCGGCAGTATTCCCGACAAGGAAATGGCCGCGGACAACATGAGCTTCGTAATTCCCATGGCTGGGTTCCAGCAATAATCAGGCCGAGGCAATATGTGCCTTCAAACGCTTTTGAGCAAACAATGGGTGTCCCATAATCCGAACCAACCGTCCCAAATCAATTCACCCGATCGAATACGAGCAAGGTCTTGCCGTCTTTTAAGGACAGCCGCAGATCATCGGCGGTGGCCGACAAATATTTTTCCTCGCCGCCGAACAGCACATGCAGGTCGTACCCGGATGCACTGCGGGTCCAGTCACCTTTCCAAGTGTTCAATTCGGGGGTGGCTTCGCCCTTAAATTTGGGCAGGTCTTTGACAAACGCCTTGCCGTCGCCGGTGACCAGCACGCGCGTTTTGGCATATCCCTGGGTCACCAAGATGCGCAGCCCGCGCATTTCGGCCGCATTGATTTTCGGCCGGTCCTGCCGCATCCAGGCAATCGTCACGGCGGGATTGAATTCCCATCGGCCGACCAATTTCTCGCCGTCAAACTTGGCGGATTTCCCGGTCTGCAGGTAGCTGGTCAGGTCGTCGTAGTTGGTTTCAATGGTGCTCCAGATGGCGCCCGTCAAATCTTTATTCTTCAGGAGTTCGATCACCGACGGAGTGTTCATGACCTCACTGAGGGTTGCACCGGAGGCGAGGGCATTGGTCAGGACGGAATCAGTCACCAGCCCCTGCATCGCATCCTGTTCCCACAGGGAAGTCAGTCCCGGATACTCGGTGAAACGCGGGCCGGCCTGGGGGTTTTGCATCAACAAACCCGAGAGGTCGGCCAGTTGGTAAAACATCGGTGGCAGCGTGCCCACGGCAGTGGACGCCTTGCTCAGGCCGGTGGCCTGGAGGTCGGTGCCCAACTGGTTCACCAGCCGGATCATCACCGGCTGCCGGGGACCGGCGGACACCTGGGTGGTCAAGTAGGCGAAATTGAAAATCAGAAAGCCGGCCAGCACTGAATAGGCCGCGCCGTTCAGGAGGCCGAGGCAGATGCCCAGGCGGTTGTTCAGCCGTTCCCACAAGGTCAGCCGGAGTTCACCGGCGCTGTATTTATAGTGAAATTCCACGCGGTTATGGACCTTCTGGGCGGCGATGGCAAAGGCCACGGAGACCGTAACGAAACCAAGGATGGGGGCAACGACCCAGGCGGTGATGGGATTGGCCGCACCAACATGGGGCAGCAGCGGGTGAAAGATTTTCCCGACCAGTCCGGCCAGGAGCGCGGCTGCCAGAATCCCGACAAACCCGAACGCGGCGCGGATTGCACCCTGCCGCCAGCCGGCCAGCGCCATCACGCCCATCACCAGAATTACAAAAATCCAGATCGTCATGTCTTTTATTAAAAATCATCCCGCCGAAAAAGCACGACTAAAATTTTGCCGCCGGGTTGCAAACCGCCGGGCAGCCGCTATGTTGGGCGCGTGAAAATCTCCGTCATCGTGCCCGCCTTCAACGAGGAGAAGCTCCTCGGCGCCTCGCTGGCGGAAATCCAGGGGGCCAGCCGCGCTTTCACCGCGCCCGGCTGGGAGGTCGAACTGGTGGTGTGCGATAATAATTCCACCGACGGAACGGCGGCCATCGCCCGCGCCGCCGGGGCCATGGTTGTCTTTGAGCCGGTCAACCAGATTGCGCGCGCGCGCAATGCCGGGGCCGCCGCTGCGACCGGCGACTGGCTGGTGTTTGTGGATGCCGACACGCATCCCAGCGCCGCCTTGTTTGCCGAGGTGGCGGAACAAATCGCGACCGGCCGCTGCCTGGCGGGCGGCGTCACGATCCGGCTGGATGAAAGACATTGGGTGGCCGGTTTCGTCACGGAACTGTGGAATATCGTCAGCCGTTGCCAAAAGCTGCTGGCCGGCTCGTTCATTTTTGTGGAGGCGACGGCCTTCCGCCACCTCGGTGGTTTCAGCCACGAATTGTTTGCGGGGGAGGAATTGGAGCTGAGCCAGCGGCTGAAAAAACGGGCGCGCGAAACCGGCCGGAAGCTGGTGGTGCTGCACCGGAACCCGATCAAGACATCAGCCCGCAAGATGCGGCTGTACACGTTGCGCGAGCATTTCCGGCTGCTGGCGCGGGTGCTCTGCAACCGCCGGACGCTGAACAACCGCGATGCCTGTCTCCTGTGGTATGACGGCCGGCGCTAGGTTGGCTGAAAGCATGCCGGGGCTTTGGATTCACGAAGATGGGCGGAACCAATTGGAAATGTGGCGATGCAAAATCATAAACAATTGACTCCGTTGATTTTACGAGCAGCCAAGGTCAATTGAGTTTATTGTAGCGGGCCACGGCCTGACGAATGATGGCTCGCGGCAGGACACGGGTCAACTGGGCCAAAAAACGGTTTTTTGCGCCGGGCACGTTCAGACATTGGCCCTGACGAAAAGCCCGGTGGCCGGCAACCGCCACGTCCACGGCGCTCATTTGGGCTACCTGCGAGGGACGCGTACGCTGGCCGCGGGCGACCTGGGAAAATTGGGTTTCGGTTGGTCCGGGGCACAAATCGGTCAGCGTCACGCCGCTGCCGCGCAGTTCCTCATGCAAGGCTTCAGAGAAGGACATCACAAAGGCCTTGGTGGCGTAATAAACCGCCATGTTTGGGCCGGGCAGGAAGCCGGCCACGGAACCAACATTCAGAATGCCGCCGCGACGTTGCCGGATCATGCCGGGTACAAACAAACCCGTGAGTTCCACGAGGGCGGAAATGTTGACTTGGAGCATGTCCAACTGTTGCCGGAGCGGGAGTTCGGCGAACGCACCATGCAGGCCGAACCCGGCGTTATTCACCAGCACATCGACGGCGGTTCCCCTGCCCTTCAATTCGTCAAAAATGCCTTGGGGTGACGCAGGCAGCGACAAATCAGCCGTGATGACGTGGACTTTGATGGGTTGCGCCGCGCGCAATTCAGCCGCGAGCTGTTCCAGCGCCGCCGTCTTGCGGGCGACCAGAACGAGATCGGATTTGTCGGCGGCAAAACATCTGGCCAGTTCCAGGCCGATCCCGGAGGAGGCACCGGTAATCAGCACGGTTTCCGGCGGGACGGGCTTCATGAAATCATTGGTTGCCCCAGCCAAACCGGGTGGTGATGGGCCAATAGACAAAGAATGATTTACCGATGACATTTTTCGCCGGGAACGGCCCCCAACCGCGCGAGTCGAAGCTGTTGCAGGTATTGTCGCCCATCACCATGTAGGATGGTTTGATGACGCCTTCCCCGGTGGCATAATTGGTCACGTCCACCAGTTGATTGGTGAAAATGGTTTCCTCATCGGGGAAATTCGGGGCGATTTGCGGATAGACGTTAAAGGTCTCGGCCACCGTGCCGTTGACATGGCCGGAGAAGACGCTCTCGTGCGGAGGTTTGGCGGGGTTGAAGCCGTAGACATTTTCAAAATGCGGCGTGGAGGCATCCAACCGCTGGCCGTTGATGCGGAGATGCCGGTCGTTGCCGATCTGGACGTGTTCGCCGGGCAGCGACACCAGCCGCTTGATGTAAAATTGGTCCTGCGGCATCTGGGGATGCTCAATGCCCTTGGTGGCGAACACCACAATTTCACCCCGTTCAGGCTTGCGGAAATTAAAGGAAATGCGATCGACAAACAAATGGTCGCCGGCGCTGACCTTCATTTTAACGATGTCTTCGCCCTGATGGTAAATGTGGTTGGGATTCAGCGCCGCCCGGCGGGCCAGGGTTTGCTCACCGAAATCAGGCGGGAACCAGATCGTGTGCACCACGCCATTGATTTTAAATTTAAGATAAATGTCGAAAATTAAAAACTTTTGCGGTTCGAAAGAGTCCAAGTCAACGGCGCCTTCAGTTTGGGCCACAACGTGAACATAAGAATTTCCCTTGAACCATTCTTTGAAGCGCTCCAGTCCGGTGGGAATTTGCAGTGTCTCGCGCAAGCGGACCTGTTCTTGCACCTCGGCTTCAAACAGCGCCGGCTTGACCGACTGCATCCAGTAATCGAGTTTGCTTGGGCTGAAATCGGGCACGGAAGTGACGCCAAACAACGTGGGCTGCATCGAACCGGTGGGAATCTTGAACGGCTGCAGGAAGAACGTGCGGATGGCCATGGCCACGGCCAGCGCGACGAGGAGCACTTCGACATTCTCGCGCCAGGTGGCGGAGGGATATGGCTTGATCCATTTCTCGGCGGCAAATTGGAGTTCCTCAGCCTTGATGCGCACGGCCCCCGTGTTGGCTCCGGAAGAAATCGCCCCGGTGAGCGCATTCAACGCCGTCTGAACCGCGGCGATGGCGTCCGGCGACAGCAAATCGCGCTGCGCCGCGAGCAAGCGGCGGTAATGCTTGTGAACCGTCGTCGCTTCGCGGACGGTCTTGGAAAAGAACCAGCGCAATGTCATGTTGGTGATAAAATTACGAATTTAATGGACCGAATTAAAGACAAGATTCGACAAGTTCTGAGCTGAGAGCATTTCCAGCAATGCTCCAGCTTCACCAAACCTTCACCCGCAGTTCGGGCGAACGCCACATGGGCTGCCCGGGCTGGACGCCGAAGGCTTCGTAAAACTCCGGCATATTTGCCAGCGGCCCGTTCACCCGCCAGTGCGGCGGCGCATGCACATCACTGAGCAGCTCCTTGCGCAAATGCTCCGTCCGGTCGTGCCGCGCCCAGCTCAGCGCATAGCCGAGAAAATACCGTTGCAGCGGTGTCAAACCGGCCACCTTCACCCCGGCCCGGTATTGTTCGGTCTTTTTAAAGGCATCGAGTCCCAACAACACGCCGCCGTAATCCGCCAGATTTTCGCCGAGGCTCGCCTGGCCGTTGATATGCAAGCCCGGCATCGGTTCATAGGCGTTGAATTGCTCGGCCAGCCGCGCCGCCCGCTGCTGGAAACGCGCCGCATCCTTCGCCGTCCACCAGTTCTTCAAGTTGCCGGCGGCATCGAACCGCCGGCCCTCGTCATCAAAGCCGTGGGTGATCTCGTGGCCGATCGTGGAGGCGGCGGCATAACCGTACACCAGCGCATCATCCAAATCCTCGTCCCGCAGGCCCGGAACCGTGAAAATGGCCGCCGGCAGCACGATCTCATTATTTGAGTCATCGTAGCAGGCATTGTACGTCTGCGGCGTCATATCCCATTCGGTGCGATCGACCGGCCGGCCGAACTTGGCAATCATGTCCTGAAAATGCCAGCGCGCGGCATGCATCATGTTCTCGCAATATGAGTTCGTGCCCACCACCAGGGTCGAATAATCCTTCCAATGGTCGGGGTAACCAACCTTCGCCTTCAACTTCGCCAACTTCTCCCGCGCCTTGACCTTGGTCGGCTCGCTGAGCCAGTCGAGCCGGTCAATCCGTTCGCCGTAGGCCGTCAAAATTGCCGTCACCAGACCCGTGTAACGCTGCTTTGCCCGCTCGGGAAAATAATCCTTCACAAAGAGTTTCCCCAGCACCATGCCCATCGCATGCTCCTGTGAATCCAGCACGCGCTCCCAACGCGGCCGCTCCTGCTCCTGCCCGCTGAGGATCTTTCCGCCAAAGGAAAAATCTTCGTCATCCCACGCCTTGCCCAGATACTCCGCGTATGCCGAAACGAGATGCAGTCGGAGATAGTCCTTTAGGACGGGCACCGGGGTCTGCTGCAGCACACGGTTCAGCGCCGTGAAATATTCCGGCTGCCCCACGACCACAAAGTCCGGATGCAGCGACAGGGTTGCCAATTCATTGCTCCAGACGATCAGCGGCGTATGTTTGCTCGTCAGCGTGGCTGGCGAGAGGCGGTGGTAATTTTTTTCCGGATCGCGCAGGTCTGCCAATTTCCGGGAAGCCCGGGCCAGCGCGGTTTCCAGCTTCATCACCTGCTCCGCGCCGGAGCGGGCTTCCGCTTCCGGACGTCCCATCAACTGCAGTAACCGGCCCAGATGGGCCACATACTCCTGCCGCACTTGGGCCGTACCCTTTTCCCGGTTGAAATAATAATCCCGATCCGGCAGCCCCAATCCGCCCTGCTCCAGATGGACGGAAATCAAATCACTTTGGCGTTCATCCTGGCCAACCAGGACGTCAAAGAACGGGTCGATGCCCACGGGGCGCAGGGCGAAGCTTGCGCGCACGACGTCCGGCACGGATTGAATCGCTTCGATCAACGCCAGTTCTTGCTGGAGCGGCGTCAGGCCGAGGGCGTCGGCGCGCGCCTCATCCATGGCGGTGGCCCAAAAATCACCGATCTTTTGCTGATCGCTGCCGGGCGGGGTCGGCGCGGCGGCGGCGGCTTCATTGATATTGCGCAACTTCAGATACAGCTCGGCTTCCACCAAATCGCCGATCCCCCAACCGGCTTCGTCGTTGGGAACCGGATGCCGCGCCAGCCAGGTGCCATTGGCGTAAGCAAAAAAGTCCTGGCCGGGAGCGACGGAGAGATCGAGGTTGGAGACGAGAATATCCGCCGCTGCCGGCGATGAAATCTGGGCGTTTGAGGGCATGGTAAAACACAGGAGGCCAGCCCCAAGGCCAAGCTGGCGAAACAGAGGCGTTAGCACGGGCACCACGATACGTTCCACACCCATGCCTGTCACTGCTGAAAGGTGGAATGGGATCAGAGGGGTCGCAACTGGACATGGTCATCCATTTTGCCATTTTGAGACGAAAAAGGGTTATAATCAGCGCCAAAACAGGCCGCGCGGTGGGTTGAAATGGGGTCTTATTGGGTTTGTTTTCGACTTTTGATTTTTCGAAAAGCACATAAATGATTACAGACAAATAAGATGTGAATTTTTGACGTGGCGGCGGTGAAAATGAAACTAATTTACGACTGGCAAGGTGGGGGCAATGGAATTCAAAACATCGGCAGGTTTGACCTGATTTCCTCCGTCCTACCGCTTGGCCGGTTCGGCCAATTCGGTGGACAGGGGCAACGGCTGGCCAAAATGTGGGGTACCGTCGGCGTTCCAAGTGAAGGGCTGCACGCGCGTGGTGCGGCCGCGATAGGTATATTCCGATGTGGTCTTGGCGTGATATACGATCCAGTCCGTGCCGTCGGCGGCTTGGAAAAAGCCGTTGTGGCCCGGGCCAAACACTCCGGCGGGATCGTTGCGAGCGAAGACAGGCTGCGGAAACTGCTGCCATGAAGCAGGATTCAACAAGTCGGCGTTGGTTGAGGCGCTCAACATGCCGAGCATGTAATCCGGTTTGCCGGTGTCACAGGCGGAGTAGACTAGGAACAATTTCCCGTCATGCGGCAGGACAATGGGACCTTCGCGCACTTCGCTGCAGCCGAAGCCGGCGGCGGGAATCACGATGCCGCTGCCCCGCAAGGACCAGGGGTTCGCCAGTTCGGCAATGGTGAGCACATGGCCCGGATGGGAGGCCCACAGGAAATACCAGCGCCCGGTGCCCGGATTTTGAAACACGCTCCCGTCAATGGCGTAATGGTCGTTGGCCGGGTTGACCAACCGTCCTTTGTAGGCATACGGTCCAAGCGGGTCGGTACCGGTGCTTTCGAGCACATGCATGCGGTGGCTCTCATCATTGTTATCCGCCGCCATGGCAGTGTAATACAGATACCAATGGTTGGTGATAAAATGAAATTCCGGCGCCCAGATTCCGCGCGACCGGGTGGGGTCAGCATCCCGCCACACGACCACTGGAACGGCGGTTTTCAAGTCCGCCAAGGTCCCGGCCTTCCAGATGCGGATACAGTCGCCCTGGGACGTGGTAAGATAATAGTTTCCAGAGTAATACTGCAGAAAAGGATCCGGGCCACGGTTGATCGGGTTATGAATGTTATCCGGAGATGGCCCGGCAAAACTGGTGCCGGCAAGAACTCCGAAGACCAGCGCCAACAGAATTTGCAATCCGCTGCGGGCTGATGAGGAATGACCGTTCAAGGTATCGTTCACGGCGTCAGCAGGATGCGATAGAATCGCTCAGGATAGATGCCGGCCGCCAAATCCGTCCATAGGAACGGTGGCGTCGGTGAACTGTTGGTTAACACGGACGTCCAGCCATTGGCAGCGCTCAGATTGGTCGCCACCTGGAGAACATAGTCCGGCCCGCTGTCGCCGTTGACGTTCAGCCGGAAGGCGGAATTGGTATATGCCATCGAGCTGAGTTGTGGTTTGGCCAACGTGCCCACCACCACTTGGAACATTTGCGTCGCAGTCATGCCCGGTGTGCCATTATCGGCCACCTGCACGGTGAAGGGATAAGCGGCCCCGGCCTGGGCAGCCGCGGGCCGCCAGGAAATTAGACCACTGCCAGCATTAATGGCCGCCCCGGCGGGCGCAGCGAGCAGGCTATAAGTCAACGTCTGCGCGGGCGCATCCACATCGGAACCGCTGTTGGTAATGCTCAGCTTGCGGCCGGCGGCGGTGAAGGTGTCAAACACCGTCAGGAGCGCGGGCGCATGATTCATGAGCGCCGGCACTTCCGCAGCGCTGAAGGCGCGGGCAAAGATTTGCACATCATCAATGGTTCCGGCCAGAAAACTGCCGGCGGCCAACGTCTGCAAGGCGCCAATCCGCCAGTTCGTGGCGGCGGCTTTCGTCCCGGCCGGGCCGAGGGCGGAGGCTTGCAGCGTGCCATCGAGATAGAGCCGCATCTGCCCGCTGGCGGCCTCGCGCGTGGCGGTGACATGATGCCAGGTGCCGTCGTTGATGACGCCGCTGGTGGTGATGGTCGTATCGGGATTGCCCACGCCAAACCCCGCGTAAGACCCCACCAACGTCAGCCCAAAGTCATCCACGCCGCCGGGCATTTCCCCATCCACCAGGCCCTTGCCGGCATACCATTGGCCGGTGCCACCGGTGGTGGTCGTATTGACCCAGCAGGCGATGGTGAAATCATTGCTGACGACGCGCGGAATGGTGACATAGCGGCCGGCGCTGCCGCTGAATTGAATGGCCTGGGCACCGAGTTTTCCGGCCGGATACGTGACACTGCCGGACGCCGTGCCGTGATTACCGTTGCCGCTGGCATCCTGCGCATTGCCCTCGAACGGATACCAGGCAGCGGGCGTTTCCGCCGTGCTGGTGGCAAATTCCTTCACGACCAAGTTGGCGTAACTGGACAACGACTGGTCGCCATTGTCACAATAATCCCGCACCCCGACCAGACCGCTGGCAAAATGCGTGTCGTTCAGATCCACCACGGGCTGGTTGGTATCCGTCACAAACAGGCGAATGCGCGAGCCCAGCGTCTGCACTTTCAAGTGGTAAAACGTATTGGGAGCGATGGTCAACGAGAGGTTGGTGATAAGATTCCAAGAGTTGTTGGCCCACCCAAATTCCAAACGGCTGCTGGCGGCGTTGATGCCAAAATAATAGCCGACATGGGCATCGGCGCCGATGTCGGGCTTGGCCGCCCGGAACAAGAGTCCAGCATTGCCAACGGCACCGACGAGGACATCGGCTTCATAGGTGAAATTGGTGAAAGCAGTGGCGATGGCGAGTGCTTTAACACCGCCGGCAGAAGCGGGCATAGTGCTCAATGTATTGCTCCGGACGGACCAGTTGCCGCCAAACACCGTCCAGCGCCGGCTCCAGGTGGCGTCGAAGTTTTCCGTGAACGCTCCCGTGGTAGGCGCAGGTGTGCCGAGATAGGCGAACCAGCTCACGCGCAAATGCTGCGAGCCAAACGGCACCAGAGCGACGGAGGTCAAGGCGCTGCCGGAGGCGACCGGGCTGATGGGCGGTTCAAATGCGTGGGTGCCGCGCCAACCGAGGGTCCAACTGGCCACCGGCCGGGCATTCGCCGTCAGCGTGAGGGGATTTTGCGCGGGATCAAACGGGTTGGCCGGCGTGGTTAACTGGCTGAGGGTCAGCGCGGCGCCGGGATTGGCGGGGTCCAGTTGGAGGGCGTAATTCCACGGGGTGGAGGGGCGCACTTCGTATTCGTCATAGCCGGCCGCCAGCGGATCGGGGGTGCGCACGGTCCAATTTTCGCCGATGCGCAGCGAATACACGAGCGGCCCGCGATTCACGGCCACCGAGCGGGACGGCCCCGG
>Ga0302323_100000839_pt1 | contig 24933 bp, 20 predicted proteins | sample Fen_T0_3_FD_201950 | JGI IMG/M metagenome (GOLD analysis project Ga0302323, IMG submission 201950) | Peat permafrost microbial communities from Stordalen Mire near Abisko, Sweden - Fen_T0_3 | ecosystem: Environmental > Terrestrial > Soil > Wetlands > Permafrost | place: Sweden: Abisko...
CGCTCCGCCCCCAACTCCGCCCCCAACTCCGCCCCCAACTCCGCCCCCAACTCCGCCCCCAACCTGCCACTAAGCCGCTTGCCCTGCGTCGCTCCGTCGAGTGCCAAACGTTCGTGCGTGCGACGAAAAATGCAACCCAACCCCAAAAAGCAGCATCGCCGCCCACTGGGCAGGGGTAAGGCCCAGGTACCTAGCATCTGAGGAAACAAGGTCGCGCGCGCGAAGGAAATCGAGCAGAAACCGGAGTGGCGCGTAATAGAGGCACATCAGCGCCACGAAGTACCCCGGCGCACGCGGCCGTCGCCGCAAATAGATAGCGGCTACGGCTAGCGGGACTACAAGAATGGCTTCGAGCAACCCGAGGTCAAACCTGCCGCCCCCCGGATAGGCCACCGCAAACCAGAGCTCGGAACGAAGACCCGGGTGGTCGTGAGCGACGGAGCAACCAAGTCGGCCAACCACCCACACTGCGGGATATGAACTAGCGATCACTTCCGCGACGGGACCAAGCGGCCGACGACGGATCCGACGCCACAACAAGGCACCGAGCGTCGCCCCTGCAAAGCCGCCGAAACTCGATTGCCCACTCGCAATGTTGAAAAGGGACAATGGGTCTTCGAGCAAGAGCGCCGGGTGGTACATGAGGACGTCGAAAACGTGCCCCCCGAGAAAGCCGCCGATCGAAATCCAATACAAGAAGTCAATTATCGGTGCCGACGCAACCCCGACGCGCCGAGCTTGCCGTAGACTGAGCCAGCCGCCCAACACGACGGCGCAAGCCACGAGCGTACCGAAAGGATGAATCGCAATCGGCGAACTGGGCCGCCCATGACCGAACGCGTTGGCGGCAACGATTGTCCAATCCGGGATCTGAATGTACGGGATCACTTGGCCCCTGAATGTGAACGCCCAAGTGCCATCGCGTGCTCGATTTCATCGATAGTCTTCGCGATGCCGGCACTCAAGACGACTGGGCCGCGGTCGGTCACCACGATATCGTCTTCGATGCGAATGCCCGTGTCCTTGAGACCAACTGGAACGGCGGCGTCATGGGCGGCGAAGTAGAGCCCGGGCTCTACGGTGAGCACCATTGCTGCGACGAGTGGCCTCGGGTTTCCGCCCTGGTGATAGACACCTACGTCGTGAACGTCCATTCCCAACCAATGGCTCGTACGATGCATGTAGTACTTCTTGTAAGATCCGGACTCGAGCGCGTCCTCTACCGAGCCAGTCAAGATCGCTAGCTCAATGAGGCCCGCGCAGATTTCCCGCACCGCGGCCAAGTGGACGTCGTCGATCGTGGCGCCCAATACCGCCGTCGATATAGCAATTTCTTGCGCGCGCAGGACGACCTCGTAAGCGCGCCGCTGGATCGGCGTGAACTTGCCGTTGCTGGGAAATGTCCGGGTAATGTCCGCAGCAAAATAGTCGTACTCGGCACCAGAATCGACGACGATGAGTTCCCCGTCACCGATGACACGATCGTTGCGCCGATGATGAAGGATTCGGCCATTGCGCCCCGACGCCACGATCGGTGGGAACGCGCAACGCTCCGAACCTTGCCGCCGAAACTCGCTTCGCAACGTGGCCTCAAGCTCGTACTCGGCCATGCCCGGTCGGGTCTGACCCCACAGTGCACGGTAACCATTGCCAGTAATTTTGATAGCCCGCCTCACCGCATCAATTTCGGTCTCGCTCTTGATGAGCCGCATCTCGTGCAGCAAAGTGGAAGGTTCAACGATTTCGGTGGGCCCCACCTCTCCTCTGCGCACACGTTCACGTAACTGCCCGAGCACACCGAGCACCAGCGCATCGTTCTTCTGGTTACGTCCAATGGCAAAATGCAGACGGTTCTGACCCTTCAGCAGCTCGACCAACCGAGTCGACAACTCGTCGATCGGGTAGGCTACGTCGGCCCCGTATCGGGTTACTGCGCCATCGACACCAACTCGCTCGCCATCCCAGGTCTCCCGTTCGTCATCACGCGGGCGCACGAAGAGCACGAACGGCTTTTCGGCATTGGCCGTCAGCACGAGGACGCTGTCTGGTTCATCGAGCCCTGTCAGGTAGAAGAAATCCGAGTCCTGGCGATACTCGTTTTCCACGTCGTTGTTGCGACAGGTCACGGGCGCTGAAAACTGGAGGAATACCGCTTGCCCCATGCTCTCCATCAATTTCCGTCGACGTTCGGCGTGTGCTGCATGCATGCGCGGGACCTTAGCAGCTGGGCCCCAATCGGGGCCCTGTCTTCGGGGCAGTCAAAGGCTGTTTTGCGATTTGGGGCAAGCAGCCTCCGACCCTTGTACGTGCCAACCGAAGAGTCTGGCGCACGGCGACGAATCACTGCGAGCGCGAGACAATCGCCCTCTCGGCCGGTCAAACCAGCAAACAGTGGCACTGAATCGATCGTTGCCGCGCGCGTCTAATCGCCAAGATAGCCGTGACTCCCAACTCATTTGACCCTGCCGCGAGAGCAATCTCGCTCGCAGTTTGACTCCCGGGGCTACCCGGGTAACGTTGCGCCCTGTGTCGAGTGATGCTTCGCCTCCCCGCGAACGAGACGAACGTGAACGAAGTCGTTTGGAAAGAATCGTTCCCGAGCTCGTCAAAAGACTTCTGGACGTCGGTGTCGAGAAACTCTCTGAGGGCCCGGAGAGCTTGCGCCAGTTGATCTCCGAGATGAAATTGCCTCGCGAGGCGATCGTTCTGCTCTTATCTCAACTCGACGAAACCAAGCGAGACGTTGCCCGCGTCCTGGCGCGGGAGTTACGCGAGTTTCTCGAACGCGCTTCGCTGGCGGACGAACTGACGAAGCTATTGTCTGGGTTGACACTCGAAGTGAAGACCCAAATTCGATTCGTTCCCAGCGCTCCAACATCTGGTCGACTGCGACCGGAAGTAAAAACGAATGTTGGTATTTCCACCGAATTGGACCCCACGAACGACCATGCAGTGACGGATCAGGATTCGTCACTACCGCATGCCGACCTAACGCGACGGCCATCGAGTCCTCCAGCCCCAACCGAGGGTTCCGCGGCCGAACAGGAGAGAAATAAGTGAAACCATTGACGGCTGGCAGCGAGATCGATGCGTGGTGTACAAAATGCAAAATGCCCTTGGGGCATCGCATCGTTGCGCTGGTACGCAGCACCCCGGCTCGAGTCATTTGCATGACTTGCGGTTCGGAACACCGCTACCTGAAGAAGGCACCGGGAACCCAATCGATTGCGCCCGTCAAGCGGCTCGCCGACGGATCGATTTCTCAAGTTGGACGCTCCGGCTCCGCGGCGACTCCGACCCGAACCTCGGCGGCAAGCCACAAAGCACCAGCCAAGGCCAACGAGTGGGACTCGCGCGTACTCGGTCAGTCCGTATCTTCGTTCACCCGCTACAGCATGACGCGTCGCTTCGCACTTGGAGAACTGGTCTCGCATCCGAAGTTCGGCGACGGCTACGTTTTGGACGTAGTCGATCCGCAGAAGGTGTCGATCATGTTCCGTGAAGGCCCGAAGACCCTAGCCCACGGTCAGCCAGGCTAGAGTGTTCTGGCGTCGTTGGCCGGGAATAGTTTCCCTCTTTTTTTCCGCACAACTTTTCACGTCAAACCTCTCGGCCATCCCAGACAAGCGGAACACGAGCCACGTTGCACTGGCACCCAACGGAGCAATTGGCGCTTGGCTGCTTGGTGGCCCATGTGAATTGCTTAGCGGCATGTCGCCGACGATTCAGCCGGGGTACCAGGCGGCTTGTCCGGGTGCCAGCTGGAGTACGATTGGCAACACCAACGGCGATTTCGACTGGGGCGAGCTCCTCCGTGCCGCCCCCAATACGCCACTTGCAAGCGTTGTCGGAATTTGGCTCTACCTGGAGGAGCCATTCGATGGTTGGCTGCTTGTGGGAGCCGACGGCAAAGTCCGAGTCTCCATCGACGGACGGTGGGGCTACAAGCGCGACCAGCCGACACCGCGTGGACACGGCTTCGTACCGATTGCGCTGTCCCTTGGCGTTGGGTTTCATCCCCTTTGGCTAGGACTCGAACGCGCTTCGAACCGGAGCACGTTCAGCGTTTTGTTGCGGGACCGAAAGTCCAACCAAGCACCCCTTGGCGCGCAACTTTACTTGCCCGGAGATATTAGTGAACGCCGCCTGCTTGAGCTGTCGTTGGAGACCACTTTGCGTATTCGGCGACAAGCGCTAGCGCCAACGCTGGACGTCGATTTGGCTTTCCCCGCTAGTCTTCCCGCAAACGAACTTCCAGTCACTATCGAGCTTCAAGGTGCCGAACGTCATCGATGGAGCCCCGGCTCGTTCGCGGCAGCAACCCGAAATACCGAACCGTTCAGGGTACACCTCGGGCCACTCGACGCCTTGACTTCGGAGCAGACCTCAACGCTAGTGGTGGACCTAGGCCGGATCCGCGTCTCGCGCAAGCTGCAGCTGACGTTGAGTGCCGTTTCGAGTCTCGAACGAGGCTACGCGGCTCAATCCAATCCGCTAGTAATACACGCCTCCACCTCGTCACAAGACGATCTTGGCGCGACTCTCGAAGCTGCGACGAACGAAGTGGCAACGCGCATGCTCCAACCCGACCCGCACACGCTGAAGGAAGCCGTCGACCGACTCAACGCATTGTGTGAACAACTCGAACTCGGTAAAAATCCCCTACTGAGCCTGGGGTTCGTCGATGCTTACGTCCGGTCGCCCTACGACGGTCGCCCCACCTCAGTGCTTACCTACGTCCCTGCGGATTTCGCAGCCGCCCCTGACAAACGGCGAGCCCTGGTCGTCGTGTTACATGGCTACAACGGCAATTCCCGGCGAATTCTAGACGCCTTTCTCGACAGCCAGAATCCGAAGTACAAAAGCCTAGTCGATGGATTCGTTTTGGCACCCGATGCCTACGGTAACACCTTCTATCGCGGCGCCGGTGAACACGCAGTACTCGACGCCATCGATTGGGCTACCAGAACCTACCCCGTCGATACTGCTCGAATCAGTATTACGGGCGTATCGATGGGAGGCACTGGCACTACAGAAATTGCCTTCCGACATTCTGAGCGCTTTTCTGCTGCGGCTCCGCTCTGCGGCTACCACAGCTACTTCGTGCGTCGCGACACCGCCAACAAGCCGCTACGACCGTGGGAGAAGCGTCTAATGCACCGATTCTCGCCCGCGAGTATGGCTGAGTCTGGCAACGATATCCCCTTATTCGTCGCCCATGGCCTAAAAGATCGGCCACTCGAAAACTCGAAGTCGTTGACGCTGCGCTATCGCGCTCTTGGCTACAACCTCACAGAAGATTGGCCCGATCTGGGGCATGCCGTCTGGAAAAAGACGTACGGCCAAGCTGGTCTATACCCTTGGTTGACCCAGTGGCGCAAGGACTCAGACCCGGAGCACGTGGTCATGGCAAGTGCGTCCGTTGCACAAGGCCAGAAATTCTGGCTCGCGCTGACCCAATTGGAAGGCGCAGAGAAGCCCGGGCGGCTTGACGCTCGAATCGTTTCGCCACACGAGGTCGAAGTAAGTTCGAGTGGAGTCTCCAGCTTTCTCGTTGGCACATCACGCCACCTCGACGAGAGCGCTCTATTGCGCGTCACGATCGACGGAACGTCGATTTCGATCGAACCGAAGACACCAAGACACTTCGGCAAAGTCGCGAGTCAGTGGCGCTTGCTTGCGGCACCAGCTGCGGTCCATAGGGCCCCCGCAGAGGGTCCCTGGTCCGAACTCTGGAATCAACCACTCGCCGTCGTTTACGGGACACTCGATCCTTCAACAACGTCACTCAATCGCGAAATTGCGCGGCGCTTGGTTGAGCCGCGTGCAGGCGTCACGGTTTCGATTCCAATCACTGCAGATCGGGACTTCACCCCCGCAGCGTCGCCACTAACGCGAGTCATCTACGTTGGCACTCCACGCGACCACCAGCAGCTGGCCACCATCGCTAACAAGCTCCCCATTCTACTCGTCGATGGGGCAGTCGAACTTGGCGGTCACAGGTTCACTGAACCGGACGTGGGTGTCGCCTTCGTCTACCCGGACCCAGACCGGCGCGAGCGCTTGCTTGGCGTCGTCAGCGGCAACGGCCCTGCGGGGTTGTGGCGCGTCTTGGGCTTGCCGGCACTCGTGCCGGACTTCGTAGTTTTCGACCACGGCATGGACGTCGCCGCCGGTGAGACAGTTCTTGGGGAAGGGTATGTGCGCGCAGCAGGGTTTTTTCTATCCGACTGGACTCTGCCTGAGAACCCACTGGATCCTCTAGCTCCGCTTGCCCGTTGACGAGCAGCCCGTTGAGGCTCACCCGATTGAAGTGTTGTCGTGCGCCCAGCATCGTCGGCATATGGAGTCTGCCCGGAGCGCTTTCGCGGTGGTCGACCGGCTCCTGCTGCCTTCGACGAGGCGCGGACTACATTTCCTGCCACTTCGGATGACGCCGGACGAATGCGCCGAGGTACACCGTAGTCCTTTTGTAAATCGCGCAGTTCAGCGCTCGTCAACATACGATATTGGCCGGGACGCAGTCCCTCGATCGTTAGCCCAGCGAACTCCGTGCGAACAAGCCGCATTACCGGGTAGCCAATCGCCTCTCCAAGCCGCCGGATTTGCCTATTTTTCCCCTCCTCGAGCGTGAGCTCAAGCCAAGTTTTCTGGTTCTCGACGCGAAGGATTCTGACGTTGATTGGCTTAGTTGGTTTGCCGTCGATGACTATCGATTCTTTGAATCGTGCGAGGGCCGTGTCACTGACCACGCCTTGCACCTTGGCCACATAGACCTTTTTGACCACTCGCTTGGGGTGCAAAAGACCCATGGCGAAGTCGCCATCGTTTGACAGGAGCAATACCCCACTGGTCGCGTAGTCGAGACGCCCCACTGGAACCAGACGCAGTGCCAGCTCTCGCACCAGTGACGTTACTGTCTGTCGCCCCTCTGGGTCACTTGCCGTGCATACGATGTCACGTGGCTTATGCAAAAGCACATAGACCAACGGCTCTCGGATGATTCGTTTGCCGTCGACTTCAATGCGTTGCCGACGGCCATCCGCCTTGGTGCCAAGCTCAGTAATCACTCGACCATCGACGCGCACCCGCCCAGCCAGAATGAATTCTTCTGCTTTACGCCGCGCGGCAATGCCGGCGCGAGCAAGGATTTTCTGCAATCGCTCTGCCATAATCGAACTTAGCCAAATCTCGCAATAGGTTGCTGCGCCAACTGGCTAACGCTTTCTTGCGCTCACGTGCCCCTTGACGGGCCCGCCGTCGGGCTGGGCGTTGGCATCTTTCTCGGCCTGCGCTTCCGACGCTGCTTGATCGCGCTTGCGCTTTTCTTCTTCACGGACCTCGCGCTCGAGCGCGGCGCGTTCCGCCACTTCGTCGCGGTCCCACCGGTCAACGTGTCCGTCGAAGTCCAGATCAAAGCCCATTCGCTTCAACGCGCCGTCTTCGTAAATCTCCCAAACATCGGGCTTGCCATCGCGATTCGTGTCGCGCTGAAGGCGCGCAAGCTTTCCTTGCACGTAGTAGCGAAACTCGTCCGGAATTCCGTCGCGATTCGAATCGAGCTCGACCTTCGACATACGTCCGCGCGCGAACGTAATCCATGTGTCTATCTTGCCGTCGAAGTCGCTGTCAGCCAACTCGCGTAAGCTCTCGCCCTTGTCGTTGAAGGTACGGACCACGTCTTTTGTGCCATCGAGATTGGAATCCACCTCACGACACAAAAGCACGCGGCGACGGTCATCGCCCTCCCCAACCAACGCGTACACGCGGCGAATATTTGGGCGGATCGTACCAAGGCCCGCACTCTCCTTTGCTTCGCGATCGGCACGTCCGCGATACTCACAACGCGATGCGTCGTCACCGGCGGCATTCGTCGCATCAACAGGCTGACTCATGGCGACCATGTTGGGCATCGCCTTGCTTCCGCCACAACTTGCCATCAACAGGGCCAGCCAAACCCAGTTCGTCGACATCGTCATTTCGTCATACCCTTCGCTGACCCACCAGCTCCACCGGCCTTTGCGGACGCGTCTTTGGGTTGTCCTTCTTTTGCGCTCTGACCGCTGGCGTCTGCCTTCTGGCTGCTAGCCTCTTTCGACTTGGCGGCAGGCTGAGCGTTGTCAGTGGGCTCCGGCCGATTCGACGTCTCCGTCGGTAGTCCTTCGGTTTCCTTTTGGAGCATCGGTGCTGCGGCGGGAACGGCCTGCTCCGGTGGCTTATAGCCACTCTCCTTACAGTAGTCGACTTCGGACTTCGGATCTGGCTCGCCATTGCCATCGGTATCCGCCCGAATCACCGGGCAATCCGGCGTCTTGTAGTCCCACCACTGATCGACGCGACCATCCCCATCCGAATCGCGTTCCGCTCGGACGAGACGCCCAGCCGCGTAAAACTCCCAGGTATCCAAGCGCTTCGCTGGGGTCGAGGCTCGATGTTTCTCCGCTAGGTCCCCTGCCTTGAACAACTGGATCTCGTCAATGTTTCCGTCGCGATCGTAGTCGTATTCGCGACGTCGAAGCTTGCCTGATGCGTCCAAATAGGTCCACATGTCGATTCGCCCATCGAAGTCCAGATCGGCTGCGCGACAGGTCTCCGTCGTTCCATCTTTGACAATCGATAGATCGGGCCGACCATCGCCATTAGCATCGACGCGCTCGGCCGACTTGGATTCCAAATCGCATGGCTCATGGTCAATGCTGCGGCTGCGGGCCGTCGCGATCCCTTTGTCGCCGACACCCACGCCGCTGCTCGAGCTGCACCCGAGGATCGCGAGCGCCAAGGGCACCGCCAGCACAACCAAACCGATGGACCACTTTCCCTGTTCCCCTTCAAAGCGCTGCATTCGCATCCGCGACCTCACATGTCCCTCGTTCGTTTGGCCACGCACCACGATGACCTGATCGGTCCGAGTTGGGCGGCGACCCAATACTAGACCAGGCCTGGGTCTCGGTCCTGCATTTCCTCATTCTTGGTCGGGGCCGCGCGCGTCGGCACGCCGGACTCTCGTACTGGACGAGTCATCGCGTTCGGACGCACTAAATTGACTGACCGGCCCCACGCGACACACCCGACCAGGCCTCGCGCCCGTCCTATGTCGCAGCACGGGTCGGAGAGCCGCAAAGCATCCTGCATTGGAGCAAACACGGCCGGCTAGTAGCTCTGACTTGGGTCCAAGGAATTCTTGGGGCCGCCTACCATGTTTCACCTCTGCCAAATGCAATGCACAATGTTGATATTACTGCCGTTTTTGGCTTCATGTCCCGAGTCATGACAATTGACAACACGTGTAGTGGAACCTATTGTAACGGCTGGCAGGTTACAGCGGAGCTCGATGCCGATGTCCCGCAAAAAGATTTCGACGACCGTCTACATCACTCCGGAGCAGAACGACCGACTGCACCTGCTGCACAGTCGCACGAAGGTGCCTGTTGCCGTTTACATCCGCGAGGGAATTGACCTCGTTCTCAAGTTCTACGAGCACGAGCTCCCAGGTCAGATGAGTTTGGTCGATGCGGTGCCGAAGAGTTCCGCGGGTCCCAAAAAGTAGTTGCTACTTCGCCGACCCATTGCGCCGACAGGCGCCGCAGATGTGGAGCGTTTCTTGTTGTGCGTCGTGGCTACGCCGAAAAACACACACAGGAAATTCGGAAGATCGCCTTCGTTGTCCGGCGGGTCGGTTCCGCAGCAACGAAGCCTCCTCTGCCGTGGCGCAGAAACGTCGCCACTCTGGTAGGCCGCCGACGCACGCGCTAGACCGCGTGCCCTGCGTTGCGCGAGTAGATCCACGCAACACGACGTCGACGTAGAGACACGCTGAGCATGCCGACAGACCAGTCAAAAATCCGAAATTTTTCGATCATCGCCCATGTCGATCACGGCAAAAGTACGCTTGCCGATCGCATCCTCGACATCACCGGTGCACTATCCGAACGCGAACGTGTCAACCAGTTCCTCGACAAGCTCGATCTTGAGCGCGAGCGTGGCATCACGATCAAAGCACAGTCGGTCCGGCTAAAATACCGCGCCGATGATGGTCAAGAGTACCAACTTCAACTAATCGATACGCCTGGACACGTCGACTTCAACTACGAGGTGCGCAGTAGCCTACGCGCGTGCGAAGGTGCGTTGCTGGTCGTCGATGCCACCCAAGGCGTCGAAGCCCAGACTGTCGCAAACGTCTACTTGGCACTCGAGAATAATCTCGAGATCTTACCAATCCTCAACAAGGTCGATCTTCCCTCCGCCGACATCGATCGGTGCGCCAATCAGATCGAAGAGATCATCGGGCTCGACTGCAGCGGCGCTCTCATGGCAAGCGGCAAGACCGGTCAGGGCGTCAAGGAGGTGCTCGAGGCGGTCGTTCGCCAAATTCCGCCCCCCAAGGGAGATCCAGACGCGCGCCTGCGCGCGCTAGTCTTCGACAGTTGGTACGATAGCTATCGTGGCGCAACGATGAACATCAGAGTCATGGACGGTTGCCTACGTCGCGGCGACGAGATCATTCTGATGTCGATTGGTCGCAAGTTTGAAGTAACCTACATGGGCTGCTCCGCGCCGCACCCAACCGAGCTCGATGAACTTGGGCCCGGCGAGGTTGGATTCATTGCTGGCAACATCAAAAGTGTCGAAGAGACGCGCGTCGGCGACACAGTAACGCTTGCGGCTCACCCGGCCACCGAACCCCTGCCTGGTTTTCAGAAGGTCAAACCGATGGTTTACGCTGGGGTATTTCCCACGGATGCCGCCGCCTACGAAAACCTACGCGACGCGCTCAGTAAGCTTCACTTGAACGACGTGTCATTTCAGTTCGAACCGGACAAATCTGACGCACTCGGCTTCGGCTTCCGCTGCGGCTTCCTCGGGCTTTTGCACATGGAAATCATCCAGGAACGGCTTGAGCGCGAATACAACCTCGATCTCATAACCACGGCGCCGAGCGTGGTCTACCGCGCTACGAAGAAGACTGGTGAAGTCATCATCGTGGACAATCCGTCCCACATGCCCAACGTGGCGGAACTCGAAGCAATCGAGGAGCCGATCATGAAGGTAACCATTCACGTGCCTGCCGAACACGTTGGGCCTGTGGTGACGCTGTGCGAGGCACGGCGCGGGATCCAGATCGGGATCCACTACGCCACCACCGACCACGTTATTGTCACCTATGAGCTGCCGCTCGCCGAAGTCATTCTGGATTTCCACGATCGCCTCAAGAGCGTATCGCGTGGCTACGCAAGTTTGGATTACGAACTAACCGGTTATCGCCAGGACGAACTCGTCAAGCTCGATATCCTCGTGAACGGTGAGCCACTCGATGCCCTCAGCGTCATCGTGCACCGAGCGAATTCGTACATGCGTGGTCGTGACCTGGCAAGCAAGTTGAAGGAGCTTATTCCACGCCAGCAGTACGAAGTCGCGGTGCAGGCGGCCATCGGAACCAGGGTCATCAGCCGGGTTTCGATCAAAGCTATGCGCAAGGATGTCACAGCTAAGTGCTACGGCGGTGACATCTCACGCAAAAGGAAGCTCCTCGAGAAACAGAAGGAGGGCAAACGCCGAATGAAGTCAGTCGGCAATGTCGAAGTGCCTCAGGAGGCCTTTCTCGCTATCCTCAAGCTCGACAACTGAACTCCCAATGGCCTTTCCCCCCCAATCTCACCGCCGCACCAACCCTCAAATCGATAAGGCACTCACGCGCATGGCGGCCGACCATCGGCCAGTTCATCGCGGCACCGTCGACTTTGGACCATCGCTCAAGATCGAGCGTTTCGTGTACCCCAATGGGCTAACGCTTCTGTGCTGTGAGGACCATTCCGCAAAAGTACTCTCGTTTCACACGTGGATCCGTGTCGGCTCGCGTCACGAACGCCCTGGCAAGACCGGCCTTGCCCACCTCTTCGAACACCTCATGTTCGGCGAGACGAAAAACGTCGGGCCCGGCGAATATGACCACCGACTCGAGGAAGCCGGGGCAGAAACCAACGCTTCCACTTGGCTTGACTTCACGCAATTCACCGTCAACGCGCCCGCCAGCGCTCTACCACTCGTGATCGAGCTTGAATCCGAGCGCATGCAGCATCTCGCTTTGACAGAAAAACAGGTCTCTACTGAGAAGGATGTCGTCGCCAACGAACGGCGCTACCGGGTCGACGACGACATCGAGGGGGCAATCAGCGAGATGCTTTGGAGTGCTGCATTTACTAAGCACTCTTATCACTGGCCCACCATCGGTTGGATGCCCGATATCCAGGGCTTCTGCCCGGAAGATTGCGCGACCTTCTATCGCACCTACTACGCGCCCAATAACGCCACATTGGTCGTCGTTGGCGACTTCAAGTTGGCCACACTGGTCGAGCGTGTCGGAAAGAACTACGCCCTCATCCCGTCCAGCGTACTTCCAATTGAGGATGTGGAGCCCGAGCCGCCGCAACTGAGCGAACGACGGCTCGAAATTGACAAGCCTACACCAACTGAAAAACTGGTTCTTGGCTACCGCGCCCCGGCGTTGGGCGACAACGACCACATCGCGTTGGGCGTGCTGGCGGAAGTTCTCAGTGGTGGGCGGCCGAGCCGACTGCTGCGCCGCCTTGTTCACGAGCTCGAGATTGCCGCCGACGCACGCATGCTCGTCGGACCCTTTCGCGATCCGAGCCTGATTGAAGTCTCAATCACGGCACGGGGCGACCATCACGCCGAGGAATTGCTCCAAGTGCTCGACGAAGAATTTGACCGGATCCGAAGCACGCCACCCTCCGCCGAAGAGATTGAGCGCGCACTGAACCGCATTGAACTCGGTCTGCTCGCAGGCCTCGACGCCGTGGATGGCAAAGCCTCGACCATCGGTTTCTACGAAACACTCCTTGGGCGTCCAGCGGCCGCATTCGAGCGCCTCGAAGCCATGCAACAATGCACGGCTAGTGATCTTTTGCGCGTTGCTCGGCGCTTCTTGCAACCCGAATCGCGCACCGTCATCTTCGTTCGAAGAACCCCCGAAGCCACGGGCGAGCAGAACACGGTGTCGACATGAAGGTCCCGCACCACACCCTGCGTCGAGAGATCCACGGCGTACCGGTGTTCCTCGAGCAGAGCGTCGCGTTGCCATTAGTCACGGTCACGGTCGCTCGGCGCGGTGGCGCCACCCTCGATCCCGGAGGCAACGAAGGGGCGTCCCGGTTGCTGTCGCGCCTCAGTCGACGCACGGCTGGCGGCCGCGAGTTTCAGGCGATAGAAGAGGAACTCGATCGCCTGGGGGCTTCTCTCGGTTCCGACGTCAGTTACTCGTCGATCGCGTTGAGCGGTGCCACTATTGCACGCTCTGTTGAGCCGTTCGTAGCGCTCGTAGCCGATGCTGCTGGCCGCCCAAGCCTAGACCCTAACGAGTTTGAACGACTAAGACGCGAGACGCGGGCCGAAATCGTCGAGGGACTCGACAACGATCGAGCCTTGGCTCATCGCGCGTTGCGCCGCGTGCTGTATCCGAACCACCCCTACTCACGTACGGCTTCGGGTACGCTTTCGAGTATCGAACGTGTAGCTTATCCTGCGCTCTTGCAGCACGACGAGCTAACACGGCGCCGTGACAATTTGGTTCTCGGCATGTCTGGCGACATCGACGAGGATGCTGCACTCCGCCTTGCAGAACAAATCATCTCCGCTGTCCCCGAAACACCAAGCGAGACCAATGTTCTAGAGGATCCGACGATCCCTCCTGGCCGGCGACTCGTAATTGTAGACAAGCCCGACCGCGCCCAAACCCAAATCCTCATTGGCCTCGACGGGGCGAAGTCTAGCGATCCTGACCACACGGCGCTGCATGTTGCCATGACGGTGTTCGGCGGAACATTCTCGTCACGACTGATGCAGCAGATTCGGGTCGAACGTGGTTGGTCCTATGGAGCCTACGCGACACTTCCGATCGACCAATGTCGCCAGAGCCTGACGCTCTGGACTTTTCCCAGCAAGGACGATGCAGCCGCCTGCATTCGACTGAAGCTAGAGCTACTTGAAGCTTTGGTTGAGCGCGGTATCACGGCAAGAGAACTCGCCTTTGCCCGGAAGTCACTGATTCGTTCGCATGCGTTTAGTATCGACACTGCGTCCAAGCGGCTCGGTTTGGCACTGGACACGTCACTGATGAATCTACCAGATGACTACTACGACGGGTACGAGCGCCGGGTTGCGGCTGTCACACTGGACGATACTGCGGCGGCACTTCGCCAGCGAATCGATCCGACAAAACTCGTCATTGCTGTGGTCGGCTCAGCCAAAGAACTCGAGCCACAGCTCCGCGCGGCAGTGCCCGACATCCAGTCAGTCGAAGTCATTCCCTTCGATTCACCGGACCTCTAATCCACCGGCAAGCGGCCCAGCTTGGCTTGCCGTGGACGTAGGCGCCTAGCCCCGGCGCATCCAACTGAATTGTGCAGAAGTCGATAGCGCTTGCGTCACCGTGAGTGGCGATACAAAGGGCGTGGTTTGCGCCTTTGGCTAGAGTGCCAATTCGAGCCGACAAACAAGAGCTTCGTTCAAGGCCGCGGCAACGCTCTTTGCGCGATCGTACTCCGCGAGTGGATCCGTCGAACTTCCTAATGAGGCTTCGACGTCGGCATAGCATTTCAATTTCGGTTCGGTTCCGCTCGGCCGAACCACGATCCGCGCCCCGCCTTCGATATCGACTACGAACATCGTACTCGCCCCCAGCCAACACGGACGACTCTCGACGCCTTCATTGAAATCGGTCACCGAGGTTACCCGTCGGCCTGCAAGCTCCTTGGGTGGATCATTGGCCAGTTGCCGAATCATTCGGTGAATTTCCACCGCCCCTGTCGCCACTGACCGCACGACGTTTAGCGGAGCGCTCGCCCAGACGCCATGTCGACGATAGAGCTCAGCCAGGTATTCCACAGGAGTGACTCCATGCGCCTGACAATGTGACACCCAGTCGGCCATCACCAACGCGGCCGCGATTCCATCCTTGTCGCGTACGGCCGCGTGTGTCGAGTACCCCAAAGCCTCTTCCCAGCAGAGCGTAAACCGCCTGTCATCCGAGCTTTCGAGGCTGCGCATAGCGGTCCACAGCCACTTGAACCCGGTCATGGTTGTTTCGACATGCGCGCCGTAGCGCAGGGCAATTCGCCGAACCATCGGCGTCGAAACGATAGTAGCGGCCACCGCGGCCCTCGCTGGTTCTTCGCACTGTGACAGTAGGTAGTCTGTCAGAATAATGCCGATTTCGTTGCCAGACAGGATCCGAAACGTTCCGTCCCGGTTCCTGAGAGCAGCACCCATGCGGTCGGCGTCAGGATCGTTGACCAGTAGCACGTCTGCAGACACATCGCGCGCCAGCCGGAGTCCGCGTTCGATTGTGGCGGGTTCTTCGGGATTCGGAAAACGTACGGTCGGAAAGTGGCCATCAATCTCGTGCTGACTGGGCTCGATGACGACGTCGTTATATCCCGCTCGTTCAAGCACACGTTCAGCCCAGGACGCCCCAACCCCGTGCAGTGGTGTGTACGCGATGCGTATTGGCCGAGCACTGGCGCCCCTTGCGCGACCCGCGAGTACGGCGTCGATGTACGCCACGCCCACGTCGTCGCCCAAACGTTGCGCCACCGCGGAAACGCCGTCGAATGCCTCCAGTTGGCAGGGGATTTCATTCGCCGGTCCTACTTGATCGAGCTCTGATGTCACCTCGACATCGAACGGCGGCACGATCTGAATTGCATCCGCCCCGTAGACCTTGTAGCCGTTATATTCTGGTGGATTATGGCTTGCCGTGACCACGATTGCGGCTGGCGCTGCTAGGCGCAGCGCCGCAAATGCGACCAGAGGCGTCGGCACTGGGTGGTCAAAGAACGCGACTGGGGCTTGGTTTGCAGCTAGGACTCCCACTGCCTCGCGGGCTAATCGCCGGCTGTCGATTCGCCCGTCAAAGCCCAGCACGATTGAAGCCCTCCCACCTGGAGGGCCCTGATTAGAACTGTCCGCGCGCCGCTGCACGACGTTTTGCAGCGCCTGCGTCACGCGACGAACTACGGCTCGATTCATCCGCGCAGGCCCAGGCCCTACAACTCCTCGCAACCCTGCGGTACCGAACTCCAACGGCGGTTCAAAGCACTGTCTGAGAGCCAAATCGTCTCGATCGGCGATGATTCGACGTAACGCCTGGGCATCTGCTGCATCTGGATCGGCGTCAGCCCAGCGTTGACCAAGGCTCACCCACTTCTCTCGTTCCACATCGTCTTGCATGGTAGGCAGTTGGCCTATTCTACACGATCCTTTTGCAGCGCGAGCTGCCCGCAAGCGGCTGAAACGTCATCCCCGCGCCTGGCACGCACAAAACAACTCACCCCGCGCTCTGCAACCCAATCGCGAAACTGTGCGACGCGCTCGCTAGTCGAACCCCGAAGCGCAGAACCCGCAACGGAATTCATGGCAATCAGGTTCACCTTGACGCGCAGCGGACGCAAAACAGAAATGAGCTCCCGCGCGTGCTCGGGCCCGTCGTTGAGCCCGGCAATCAGGGTGTACTCGATAGTGATTCTTCGACGTTTCGGTAAGGGATACCGCCTAAGTGCCTCGATCAGCGTATGAATGTTTACCCGATCGTTGAACGGGACGATCTTCGAGCGCAACGTATCGTTGGGTGCATGAAGCGAGACTGCAAGCCCAATTTTTCCGCCAAAATCCTCACCCAGGCGCTCGATCCCGCGCAGGATCCCTACCGTGCTAATAGTCATGCGCCGCAGACCGAGCCCCACACCGTCGTCGTGGGACAGCAACCTGATGGCCCGCGCCGTTTCGTCGTAGTGGTGCAGCGGCTCACCCATTCCCATGAAGACGAGATTCGTCAGCAACTCGCTTGGCATGAGATGACGACGTGCTTCGAGGACCTGAGCCACGATCTCAGCCGCACTAAGCCCTCGGCCAAGCCCAGCCTGACCACTGGCACAGAACACGCACCCCATCGCACAGCCGTGTTGCGTGGATACACAAAGCGTCACCCGCCGCTTCTTCGCGTCGCCAGCGTTCGCGGTAATCCGCGCCACAAGATCATTGGAAGCATCGCCACTCATGTCGTCAAAGTAGTCGCCCAAGTCGCCCTGGGGCGTCGCGTCGTCTGAGTCATCGTCGACGCGATCCGTCATTGGAATCATAACGCACTCGATCCTGCGCTGGTCAGACAGCCGCAGCAGCAGCTTTCTGGTATCGTCGGCAGCACGCAGTACTTCGACCACCTCGACCGCCGGAGCTAATCCCTCGTCTGCTAGACGCTGCCGCAGCGTTTTCGACAGATCGGTCATTTGCGCCGGGTTCTGCTCACCGCGTGCGTGGAGCCAGCGAAACACTTGGCGCGCGCGATAAGGGCGTTCACCCCATTGCGCCAATATCTCCGCCCATTCCTCGGGCAGCCTCGCCAGTGGGTGCAAGGGCTTGATCGAGCATCCCCGCGCGGGTAAGTCGCGAGCACCGACGACCGTGTCGGCCGATTCGGATGGATTGCCAGGTGGAGGTTGAGTTGTCATCGGATCTGCTCACGCTGCTTGGCTTCGTCCCAATATCCGTCGAGTTCAGCGAGTTCGAGAGGTTTGTCGCCTTCTGCTGGCCAAGCGCCGTGGCGCTGCTTGACCTCGTTCTCGACGTGGCCAAAACGGCTCGAAAATCTATCCGCAGATTTACTGAGCGCGGTCTCGGCCTCAACGCCCAAATGGCGAGCGTAGTTGACGAGGGCGAAAAGCACGTCGCCTAGTTCCGCTTCGATTTGGTCGCGATTCGTTGACGCTACGGCCTGTACGAGCTCATCCAATTCTTCGCTGACCTTGGCATATGACGAGCTCGCGTCCGGCCAATCGAATCCAACTTGATGGGCTCGCTCACCGAAGCGCTGGGCGCGATACAGAGCGGGAAGCGCCCGCGGCAAACCGTCGAGCAGTCGTCGTGGCCCCTTTTCATCTTCCTTAATGCGTTTCCAATTCACCACCACCGCCTCCGCACTCTCGACGATCGCGTCGCCAAATACGTGTGGGTGACGCCGAACGAGCTTCTCGACGATCGAACGCATGACGTCGTCGGGCCCAAATTGCCCCCTCTGGCGCGCGAGCTCCGCTAGAAAAGCAACCTGCAGCGACAGATCACCTAATTCCTCACAAAGCGCCTGCGGATCCCCGTCGTCGATAGCGTCAATCACCTCGCAGGCCTCTTCGAGAACGTAGCGACGCAAGCTGGCAGGAGTCTGTTCTCTGTCCCAAGGACAGCCGTCTGGCGCTAGCAGGCGCTGCATGGTGCGAACCAAGGCTGCGAATGACGCTCCACTTTGCTCGTCGAGCGGGATTGCGCTGGGCAAGGGGCTTTCGGACTCGAGGTCGTTCAAGGACACCGTGCGCCCCTAGCACGAATACCATTCTCTCGTCTCGATTCGGCCAGCTACCCAATCTCCCGGCAGCTTCGTTTAGCGCGGTATGCTTGGGTACTCGGCTACGACCTGGCGCCGACGGGGGCTTGGAGGTCTCGACCCCCACTCCCAAATCTTCCCGCAACTCAACGTCGCGCCGACCACCCCTGCGAGCACTTCGCTCATGTCTGATGACGTCAATCGCTCAATCCCCAACAGGCCGCACGCGACCCCGGCGTACGCGCAGGAACTGGAGCGGTTACTCCACGACGCGATTGAGGCACGAGGCGTCACGGACACTCGCGTCATCAATGCAATGCGCCAAGTTCCCCGACACTGTTTCGTGCCGCAGGCTCAAACCCACTTTGCTTACGCCGACCATCCATTACCAATAGGCTACGAACAGACCATCAGCCAACCATACATCGTTGCCTTGATGACTGAAGCCGGACTGCTTGGCCCCTTCGAGCGTTGTTTGGAAATCGGCACGGGATCGGGCTATCAAACCGCCGTTCTATCCTTGCTCTGCACAACCGTCTTCAGCATCGAGTGTGTCCGGGAACTGTTCGACCAAAGCCAGCGCAATCTACTAGCCGCCGGCTTGCTCAGTAGCCACATTCAGCAGCGACTCGGCAACGGCTACCAAGGTTGGCCAGAATTTGCCCCTTACGACCTGATCATTGTCACTGCTGCGCCGCCAGAGGTACCCCGCCGCCTACTGTGTCAGCTGGCCGTCGGGGGACGTATGGTGGTCCCGATTGGCCCCGAACTCGGCGTTCAACAACTCCAACGTTGGACACGCGCATCCTCAGGCGATACTGCCGAATCATTCAGCGTCGAAGCGCTACTCGATGTGCAGTTCGTCCCGATGGTTGGCGCCACCAATTTCGAGTGACTGTCCGCACAAACACAAGCACCTAGACTAGGTATCGCTCGCCCGAATCGCAGAGGATGGTCACCACGTCGCCTTGTGGCAAGCCGCGGGCAAGTTCAGCCGCTGCATGCACATTTGCGCCCGCAGACCACCCGACGAGCAGGCCCATTTCGCGAGCCAGCCGGCGCATCATTCGCTCTGCCGCCATATCGGAAACGGTAACGATCTCATCGATCAATTCGCAATCGAGCACTTCGGGAACAAAGCCTGCGCCCAGGCCTTGGATGGCGTGGATCCCTGGCGGTTTCCCGCTCAACACCGCACTCGCAGCAGGTTCAACGGCGACGATCCGAACGCCTGCTCCGACTTCAGCCCGCAACACTCTGCCTACTCCGGTGATGGTGCCGCCGGTACCGACCCCCGCTACGAACGCCGAGATCTCACCGTTCGTCTGCTCCAAGATCTCTCTTGCGGTAGTCTCTTCGTGGCTCTGGGGATTGCTAGGGTTGGAGAACTGGCTGAGCATCATGGCACCGTCGATGTTTGCCACAAGTTCGTCTGCCTTAGTGACCGCGCCACTCATGCCGTGTTGAGCGGGCGTCAGCACGATCTCCGCGCCGTAGGCCCGCATGATCTGCCGCCGCTCGATGCTCATGTCCTCCGGCATTACCACAACGCAATGATACCCGCGTACAGCACCGATCATGGCCAAGCTTATCCCCGTGTTGCCGCTAGTTGCCTCGACGATGGTCGCCCCTTTTTTCAAGCGCCCTGCGCGCTCAGCCACGTCAATCATTGCCCATGCCGGTCGATCCTTAATGCTCCCAGCTGGATTTTTGAACTCGCATTTGGCCCAAATTCGAGCACCGCGCTTGGGCTCAACCTTCTGCAGGCGGATTAGCGGTGTTCTACCAACTAGCCCCGAGACGTCAGTTGCGACCAGTAGGCCACTCGCGGTCACCCGGTAGGGCATCTCTGTCCCATTCTCACCTAGACTTGACGCTGGCATCGCGCTGACGCTAGCACTCAATTGCAATTGGTTGTTGACGATTTACCTGCTTCGAGTCCGGCGTTGTAGCGCGACCCATCGATATTCCAAATCGCAGGAGCCTGTCACTTCGGAGACTTCAGTTCAATCCCCTCACCCTTAACGGGATACATGGGTTCGTCTCGCAGAGTAACCTTGTGGGTCTCACCGCCGGGACTGCGAAATTCGAGGTCAAATCCAGCGCCGGACTCACTGCTAAAAAAACCCTCGAGCTCACCGGACTCCATTGTCGCAACAGCGTTTCCAGAGACTGACAGAATTTGATCGCCTGCCGCAAGTCCCGCACGACCAGCGGCAGAAGCCGAAATAACTCGAGTGACCAACGCACTCTTGCCGCGCTTTTCGTAGTAAAGTCCGATTCCCAGGCGAGCCTTGGGGAGCTCGACTACCAAAGTAACCGTCGCACCACTTTCGCACTCGACTTCAAGGCTGCCAACGCCAACCGCTTCCGCGATATCTCGAATTCCTTGGTTACAAATTGGATGCGGCACGAGTGCGTTGTCGTCCCAAACCTCCACACGCACTTTGTCTGCACCGCGTATGCGCAAATTTGCCGGAGTTGGGTTGTCCCACTCGGGTCGCAAGCTATTCGATGCGACTGCCGTACGGAGAATCTCCTCCCCATTGATGAAGAGCAACGCGTACGGATCCGGTGCTGCGCCACCCATCTTGTCCCAACTTCGCCCATCGCGCGTCTTCGGGGGAATATGTGCTGACTTTAGCGCGACGAAGAGCACGTCCTTCGGTGGAGCTGGCTCGTAGCGATCCTCGGGTACGACCCCGCGCAGAGGCGTCGATCGCTCAGGGTACAACATCGCGCAGCCGGGCAAGGTCACAGCAACTCCGCTCACCAGACTGAGGAGGACCCCGGTACCGATGCTTCGACGTGGCGACCATCGCTTCGATATCGACATCATTTTCTGATGTCACCACAAGTTCCCCCCGCACAGGAAGTGACATCTTCACTTGGCAACTGACTTCACTGTCAGCTGAGGAGGCGATTCACCCCGGCCAGAAGCCGGCTTGCAGCGTCATCATCAATGCTCCGCGGAAACTGCCCTCCAACCTGAATCCGAGCTAGGGACCACGCCTGCACCGCGCTGGACCTACATCCTCGCCTAGCATGGCTTACGTTTAAGTTTCGTTATGCGCCACTCGATGCTCATCGAGCAACCAAAGCACTCACGGGTACGCCAAAGCAGCAAGCGCCCGTGCCTGATCTCGCCGCGAAATTAGGACCGCTACATGCCGGAGATGATTTTGAATTTGTCGCCGTCGGGAACGAGTTCGATCCGATTGTCTGCCACGGTTCGGCGCCATGCGGGGCCGTTCTCGGTGGAAAGCTGGTAGCTGGCACTGTAGGTGAAGTCGACGTAGATGGTGTCCTTGCGACCCTGACCGACGCGACGGTAGCGAACCTCGTAACGAATCGCGGTTGTGGCACGGAATTTCGTCTCGAGGAACGCCTTCAGTCCGGCGTAGTCGATGTCATCACTGGTATCGATGTTGCCGCCATCTTCATAGTAGTTCGGATGCGCCATCAACATCAGCCGCGCGATGTTGCGCTGCTCAACCGCGTGTCGGTACTCCTCAACGTACTGCACGACGTTGCGATTGAAAGAGGTGTCCTCAACGTCCGTATTCGGGATCAGCTGCGACGCACAACCCAAAAGCAACTGAGCTGCTACGAAGACGCCGAGCCATTTTCCATCTACTTTGCGCATACGATTGCCTGGTGCCGGAAACGCCCCAGCCGTCTTGGGCATTCCGCGGGGACAACCCTGGCAAATGGCGGCCCCTACCGCAAGCGGTCACCCGGCCGAACTTTGGTTTTGTAGCCGTCAGTGGGGACTGACGCTGCTGCCTCCTGTTCACGCACGGCGAAAGATGGCGCAGTGGATCCCGCGCGGCGACGGCGTAAGGACGAGGGTCGAAGTGGTGGTCCCAGCGAGCACCAGGGCAGCGCCACAAGCAAGCACGAACCCCGGGTGACACCAACCTTCGTAAACCCGAGGCTGGCACCAGCGCGTGGCTACGTCGCACCATCCCAAACTCTCCATCATCGACCGAACGCCAATCAGGTCTTCAACGGAACAGAGGACTAGGCTATCCGAGACCGGACCCGGAACCACTGCTGTCGATCCATGCATGTCGCCGCACCAACCCGCCATCACAATTTCGCAACCTGCCGCGCCTCGCCGCTCGGCACTCGACTGACTCTCGAGCAGAAGCCACGCAGATGCATCGTTGGCGTCAACTTGCCGCACGTCGTAGTCTGGCCGGTGGTGCTGGACGCGCGGTTTCCCGGCCTCGACAATAATTTCGTCGCGACACTCGGTCGTGCCAACAAGCATAGAGCGCGCCATACGCGCGCGAATGCAGGTGACACCGAGCTCCACCGCTGCCTGAATCGTCGAACCAACATCGGAGACGTTGAATGCCGGTCCACGCAAACCCGTGTAAATCGACGCGTTGCCCGTAATTGAAGATGGCAACAAGTGGGGAAATTCAGCCGGACTTGCGCCCTTTATTCCGCGTTCGAGGATACGTTGGACGAACTTCGCTGAACGCCCTACCGCGCCCAACGCGTTGCCCAACACCAAGCCTATCGTCTCGGGTTCTACAGACCAACCAATGTCGCTGGTTATCCCTGAATCAGACAAGAGGTAAGAGCAAGCGAGCGTCGTCAAGGCCGTAGCGCGGTCAAATCGGCGCGAGCGCTCCATCACAAGCTGGTCAAGCGGCTCGAACGGCAATGGCACGCGACTCAGACCAAATTCGCCGTCAATCCAGGCTGCGACGGCACTCCCACGCAGGGTCCCAAACTCACCGATTACGCCCAATCCAGTAACCAAGATTGGCTCCGTTGACGCGACCACAGTGGGTTGCGGCCTCGACACTCGCTGGTGCTGCATTGCCAGCACCGCGCATGCCCCGCCAAACCCGAACGAGTTTGATAGCGCAGCGCTCACTTTGGCGGGAACGGCGACTCCCGTGACGTGACGGAGTTGACACGCGTCGGCTGGATGCGAAAGCCCAGCGGTCGGCGGCACCGCCTGCTCGATGAGAGCAAATGCTGTAATTCCAGCCTCGATTGCACCTGCGGCGGCAAGCGTATGTCCGATTTGCCCCTTGGACGACGATACCAACACGCGCTCGACGTGTTCGCCCAATGCCAGCCGGAGTGCTCGAGCTTCCATCTCATCGTTGGCAATGGTGGCCGTGCCGTGCGCGTTGACGTAACCAAGCTCCTCGACGCGAAGTCCAGCACGTTGCATGGCAAAAGTCATGAGCGCTGCTGCGCGCCCCCCAGCCAACTCAGGATGGGTCAAATGATGAGCTTCCGCGCCGATGGCGTATCCATCGAGCCAAACCAACACCTCGCCGCCGCGGCGCTTCAGCATGTCCTCAGTTTCAAGCACCAGAAATCCCGCACCCTCGCCGAGGTTGAGACCACAGTGTGCTTGGTCAAATGGACGGCAAGGCAGGGGTGACTGTGCACCCAAGGATTCGAACCCCGATAGGGTGAGCAGGTTCAAACTATCGGTGCCACCAACGAGCTGCGGCAAAGCACGGCCCTGTTCCAAACGCATAGCACCAATGGCGATTGCCAACGCCCCGCTAGAACAGGCGGAGCAGAGGACCGTCGAACCCGCCACATTGCCAAGCAACTTTGCAATTCGATGCCCAGTCGCGCCAATGGGCTGCGCAACCAATCGCGCGACGAGCGGCATGATAGACTGGTTGTCGGTAGCGACGCATTGGGCTACGCCCTCTTGCGTCGCCCCGGTCGATGCTCCCAAAACAAGCTCGACGGTGACGGTCAACAACCCGGCCTGACCGAGCGCTTCACGTGCCGCCAGGACAGCGAATCGCTCGTGTTTGGTAACTTCAGCTTCGCCACATGGCTGCTGCAGCCCGCACGCCTCGACTCTCTCGCGCACCTCCGCCACCATTGGCGGCGAATGGCAACGGTGGAAGACGTCGCAGATCGGGGCGATTGCACTGTCACCACGCATCAAGCACCGAACCGTCGTCTCAGTATCCGCGCCGAGCCCCGTCACCATGCCAATTCCCGTGACGGCAACGCGAGAGCGACCGAGTGTCATGTGTCTTTCAAGGCGGATCTAACGAACGATGCCAAGGTCGCGACTGAGCGAAATATCTCTTTGGATTCCTTATCATCTGGGACGCTAATGCCAAACCGCTCTTCGAGCGCTGTCGCCAACTGAAGCGCATCGAGGGAATCTAGGCCAAGCCCAGAGGCGCCAAACAACGGCAAGTCATCAGCGATATCGGCCTCGGTCTTGCCGCGTAGATCGAGTTCACTGATGATAATTTGCTTTATCGTGCGTCCCAAATCCAAATCTTCCATGCCGAATCGTTCCTCAGAAGGTGGTTGGCTCGCTCTCGCCTGCTGTCGTTGGCTAGCTCGCAACGATCGTTACTCCGCATGCCTTTCCCACAGCAACCAGGACTTGTTGTGCTGAAACGCCATCCGCTTCAGCGCGATACCCAAGGACAAGGCGATGACGCAGCGCTTGCACTGCAAGCCCCAGCACATCATCTACGTCGGCGGCCGCTTCGCCGCGCAGAGCGGCGCGCGCCTTGGCGGCAATCACC
>Ga0302323_100000840_pt1 | contig 24928 bp, 26 predicted proteins | sample Fen_T0_3_FD_201950 | JGI IMG/M metagenome (GOLD analysis project Ga0302323, IMG submission 201950) | Peat permafrost microbial communities from Stordalen Mire near Abisko, Sweden - Fen_T0_3 | ecosystem: Environmental > Terrestrial > Soil > Wetlands > Permafrost | place: Sweden: Abisko...
AGCGGCCGCAAGCCCGAAGAAATGCTCGAAGCGACCGTGGAACAGGATCTCCTGATAGGCCACCAGCACGTGCGTCATCGGGTTGAGCCGCAGTACGGTGCGGATCTTCGGGCTCATATCCCCGTAGGAGTAGATGATCGGCGTGAGAAAGAACCAGACCTGCAGGATGTGCGCGAGCAAGTCCTGGATGTCGCGAAAATGCACCGTCAACGCCGAAACGAAGAGCGCGAGCCCGAGCGTCAGGAGCAGCTGCACGAGAATCGGCAGCGGTAGCAGCAACGCGGTCAGCGTGAGTTTGCCTTCGTAGATCAGGAAGAGCAGCAGGATCGGTAGCCCAAGCAGGAAGTGGACCATGTTCGACAGCACAGCTACGACCGGCAGTACCTCCGCCGGGAACAACACCTTCTTGATCAAGTTCCCGCCCGCGATGAGTACTCCGGCTGACTGCGCGATCGACGAGTTGAACCAAGTCCAGGGCAGGATGCCGCAGAACAGGAAGAGGAAGTACGGCGTGACCGACTGGGAACGCATGCCCGGGAGCACAAGCGAGAAGACGAGCCAGTAGGTGAGCAGCAGGAGCAGCGGGTTGACGAAGCTCCAGAAGAAACCGAGGACGCTACCTCGGTAGCGCGCCTTGAGCTCGCGTGCGACCAGGCTCTGGATCAGGAGGCGATAGCGAAGGAGCTGTGCGATCTGCGCGATCATCGGCAAAGCCTGGCGCGCGCGTGTGTTACGCGCGCCGTCGGCGCGCGACCGCCGAGCGCGTCACCGCGCGCTGGAAGGCTTGGCGCGCGTCTTCGTAGCCCTCCTGGTCGCGGATCGTTTTCATGCGCGCCTCAGCCCGCGCGCGCGCCTCTTCGGCGCGCTGAAGGTCGATGTCCTCGGCGCGTTCGCCGATCTGCGCCAGAATGCTCACACGGTCCGGCAAGACCTCACAGTAGCCTGCAAAGCAGGTGAGGCTGCGGGAAACTCGCTCACGCGTGTAGACGATCACGCCCATGCCCAGGGTTGTGAGAAAGGGCGTGTGGCCCGGCCTGACGCCGAAGTAGCCGTCCTCGCCTGGGATGACGACGTCATCGACGTCGTCACGCATCAGGAGCCCCTCGGGCGTGACGACCTCGAGTTGGATGCGGGCAGGCAGTGTCGCTTCTGTCATCGTCGGTTTCAACCGTCTCTAGTGGCCCAGTTTCTTGGCTTGCTCGAAGACCTCGTCGATCGAGCCGACCATGAAGAAGGCCTGCTCGGGATACTCGTCCATCTTCCCGTCCACGATCATCTTGAAGCTGCGGATGCTGTCCTTGAGCGAGACGTATTTGCCCGGGATCCCGAGGAACTGCTCCGCGACGTGGAATGGCTGCGACAGGAATCGTTGGATCTTACGTGCGCGCGCCACGGTGATCTTGTCTTCTTCGGAGAGCTCGTCGATCCCAAGGATGGCGATGATGTCTTGAAGATCCTTGTAGCGCTGGAGGATCTGCTTCACCGCGCGGCTGACCTGGTAGTGCTCTTCGCCGATGATGCGCGGGTCAAGGATGCGCGAGGACGACGCGAGCGGATCCACGGCCGGGTAGATGCCCAGCTGCACGATCTGTCGCGACAGGTTGGTGGTGGCGTCGAGGTGGGCAAACGTCGTCGCTGGCGCCGGGTCGGTGTAGTCGTCTGCCGGGACGTAGATGGCCTGCACTGAGGTGATCGACCCGCGTGTCGTGGAGGTGATGCGCTCCTGGAGCTCGCCCATCTCGGTCTGCAGCGTCGGCTGGTAACCGACGGCCGACGGCATGCGACCGAGCAGCGCGGAGACCTCGGAGCCGGCTTGCGTGAAGCGGAAGATGTTGTCGATGAAGAGCAGCACGTCCTTGCCCTCGTCATCGCGGAAGGACTCTGCCACGGTGAGACCGGTCAGCGCCACCCGCAGGCGCGCGCCAGGCGGCTCGGTCATCTGGCCGTAGACGAGTGCGGCCTTGGATTTCGAGAAGTCCTCGAGGTCGATGACCTTCGAGTCCTGGAACTCGAGCCAGAGGTCGTTGCCCTCGCGCGTGCGCTCGCCGACGCCGGCGAAGACCGAGACGCCGCCGTGTTGTTTGGCCAGGTTATAGATCAGCTCCTGGATGACGACGGTCTTGCCAACGCCGGCTCCGCCGAAGAGCCCGATCTTGCCTCCGCGCAGGTAGGGCTCGAGCAGGTCGATGACCTTGATGCCGGTCTCGAACATCTCGAGCTTGGTGGACTGCTCATCAAAGGCCGGGGCCGGGCGGTGGATCGGATAGCGCTTCTCGCTGACGACCGGCCCGAGCTCGTCGACTGGCTCACCGACAACGTTGATCACGCGTCCCAGGGTCGCCGGTCCTACCGGCACCGTGATCGGGCCACCCGTGTCGACCGCACGCGTGCCGCGCACCATGCCGTCTGTAGCCTGCATGCTGACGCAGCGCACACGGTTCTCGCCCAGGTGCTGTTGCACTTCGGCGATCACGTCGATAGGAGTGCTACCCTGGGCGCCATCGCTGACGATGCGCACAGCTGTGTAGATCGGCGGCACGACGCTCTCGAACTCGACGTCGACGACCGGGCCGATGATCTGAATGACACGACCGACGTTCTCTGCGGACATCTGCTCTTTCTCTCCGCTCCCAGGTCGGCGGGTGCGTGCTGCTACCCTGCCGGCCGGGTTCGTTCGTTAGCTGGCGCCGGAAACGACCTCGATAATCTCCTTCGTAATCGCCGCCTGGCGGACTTTGTTCATGTGCAGCGTCAGGCGGTCGATCATCTCCGACGCATTGTTCGTGGCCGCGTCCATGGCCGCCATGCGCGCCCCGTGCTCGGCCGCGGCTGACTCGAGGAAGGCGTGCCACACCTGCACTTCGACGTAGCGCGGCAAGAGCCGCCCGAAGATCGCGGCGGGATCCGGTTCGAAGAGGTAGTCAGCCAGCATCTGGTCGCTGGCGACCTTGAGCCTCGGAATCGGAAGTAGTCGTTTGGCCACGATGCGCTGCTGGATGACGCTCTTGAACTCGTTGTAGAGCAGGTGCACTTCGTCGCACCTGCCGTCGATGAAGGAGGCCATTGCCTCGTGCGCCACGTCCTTGGCGCTCTCGTAGCGCAGGCGCTGAAAGACGCCGACGCGCTCTGACTGGACTTCGTACGGTTGCCGCCGCAGCGCGTCGCGTCCCTTGCGGCCGATCAGCATCAGGCGCGTGCTGTCTTTCGGACGCTTTTCGAGAAAGCGCAAGGCCGCACGCACGATGTTGGCGTTGAAGCCGCCGCAGAGCCCTTTGTCAGCGGTCACGACCAGCAGTAGCGTCTTGTCGCCGCGTCGAGCGCGCAACAACGGATGACTCTCTGGATCTGTGCGCGCTGCCAGGCTCTTGAGCACCTCCTCCATGCGATGGGCGTAGGGCCGCGCGGCAAACATCGCCTCTTGGGCGCGGCGTAGTTTCGCCGCTGACACCATCTTCATGGCCTTTGTGATCTGCTCGGTGTTTCGCACGCTGCGGATGCGGCGGCGGATGTCAATCAGCGCTGGCATGGTCGGCTATCGAGGCGACTGGTCTCGCTCTTCGGAATCGTCGATCTGGGCTTCCATGTGCACGCCCGCTCCGGAGAGCATCTTGCTCTGATCGGCCGGCATGTGATGGCTCATGGCCGCAGCGATGTCGCCGCCCGCCGCCGCGCCTGGCGTCGCCTGGAACACGCGACCGAACTCGTCGAGCGCGGCACGCAGGCGCTCCGTGAGATCGCCCTTCAGGTCCTTGATCGTGGCGATGTCCTTGAGAATGTCAGGGTGGTGCGTCTCGAAGTACAGGTACAACTCCTGTTCGTAGCGCCGACATTCAGAGACCGGGCAGTTGTCGAGGTATCCGTTCGTGGCCGCGAAGATGAGCAGAACTTGCTTCTCCATCGGCAGCGGCTTGTACTGATCCTGCTTGAGGATCTCTGTCAAGCGCTCGCCCTTGGCCAGCATGGCCTGCGTGGCCTTGTCGAGGTCACTCGCAAACATCGCAAAGGCGGCCATCTCGCGGAACTGCGCCAGGTCGATACGCAGGCGACCGGCCACGGATTTCATCGCCTTAACTTGCGCTGACCCGCCCACGCGCGACACGGAGTTGCCGACGTTGATCGCGGGACGGATGCCGGCGTTGAAGAGGTCGGACTCGAGGAAGATCTGGCCGTCCGTGATGGAGATGACGTTAGTCGGGATGTAGGCGGAGATGTCGCCCGCCTGCGTCTCGATGATGGGCAGAGCGGTCAGGCTGCCGCCACCGCGCTTCTCGTTGAGCTTGGCCGCGCGCTCCAGTAGCCGGCTGTGCAGATAGAAGACGTCGCCGGGAAAGGCCTCGCGTCCTGGCGGACGGCGCAGCAGCAGCGAAATCTCGCGATAGGCGGCCGCGTGTTTGGACAGGTCGTCGTAAATACAAAGCGCGTGCTGCCCGCGATCGCGGAAATACTCGCCCATCGCGCACCCGGCATATGGCGCCAGGTAGAGCAGCGGAGCCGGGTCCGACGCTGTGGCCGAGACCACGATGGTGTACTCCATCGCGCCGAACTCTTCCAGCGTCTTGACCACCTGCGCCACTGTGGAACGCTTCTGCCCAATGGCGACATAGATGCAGATGACGCCCTTGCCCTTCTGGTTGATGATCGTGTCCAGGGTGATCGCCGTCTTGCCGGTCTGACGGTCGCCGATGATGAGCTCGCGCTGGCCGCGACCGACGTTGGTCATGGCATCGATGGGCTTGATCCCAGTCTCGAGTGGCTCGCGCACCGGCTGCCGCTCGACCACACCTGGCGCGATGCGTTCGATCGGACCGAACTCCTGAGTTGCCACAGGGCCCTTGCCGTCGATGGGTCGCCCGAGCGCATCGACCACGCGGCCGATCAGCGCCTCGCCGATTGGCACGGACACGATGCGTCGCGTGCGGCGCACTTCGTCGCGCTCACGTATCTTGTCCGAGTCGCCGAGCAGCACCGCGCCGACCGAGTCCTCCTCGAGGTTGAGCGCGATGGCCATGACGTCGTGCGGCAGCTCGAGCAGCTCGCCGGCCATGCAGCGCTCGAGGCCGTGGATGCGAGCGATGCCGTCTCCCACGGAGAGCACCGTGCCCACTTCGGCCGAGTCCACCTGCGCGCGAAAGTCGCCCAGTTGCTCTCGAATCAGTTTCGCTATTTCTTCGGCTCTGATCTGCATGACTGTGTCGATTCCCTTATCAGAGTGCGGCTGCCTGCCGCAGCCGCTGTCGCAGCGCCTGCAAGCGGCCGCGCACGCTTCCGTCCAAGACCCGCCCTGCTATGCGTACGACTACCCCACCCATCAGCTCAGGTGCGACGGTCGCGGTCAGCTCGACGCTGCGCTGAGAGCCGCGCTCGAGCGCGCGCCGCAGTTGCTCTGCGACCCCCGGTGTGAGCGGCTCAGCAGAGGTGGCCTCGGCAGCCAAGACGCCGCGTCGCGCGTTCCACAGATCGAGGAGGCAGGTCTCGATGGCCGGCAGGAGCCTGAGCGCTTGCCTCGCCGCGAGCATGCTCAAGAGGTGCCTCACCGGCGCGCTGCCGGGCCCGTCAGGCACGAGCGCGGCGATGATCGTCCCCTTCGCCTTGTCCGATGCGAGCGGGTGCTCGAGGTAGGGCCGCGCATCGGCGCACTGCGCGAAGACCTGGCCGATCTCCGCCAGTCTCTGACGGATCGCCTCCGGCCCACCAGGGCTCTCAAGTGCTCTTTGGAGCAGGGCTTGTGCGAGCCGCCGAGCGATCGTTTCCGAGTGGGCTCTCATCGGGGCCAGCCGTCAACGTAGGCTCGTGCCCAGGATGGGCGCGGCAATACGCCGTAGTAATGGTCACTTGGTCTTGGCACGGGGACCGTTCTGATGGATCGTGCGGGACAGATCGCGCACGCGCCGGCACAGGCTACCATGGCGTCTTTCGGTGAGTCAAAGTCCTGCGTCGCTGCTGTCGAATGGATTCGCTGTCGCCAGAAGCGCAGTCAGGCCTGGCGAGGCGGCGTTTCAGGGGCGGGCTCTCCTGCGGCGCCCGACCCTCCGCCGTGCATGTCGCAGTCACCCTGGAAAAGCGCCCCTTCTTCGATCGTCAACGCCGGCGTGCTAAGGGTTCCATTGACCCGACAGCCGGAAAGTAGCTCGATCTTGAGTCGGCCGCGGATCTGGCCTTTGGCCTGACCCTTGATCGAGACGGTTCCACAGTCGACCTCCGCTTCGACGTCTCCGGTCTCTCCGATGATCAGCGTGTTGTCCGAGACGATGCGGCCACGCACGCGTCCGTCGACTCGGAAGACGTTGCAGAAGCGCAGCTCCCCGCGGAACTCCGTGCCCTCGTCGATGAAGCCGTCGATCTCGTCCGCTGTGAGCCCTCGAACTTTCAGCATCACGCCTCCTTGTGTGCCCGAGCGACGTTCCGACTAGCGGCTTCGACCTGCGCGCAACAGGACATCGAACAGCCGCTGAAGCTCCGTCTCATTCGCGAAAGCGATGCGGATCTGGCCACTGCGGCCGCGGCGCGCGATTTCAACCTGCGCACCCAGCACGGCCTTTAGACGCTGTTCCGCCGCTCTCGTATTGGCGTCCTTCGCGCGGCTGGTCGCTTTGGTCGGTGCGCGCTCAAGTGCCACACGGCGCTCGACTTCCCGCACCGAGAGCCCGCGGCGGCCAGCCTCGCGAGCGAGCGCGATCTGCTCTTCCGATCTCTCGAGCGCGAGCAGGGCGCGCGCGTGCCCCGCGTTTATCTGCCCGTGGATCAGTAGATCTTGGACGGGCACGGGCAGCCGCAGCAATCGAACGGTGTTGGCCACGGTCGCGCGGTCACGCCCGACATGGTGGGCAATCTCTTCCTGGGTGAGGTGGAAGTCCTCCATCAAGCGCTTGAACGCCTGAGCCTCCTCCAGCGGTGTCAGCTCCTGGCGTTGGATGTTCTCGACAAGGGCGAGCTCGAGCAGGCGATCGTCAGGGACCTCCCGAATGGCAACAGGGACTGTCGTCAGCCCGAGGGTCTGCGCGGCGCGCCAGCGGCGCTCGCCAGCCACGATCTGGTACCGAGCTCCTCTGGGGCGTACCAAGATCGGCTGGACGATGCCGTTCTCGCGGATTGAGGCCGCCAGCTCCTCCAAGCGCTTCGGCTCGATGTGTAGCCGCGGCTGGAATGGATTGGGATCCAGCAGGCCGATTGGCAGGTCGAGAGGCCCACCCGAGGCAGCGACGGGCTCATGCTCCGGCTCTGGGAGGAGCGCCGAGAGTCCCTTACCGAGCGCGTTTCTCTTCATGGCCCATGATCTCCCGAGCGAGCTCTAGATACGTCTCGGCGCCACGGGACCGGATGTCGTACAGAATAATGGGCTTGCCAAAGCTGGGTGCTTCGGCCAACCGCACGCTCCGGGGAATGGTGGCCTGGAAAACCTGATCTTTGAAGTGCTCCCGAATCTCACTCGCGACCTGCTGGCTGAGGTTGGTGCGCTCGTCGAACATCGTGAGCAGTACACCCTCGACGGCGATCGACGGGTTTAGCGAGCGGCGCACGCGCTTGAGCGTCTCCATCAGCTCGGTCACACCCTCGAGCGCGAAGTACTCGCACTGCAGGGGCACGAGCACGGCATCTGCTGCCACAAGGGCGTTTATCGTCAGGAGGCCCAAGCTGGGTGGGCAGTCGATGAACACGTAGTCGAAACGGTCAGTGACCGGAGCCAGGGCCTGCTTGAGCCGCTGCTCGCGTCCCGCAGCCGATACGAGCTCTACCTCAACACCGATGAGGTTCCGCTCAGAGGGCACCAGCGAAAGGTGTGCGAGATCCGTGGACACGAGCGCGGCCTCGATCGAAGCCTCTTCCATGAGCACTTCGTAGAGGCTCAGATGGCCGTCCCGAATCTTGCGTCCCAGTCCCGAGGTGAGATTCGCCTGGGGATCCGCGTCCACAGCCAAGACCCTGCGCTCAGCCGCGGCCAGACTGGCCGACAGATTGATGGCCGTCGTGGTCTTCCCGACGCCGCCCTTTTGATTGGCAACAGCGATGACTCGCGCCAAAGGCTCCCCTCGAAAGCGGTGCGCAGGATAGCACAGCGTCTAGGGCAGACGCAGGTTCGGGCGTTTCACGTGGAACATCGGCGGAACACGCGACACGTGAGGCCGCCGGCGGCCGGCTCTTCGGCAAACCCCTCTCCTGGTTCTGGCTGGCCGCCAAAGACGAGCAGGCGGCCTCCGTCCTGGACGAGTGGCGCCAGCTTCCCGAGCGGCAAACGCAGCGCCCGCAGCGTGACGGTCTGAGCCTGGGGGCCGGAATAGGTGTCATGCCTATCGCGGCGCGCGGAGACACCGGGGCGCTGCATGACTCGCGCGGCTTCGCGCAGGAATGCCCAGCGTTTGAGGCGGGGCTCGAGAAGCGTGACCTCGATCTCGTCGCACAAGGCGGCGAACACGAGACCTGGGGAGCCGTTGCCGGAGCCGACGTCTATCAGCCGGCCGGGTCGAAGTAACGGGAGCGCCGGCAGGACGCTGGCCACGAGCACGCGCACCCTGTCCTCGTCTGTGCTGACACCTGTCAGGTTGATACGTGAGCCCCAGTGGGCTAGGACATCGAGATAGGCCACAAGACGTTGAACCGCGAGGGCTTGGAGACCGAGCGATTCGAGGGCTGTGCGGTGAGACATCCGCCGGTGTTCAGTCCCCGGGGGGCGCCTGAAACGAGGCCGGCTCGATGACCAGCAGTCTGTCAGACCCCTCGCCCTCGCTCCGCGTGCACACCCCCGAGACTTCGCTCAAGGTCATGTGCACGATGCGCCGCTCGTACGACGTGAGCTTCTCCATGACGCGCGGCACACCGTCGTCACGAACGGCGGTAGCCAAGCCCTCGGCCTTTTCCTTGAGCGCTGACTCGCGAATAGCCCGGTACGCGGGATTCGATACGACGACGCGGTGAGCCCCTGTCGTCTGAGACGCTACGCGCCTCAGCAGATGCTCGAGGGCCTGAAATGTTTCGCCGCCCTGCCCTGCAAGCAGAGCCGACTTGTCATCCACGAGCACGCGGATCACGACCGCATCTCCCTCGTCGGCCTGCTCCAGGCGGATGTCCTCGTCACACGCTCGACTGAGCGCCTCGCCAATCTCGGCCAGCCTTGCGCGCAGCCGTGCTTCACCCAGAGGCGGGTCACTGGGTGGCGTCGCAGCAGCTCGCGCCGGAGCGACGCGCTCGGCCAGCACGGCGATGCGGGCCGGCAGGCCCGCACGCTTCCCGATTGCTGGGCTGCCGGCGTCGACCACGAGGTAGCGCAGATTGCCCGGCTCGATGCCCAGTGCCGCGGCTCCCGTTCGGACAGCCTCCTCCACTGTCGCGCCAGAGAAGACCAGGTCTCTCATCGCTTGTGCCCTCCACGCTTGGCCTCTTTGGAGCGTCCTCGGACGAGCTTTAGAGTGACGCCCTGTTGGACAATCGAGCAGCAGTTGGAGGCGAGCCAGTAGAGGTTTAGACCTGCCGGAGCGGCGAATAGGAATACGACGAAGAGCAGCGGCATCAGCATCATCATGCGCTGCTGCGCGGGATCGACAGTGGCAGGCGTCATCCTCTGCAGCAGGAACATCGAGACGGCCATGAGGATGGGCGCCAGGTAGTAAGGATCCTTCTGGCTCAGGTCAGGGATCCAGAGATAGGGGGCGCCACGCAGCTCGATCGAAACGTCGAGCACTCGGTAGAACGCGAAGAAGAAGGGCATGGTCAAGAGCAGCGGCAGACAGCCGACGGTCATCTGCGTGCTCATGCTCAGACCATGGCGGGCGTAGAGCGCCCCGATTTCCTCCTGCATCTGCTGGCGACGCGGGTCGAGCAATGGGATCTTCTTGTATCGATCCTGTATTGCGCGCATTTCCGGGGCAAGCTTGGCCATCTTGACCCCGTTGACGATGCTGAAATGGCGGAAGGGTCCCATCACCAAGTTGATCAGGACTGTCAGGAGCACGATGGACCAGCCGTAGTTGCCGACGTAGCCGTGCACCCACCGGAGCAGGCGCATCAACGGGATGACGATCGGCCCGATCCACTCGCCGACCGGCACGACCGCCTTGAAGTCGTGCCCGAGAGGCGCCAGGTAGAAGTAGTCCTTGGCGCCCACGTAGAGCGTGACCGGTCCTGTGCGGTCCCCGAGAACCATCGCCGCGACCGCGCGGGGCTCGGTCTCGCCTTCTGCCGGCAGCGGCACGTCGAAGGCAGACGCCTCCGCTGACCCGACGCTCGCGTTGGATCCCGTCATGAGCGCTACGAAGTAGCGACTCTCAACACCGACCCAGCGCACGTCCGCGAGAGACATGCGGCCGGTCTTCAGTTTCTTGGCAGGCAGCCGCTCGACAGCATGGTTGGTAAAAGCGACGGCCGGCGGCGGCTCATATCCACGCACGGCGCGCTCCGCATCGCTCGGTACACCGATCCCCGGCCCCCAGACGAGTCGTTTGTTGAGCTCCTGTCCCGCGCGTCTCACCGAGACGCTCACGTCTGCGAGCGGCACGCGCCCACGGAAAAGAATGGCCTTCCGAACGGCCAGGTCCCCGGCCGCGTACTCGAACGTCAGCGTTGCCTCGCCGCCTGCGCTCAGATCGAGGTTCTCGTTCGAGACCTTGTAGAGCGCATCTCGCAGCACGCTGTCGACCTGGGCGTCGCCCGTCTCGATGTCCAGCCCGCGCGGTGCGTTCGGGACCACGGCCACCATCTCGGCTGGACGTCCGTGGTCTCCTTCAAAGCCTGTCAGCCGCCATGACAGGAGCCGGGCTCCGCGGTTGGTGAAGGCCACGGATGCCTCGCGCGTGAGCACTTCCACCCTTCGCTCGCTCGCGTCTGCGACAGGCTCGACGGTCGCTGGCAATGGGACGCGGGGCGCCGGGCCCTCGCTGGCGCGCGCGCTCTCGACCGGCGACGGCGACGCAGAGGGCGTCGGCGCCGCAGTCGCCTGCGGCGGAGGCGCGCTAGGAAAGAGCAGCGGATAGACGGTGACGACGACAAAGGCGAGGATCAGGAAAATGAAGAGGCGTCGTTCATCCATGCAGTTGTAGGCCCCTTGGCGCGGCCGCTAGGGAACGGGATCATACCCGCCGCGGTGAAACGGGTGACAGCGCAACAATCGTAGAAAGGCCAGCCGAGCACCCTTGCCGGCGCCGTGCGCGCGCACGGCCTGTTCAGCATACGCGCTGCAGCTCGGCACAAAGCGACAGAATCCCCCCAGGAACGGCGCGAGCACTCCTCGGTAGCCGGCGATCAGCGCCAGGAGCAGCTGGCCTTGGAGCGCAATCGGACGATCGCCGACGCGCTCAGCGGTCGATTCGGCGCTTGAGCTCGGCGCGGATCTCTCCAAGGCCATGCCCTACTATCTCCGCTTTGGGGACCACGACAACGTCGACCGGCACGCCAGAACCGGTGGCTTGCGCAAATGCGACGCGCAGCAGGCGTTTCACCCGGTTGCGCCGCACCGCGCCGCCGACACGCCGCCCGACGGCCAGACCCAAGCGCGCGGCGGGTCGTGCGTTTCGCCGCACGTAGAGAACAAACAGCTGTCCGTCCAAGCGGCGGCCGCGTCGCAGCACACAGCGGAACTCCGCGCTGTCTCGGATTCGCCGCTCGCGTGCGGTCGTCACAGCCTTCGACTAGACGGCGAGTCTCTTGCGCCCCTTCTGTCGACGGCGCTTCAAGACGAGTACGCCACCCTTGGAACGCGACCGGACGAGGAAGCCATGAGTTCGCTTGCGCTTGCGGTTGTTGGGTTGAAAGGTTCTTTTCATGAAGAGTGGCCTGGTCGGCGAACTGCCAGACTACTGAAGTAGCGCGGCGAACGCCGAATTGTGGATTCTAGAGGGCGGCGTGCCGCATGTCAATCGAGCTCAGACTGATGCGCCGCGATCTCGGCTCCAGCGACGCCAGTGTATCCTTGCGCGATGCCTCCGATCGCGACGAACGCCGGAAACGGCCGCGACGTGGCGCCAGCCGTTGCCGCGCACGGGGTGTGCCGGCGGTACGGCCGGCGCTGGGCGCTCGTTGACGTGAGTTTCCAGCTGCCTGCCGGGCGCGCGCTGATGGTCGCGGGCCGCAATGGCTCCGGCAAGTCAACTCTGCTGCGCGTGCTCGCGACCGCGATCCGGCCTGACCACGGCACGGCACACGTGCTTGGGCTTGACGTGCGGCAGGACCGCGACGGCGTGCGACGTCTCTGTTCTCTGCTCGCGCACGACTCCCAGCACTACGAGGCCCTAACCGCGCTCGACAACCTGCGCATCGCCGCGCGTCTTCTCGGCCGCGACGCCTCGCGCGAGGCCCTGCGCGCCGCACTCGCCGCGGTCGACCTCGCTGAACGCGCAGACGATGTCGTGGCGAGTTTCTCCGCAGGAATGCGCAAACGTCTGTCCTTGGCGCGCACGCTGCTCAAAGACGCAGCGGTGGTGCTGCTGGACGAACCGTATGCCGCGCTCGACCCTCCAGGCTTCCGTCTGGTGGACGGACTCTTGGAGGGCCTGCGCACCCGCGGCCGGACCGTGCTCATGTCGACGCATCTGATCGAGCACGGGCGCGCGCTGTGCGACGATGTGGTCGTGCTCGACGCCGGTCGTGTCACCCTTGAATGTCGCGCTCAGGACCTGCCCACGGCCTTCGTGGACCGAGTGCCAGACCGACACCATGTATAATATGCATGCGTTTTGGGTGGCCCTATCAAAGGACGTGCTCATACAATGGCGAACTCGCGCACAGATAGTGGCCATCTTCCTGTTCGGCGCCACGTCCCTGCTGTTGTTCAGCTTTGCCATCGGACCCAACGCCTCTGCCCTGCGTCAGCACGCCGCTGGCTTCCTTTGGCTGGCGCTCATGCTCTCCTCGACCCTCACGCTGGCCGAGAGCTTCCAGAGTGAGATGGAGCAGCGAGCCTTTGAGGGCTTGCTGCTGCTGCCAACGCCGGCAGCGGCCCTGTACTACGGTAAGGCCGTGGCGAACTGGTTGCAGCTCACGCTACTCGGCATCGCTCTCGTCCCGGTGATGGTGGTGCTCTACGACGCGGGCACGATGCAGGTGCTCGGAGTGATTGGCGTCGTGGCGGTCGGTGCAGCTGGCCTATCTGCTCCGGGCACACTCTACGCCGCGATGACTTCCCAAGCGCGCGCAAAGCAGACGCTGCTGCCGCTGCTCTTGTTCCCGTTGCTCGTTCCGGTTCTCCTCGCAGCGGTGAAGGCCACGTCGCTTCTGATCCTCGGCGATCCGATGGGCCAGCTTGGCTCGTGGGTCGCGCTCTTGCTCATCTTCGACCTCGTGCACTGGACGCTCGGCGGCCTGCTCTTCGAGCGCGTCGTCGAAGACTGAGGCGCAGCCAACGACTGCGCGCGCCTCGCTGCGGAGCGGGAACGCGACGGCGCGCCGCCCATCCGCCCCGTTGGCGCGGCGCGTATGAACCGATAGACTACGTCTGCGGGAGAAGTCCTTACCGCGCGTCGCGCAAGAGCTGACAGAATTATGATCCGATCGACGGCGACGACACGATGGCCGCAGGCAGTATTGCTGTTGGGCGCGGCCCTGCTCGCTCTCGGCACATGGTGGGGTCTCTTTGTCGCGCCACCGGAACAGTACATGGGCGACGTCTACCGCATCCTCTACATCCATGTACCGACCGCCTGGAACGCGCTCTTGACCTTTCTCTTCGCGGCTTTCTGCGCCTTGAACTTCCTGCTCCGCGGAGGCGTGCGCTGGGACGCGCGGCTGGAAGCCGCGATGGAGGTCGGCGTCGTGCTGTCGCTGTTGTTGTGCACGCAGGGCTCGCTATGGGCTAAGCCGACCTGGGGCGTGTGGTGGGACTGGGACCCGCGTCTCACGACAACGGCCATCATGGTGATGGCTTTTGCCGGCGTTCTGGCTCTGCGCCGCTTTATCGATGATCCGGTCCGGCGCGCGACGTGGTCCGCAGTTTCGGCCGTCGTCGCTTCAGCGAACGTGCCGATCGTCTACTTCTCCGTGCGCTGGTGGAACTCCCTGCACCAGGCGCCATCATCCGCTCGTTCGCTGTCCGTGGTCTTCCACCGGCCGCTGCAGATCAACGCACTCGGCATGTTGCTGCTGGCCATAGCGCTGATCTCTCTGCGCGCCCGCGTGGCCGCGCTGCGTCTCGATGCCGAGCTCGCGCCACCGCCAGCCAGCGCGCGCGTACCGGGGCAAGAACTATGAGCGGCACAGTCGTCGGCGGCTGGGAGTTCGTCGCCACCGCATACAGCATCACGCTGCTGGCGCTGTGCGCCTATGCCTACTCCGTCTTGCACCGCTACCACTCTGAGCGCCGCCGCGCTTCGAAGGATCGGCTCTCGTGAACACCGACCATGACCCATTCGCGGCCCCGCCCGCGACCACCAGGCGCCGAAATCGCTGGCTAGCCATCGGCGCGATCACTGCGGCCCTGGCCGCCATCCTCGGCTTTCTGCTCGCCGGCGTTGGCAAGAACCTCGTCTACTACTGGGGTCCGACAGAGCTGCGGGCCGCGGGCGACCGTGCTATCGGCGCGACGATCCGCCTGGGCGGTCAAGTCGTGCCCGGATCTGTGCGCCACACCGGCGGCGTCTCGGGCATTGAGTTCGACGTGGCCGACCGCAAGGGCGCGCGCGTTCACGTCAAGGCCACGGGCGTGGCGCCGCAGATGTTCCGCGAGGGCATCGGCGTGGTCGTCGAGGGCACGCTCGCGCGGGCTGGCTATTTCGAAGGTCAGCGCCTGATGGTCTCGCACGGCAACGAGTACCGCGCTCCGCACGACCGCGACGACGTCGACGTGCGCAAGCTCATCGAGAGCACGCAGGGACTCGACGACAAGAAGGCGCGATGACCGCTGCCATCGGCCGCAGCCTGGTCCTGCTCTCGCTGTTCGCAGCGGTCGCTGGCTCCGTCGTTGCATTTGGAGGCGCCGCATACCGCAACACCGCGGCGCAGCGCTGGGCACGACGACTGCTGGCCCTCTACTCCGCCAGCATCATCGCCGCCAACCTGCTCATGGTCTGGGCGCTCTTGCGTCCGGATTTCTCCGTGGGCTACGTCGCGGCTGTTGGCTCACGCAGCGTGCCAAAATGGGTGGCCATCGTCAGCCTCTGGTCATCGCTCGAAGGGTCGATCCTCTTCTGGGGATTGGTCCTGGCCGTCTATCTCGCGATAGCGGCCTGGACACAGCGCGCCTCGCAGTCAGACTACATGCCTTGGGCGATCGGCGTGTGGCTGTCGACGGCCGCGTTCTTTAGTCTGCTTCTCTCCGGGCCAGCGCAGCCGTTCACGACCGTACCACTTCCCCCGAGCGACGGCCCAGGACCGAACGCGCTGCTCCAGAACCACTTGTTGATGGCGATCCACCCGCCATTCCTCTACGCCGGCTACGTCGGCATGACGATTCCGTTCGGACTCGCCGCAGCGGCGCTCCTTGCGGGCCGCTTCGGGCCGGGCTTGCAGCGCACGCTGCGCACTTGGCTCCTGGTGCCGTGGATGTTTCTTACGATCGCGATCGTGCTCGGCGGCTGGTGGGCCTACGAAGTCCTCGGTTGGGGAGGCTACTGGGCCTGGGATCCGGTCGAGAACGCCTCGCTTTTGCCCTGGCTCACGGCCACGGCAGCGCTTCACTCCGCCTTGCTCGTTGAACGCCGGGCCGTTCTCAAGGGCTGGGCGGTTACGCTGGTCATGGCGTCCTTCCTGCTCACGATTCTGGGCACTTTCATGACGCGTTCCGGGGTCTTCAACTCGGTCCACTCTTTCACCCAGAGTCCCATCGGCCCGACCATTCTCGCCTTTCTCGCGCTCGCGACCGTCTTTTCGGTCCTCCTGCTTGCCATGCGCATCGATACGCTGGCACCCGAGGGGCAATTGGAGCCGGGGTTCACCCGCGACACCCTCTTGCTGCTGGGAAATCTGCTCCTAGTCCTGTTCGCCTTTACTGTCCTTGTTGGCACTGTCTTCCCGCTCATCGTCGACGCCCTCTGGCATCGCCAGATGAGCGTGGGCCGCCCCTACTTCGACCACATGGTGGCGCCGCTCGGCGTGGCCTTGCTCTTGCTCAAAGGGCTTGGTCCGGCGCTCCCCTGGCGCCGTCCGAACCGCGAGCGACTCCTCCGCACGCTGGGCTGGCCGCTCGTCACCGCCGGGCTTGCCTTCGGTACTGCGTGGGCCGCCGGCTCGCGCAGCCCTTGGGCGCTCTTGGTGGCGTTCTTCGCGGGCTATGCGGTGCACGTGGCGCTGCGCGAAATCTGGCTGCCGATCGGGCAGCGCCTGCGCGTCCTGCGCCTCCACCACGCCCTGGCCGAGGCCCAGCGGACCGGTCGACGCCGTATGGCCGCGCACGTTATCCACCTCGGCGCTATCGTCATCGTCGTCGGAGTCGCGATCAGCAGCACCATGACCGTGTCCAAGGAAGTCGCCCTCGCGAGCGGTGAGTCCTTTGCACTCGGACGGTACACACTCACGTTCGTCGGTGCCGAGGTGCGTTCGGAAGGTCATCGAGACGCCGTGGTGGCACGCGTCGACGTCGCCCAAGGCGGCCGACACTTGGCGTCGCTGACCCCGCGGATGAACTACTACGCTTCCCAGCAGACCCCGATCGGCACGCCGGCCGTGCGCTCCACGCTCTTCGAAGACCTCTATCTCTCCCTGCTCAGTGTGGACCCGGCTCGCCAGACGATTGGCCTGCGCGCCCTTGTGAACCCGATGGTCAGTTGGATTTGGGCAGGCATGATCCTGATGGCCATCGGCGCTATCGCTCTACTGCTGCCGGCGCGCCGCACGCTGCCCCCCGCCGGCGCAGGAGGCGTCGCTTGAACCGCCGCGTGCTGCTCGTTGGCCTGGCGGTCGCATTACCCCTCGTCGTGCTGCTCGTCGCGAGCCTCTCGCGCGACCCGACGCGCATCGATTCGCCACTGATTGGGCGAGCGGCGCCGGCCTTCCGTCTCATCTCCCTGGATGGTGGTGACCCGTTGACGCTTCAGTCGCTCCGTGGCCGCGCAGTGGTGGTCAACTTTTGGGCCACTTGGTGCGTGCCCTGCGTCGCCGAGCACGCCGCCCTGGTGCAGGCAGCGCAGAGCTCCGGCACGCGGGTGGCGTTTGTTGGCGTGGTCTACCAGGATCAGGACAGTGAGGTGCGCGCCTTCCTTCGCCAGCACGGCGCCAGCTACCCGATGGTCATGGACCCAGACGGCCGCGCTGCGATTGCCTACGGCGTGTATGGCGTGCCCGAAACGTTCTTCATCTCAGCGGACGGTATCATCGTCAACAAACAGACGGGGACGCTCACCGCTGCGCGGCTTGAGCAGCTCGTTGCCGAGCTCGCGCGGCCCGCTGAAAGAGGCCCCTCATGAGATGCCATTGGCTCGCGCTCACGCTGCTGTGCCTCGGCGCGTACCCCGCCGGCGCGCTGGAAACGTCGCTCGCGCCGTCGCCCGCGTTGGACTCTCTGGCCCCTGCCGACATTGTCGGCGCGCCCCGCGGTACACCGCTCACCGGCGCCGACCTCGACACCGAATCCTGGCGCGTTGGCTCCCTACTGCGCTGTCCAGTGTGTCAGGGAGCTTCGATCGTCGACTCACCGGCACCCACCGCGGTCGACATGCGCGGCCAGGTGCGCGCCATGCTGGCCGCAGGGTACACGGAACGCCAGGTTCTCGCCTATTTCGAGCATTCGTTCGGCGCCTTTGTGCGGCTCGATCCTTCGGCGCATGGCATCAACCTGGCGCTCTGGTTGGCCCCCGCCGCTGCGCTCGCCGCGGGCGGCGCCATCCTTCTCGCCTTTCTGCGCCGGTCGCGCGGCAGCGCCGGAGTGCCACCGCGCCGTGACCTGACGGACGCATCTTCCGTGGCAAGCGCCGAACCTGACGACCCGCGGTTGAAGGACTACCTAGACCGGGTACGCGCGCTCACGAATCGCGACGATCCTGCCCGCGTCGAGAAGTCGCGCAAAGCATGACGCCCGCTGAAACAAACTGGACGCCTGCGCTGGCAGCGCTCGCCATTGGTGTTGTGCTCGGCATTGCGCTGTTATGGCGTGTGGCAGCCCGACTCGCCGAGCGCGACCATCCAACGCCGGTCGCCGATGCGAGCGACCTCGAGGCTAGGCGCGACGCAGCCCTCGCGCGCCTGCGGGAGATTGACCAACTCGCGCCTAGCCAACACTCCGCGGAACTCACGCAAGAGCGTCGCCGACTGGAGCTCGAGGCGGCGCGCGCGCTGATGGAGTTGGACCGCCAGGCCGCAGCGCCTCCGGCGCACTTGCCGCAGCGCGCGTGGGCGCCCGGCTCGACCCTGCGCGGCTTCCTCTGGGGCGTGGGTAGTGTGGGCACCGTGGCGCTGCTCTTCTACTTCGCCTCCCAGTCGGGAAAGAGCCAGCCGCCCGTCGCGGCGGCGGCCAACGACTCCCAGCCTGCGGCCTCCGACACCGAGACCGCGGCGCTGCGTGCGCAAATAGAGAAGGATCCGGAGGACTTGGCGGCGCGGCTCGACTTGGCCCGGCACGCCCTCGCGGCCAACGACATGATGACGGTCTTCAACGAGACGCGCTTTGTCCTCGAACGCCAGCCTGCGGAACCGCGCGCCCTCACGTATCAGGCGGTGGTGCGACTGGCAATGGGCCAGGCCAAGAAGGCCGAGGAGATGCTCGAACGCGCCCTCGGCGCGCAGCCTGATCTGGAAGACGCGTACGTCTATCTGATGTTGGTCTACACAGAGACCGGCAACGCGGCTGCGGCCGACGCTGTCCTGCAACGCGCCGTTAAGCGCCTGCCTTCTGAGACAGAAGCCCTGCGCTCCGCCTTGGCTCGCATGCAGAGCGAGGCGAAAGCCGGCGCTGCGGCACCGCGTGAACTGCCGGAGAACCCGCACGCCGCTCTTGATAGCGGCGGACCGCTGCAATCGGAGCCAAGGCCCGCCGGCGCGCTTCCCGGTCAGAGCGTTGCGGGCACCATCGATCTGGCTGCTAGAGTCGAGCCACCGACCTCGCCGCGTGCCGCGCTTTACGTCCTCGTACGTCCGAAAGGCCAGACCACCGGTCCGCCGCTCGCCGTGAAGCGGCTTCCGGCCGCGTTTCCCGCGGCGTTTGAGGTCAGTGCGGCCGATTCGATGACAGGCGCGACCCTACCCACCAACGTTCGCATCGAAGCGCGACTCGCCGCTGATGGAGACGCGACCGCACGCGCGCAGGGTCAGCCGCATGCCGCAGTCGACGATGTCCCGCTGGGTACGCGCAATCTACGCCTCACCCTCGCGTCCTCACCCTGACCGCGCCAGCCCGACCGCACGACGACATTCCGACGAATGCCCCGGGCGCCGCTCAGCCCACGTCAATCCCGAGAGCCAGCCCGGCAATGAAGGCCGCGGCAGCTGCAAAGCGCACCCCCGTCAGCACCAGCCCGGCGCTCGCGCTGCGCACCCAGCGCGCCTGACCTGTCAGCGGTTGCCGTGCGGTCGCGTCGGCCAGCGGCAGCCAGAGCTTGAGGGCGTCACCCTCGTTCACGGCGGCCCCGGTCTCGATGCAGCACCCTGACGCGCTGGCATCCATGAGCCAAGCCGTGGCGCGATTCCTTGCGCCCCAAACCTCGACCTCGACGGGCACCAGTAGCCGACGCCGCGGCCGGCTGCGCTGCTCCACACCCGGCGGCCCAACCGACGGCCGCTGCAACTTCGCTACGAAGCTCCCCAGTACCTCATCCCCAACGCGCTTGGAGAGATAGGCCGACGCGCCGTGACCCACGGCCAGAGCCATACTCAGCAGGTCCGACTCCTCACCCAAGACCAGCAGCGCCAGATCCCGCAGCTTCGGATGGCGACGCAATCGCATCTGAGCGCGGCAACACTCCTCCCGCGCGGCGGGCGTGTCCAAGATGACCAGCAGCGGCGGCGAGACGTCCGGTAGCGCCAGAAGCTCATCCACGCTGGTCCCGACGCTCGACACGCCGATGCGGCGCAGCCGCTCAAGCGTTTGGCGCCGTGCATCCTCGTCCTCTGCCACGACTAGCGCGTAGCCAGCGCCACTCTCGTCGGCCATGCAGTTTGCTTCCGAACGATACGAATGTCGCGCAGCTGGGCGCCGGATGTCAAGTCGCTCGCGATCATGTGAGCGAGCCCTCCCGTCCCAATCGCCGTCAGCGCTTGGCCGTGGTCGGAGATATCGACATCGGCTCCGCACGCACGATCACCGGAGAACCAAACATGGCCGTCCATCCGAGACACCGCGCGATGCCCTCCGCGGTTCGCGACAGGGGCTTGAGGCCAAGCGCGCGGTGAAGGGCCATCGGCCAAAAGAACTGCGGCCGGCGCCCAGTCGGCACGAAACCGTGCTCGCGAAATGCGTCGGCGACCTCGTCATCCGAGAACACGGTGAACGCTCGCGTGTCACCCTCGACGCGTCGCTTGAGGCCGAAGAGCGGCGCCGAGAACGCGTTCAGGCTGCGGCGTGTTGGATAGTCGAGAACGACTGCCTTGCGAGCGAGCCGTCCCAGCTCTCCCACAAGTGCACGCCAACGCGGCATGTGCGGTAGCAGCCGGAACGCCAAGACCACGTCGAATGAACGATCGGCCCATGGCGCGCGCAGCAGGTCTCCGACTTCGAAGCGCACCCTTCCGGCATCGACCCAGGCGCTCACGTGTTCACGACACGAGGCGGCGCTGGAAAGAACGGTCACGTCAAAGCCCATCTCCACGAGTGGTCCGGCGAGCTGCCCATGGCCGCCGCCAACGTCGAGCACCCTGCCTCCGCGCCACGCCCGGATAAGGTCCAGCGTGGCCCGCGCCTGGACGTCGAGAAACCACGCTCCGACAGGGCCAGAAAAACGCGCGGTGTACGCCTCTGATGAGGTCTCGACGTCCGGTGCTGCGCTGCTGCCTGCCTCGTTGCCGGTCATGGCGATTCGCGCATCTCTGCTGGCGGGGCTGAGAGTCCCAACGAACGAAGCATCCCTTCTTCCTCCAAGCGGCGCAAGAGCGCGCGCGCCAGCAACCGGTGGCCTTTGCTCCCGGGGTGAATGGCCTCAACCGGGAAGTACGCCGCGTTCTGCGGGAATGCGGCCTCGGTCAGCTCCGGCACTTCGAGAAATGCGATGCCCTCTCGCGTTGCAGCCAGGCCCAGCTCGGCCCGGTAGATCCTCACCAAGCTCATCTCCGTGGAAGGCGTGGGACCGCCGCCGAAGATGGGCGCCAGCACCACAACCTCGGCACCGTGCGCGCGCGCCACCCTGGCAGCTGCGATCACGTTCCCGACGAACTCAGTGTCCGTCACGCGCGGCGCGAGTACCTCGCTGCTCCTGCTCCTTGGCAGCCAGCGTCCAACACCCATGGCAGCGAGCGACGCGCGCAGCAGGAGCTGGCTGCTGCCGACCACTTGACGCGCCAGCACGTGCCCAGCGCCCATCGGCATGGAGACGCGGTCCGGCCGCTCGCGAGGACTCACGTCATTCCAGCCGACACAGATTGTCACGAGGTCGGGCTGAAGCCGCGTGATGTCACGGCGTAGCCACGCCAGAGCCTGACGCGACGAGTAGCCGGGCACACCCATGTTGACAACCTCAACCGCGCGTCCCGGATTCGCGAGCTTGAGCCACCGATCCAGAAGTGCGGGATAGGGCGCCTCACTTCTGTCGTAGCTGTTCGGCGCGCTCGGGAACACGAGCGGCACGCGAAAACCGAAGGTCACGGAATCGCCCAAACACAGGATACGCACACTGCCGGCGGCCTTGGTGCCGAGCGGCCGCTCGGCTCTCAGCCCATCGGCGTTTGTAGAGACGACGGTGTAGTCCCAGACGACGTCCTTCAAATTCCGTTTGAGCCGCCAGAACAGCAAAGGATCGCCCTCGAAGATGCCCGCCTTGCTGCGATCCGCAAGGTCGCTGTGCATCAGCGGCAGCCGCACGAAGACGTCGAGACTGTCCACGCGCGACAGCGTCAGGCGTACGACGCCCTCCGCGAGTAATAGCAGCGCCAACGTGAAAAGCCCCGGCAAAGCGAGCGCCGCACGTGGCCACTTCCTCTTCGCGCCTTCTACTGGATCGACCGGCGACCGCGGCTCAGCAACGGCCGTGGTCGGCGCTGCGTCAGCCACGCGCCTCTCCTTCACTCCGGCTCGGGCGGCTCAGCCCCGCTGTCCTCCGTCGGTTCAGGCTCTTCCGGTAGGGGTGTCGGCGCCGTGCCGAGCGTGCCCACGGCCCGCGACACATAGCCCGCGTGCGCCATCAGCCGCAGGATGCGACGTTGAGCGCGAGCGTGGCGCGCGGGATTCACCCGCGGGTTGATTCGCCGCGGGCTGGGTATCATCGCGGCCAGGCCCGCAGCCTCGGCCTCGTCGAGACTGCCGACTGGCTTGCCGTAGTAGCGCGTGGCGGCGGCGCCACAGCCGTAGACGCCGTCACCCCATTCAATCACGTTCAGGTACAGCTCCAGGATGCGTGGCTTGCTGAGATCCTCCTCGATCCAGACTGCGACGATCATCTCGCGCAGCTTGCGGACGACGCTCTTGCGGGTGGTGAAGAACAGGTTCTTTGCCAGCTGCTGGGTGATAGTGCTTCCCCCACGCACGAAGCGCCGGCGCTTGACGTCGGTCTCGACCGACTCCCGCACGGCGTCCCAGTCGATTCCTTCGTGACCGAAGAACTTCGGATCCTCGGCGGCCACCACGGCATGCACAAGGTGACGCGAGACCTGCGTCAGCGGAACCCAGGCTTGAGTGCGCCGCGGTCTGCGGCCGGCCAGGCGCGCTTCCTCGTCGCGCTGCCGCATGACTCCAGTCTCTTTGGGGTTCGCGCGCGTCAGGGCACGCACATCGGCCCGCGACGGCAGCCCGACAATCACATACCCCAGGCCGGCTGTCCCCAGCGCGACCGCCCCGAGAGCGAGGTACAGCCAGCGCCGCAAACGCCGCGGCCGCGCAGGAAGCGGAAACGCGTTCGCCGGCTGCGCGCCGGCCTCGCCGACCTCCGTCTCTTGCGGCGGTCCAGCCGCTCCCGTCACCCCATCCGAAGCGACCACTCTGCCTCCGATCAATCGCCCGGCTGGAAAAGACTCACTCGACGGCGACGGGGAACGCACGCCGGCTGGCGGCAGGTAGATACAGTCGTTCCGCGTAGTCCCGCACCATCCGGCAGGCGCTGAACGCCGGGACGATCGAGGCGATCGAGGCCTTCATGACGCCAACCCAGGCGTGCGGCACGCCGTCAGGACCGCGCTCGAAGAAGCGCGGCAACACCTCGGCCTCGAGCACGTGGTAGAGCGACTCGGCATCCAGACGATCCTGCAACTCGCTGTCCTCGACCATGTGACCGTTCCCGATCGGCCAGCCGTTGTCGCCGCGGTAGCCTTCGGCCCACCAACCGTCCAGAACGCTGACGTTGACGCCGCCGTTGATGGGAGCCTTCTGCCCGCTAGTGCCGCTGGCCTCGTGCAGTAGCCGCGGCGTGTTGAGCCAGACGTCGCAGCCCTGGACCAGCATGCGTCCGATCTCGATGTCATAGTCCTCAAGGAACACCATCTTGCCGCGGAATTCCCCCTGCGTCAGAAGGAACAATCTCCGGATCACCTCCTGGCCTTCACGATCAGCAGGGTGTGCCTTGCCAGCATAGAGAATTTGCATCGGCCGCCCGGGCACTGACAGCAGCGCTTTGAGTCGCTCCAGGTCTTGGAGTATGAGCACCGCCCGCTTGTAGGTCGCGAAGCGTCGCGCGAACCCGACCGTCAGCGCGTGCGGGTCGAGCAGGCCGTCGACGCGCCGCAGATCATCCGGCGCTAGGCCGTGACGCGCAGCCTGCACGCGCACGCGCTCGCGCACGAAGCGGATCAGTCGTTCCTTCTGAGTGCGGTGCGCTGCCCAGAGATCCGCGTCCGGTAGGTCGGAGATGCGCTGCCAGAAGTCGCCATCAACGAGGTGCTCCTCCCACTGCGGCGAGAGGTGATGAGCGTACAGGGCGCGCATCTCGGGGCCGACCCAGCTCGGCGTATGCACCCCATTCGTGATGGAGCCAATCGGGCTGGCCGGCGAACCGGGCCAAAGGTGGCGCCACATGTTCGACGCTACCTCGCCGTGCAGCCGACTGACGCCGTTGACGCTCGTCGAGAGGCGGATGGAGAGAGCGGTCAAGTTGAAATGACCGTTCTGCGCGCCGAGGCTGAGCAACTCCTCCGGATCGCAGGCGACTTCCTTGACCATCGGCTCGAGATAGCGCCGCACCAGACCGAGCTCGAACGTTTCGTTGCCGGCGGGAACAGGCGTGTGCGTGGTGAAGACCGTGTTGCCGGCCACTGCGTGCAGGGCGTCGGCCAGACCCTCTCCTTGTACGATGCGCTCGCGCGCCCGCTCGAGCCCGAGAAAGGCGACGTGCCCCTCGTTCATGTGCCACACCGCAGGAGCGATACCCAGGGCCTTGAGCGCCCGCACGCCACCCACGCCGAGCACGATCTCCTGACACAGACGCATCTCGCGTCCGCGCACGTAAAGGATGCCTGTGATGGGTCGGTCGGTGGCCTCGTTCAGCGGGACATCGGTGTCGAGCATGAGCACCGGCACGCGCCCGACCTGTACCTTCCACACCGCCGCATGCACGACGCGACCCGGGAAATCGATCGGCACGGTCAGCAGCCCGCCGTCCGGCGCGCGCACAGGGAGCACCGGCAGCCGCGCAAAGTCGTAGTCGGGATAGAAGTGCTGCTGGTAGCCGTCCGCGTCAACGGTCTGACGGAAATAGCCTGACTGGTAGAGCAGCCCCACGCCCACCAGTGGCAGGCCCAGGTCGCTAGCGGATTTGCAGTGATCGCCAGCCAGAGCGCCGAGGCCGCCCGAATAGACACCGAGCGACTCGTGTAGGCCGAACTCCATCGAAAAGTAGGCGACCGGACCGTTCAGTCGCGCCGCCTGTTGCTCCTGCCACAGAGGCCGCGAGTGGTAGGCTGCCAAGGCCTGCATAACCGAGTCGTAGTGGCGCCGGAAGTCCTCGTC
>Ga0302323_100000847_pt1 | contig 24880 bp, 24 predicted proteins | sample Fen_T0_3_FD_201950 | JGI IMG/M metagenome (GOLD analysis project Ga0302323, IMG submission 201950) | Peat permafrost microbial communities from Stordalen Mire near Abisko, Sweden - Fen_T0_3 | ecosystem: Environmental > Terrestrial > Soil > Wetlands > Permafrost | place: Sweden: Abisko...
AACCGCAGCGTGCCCTCGTCGAGAAGCGCGGTGATCCGGTGGAGGGGGTGGCGGGGGTCCTCGGTGCGCGAGGGCTTGGTCGCGGTCGCCGTCATCACACAGATCCGAACGCGACAGCGACGTTGGCGCCACCGAAGCCGAAGGAGTTGTTGAGAGCGGCGATGTCGCCCGATGGCAGGTCGCGTGCCGAGGTGGGGATGTCGAGCTCGACCTGCGGATCCTTGTTGTCGAGGTTGATCGTGGGCGGGCTGACCCGGTAGTGGATCGCCAGGATGGTGGCGATCGCCTCCAGCGCTCCCGCGCCGCCGAGCAGGTGCCCGGTCATCGACTTGGTGCTGGTCACCACGACCTGGTCGGCGTGTGAGCCGAGCGTCGCGTGGATCATCAGGCCCTCGGCGATGTCGCCCTGCGGTGTGGACGTCGCGTGGGCGTTGATGTGGGCGATGTCGGAAGCGCTGATCTCGGCCTCCTGGAGCGCCCGCACGATCGCCCGCGCGCCGCCCCGACCGGCAGGATCGGGCTGGGCGATGTCGTGGGCGTCGGCCGTGATGCCGGCGCCCAGCACCTCGGCGTAGATGGTCGCGCCGCGGGCCCTGGCGTGCTCCTCGGACTCGAGCACGAGCACCCCGGCCCCTTCGCCGAGCACGAAACCGTCACGCGCGATGTCCCACGGCCGCGAGACCGTGGTCGGGTCTCCGGTGTTCTTCGACAGCGCCATCATGTTCGCGAACGCCGCCATCGGCAGCGGGTGGATGGCGGCCTCGGTGCCACCGGCGAGGACGACGTCGGCCCGGCCGAGCCGGATCTGGTCGAGCGCGAGCGAGATGCCCTCGTTGCCGGACGCACACGCCGAGACGGGCGTGTTCACCGCGGCGCGGGCGCCGACGTAGAGGCTGATGTTGGCCGCCGGTGCGTTCGGCATCAGCATCGGTACGGCGAGTGGTGACACGCGGCGCGGACCCTTCTCCTTGAGCACGTCGTAGTTCTGCAGCAACGTGATCACCCCACCGATCCCCGACGCCATCGCGACGCCGACCCGGTCGTGGTCGACGTCGGCGCCCTCGAGCCCGGAGTCGGCCCAGGCCTCCATCGCCGCGACCATGGCGAACTGCGACGAGCGGTCCAGTCGGCGGGCCTTGACCCGCTCCAGCACCTCGGTCGGCTCGACGGCGATCCGGCCGGCGATCCTGACGGGCAGCTCCTCCGCCCAGGGGTCGTCGAGATGGCGGACGCCCGACTGGCCCTTGACCAGTGCGTCCCAGGTGGACGAGACATCGCCACCGACGGGGGAGGTCGTCCCCAGTCCGGTGACGACGACACGCTTCTTAGGCATTGGGTCCTCGCGAGTGTGCTCGGTGGATGGATGGGCTGCGGGCAGGAGCCCCGCGGTCAGCCCTGGGCGTTCTCGATGAACGAGACGGCGTCGCCGACCGTCTTGAGGTTCTTCACCTCGTCGTCGGGGATGGACACGCCGAACTTCTCCTCGGCGGCCACGACGACCTCGACCATGGACAGGGAGTCGACGTCCAGGTCGTCGACGAAGGACTTGTCGAGCTGGACGTCCTCGACGGGGATACCCGCTACCTCGTTGACGATCTCGGCGAGGTCGGCGCGGATCTCTTCGGTGGTGGCCATGCTGTGGTCCCTGCTCTCTGTTGTCACCAGTGGTGGTTGCGGTTGTCTACCCCGGCGTGCCGGGGTCGGGTTACGGAACGGTGATGACCTGGGCGGCATACGCCAGGCCGGCACCGAACGCGATCAGCAGCGCGGTGTCCCCGCTGCGTGCCTGTCCCTCCGCGATCATGCGGTCGAGGGCCAGGGGGATGGAGGCCGCCGAGGTGTTGCCCTGCTCGGCGATGTCGCGGGCGATCTTCACCCGGTCGGGAAGCTTCATGGCGCGGGCCATCGCGTCGATGATCCGCATGTTGGCCTGGTGGGGCACGAACACGTCGAGGTCGTCGGGCGTGATGCCCGCGCGGTCGAGTGCCTGGTGGGCCACCTTGGCCATCGTGAACGACGCCCAGCGGAAGACCGGGTTGCCCTGCATCGACAGGCTGGGCATGGCCGGCTCGTCCTTGGCCATCGCGTCGCGCCAGTCCTCGTCCTGACGGATCAGGTCGAACTGCTCACCATCGGAGCCCCACACCACCGGGCCGATCCCGGGGGTGTCACTCGGACCGACCACGGCTGCGCCGGCGCCGTCGGCGAAGATGAACGCCGTTCCGCGGTCGGTGGAGTCGGTGAGGTCCGAGAGTCGCTCGACGCCGATCACCAGGACGTGGCCCGCACCGCCGCCCCGCACCATCTGGTCGGCGAGCGCGAGCCCGTGGCAGAAGCCGGCGCAGGCCGCGGAGATGTCGAAGGCAGCCGCCTGGTTGGTGCCGAGCTCGTAGGCGATCGCCGTGGCGATGGCCGGGGTCTGCAGCAGGTGGGTGACGGTGGCGACGATCACGCAGTCGATCTGCTCGGCGTCCACCCCTGCGTGCTCGAGCGCGGCTCGGGAGGCCGCGACCGACATCACCTGCACCGTCTCCTCGGGCGTGGCGAAGCGGCGCTGCTTGATGCCCGAACGCTGCTGGATCCACTCGTCGCTGGAGTCGATCGCATCGACGATGTCGGCGTTGGGGACGATCAGTGACGGGCGATAGCTGCCGATGCCCAGCACGGCGGTGTGCGGTGCTCCGACGGCGCTCTCGAGCGCGGCCATCAGGCCGCCCCCTCCGGGTGGAGTCGCACCAGAGGCTGACCGGGTGAGACCAGGTCACCGTCCTCGACGAGCCACTCGACCACCTGACCGCCATGGGCGGCCCGGACCTCGGTGCGCTCACGCGAGCTCGCGACGTCGCCGACGGCGGCGCCGGGAGCCAGCATGTCGGCCGCCGCGGCCTCGGCCGAGCGGTGGAACGTGCCCTTCATCGGCGAGACCACCATCAGCCAGGTCGGGGTGGTGTCGATCATCGACGCCTCACCGTGCTTGGCGCAGAAGTCGCGGGCGTCGTCGAGCTGGTCAGGCGTCTTGAGCGCGAAGGTCTCGACCCCGGGCAGGGCGCGTTTGGCGATCCCGGCCAGGGTACCGGCCGGCGGCATCTCGAGCAGCCCGGTGACCCCGAGGTCCGACATGGTCTCCATGCACAGGTCCCATCGCACGGGGCGGGCGATCTGCCCGACGATCCGGGCCACGACCTCGCGGCCGTCGTGGACGATCTGGCCGTCCCGGTTGGAGATCAACGGTGTGCGCGGGTCGTGCGTCGACACGGAGCGGGCGAGCGTGGCCATCCGGCCGACGGCGGGGGCCATGTGCTCGGTGTGGAACGCGCCGGCGACGCTGAGCGGGATCAGCCGCGCCTTGGCCGGAGGGTTGTCGGCCAGCGCCTGGAGCTGCTCCATCGTGCCGGCGGCGACGATCTGGCCGGGGCCGTTGTCGTTGGCGGGTGTCAGACCCTGGGCCTTCAACGAGGCGAGCACCTCGTCGCGGTCGCCGCCGAGGACGGCGGTCATGCCGGTGGGGGTCGCGGCGGCAGCGGCGGCCATGGCGTTGCCGCGCTCCCGCACGAGCACCATCGCCTGCTCGGCCGTGATCGCCCGGGCACCGGCCGCCGCGGCGATCTCTCCGACGCTGTGGCCGGCGACCGCCCCGATCTGGCTGAAGGCGTCGGCCGGGTGGGGGAACAGCTCGAGCGCCGCGATCAGCCCGGTGGCCACCAGCAGCGGCTGGGCGATCTTCGTGTCGCGGATGGTCTCGGCGTCGGCCTCGGTGCCGTAGTGGGCCAGGTCGAGGTCCGCGACGGTCGAGAGCCACTCGAATCGGGAGGCGAAGGTGGCGTCCTCGAGCCAGGGGGTGAGGAAGCCGGGGGACTGAGCTCCCTGACCGGGAGCGACGATGACGAGCACAGCTCCAGCCTTGCGGGTCGCGACGTGCCGGTGCTCGTCGGGCGCGCACGAAACTTGCCCCTGGATCTTTGTAGGTTTCCTACAATCACGCCCCGCGAGCTGAGCCTGCGAAGACCGCGATCAGGGCGGGAGCTCGAGAAGGGCTCCCGGTGGCTCAGTCGTCCGCCGGCAGGCGGGCCTGTCGACCGAGCACGAGCGCGAGCTGGAGGGTGAGGGCCTCGCGGGCGTCGGTGGCCGACAGTCCGGTCACGTCGGCGGCCTGCCGCAGCCGGTAGCGCACCGTGTTGGGGTGAACGAACAGTGCGCGTGCCGTCGCCTCCAGGGACTGCCCGTGCTGGAAGTACGCCGTGAGCGTCTCGATCAGCGTGTTCCCGCGGGCCGCGCTGGCTCGGCGCAGGGGCACGAACACCTCCTCGACGAGATGGCGACGGGCATGGCCGTCACCGGCCAGTACCCGCTCGGGCAGCAGGTCGTCGGTGGCCACGGGGCGCGGAGCGTCGGGCCAGCCCACGGCCGCCCGCAGCCCGGAGAGCGCGGCCCGGGCGGAGACGTGGGCCGAGGCGAGGTCGTCGGCGCGCGGACCGACCACGACGGGTCCGTCGCCGAAGAAGCGCACCACCGCATGGGCAGCCTTGTCGGTGTCGACCGCCCCGCCGAGGATCACCACGAGGCGGTCGCCCTGGGTGGCGCACAGGGCGTCCATGCCCGCGGCCCGAGCGGCACGCCGTACCTGGTCGAAGAGGTCCTCGCTGCGCTGCGCCGGGGCGTTCCCGAGCACGACGCTCACCCCGCCGCGGTGCGCCCAGCCCAGCGCGCTGGCCCGGGAGGCCACCGCTTCGTCCGCCTCGGCGCGGAGCACGGAGTCGACCACCAGCGCCTCGAGCCGGGCGTCCCACGCCCCGCGGGCCTCGGCGGCCCGGGCGTACACCTCGGCGGTGGCGAAGGCGACCTCGCGGGCGTACCGCAGCACCGCGGCGTGCACTGCGGGCGCGTCGGCCGGGTCCACGACCTCGTCGACGTGCGACTCCACGACCTCGATCCCCAGGCGCACCAGGTCGACGGTCTGCCCGAGCGTGATCACGCCGGTCAGGGTCCGCGGTGCGGCGCCGAAGACGGCGGCGGCGGTGTCGCCGGGGGCTGCGGCGTCGTCGCCGAGCCGGAACCAGTCGACGAAGCCCTGGATGCCGGCCTGGAGGATCTGTCCGACCCACGAGCGGCTCTCGGCCGTGAGGTCGCCGAACCACGGCATGTCGGTGAGCATCCGCGACATGGCAGCGCTGCTCAGGGAGCCGGTCGCGCGGCGAAGCGCGTCGGCCGCACGCTCCCGGGACGCCTCGTGCGGGAGCGCGGCGCCGCTGTGGGCGGGCTCCGGCAGGGCGGCAGCGGTCACGTGTCGACCCTAGTGACGGGGCCTGATGGTGTCACCAGCGGCCGACTGCGGGACCAAGGTCCCGAGGAATCCCGCATGAACGCTGGACTTCCTCCTGACATACGACGGGTACGTCTGGTTGAATCCGGCACAACCGCGACAGGAGACCGACGTTGCCGATGCGCCAGCACCGCGTGCACTACGTGACCATCCACGGGCACCGCCGGGCCTTCGTGAAGGTCGGGTCCGGCCCGGCCGTGCTGCTCCTGCACGGCCTCGGCTGTGACCACCGGACCTGGCTGCCCGTGATCGACGCGCTCTCGCGTCACCACACGGTCATCGCACCCGACCTGCTCGGCCACGGGATGTCCGACAAGCCGCGCGCCGACTACAGCGTCGGAGGCTTCGCCAACGGCATGCGCGACCTGCTCACCGTCCTCGGGATCGACAAGGCCACGGTCGTCGGCCACAGCTTCGGGGGAGGGGTCGCGATGCAGTTCGCCTACCAGTTCCCCGAGCGCACCGAGCGTCTCGTGCTGGTCGGCTCGGGCGGGCTCGGCCCCGAGGTGTCCGCCGCCATCCGGGCGATCACCACCACCGGCTTCTACCAGGTGATGGGCCTGCTGACGCTGCCCGGCGTGCGCCACGTCGGGACGGCCGGGCTGCGCGCGCTGTCGCGGACGGGGCTCAAGGACTTCCGCGACTTCGACGAGGTGGCCGAGATCTACGAGTCGTTCCAGGACCCGGCGGCGCGGGCCGCGATCCGCCACGTCGTCCGCGCAGTCGTGGACTGGCAGGGCCAGATCGTGACCATGGCCGACCGGGCCTATCTCACCGAGGCCATGCCGATGCTGGTGATGTGGGGAGACGAGGACCGGGTGATCCCCACCAGCCATGCGGCGCGGGCAGCCGAGCTGGCGCCGAAGGCCCGGATCGAGATCCTCCCGAACTCCGGGCACTTCCCCCACAAGGACCATCCGGACCTGTTCGTGAAGGTGCTCCACGACTTCGTGAGGACGACGCGCCCGGCGGCGTACTCCCGGGCGCGGTGGCGCCGGCTGCTCGAGCGTGGTGCGGACGCACCGGCCCCGCTGGCCGCCGTCGAGGGCGCCTGACAGCGTCGCCGCTCAGGCGTCCCCGCCCTCCTGCTTGACGCCGGAGACGGCCGTCGCGTCGTCGATCCGGTAGTGGTCGAGCGCCTTCTGGACCGCGTCGCGGCCGATCCGGCCCTCCTCGGCCAGGGCGGAGAGCGCCTGGCAGACGACCGACTCGGCGTCGATCTTGAAGTAGCGACGCGCGGCCGGGCGGGTGTCGGCGAAGCCGAACCCGTCGGCGCCGAGTGCATGGAAGCGCTGCGGCACCCAGCGGGCGAGCTGCTGGGGAACGGCACGCATGTAGTCGCTGACCGCGACGACCGGTCCGGCCGCGTCCCTCAGCTTGCCGGTGAGGTAGGGCGTGCGCTGCTCCTCGAGCGGGTGCATGAGGTTCCACTCCTCGACGTCGAGGGCCTCGCGCGACAGCTCGTTCCACGACGTGACCGACCACAGGTCGGCCGCGACGCCCCAGTCGTCGGCCAGCAGCTGCTGGGCGCGCTGGATCCACGGCACCCCGACGCCACTGGCGAACAGCTGGACCCGGGGCGCGTCGTCCGCGAGGCCGTCCGGTGCCCAGGACAGCCGATAGATGCCACGCAGCAGCCCGTCGACATCGAGGTCGTCGGGTTGCACCGGCATGCTGATCGGCTCGTTGTAGACCGTCAGGTAGTAGATGACGTCCTCGCCGTTCGGGTGCTCGGCGCTGGAGCCGTACATCCGGTGCATGCCGTTCTGCACGATGTGCGCGATCTCGTAGGCGAACGCCGGGTCGTAGTGGACGACGGCCGGGTTGGTCAGCGCCAGCAGCGGGGAGTGCCCGTCGGCGTGCTGCAGCCCCTCGCCGGTGAGCGTCGTACGGCCGGCAGTGGCGCCGATCAGGAACCCGCGGGCGAGCTGGTCGGCCATCGCCCAGATGGAGTCGCCGGTGCGCTGGAAGCCGAACATCGAGTAGAAGATGTAGAAGGGGATCATCGGCTCGCCGTGCGTGGAGTACGACGACCCGGCGGCCGTGGCGGACGCGACGCAGCCGGCCTCGGAGATGCCCTCGTGGAGCATCTGGCCCTGCGGTGACTCCTTCCAGGCCAGCAGCAGCTTGCGGTCGACCGACTCGTAGAGCTGGCCCGCCGGGTTGTAGATCTTGGCGGAGCTGAACATCGAGTCCATGCCGAACGTGCGGTACTCGTCGGGGGCGATCGGCACGATCCGCTGCCCGATCTCCTTGTCCTTCATCAGGTCCTTGAGCAGCCGGACCAGGGCCATCGTGGTCGCGATCTTCTGCTTGCCCGAGCCCTGCTTCAGCTCGTCGTACATCCCGTCGCCGGGGAGCGTGATCGCGCGCGGGTTGACACGCCGCATCGGCACGCCGCCGCCGAGCTCGCGGCGCCGGTCGCGGAGGTACTCGAGCTCCGCCGAGCCCTCACCCGGGTGGTAGAACGGCGCCGAGCCGTCGAACTCGTAGTGCTCGTCGATGTCGTGGTCGGTGACGGGGAGCTCGAGCCGGTCGCGGAACGCCTTGAGGGTCGCGGTGTTCAGCTTCTTCATCTGGTGGGTGGCGTTCTTGCCCTCCAGGGCGTCGATGGTCCAGCCCTTGATGGTGTGGGCGAGGATCACCGTCGGCTGGCCCGCGTGCTTCGACGCCGCGTCGAAGGCGGCGTACACCTTGCGGTAGTCGTGGCCACCGCGCGGCAAGAGCTCGATGTCGCGGTCGGTGAGGCTCTCGACCATCTTGCGCAACCGCGCGTCGGCGCCGAAGAAGTGCTCGCGGATGTAGGCACCGGTCTCCACCGAGTAGGTCTGGAACTGGCCGTCCGGCGTCTTGTTCATCTGGTTGACCAGAGCGCCGTCGACGTCCTGGGCCAGCAGTGCGTCCCACTCGCGTCCCCAGACGACCTTGATCACGTTCCAGCCGGCGCCGCGGAAGAACGACTCCAGCTCCTGGATGATCTTGCCGTCGCCGCGGACCGGTCCGTCGAGCTGCTGCAGGTTGCAGTTGATGACGAACGTGAGGTTGTCGAGCTCCTCGCGTGCGGCGAGCCCGATCGCCCCGAGCGACTCCGGCTCACCCATCTCGCCGTCGCCCAGGAACGCCCAGACGTGCTGCCCGCTGGTGTCCTTGATGCCACGGTTCTGCAGATAGCGGTTGAAGCGCGCCTGGTAGATCGAGTTCAGCGCCGCCAGACCCATGGAGACCGTCGGGAACTCCCAGAACTCCGGCATCAGCCGAGGGTGGGGGTAGGACGACAGGCCCTTCCCGGGGCCGTGCTGGACCTCCTGGCGGAACCGGTGGAGCTGGTCGGAGCTGAGCCGCTTCATCAGGTAGGCGCGCGCATAGATGCCGGGGGAGGCGTGACCCTGGATGTAGAGCTGGTCGCCGCCGCCCGGGTGGTCCTTGCCGCGGAAGAAGTGGTTGTAGCCGACCTCGTAGAGGCTGGCGGCCGAGGCGTACGTCGCGATGTGGCCGCCGACCTCGAGCCCCTTGCGGTTGGCCGACGACACCATCACCGCGGCGTTCCAGCGGATCAGGCGCCGGATCCGGCGCTCCATCTCCTCGTCGCCCGGGAACCACGGCTCGCGCTCAGGGGGGATCGTGTTGATGAAGTCCGTGCTGCGCAGCGCTGGCACGCCGACCTGCTTCTCACGAGCACGCTCGAGGAGGCGCAGCATGATGTAGCGGGCGCGGTCACGACCATGGGCGGCGGTGAGGTCGTCGAAGGAGTCGAGCCACTCCTGGGTCTCCTCGGGGTCGATGTCCGGGAGCTGGGTCGGGAGGCCCTCGTGGATGACCGCACGGCTCTGCACAGGCTCGCTGGGCGACCCGGAGCTGACCGCGGGTGTGGCAGAAGAAGTCTCACTCACCCGTTCATCGTGTCACGCGCTGAAGCCGGGTGAAATCTACCCGTGAGTAGGCCCGCCCCTCGGGATGGGTTGCGCCGCGGGTCGGAGTCCGATGGACTACTCACCACTGAGCCGGTGGTGAACGTCCGTGCCGCCGGCGCCGACAGCTTGGAGGAGCCCGTTGAGCGCGACCGCTGGTGGCGGTTCCACCCATACCGACGCCCCCGCGGGTCCGGCCGCGCGACTCGGCCTTGTCAAGGGCATGGTCGTCCAGGAGCTCGGGTGGGACTCCGACACCGACGACGACCTGAGGGTCGCCATCGAGGACGCCCTCGACTCCGACATGGTCGACAGCGACTACGGCAACGTGGTGGACGCTGTCGTGCTGTGGTGGCGTGACGAGGACGGCGACCTGGTCGACGGACTCGTGGACTCCCTCACCGACCTCGTGGGCGGCGGTGTCATCTGGCTGCTCACCCCGAAGGTCGGTCGGCCCAACTCCGTCGACCCCGCCGACATCACCGAGGCCGCGCCGATCGCGGGTCTCGCCCTGACGACCACCGCTGCTGTCAGCAAGGACTGGACGGCCACGCGACTCGTCACGCCCAAGTCGCCCGCGTGATCGGACGGGCGTTGCCCCACGTCGTCGTCGGTCGGGCCGTCGGTCTGGCCGGCACGGTCGGCACGAGCGCCAAGGTGCTCGGAGCAGCCGGCATCCTGCGCCCCATCCCGCCGACGGCCCTGGCCAGGATGGGCAAGGCGCTCAAGGACTGGGGGACCGGCCCTGCGGGTGGTTTCACGGCGATGGCGATGCGAGACCCGCAGCGCGTCGGACTGATCGACGAGCAGGGCTCGCTGACCTGGGGCGACATGCACGGGCGGTCCAACGCCCTGGCCAGGGCCCTGGCCGCACGCGGCGTCGGCGAGGGCGACAGCGTCGCGGTGATGTGTCGCAACCACCGCGGCTTCGTCGACGCCTGCGTCGCGACCGCCAAGCTCGGAGCCGACATCCTGCTGCTGAACACGGCGTTCGCCGGGCCACAGCTGGTCGACGTGCTCGAGCGCGAGGGTCCGCAGGTCGTCATCCACGACCAGGAGTTCACCGGCCTGCTGGCCGGTGCCCGGATCGACGTGCGGGTCCTCGGCTGGGTCGACTCCGAGTCCGCCGAGGACACCATCGACGCCCTCGTCACGGCGTACGACGGCTCCGACATCGACCCCCCGCAGCGACACTCGCGCATCGTGATCCTGACGTCCGGTACGACCGGCACCCCGAAGGGCGCACCCCGTAGCGAGGCCGGGCTCGGCGCTGCGGTCTCGCTGCTCTCGCGGCTGCCGCTGCGCTACGGCTGGCGGACCCACATCGCCGCACCACTGTTCCATACCTGGGGCTTCGCCCACCTGGCGCTGGCGATGCTGCTCGGCTCGACCGTCGTCCTGCGCCGGAGGTTCGACGCCGAGGGCTGCCTGGAGGCCGTCGTCGACGAGCGGTGCGACTCCCTCGTGGTGATCCCGGTGATGCTCCAGCGGATCCTCTCCCTCGACCGGGAGGTCCTCGACCGCCACTCGCTGCCCACCCTCAAGGTGACGGCCGCCTCCGGCTCCACGCTCCCCGGCGACCTGGCCCTGCAGTGGATGGACACCTTCGGCGACAACCTCTACAACATCTACGGCTCCACCGAGGTGGCCTACGCCTCCATCGCCACGCCGGTCGACCTGCGCGCCGCGCCGACCTCGGCCGGCAAGCCGCCCTGGGCGACCGAGGTGAAGATCCTCGACGAGCACGGACACGAGCGGCCTCAGGGCGAGATCGGCCGGATCTTCGTCGGGAACGGCATGCTCTTCGATGGCTACACCGGGGGCGAGTCGAAGGAGGTCATCGGCGGCCTCATGTCGTCGGGTGATGTGGGGCGGTTCGACCAGAACGGCCGCCTCTACGTCGAGGGCCGCGACGACGACATGATCGTCTCAGGCGGCGAGAACGTCTTTCCGCAGGAGGTGGAGGACTGTCTGTCACGCCACGAGGCCGTGATTGAGGTCGCCGCGATGGGGGTCGACGACGACCAGTTCGGCAAGCGGCTCCGGGCGTTCGTGGTGGTCCGGGCCCCACGCCCGACCGAGGACGAGCTCAAGGACTGGGTCCGTCAGAACCTCGCCCGCTACAAGGTGCCGCGCGACATCGTGTTCCTCGATGAGCTCCCTCGCAACGCGACTGGCAAGATTCTCAAGCGTGAGCTCGCTGAACACGACTGACGCCCCGACGCCCGGCCCGCCGCTGGGCCTCGCCGAGGGCACCCCGGCGCCCGACTTCACGCTGCGCGACCAGTTCGGGCAGGACGTCGTGCTGTCGTCGTACGCCGGCCGCAAGGCGGTGCTCCTGGTGTTCTTCCCGTGGGCGTTCTCCAATGTGTGCACCGGTGAGATGGCCGGCATCCGCGACCGGCTCGCCGAGTTCATGACCTTCGACACCGAGGTGTTCGCGATCTCCACCGACCCGACGTACTCGCTGCGTGTCTTCGCCGACACCGACGGGCTGAACTTCCCGCTGCTCAGCGACTTCTGGCCCCACGGTGCCGTGGCGCAGGCCTACGGCGTCTTCGACGCCGAGCGGGGGGTCGCGCGGCGCTCGTCCTTCGTCGTCGACCGGAGCGGGATCGTGCGCTGGTCGGTGCACAACGAGCTGCCCGACGGACGGGACCTGGACGAGCACCTGGCCCGCCTGCACCAGCTGGACTAGACCAGTCAGACCATTTTCAACCAAGTTGTGTCTGGGGTGTGGAGTTCTGCGAAGTCGGTGGGTACTATTCTTCTCGTTGAGCCGCTGGTGACCCGAGACGCCAGCGGCTCGACCCTATTTTCGGCCCCGTCCGTGACCGCCCCGGAGGCCGTCCGCAGGCTCGTTCGCGGCGTACGTTGGGCCCGTGTTCGATCCCCGTTTCGTCGTCGTGATGGGCGTCTCCGGTAGCGGTAAGTCGACGGTGGCCCTGGCCCTGGCACAGCGTCTCCGATGCGAGCAGCTCGAGGGGGACGACCTGCACCCGCCCGCCAACGTGGCCGCCATGGCTGCGGGGCGACCGCTCACCGACGCCGACCGCCGGCCGTGGCTCGAGGCGATCGGTCGGTGGATCGACCGGCGCGCGGCCAGGGGCGTCGGCGCGGTCGTCACCTGTTCCGCGCTGCGGAGGAGCTATCGCGACCTGCTGCGCGACGGACGTCCGACGCTCACCTTCTGCCATCTGACGGTGGACCCGGCCGTCCTCGAGCGCCGGATGGCGCTCCGCTCGGGTCACTTCATGCCGGCCTCGCTGCTGACCAGCCAGCTCACGGCGCTCGAGCCGTTGGCTCCCGACGAGCCCGGGATCGCGGTGTCGTCGGACGCCCCGCTCGACACCGTGGTCGACGAGGTCGTCCGCCGGCTCGACCTGCACGTGGCTTCGCCTCGGAGTTCGGCGGAGACCGATCCGCTCCATTAGTCTGTGCCCGCTTCCGGGCGCATAGCTCAGCTGGTAGAGCGCCTCCCTTACAAGGAGGATGTCAGGGGTTCGAGTCCCTTTGCGCCCACGGTGCCGAGAGTCGCCGGTGGGCCGTCGCCGACGTGCGGACATGGCAACGCCCCGCGGTGTGTTGGGCCCGCACCCACGGGGCGCACCGTCCGTTCGTGCCGACCCGGACACCGTCACGCTACGGGTAGCTCCTGGCCGCGTCGTCCCCTCGAAGGGTGGGATGGGCCACGCGGACCGTGCGGTCCGCGGCGGTCAGACGCCCGCGGCAGTGACGATGGCGTCGGTCGCGAAGCCGGCGAGCAGGCCGAGGAGGATGCCGAGGTAGATCAGGTCCTTGCGCGTGCTGCGGCCGGCGATCACCAGCAGCTGCACGATCACGTAGATGATCGAGCCGGCGGCCAGGGTCAGGAAGATCACCGACAGGGGCTCGCTGGTGAACGTGTGACCGACCGCGGTGCCGATGAACGTGGGACCACCGCCGATCGCGGCCAGCGTCAGGAGGAAGGCCCAGCTCGGCCGGGAGGCGGAGTCGTGCTCGGTGTCGGCTGCCAGCGGCGCGACGATCCCGAAGCCCTCGGTCGCGTTGTGCAGGGCGAAGCCGATCACCAGGAGCGTCGCCAGCGCGATCTCGTCACCCGCCGCGGCCTGGCCGATGGCGAGACCCTCGGCGAAGTTGTGCAACCCGATGCCGACCGCGATGAGCAGTGCCAGCTGGCGCGCCGGGGACCACGAGCTGATGCCGCGCGGGGTGAGCTCCTGGCTGGCCATCGCGCCGGGGCCGAACGACTGTGCCCGGTCGCGGCGTATCTTGCGGCCCATCCAGGCCTCGTACTGCTGCAGCCCCATCAGCCCCACGGTCAGGCCGAGCGCGAACAGGATCCCGTAGCCGACCACCGACCCGAGATGACCGCCCTCGACGTGGTGGGCCGCCAGCCCCGCGTCGATCGGCTCCCACGCCGCGGACAGCACGTCCCACACCAGGAAGAGCAGGATGCCGACCGCGAGGGCGTTCAGGGTGACCCGGAGCGCCTCGCTCGGTCGGCGCATCCGGCCCAGCGGCATCCCGATCAGGATGGTGACACCCGCGATGAAGCCGAGCAGCAGAGTCTGGCCCATACCCATGGTGATCGGTGCCTTCCGGTCCGGGGCGGCGTGCGCCGCAAACGACTTAGGTGACCCTAACCTCCTCCTGTGTCGTCGCACAAACCAGGGTCTTTCGGGCCAACCTTCCGCCAGCGTCCCGGGACTAACCTGCTCCCATGATCGTTCCGTTCAGCGTCAACGACTTCCTGCAGCGCGCGGTGGCCGTGTACGGCGACCGGATCGGCATCCACGACGAGCCCGAGCAGCCGGCCGCCTCCCTGGGCGACCTCACCTACGCGCGCGTGGACGAGCTCGCCCGTGCCATGGCGGCCCAGCACGACCGGCTGGGCCTCGGGGTCGGTGACCGGGTCGCCTTCGTCTCCCACAACAGCGCCCGCCTGTTCACGGCGTTCTTCGGCGTCTGCGGCTACGGCAGGGTGCTGGTGCCGGTGAACTTCCGGCTGTCGTTCGACGAGGTGCAGTACATCGTCGAGCACTCCGGTGCGCGTGTGGTCTACGTCGACCCCGAGCTGAAGGACCAGCTCGCGGGGCTGCGGGCCGAGCACGTCTTCGTGATCGGCGACGACGACGACCTCTACCTCGCCGACGGCACCGAGCCGCGAGCGTGGGAGCCGGACGAGAACGCCACGGCGACGATCAACTACACCTCCGGCACGACCGCCCGCCCCAAGGGCGTCCAGATCACCCACCGCAACATCTGGACCAACGCCGTCACCTTCGCACTCCACGCCGGCGTGACGGACCGCGACGTCTATCTCCACACCTTGCCGATGTTCCACGCCAACGGCTGGGGGATGCCCTTCGCGATGACCGGCTGCGGCGTGTCCCATGTCGCGCTCCGCAAGGTCGACGGAGCCGAGATCCTGCGCCGCGTCGAGAAGTACGGCGTCACCGTGATGTGTGCGGCCCCGGCGGTCGTCGCCGCGGTGCTCGACGCCGCGCCCGACTGGGAGGGCGAGATCCCGGGCCGTGACCGGACCCGGATCATCGTCGCCGGCGCCCCGCCGCCGACCAAGACCGTCGCGCGCGTGGAGACCGAGCTGGGCTGGGAGTTCATCCAGATCTACGGGCTCACCGAGACCTCGCCGCTGCTCACCGTCAACCGGGGCCGTCAGGAGTGGGACGGCCTGACCGCCGAGGAGCGGGCCCAGAAGCTGGTCCGCGCCGGTACGCCGGCGATCGGTGTCAGCCTGCAGATCGACCCGGACGGGGGCGAGGTGCTCGCCCGGTCCAACGTCGTGCTCGAGGGCTACTGGGAGCAGCCCGAGGAGTCTGCGAAGGCCCTGGCCGACGGCTGGTTCCACACCGGCGACGGCGGCCTGATCGACGACGAGGGCTACCTGACGATCCAGGACCGGAAGAAGGACGTGATCATCACCGGCGGTGAGAACGTCTCCTCGATCGAGGTCGAGGACGCGATCTTCAGCCACCCCGACGTCGCCGAGGTCGCCGTGATCGGCGTACCGGACGAGAAGTGGGGCGAGACGATCAAGGCGCTCGTGGTCAAGGCCGACGACTCCGACCTGACCGAGCAGGAGCTGATCGACTACGTGAAGTCGAAGGTGGCCCGCTACAAGGCCCCGTCGAGCGTGGAGTTCCGCGAGATGCTCGACCGTACGGCCACCGGCAAGCTGCAGAAGTTCAAGCTGCGCGCGCCGTACTGGGAGGGTCGCGACCGCCAGGTGAACTGAACCTGCTCGGTCGTCCGCCTGAGCGGCCAGTAGGGGCTCCTGTCAGGCGGACGACCCCGCTAGGGTCGCGCCATGCCCCGCCTCGCCGACGTCGTCGAGCTGCTGCACGGCTGGTACCCGCCGGAGACCGCGGACGAGTGGGACGCGGTCGGCCTGGCCGCGGGAGACCCCGACGCCGACGTACGACGCGTGCTGCTGGCCGTGGACCCGGCGCTCCCGGTGGCCCGCGAGGCCGCCGCCTGGGACTCCGACCTGCTGGTCACCCATCATCCGCTGTTCCTGCGCGGGGTGCACGGCGTGGCCGAGACCACGGCGAAGGGGCGGACGCTGGCGGCCCTCACCCGGTCCGGGTGCGGCCTCCTGACAGCCCACACCAACGCCGACCACGGCACCCCGGGCGTCTCCGACGCCCTGGCCCGCGCGCTCGGCCTGCGCGACGTACGACCCGTCGCAGCCAGCACCGCCCCGCTCGACAAGATCGTGGTCTTCGCCCCCCTCGGCGACGCCGACGCGATCCGCGCCGCCCTGGCCGCGGCCGGGGCCGGCCACGTGGGCGACTACGACACCGTCTCCTACAGCGTGACCGGGGAGGGCCGGTTCCGGCCACGGGCAGGAGCCACTCCCACGGTCGGCAGCGTCGGCGAGCTGGAGGTGACCGACGAGCTCCGGATCGAGGCGGTGCTTCCTCGCGCCCGCAGGACCGACGTCGTCCGGGCCGTGCTCGCGGCGCATTCCTACGAGGAGGTCGCCTACGACGTCCTCGAGCTCGCCGACCCCGGCGTCAGCGCCACCGGTGCCGGCCGGATCGGCGACGTCGACGAGACCACCGTGGGCGAGTTCGCGGGCACCGTGGCGGAGGCTCTGCCGGCGACCGCGCGGGGCGTGCTCGTCGGCGGCGACCCCGACCGCGTCGTACGACGGGTGGCAGTGACGGGCGGAGCCGGCGACTTCCTGCTCGACAGGGCCCTCGCCAGCGGGGCCGACGTCTACGTCACCAGCGACCTGCGGCACCACGTGGCGGGTGAGTTCCTGGAGAAGGGCGGGCCGTCGTTGCTCGACGTGTCCCACTGGGCGGCCGAGTGGACCTGGCTCCCGGAGCTGGCGGCGCGGTTCGGTGAGGCACTGGGCGATACGGTGGAGATCCGGGTGAGCACGCTCTGCACCGATGTGTGGCAGGCCCGCCGATGACCACCCCCCGAACTGAACCGCACAAGGAGCCCGCGTGAAGGCCGACCCGTCCGCCCAGGTGAGACTGCTCGACCTGCAGGAGCTCGACTCCCATGTCGACCAGCTGCGCCACCAGCGGCGCTCCCTGCCCGAGGTGGCCCGGCTGGCCGAGCTCATCGAGGCTCGCGCCCTGACCGACGACCAGGCCCGGGACGCCCGGATCGAGGTCGACGACCTGGCCGTCGAGCAGGCCAAGGTCGACGCCGACGTCGAGCAGGTCAAGGCTCGCCGCGAGCGCGACCAGCAGCGGATCGACCAGGGGTTGATCAGCAACCCCAAGGACATCCAGCGGATGCAGCAGGAGATGGTCTCCCTGGAGCGACGCATCACCTCCCTCGAGGACGACGAGATCGAGGTGATGGAGCGGGCCGAGGAGGCGCAGCGCACGCTCGACTCGCTGACCGCCCAGCTCACCGACACCGATGCCGAGATCGTCGACCTCACCGCGAAGCGAGACGCGCGGCTGGCCGAGATCGACCAGGCACTGACCGAGCTCGACGGGCAGCGCGGCCCGATCGTGGCCGACCTGCCGGCCGACCTGCTCGCCCTCTACGACCGGCTCCGCGAGAGCAAGGGGGGCGTGGCTGCTGCGCTCCTGCGAGCCCGTCGCTGTGCCGGCTGCAACCTCGACCTCGACCATGCCGAGGTCGCCACGATCCGGGCCGCGGCCGACGACGAGGTCATCCGGTGCGACGACTGCAGCCGGATCCTGGTCCGCACCTCCGAGTCGGGGCTCTAGAACCACCCCAGTAGTCTCGGCGAACTGTGAGGAGTGAAGTGCGGCGCGTCGTCATCGAGGCGGACGGCGGCTCGCGCGGCAACCCCGGCCCCGCGGCGTACGGCGCGCTGGTCAAGGACGCCGACACCGGCCGCGTGCTCGCCGAGGAAGGGACCGCGATCGGGACCGCCAGCAACAACGTGGCGGAGTACAGCGGTCTCATCGCGGGCCTCAGGATGGCCGCGCTGGTCGCTCCCGGCGCCGACATCGAGGTCCGGATGGACTCCAAGCTCGTCGTGGAGCAGATGAGCGGCACCTGGAAGATCAAGCACCCCGACATGAAGCCGCTGGCCCTGGAGGCCAACCGCCTCGCGCCGTTCGGTACGACGTACACCTGGGTGCCGCGGGAGCAGAACAAGCACGCAGACAGGCTCGCCAACGAGGCGCTCGACGGACTGCGGTCGGGCGTGACCGTCCACCTCGACCAGGAGGACCCGGTCGATCTCGACGAGGCCGACTCGCTCGTCGAGGAGGTCGAGAGTCCCGAGCAGCAGGCGGCGCTGAGCGAGGAGGTGGCGGGCTACCGCGGGTGGTCGCCCCCCGAGGGACCGGTCACGACGCTCGTGCTGGTCCGGCACGGAGCGACCTCCCACACCGCCCACAAGCGCTTCTCCGGCGGGCTGGCCAGCAGCAACCCCGGCCTCACCGACGAGGGCCGCGCGCAGGTGCGTGAGGTCGCCGAGTGGCTCGCGCCGCTGGGCGAGGCCGTCGAGGGGGTCGTCACCTCGCCGGTCCGCCGGACCCGCGAGTCCGCGGAGATCCTCGGCGATCGGCTGGCGCTCGACGTGGTCGAGGAACCCGGCTTCGCGGAGATGGAGTTCGGCGTGTGGGACGGCCTCACCTTCGCCGAGGTGCGTGAGCGGTACCCCGACGAGATCCAGGGCTGGCTCGGTTCGCTCGACGTGGCGCCGCACGGTGGGGAGTCGTTCCTCGAGGTCGAGAAACGCGTCCTCGCCGGCCTGGAGCGGGTCCTCGACGACTACGCCGGCAAGACGGTCCTCCTGGTCAGCCACGTCACCCCGATCAAGATCCTCGTGGCGCACGCCGTCGCTGCACCGCTCTCGGCGCTGTTCCGGATGGAGCTGTCGACCGCCTCGGTGAGCGTCGTGTCGTTCGTCGCTGCGACGGACTCGGACACCACCGGCCGCCGCGGCTCGATGCGCCTCTACAACGCGCAGCCGCCCGGGGCCGGGCAGATGCTCGACCCCCAGCGCTGGTGACGTTCACAGCTCGCTGACGACCACGTCGAGCCGGGTGTCGCCGCTGCCCGCGCGCCCCACCTCGACGGCCCAGCCGAGATCGGTCAGGAGCGCTGCGAAGGCCCGCGGCGAGCGTGGGTCTCGTCCGTCCTCGAGCAGCGCGCGGACCAGTCGGCCCTTGGTCGCCTTGTTGAAGTGGCTCACGACCTGGCGCTTCCCGTTCACCTCGTGCAGCACCCGCACCGTGACCACCCGGGCCGCCAGGTCGGGCGCCGGCCGCCAGAACGCGGCGTACGTCGAGGAGCGCAGGTCGACGACCAGCCCGCTGCCGGCGGCCTCCCGGACCACGGGGTCCAGGACGCCGCGCCAGTGGGCCGCCACCCCGCCCAGACCGGGCAGGCTGACGCCGCCGCCGAGCCGGTACGGCGCGATCCGCTCGCCGGGACGGACGAGCCCGTAGAGGGAGGAGACGACCGCCACCCGCGCGAGCGCCCTGCGGTGGGCCGAGGCGTCGAGGTCGGTGAGCCCGAGCGCGTCGTAGAGCACACCGGTGTAGATCCGTTCGGCTGCCGCCGTGGGCAGCTCCCGCAGCCGGGCGTTGCGGCGTACGTCGTCGGCCTGGGTGGGGCCGAGGCCGAGGGTCGCAGCGGCAGCCCCGACCTCACCCTGGCAGAGCCGGACGAGCGCCGAGAGCACCCGCTCACGCGGCTCGGCGAGGCCTGTCGGCCACGTGTCGGGGTGGAGCGGGGTGCCGCGGCGAGGGTGGGACTTCCCCTCACTCGGGGGGAGCAGGATGAGCACGCGCAAACACTAGGGTGGGGTCATGTCCTCGAGTCGAGTGGTTCGGGTCCACGCCGGTGACCAAGTGGGGGCACAGTCCCTGCGCGACGGGATCGCCAGGATCCAGAGCGAGCTCAAGGTGTCACCCGGCTTCGCGCCCGAGGTCGAGGAGGCCGCGCGACGAGCGGCGGACTCGCCGCGACTGCCCGCGCTCGACCGGACCGACCTGCCGCTCGTCACCATCGACCCGCCGTCGTCGATGGATCTCGACCAGGCCCTGCATCTCGAGCGCGACGGCAGCGGCTACGTCGTGTACTACGCGATCGCCGACGTCGCGGCCTTCATCGAGCCGGGTGACCCCGTCGACGTGGCCGCGAACGAGCGCGGTGAGACGCTCTACGGCGCCGACTCCAAGGTGCCCCTGCACCCGACCGTGCTCTCCGAGGGAGCAGCCTCGCTGCTGCCCGACCAGACACGCCCGGCCCTGCTGTGGACGATCCACGTCGACGACACCGGCGAGGGCACGGACGTGCAGGTCGAACGGGCGCAGGTCCGGTCGACCGCCCAGCTCGACTACGCCGGCGTCCAGCAGGCGATCGACGACGGCAGCGCCGGCGAGACCCTGCTGCTGCTCAAGGAGCTCGGCGAGCTCCGGCTCGCGCGCGAGGCCGCGCGCGGTGGGATCTCGCTCCCGCTGCCCGAGCAGGAGGTGGACATCGAGGGCGACACGTGGTCGCTTGAGTTCCGGTCCCTGATCCCGGCCGAGAGCTGGAACGCCCAGATCTCGCTGCTGACCGGCTTCGCGGCCGCGTCGTTGATGGTCTACGCCCGGGTGGGGCTGCTCCGTACGCTTCCCCCTCCGGACCCACGCGACGTACAACGGCTGCACCGCACGGCGCGTGCCCTGCACATCGAGTGGCCGGCCGAGCAGCTCTACCCCGACTTCATCCGGGCGCTCGATCCGGGGCAGCCGCACGAAGCGGCGATGATCAACGCGTGCACGCGGCTGCTGCGCGGGAGCGGGTACGTCGGCTTCGACGGGGAGGTGCCGGCCGACCCGGTCCACAGCGCGCTGGCATCGGAGTACGCGCATGTCACCGCGCCGCTGCGTCGCCTCGGCGATCGCTACGCCGGGGAGATCTGCGTAGCCCTGTGCGCCGGCACCGAGGTGCCTGCCTGGGTCCTGGAGAAGCTGCACGTGGTGCCCGAGACGATGCGCGACTCCGGACGGCGCGCCCACCAGTACGAAGCGGCTGTCCTCGATCTGGTCGAGGCCGGCGTCCTGCGGCACCGGGTGGGGGAGACGTTCCAGGGCGTCATCGTCGACCTCGACGAGAAGGACGACACACGGGGCACGGTCACCGTGCAGGATCCCGCCGTCGAGGCGCGGGTCAGCGCGGACCAGGCCCTCCCGCTCGGCCAGGACGTCCACGTGACCCTGGCGCAGGCCGATGTGGCCTCCCGCGCCGTCGTCTTCAGGCTGGCCTGATCGCCGAGTCACTGCAGGGAGGCGGGCCTATGGGAGCAGTACGCATCGTCGTGGAGGACGTGGACGCAGAGATCGCCGCTCTCGGGGCCGCGGGCTACGCCGTGACCGAGCGCTGGGGACCACCCTTCGCGATCCTGTCGGGCGATGGCCCTGACCTCTGGGTGTCCGGGCCGGGAACGTCGGCAGCCCAGGCGAGCGCGCAGCTCAACGCGTCCGATGCCACGCAGGCAGCCGTGCGCGTGGTGCTGGAGGTCGAAGATCTCGCCAGGACCGTCGACGCGCTCCTGGCGGCCGGCTGGGAAGGTGCCACCGAGCCGGTGTCCGGTCCTGGTGGGACGCAGCAGCTGCTGCGCCGCGGCTCGGCGTACCTCGAGATCTTCGCGGCGCGCTGAGACTGCACCCCTCGTCGTTCGCCCCGTTCGCGTAGTCCGAACGGGTCAGCCCGGTCAGGTCGGTCGAACGATGCTCGGCATGGCCAGCCCGGGACATCCTTGAGGTCCTCGTGGGTGGTGGAGGCGTTCCTCCCTGGGCCTCTCCACCACCGTCAGGATCCCCCGTGCGCCCCGCGCTGGCGCCCCCCGAAGCCAGCGTGGGGCGCTCCTGTGTCCGCGGGGGGCGCATGCCCCACCGGGTGTGGGGTACGGGGTCGTGCCGACGACTTCGAGGAGACCCCATGACCACCGACGCCATCGTCCTGCTCAAGGACGAGCACCAGGAGATCCGCAAGACGTTCCGGGCCTTCGAGAAGGCTGGGGACAAGGCCTTCGCCACCCAGGGCCGGCTCGTCGACCGGATCATCGAGCAGCTCACCGTCCACACCTACCTCGAGAACGAGGTCATGTACCCGCGCGTCCGCGCTCTCCTGCCGGACCTCGAGGACGACGTCCTGGAGTCCTACGAGGAGCACCACGTCGCGGACGTCCTGGTGCTCGAGCTCTCGGCGATGAAGCCCGAGGACGAGCGGTTCACGGCCAAGACCACCGTGCTCATCGAGAACGTCGAGCACCACATGACCGAGGAGGAGCAGGACTGGTTCCCTCAGGTCCGCGCCGGCCTCGGCCGCAAGCAGCTCCAGGAGCTGGGCGCGGAGATGATGCAGGCCCGGACGGAGGCGCCCCGGCGACCCTCACAGCCGGGTGCGGTGAAGAAGGTCGTCAAGGCCGTCACCGGCTGACACCGGACCGAGGAGACCCTCCGTACGGCCCACGATGACCGCCCAGACCACGGTGGCGGCGGCTGCGAGCAGGGTGAGGGTGATGATCGCGCTGCCCTTGACGACCACGAAGTGCACCGTCGACAGGGTCTCGAGCAGCCAGAGGGTGATCCCGCCCTTGACCAGGATCACGAGGCCCCACAGCAGCGTGAGCCTGCGGAACAGCCCGCGGACCGCCGGGCGCGCTGCGAGCGCGGCGTCGATCGGGTAGAAGTCCGGGGCCAGGCGAGCGACGATCGGGGTGGCGGACCACAGCGACGCGAGGAAGACGACGGCGACCGTGGCGTCGACGAAGACCGGCTGCACGAAGTAGATGTACGCGTTGCCGGTGACGAGCGCGACGCACGTCTTGAGCGTCAGCATCCCCAGCGTGAGCAGGAGCAGTCCCGACACCGGACGCTTCGTCGCCCATCGCCACGCGGTCGCACCGACCATCCAGGCGAGGGCGACGATCATCGCGGCGGCGACGTTGACAGCCACCACGACGGCCGCGAACAGCGCAGCCGGGACGACGATCGCGGTCGCCAGGCTGATCACCACGCGAAGGATGATCGCGCGCAGATGCGGCGGAGCAGGGCTCAGGACCGCCGGGATCGGACCCACGGTGTGGTCCTGAGCTGCTGACATCGTGCCGACCCGCCCCCGGCCGCTGCCAGCCGGATGTCTCGGTGAACACCGAAAACGACGGAGCAATGACTCTTCGTGCTGGGATCCTCGGCTCTTCCACTGTACGCGCCCTCAGCACCGCCGACGGTGTTACCGGACGGTCGACGCCGCCGCCACCCCGTCGGCGGCGAACCTCCGCCATGGCACACACTCGCCACGGAGGGTCCTGGGCGGGGGCGTCCGTCACGGTCAGGATCTGGTGAGGCGCCCCGGCGCCGCCGACCCCCGTAGGTGGGCGCCGGGGCGCCTCGCGTCCGGGGAAAAGAGACCGGGGCCGCCTCCCGCCGGCACCCCCCAGTGGCCGGCGGGGCGCGGCCCCGTGGCTGAAGCGTCGTTCAATGCGACTTGCGAAACCAGAGTTTTGCCCGATTTGCCAACGAAGAGGCGCGCAATTCGCCATACTCCTGTCAACGGCATCTCTCACCCCCCCTAGAGAACGCCAGCCGCAACCCCCCCCGCGGCGCAAGTGCTCCCACCGCAGCAGCGGTCGGGAGCACTTCTCTTTGTGGGGTGTGCGGCCCGGGAGAGTGACACCGGGCGAGGTGGGCGGAGGGGTTCGGGCGGTCGGGTTGCCGAACGATCTCATCGGTCGGAGTTCACGAACACCGCACCCCACTGACGAGGGCGGTGACCAGAGCCAGCCCGATCCCCGCACGTCGCCGGGCCGACATGGCCGTGCTCGGGTCGGGCCCGTTCCGCGTCATGATGACTCGTCCTCCGGTGCGATCGCCGCCCTGATCCGGGTGGCCTCGAGAGCCTCGGCGGCGGTGACCCGCTCGACTGCGAACCCCGCGTGTACGACGAGCCAGTCGCCGATCTCGACGGGCTCGTCCAGCACCATCAGCGACACCGTGGCGCGGCGCCCGCGGCTCGTGGTGACCTCGGCGGTGTCGTCCACGTCGACCTGGACCACCTCAGCCAGCTCGCCCAGGCACATCGGCCGTCACCTCGCTCCACACCAGATCGGCCGCGTCTGCGACGGCGGCTGCTACCGGCGGCGAGAGAGAGGCGCCGAGGTCGAGGCACTCCGCCTCCACGCCCACGACGACCACGTGCGAGGGCAGCCGGTGCAGCGCCCGGCTGAGCTCGACGGTGGCCGCCAGCCCGAAGGCGTGCGTCCCGGCGCTGCCGGTCTCCGCCCAGGTCCCCGCCGGCAGCGGCGGCGCGTCGGCCCCCACGTCGATCCTGCGGAGCGTGCCTGCCGGTTCCCCGGTGACCACGGCATCGATGACGACGACATGGTCGTGGCCCTCCCACAGGTCGAGGAGAGCGGTGGGGTCCTCGTGCGTCCGCACCAGCACCCCGGTGTGACGGGTCAGCCCGGTGGCGACGGCGTGGGCGACCGCCGGGCCCACCCCGTCGTCGCCCCGGTCCGGGCTGCCGAGGCCCACGACCAGCGTCACCCCGGTCATGACCGGTCCACGGTGAGGTCGAGGAAGTGGGTGGCACAGGAGATGCACGGGTCGTAGTTGCGGATCGCGTGCTCGCAGCGGTGCTGGAGCGCATGGTCGTCGAGGTCGACCCAGGTCTCCACGAGCGCGCGCAGGTCGGCCTCGACGCCGGCCTGGTTCTGCGAGGTCGGCGGGACGATCTGGGCGTCCCGGATCGTTCCGTCGTCGTCCAGGACGTAGCGGTGGAAGAGGATGCCGCGGGGCGCTTCGCTGGCTCCGAACCCCTCGCCGGCGCAGGGCGGCACCGGGACGCTCGGCGGGACCCCGTCGCTCCAGCCGTCGATGATCCGCAACGCCTCCGACACCGCCTCCACCAGCTCGACGGCCCGGACCACGATGGAGCGGAACGGGTTCCGACACACCGCCCCCAGTCCCGCCTCGCGCGCGGCCTCCGCGGCGAGATCGCCGAGCCGATCATGGTTGAGCGTGTAGCGGGCCAGGGGGCCCACGACGTAGGGGCCCCTGGCTCCGCCGTCGAGACGGGCGTGCAGCGCGTGCGAGTGCGGCACCTGGAACTCATCGATGTGTGCGGGGAAGTCGCGGACCTCGAAGCCGTTCCCCTCGGAGGTCACGACGCGACCCTCCTCGAT
>Ga0302323_100000852_pt1 | contig 24796 bp, 27 predicted proteins | sample Fen_T0_3_FD_201950 | JGI IMG/M metagenome (GOLD analysis project Ga0302323, IMG submission 201950) | Peat permafrost microbial communities from Stordalen Mire near Abisko, Sweden - Fen_T0_3 | ecosystem: Environmental > Terrestrial > Soil > Wetlands > Permafrost | place: Sweden: Abisko...
GCCTGCTCAACGATGCGACCGCTCTGCTCGCCCTGGAATTCGGGATCGCGCTGCTGGTCGGGGAGCAGGCGCCGACCTTGTCGTCAGGATTGAGCCGCCTCGGGATCCTGATTGTCGTCGGGGTTGGAGTTGGGTTGGCGATTGGCGGAATCGTGCATTGGGTCGAGCACCAGATCAACGACGGCCCCGTGGAAATTGCGCTTAGCATCCTGACGCCCTACGTTGCGTACTTGAGCGCCGAGGCATTGCACGCATCCGGAGTGCTGGCCGTCGTTGTCTGCGGCCTCTACCTGGGGCGCAGGAGTTCGCACTTTTTCTCTCCCAGCGTCCGCATCCAGGCATGGGCCGTGTGGGACTCTCTGACTTTCATTCTGAACGGCATTGTCTTTGTGCTGATCGGACTCCAGCTTCCGTATGTGATCGAAGGGATTCGCGGCTATCCGCTGAAGACCCTTCTGCTGTATTCCGCTATTTTTAGTGCGTTCCTGATCGTTCTACGTTTGGTCTGGGTCTTTCCCGGTTCGGCTATCTCATTTTTCATACGAAGGCAACTGCTTCACCAGAGGGAATCCAAGCCAACACGACGAGAACTGTTCGTGGTGGGATGGACGGGCATGCGAGGTGTAATTTCTCTGGCGGCGGCCATCTCTTTGCCCCAGGTCCTATCGAACGGTGAACCGTTCGCCCAGCGAAACCTGATCATTTTCTTCACCTTCAGCGTGATCCTGGTAACGCTTGTGCTGCAAGGACTCACCTTGCCGCCCTTGATTCGCGGTCTCGGACTGGCCAGTGCTCCTACTGGACACTGCGAAGAGAAAGAAGCCCGCCGCATGATGTTGCAAGCAGCTCTCAGCCGTCTTGAGAAGTTAGGTGGGCTGGAAGGTTCTGAGGAACATGCAGTCTACGAAGACCTCGCCAAACAGTACCGCCGCCGGTTGGGTTCGGTTACCGACGGCGACGAGGTTATTCCGGACTTCGAACTGTTCGTGAGCGTTTCCCGCGAACTGCTGCAACTCGAACGACAGACCGCGGTTAACCTGCGCAATCAAGGACGGATCAACGACGAAGTCCTGCGGGAACTCGAACGGGAATTGGATCTGGGCGAAGCCAAGCTGGCGCGGCGGGGAGATGGGGAATAGGACAGGTTGGCACCCGGCGCCCGCAGGGAGCCCGAGACGACGATAGCCCCGCGAGATGCGGAGCTATCGAACAAATCCGTAGTGCGAGAGCACTCTGTCCAACGACAGTGTTGTCAGCGGGAATCCTGTGTCAAGTTACTTTGGCCAACGGTTTCAAATCGGGAAACCGGAACGCTGGATGCATCGCTGTGCCCTCGGAAACAAGATCAAACAACCAAGGTGCAAGCAGTCGTGGAATTCGACGCTTCGACACCGTCGAAGGGTGGGGCATCCGACCCCTTGCCTAGAGGAGTGCTTCCAGATTACGTGCGCCGTGAACGACACGAAGTATGAAGACCACTCTACGATCAAACCTGTAGAAGAGAAGATGTCTAGGGAAGCCGGAGATGGCAGTGCGTCTTAGATCATGCAGTTCAGCGGCTTGAAAATGGCAGGGCGTTCCTGTGCTGGGCCGGTGTAACGCGCGCATGATAGCTGACGTGACCGCGGCCTCCCAACGCTCGGCAAGATCTTTGCCCGACTGCGTGGAGTACCAGTCGGCCTGTTCGACGACATCGGTTGCAGCCGCGTCGCTAACGACGAGGCGGTTCTTCGTCACCTCTTCATAGTACGTTCGCGGAGGGTGCGAACGAGGCCTTTGCGGCGAATTTCGGCGACACTCAGTTCTATTTTGGGACCCTTGGCGGCGGCTACGAGGCTGGCTTCGAGATCACCGAGGCGGCGAGCCTTGTCCTGGCGGATGAGTTCGCGGACATACTCGCTGGGCGTCCCCCAGTCTCCGGAGGCGACTTGCCCTTCGACGTACTCCTTGAGCGCTTCGGGGAGAGAGATGTTCAGCGAGGTCATGGGCATGGCTTCATGATATGACAGTTTATGACGTTAAACAAGAGACGGAGAATGAAGGAATAGCGAATTCAAAATCCCCAGATGCAGACAGTCGTGAATTCCCACGTTTCGAAAACCGCGAAACGCGCGACATCAGGCTTTTGACTCTTGGAAAGACGATAGGAAGTCCCCGCCCAAGCTGAGCTTAGGTGGGGCACCAGACATTGCTTTGTTGGAATAAGCATGGCAAAGTGATGAAATAGTGCGCCACAGCTTGTACAAGTACTTCGACGAACGCCAATGGGCTGACGCATTTGTCGAAGGAGGCCTTCGTTTTAGATCGTTGTCCTATTACCGCGACTATGAGGATAAGAACGTCCGGGGAGATCGAAACGAGGGAACCGCAATCTACCATCCGGAGGGAGGAATGATCGTCACCAACCACACTCAAGGCAAAACAAGCATACTGCCCTACTCTTTCCAGTCGGTTGCCAACCGGGAAGAAATTTTCGTCTACTGCTTGAGCCGCTCCCTGACGGACCGACTTTCGAGAGAATTTAAGGCGGTCGTGTGCATCGAAATTCTGAACGTGGAACGCTTCTGCACCACAATCGAGGCCGCTTTGCCATCTGGAGCCACATTTCCGGAATCGCTGGGAAGAACCCGGATCGGACACCGCGTTGAGTACTACAGAGAGACCGAAGGAGGTAATCGACGCTGGGCTCTGCCGGATGTGATCGCTATATCCAAGCTCGATAGCTACTCTTGGCAGGACGAGTATCGATTGGTCTTTAGCCTCACCGATGCTTTGGGATTTGAGAAAGTCGCAACGCGGTTGGTGCGAAATGACGCGACTCTAGCTCCACAACCCACCGAACATACCCACTACGACGTGAAAGTGAGGAGTCTCCGCGACATCTGCCGAGTGCATAAATTTCGAGTCCGAACTGCTAACGGATTTAGGATCGCGAGAAACGCGATTTAGACCGAACCACCCGCCCGCAGATGTTGCACTAAGAATCTATAGCGACCTTCGCGCACGATTTCTAGTTTCTCTCCAACCATCGCTGCCACGTCTTCTGAAAGAGACTTGTACCATGCCCCAACGTCGCTTAGCCACTGAACATACGTGACAAACAAAGTAAGATCATTTTGCGTCTCGATGATGATGCCGGAGATTTGGAGCAACTGCTCGGGTGTGTACTCGAAAACCGCTTTTAGAACGTTGGGTGAGGCCCCAGAATCAATCATCCTTTCTATCCCGGCTATGTAGTGGAGTTCTGTATGTGTGGGTAGGGGCGGTTTCTGCGGCATCTCTCTGGCGCCAAACTCAGCCCAATAACTCTTAGTCTCGGGCGCCCCGCCGTTTATCCTTTTCGAGACAAATTCCGCAGCGTCCGTCTTCGAGAAAGGTCCGAACACTGGTTTCGGTGCGTTCAAGCGTACCTTTCGGTCTGGGAGTAGAGCTTGCAGTTCCCATCCGACATCTTCGTCCTCTACGATGCGCCAGCCTGCTTTGTCGCACACAACAACGTAGTACTCTTCTTCCTGCCCAGAAGGACGCTGCGTCGAACGACTTTCCCTTAATTTGGTGTCGTAGTCTCGTCGCAGCTCGGGATTAGTCAGCACCCTGTAAGCCGCGTCGGTAGCTGGACTCTTTTTCGTGAGGAGGCGATATGAATCTTTGACGTGGTCGATGCTTGCCCCCGTCGCTACGCCGAGAACCTCGTAGTGCGACGGCGCTGGGGTCCTTTTTGACACGCGACACTCCCTCAATTCCGCTAATTTGGGCCATGATTAAACCTGATTCAGGAAGTCTCTTCCAACGCTTAATTGCGCCAAGATGTCACAGCGCTACCACCCTCGCGTCTGCAGCATCTGCGCCTCATCCAGCCCGGCTACAGCCAAGCCCTTCATCGCCCCTTGCAAATCCTCGCTAACTTCAAGCAGTACTTTCGGATCGTTAAAGTGCGTAGCCGCCTTGACGATCGCCTTAGCCCGCTTCTCAGCTTCGACGGGGTCAGCGAAGGTAGTGGAGTCTTTCATGAAGATTCCGCTACCGACGAACACAGCTTCAGCTCCGAGCTGCATCACAAGCGAAGCGTCGGCGGGAGTGGCAATGCCTCCGGCGGAGAAGTTAGGGACGGGCAGCTTCCCTTCTTTCGCAACCATCTTGATCAGCTCATAGGGAGCTCCGTGCTCTTTGGCTTTGGCGTAGAGTTCTTCTTCGCCCAGCACCGTGAGAATCCGCATCTCTTGCACGATCTGGCGAATGTGCTTCACCGCGTGGACTACGTCTCCGGTGCCGGCTTCGCCTTTGGTGCGGATCATGCACGCGCCTTCGGCGATGCGGCGAAGAGCTTCACCCAGATTTCGGGCTCCGCAGACGAAGGGAACCTTAAAGGCGTGCTTGTCCACGTGGTGCGCTTCGTCAGCGGGCGTGAGCACTTCGGACTCGTCAATGTAGTCGACCCCGAGTTCCTGCAGAACTTGCGCTTCGGCGAAGTGGCCGATGCGGCACTTGGCCATGACCGGAATATCCACGGCACCCATGATTTCGCGAATCACTTTGGGCGAGGCCATACGGGCGACTCCACCTTCGGCGCGGATCTGCGCAGGCACGCGCTCGAGGGCCATCACGGCAACGGCTCCGGCGGTCTGGGCGATCTCGGCTTGCTTCGCGGTGGTGACGTCCATGATGACGCCGCCCTTGAGCATTTCGGCGAGGCCGGTTTTCAGGCGAAGGCTGGTGGTGTTGTGACCATTATTCTGCGACATAAGTGGGCTCTTTTCCGGGAACAGGTGATAGCCGTCAGCGTTCAGCCGTCAGCCATCAGGTACATCAATATGGATGCTGAATCTTGTTGCCCTGGTTCTATTTTACAGGGCGTTCATGGTTTGCGTAACCCCGTGCGAAAGCCGTCGGTAGGGTCTGTCCAGGACGCATCCGCCAGTTAGGGCGCAACACTCGCTGATGAAATCGCGGGCACAGCCGAAAAACTTCGTGTTCCTTCGTGTCCTTTGTGGTTCAAGCTTGCTCCACCCTCGAGTTTGCTCCGTCCTTACCGCTCGACAAACTTGCCAAACATCTTCTCCGCGTCGATGGCGATGAACAGACCGCGCCCCCGCGCCAGAATTTCGCCTTTGTCATTCCGGATTTCGGCGACGTTGATGTGCTTTCGGCCGTGAACACTCTCTTCCATGCTCTCAACGCGCAGGGGCTTGTTCAGCGGAACAGGCTTCAGATAGCTCACGGTCATCTCGACGGTGACAGCGATGACGTGGCGCAGTTTGTTCACCTTGCCCATGGCTTCATCGAGGATGGTCGCAATGATGCCGCCGTGGCAGTGGCCGGGAGGTCCGGTGAAGCGCTTGCCCAGACGAAAACGGCAGACGAAGCAGTCGCGGCCTTCGTCGTAGGTGAAGCGGAGCCGCATGCCCTCGGGATTGTTTTTTCCGCAGGCGAAGCAGTAGTTCTTTTGCAGGCGGACGTAACGGGTATCGTGTCCGCGGACGGGTTTACGCGGCGCTTTCTCGCGAGGCGCTTTCTTTTGCGAAGCCATGGCAAAGATTTTATCTTGCACGAGCTACGAATTTTGTATCATGGCTTTCCCCGGACAACAGGCTATCGAACTTTCAGGAGCGAAGGAATGGCTGGCGCGGCAAAATCGAATTCCGTTTATAGCATTCATCCCGGAATAGCCATGATGCAGAAGTGGATTCGCGAATTGCCGTCGAAAACAGGACGGTCGCTGGAAGAGTGGGTGGAGTTGACGAGAGAGTCAGGGCCACCGACCGAGAAAGAGCGCGTCGAATGGTTAAAGAAGCAGTATCAACTGGGCACGAACTACGCCAAGAGCATCGCGGAACGCGTGGACGGCAAGGGCACGGAAGACGATTCTCCCGAAGCGTACCTACAGTTCGCGGTGGAGTTCGTTGAAGCGCAGTACGCTGGCCCGCGCGCGGCGTTGCGTCCGCTGTATGACCAACTGCTGAAATTGGCGCTCTCCCTGGGGAAAGAAGCGAAGGCTTCGCCGGGCAAGACGGGGGTTTCTTTGTACAGGAATCACGTGTTCGCCAGCATCAAGGCGACGACAAATTCGCGCATTGACGTTGGTCTGTCATTGGGCAACATGAAAACTCCGAAGCGGCTGATTGATACCGGCGGGTATGAGAAGAAAGACCGGATCACGCGGCGGATTGAAGTGAAGTCGAAGAATGATGTTGATGAGGAATTAAAGAAGTGGTTAAAGAAGGCGTATGAGTTGGACGGCAAGTAGACGATGAGAAGTAGACAGCGGCAAGTAGAAACACACATTCATAAATTGGAAAGGAATAAACAATGCCTTTAGGAAAACGAGCAGTAGCGGAGTTCTTTGGAACGTTCTGGCTGGTGTTTGGAGGATGCGGAAGCGCAGTGCTGGCAGCGGCGTTTCCGCAGTTGGGGATCGGCTTTGCCGGCGTGGCGCTGGCGTTTGGATTGACCGTGCTCACAATGGCGTATGCCATTGGACATATTTCGGGATGCCATTTGAATCCCGCGGTCTCGGTAGGGTTGGTGGCGGGCAAGCGCTTCCCTGCCTCGGAACTTCTGCCGTATGTGATTGCGCAGGTGCTGGGCGGAATCGCCGGCGCAGGCACCTTGTATGTGATTGCCAGCGGGAAAGCCGGATTCAGTGTCGCCGGCGGCTTTGCATCGAACGGCTTCGGCGAGCACTCGCCCGGTGGATATTCTCTCCTGGCATGCCTGGTCGCCGAGATTGTGCTGACGTTCTTCTTCCTCATGGTGATCATGGGATCGACCGATAAGCGCGCGCCTCAGGGCTTCGCCCCGATTGCCATCGGCCTTTGTCTGACGCTGATTCACCTCATCGGAATACCCGTTACGAACTTGTCCGTAAACCCGGCGCGCAGCACCGGGCCTGCGATCTTTGTCGGCGGCTGGGCCATCTCGCAGCTTTGGCTGTTCTGGGTAGCGCCGATCGTGGGTGCAGCGATCGCGGGAGGGTTATACAACACCGTGTTCGGGGAGTGATTCACTCACCAGCTTAGTTTTCGTTTTTAGGCTGGCTTATCACAGAGGTCATGTAGGGCGGACACTCCCGTCCGCCAAACGGACTCAGCCAGCTCTTCGAACCCAGGAATTAATCGTTGTCGTGGACCGGGGCGAGCGCAGTGCTCGCCTCAATTCATGCGCCTTTCAACATGGTCATCTCAATATGACCATGTATGCTACAATATGACCATGAAGAAGATTGCCGCAGGAGAATTCAAAGCGAAGTGCCTGGCGTTGATGGAAGATGTCCGCTCAACGCGGCAGCCGATCATCATTACGAAGCGCGGCAAGCCGATCGCCAAGTTGGTGCCGGCGGAGACCGAGAAGGATGAGTGGATCGGGCGACTTAAGGGAGTTATTAAAATCGTGGGCGACATTGAGTCCCCCATTGAGGGCTGGGAGTCCTCAGATTGATCCTGCTCGATACACACGTGTTGGCGTGGGCCGGGGATGATTCCAGACAGCTTTCTCGTCCTGCAGCCTCGGAAATCCGCCGCGCTCGCCGTGGCGGCGGGATAGCAATTTCTGCGATCAGCCTTTGGGAGTTGTCGTGGCTGCTGTCTCGCGGAAGGATTCGCGGCCTAGGTACGGTTGAGGCCACGCTGCGGATCATGACGGAAGGCGTCACCATTCTTCCGATTACGCCGGAAATAGCTGCACTTGCCGCCCAATTCCCTGCGGATTATCCGAGTGATCCGTCGGACCGCCTGATTGGGGCCACCGCGCGAGCCGAAGGAATACTGCTGGTGACGCGCGATGAGCGGATCCGGAGGAGTCCGCTGGTCCGGACGGTGTGGTGACCGCTATAATCCCCGTTTGGCAGGTGGCCGATGGGTCTCTTCATTCTCGTAGTCTTTGTTAGCAGCTCGCTACTTCTTGGTCTGCGTGCCTGGGCAAGGAAGGACGCGCCGTCGCAAACGGATAGTGACGATGTACCACTCGTCGTGACGTTGGTCGTCCTCTTACTACTTGGCGGGTTTCTGCCCGCGATACTTCACCAATACATCCGCCTGCCGCATACGGCGACGATAATGACGGTCTTGTATTCTGCTTTGGCTCCGTGGTTTGCAGAGTGGTGGTTGCGCCGAATCCGAGCCAAGCGCTAGGACGGGCGAGGTCGCCCGTCCCCACATCTAGTTCTCTCTCTAGTCGTAGTACTCCAGCCCCAAATGTGTAATCAACTCTTCGCCCTTCAAATGCCGCAGTGTGTTCTTCAGCTTCATCAACTGAATGAACAGATCATGCTCCGGATACAGCCCCGGCGCGGTCATCGGAGACTTGAAGTAGAAGCTTAGCCATTCCTGGATGCCAAGCCGTGCGAGTTGTGGAGTCCGTTGCGCCAAGTCCATGAACAGGACCAGGTCAAGCACGATCGGCGCGGCCAAGATGGAGTCGCGGCAGAGGAAGTCCACCTTGATCTGCATCGGATAGCCAAGCCATCCGAAGATATCGATGTTGTCCCAACCCTCTTTATTGTCACCGCGCGGCGGGTAATAGTTAATGCGAACCTTGTGGAAAATATTTCCGTAGAGTTCAGGGTAAAGCGCGGGCTGGAGAATGTGTTCCAGCAGGCCCAGCTTCGACTCTTCCTTTGTCTTGAACGAGCCCGGATCATCCAGCACTTCCCCATCGCGGTTGCCGAGGATGTTCGTCGAGTACCATCCGCTCAGGCCAAGCAGTCGTGCCTTGAAGGCGGGCGCGAGCACTGACTTCATCAGCGTCTGGCCCGTCTTGAAATCCTTGCCGCAGATAGGAAGCTCGCGCTCTTGCGCCAGTTCCAGCATCGCTGGAACGTCCACGGTGAGGTTCGGTGCGCCGTTCGCGAAAGGCACACCTTCCATCAGCGAGGCATAGGCATAGATCATCGAAGGCGGAATCATCTCGTCATTCGCCTTCATCGCCTTTTCCAGGGCCTTCACGCTTTGGTGTGCGGCGCATGGCTCGATGTAGGACTCAGTCGAGGCGCACCAGATGGTGATCAAACGATCAGCACCGCTCGACTTCTTGAAGTTGCGAATGTCCTGGCGAAGTTGCTCGGCGAGATCGAGCTTGTTCTTGCCCTTCTTCACGTTGGGTCCGTCGATCTTCTTGACGTAGTTGTGATCGAAGACAGCCTTCATCGGCTTGATGGAACTCAGACGGCCTTTGACCTTGGCGAGCAGATCGCGCTCAAGTACACCAGCATTGCGGGCGGCCTCGTACATGTTGTCTTCGAAAATGTCCCAGCCGGTGAAGACCAGGTCGTTGAGCCCGGCGAGAGGAACGAATTCCTTGATCTTCGGTGACCGCCCGTCCGTGCGCTTGCCCAGGCGGACCGTGCCCATTTGCGTGAGCGAACCGATTGGCGTAGCGATACCTTTGCGGATGGCCTCGACGCCAGCCACGAAGGTGGTTGCGACCGCGCCCATACCGGGGATCATGACGCCGAGTTTGCCCTTGGCGGGCACAATGTTCGCATTTGCAGACCGGCTTTCCGATTTCACTTCCACGCGCGCCGGTTTCGCAGACTTCTTCCCTGTCGCCATAGTTAGGCTGCTTCCTTATTTGATCTGATAGATGTGTGCAAACCGAATATGTTCTCGCATCGGCGCAGCTTTGGCAAACGCTTGAAGCCAAACGTGCAGAAGACGGGCTCAAATGCGAGAGACGGGGATTAAGCGGAAGACGTGAAACTCGCCACCCGACCAGATATGGTTTCGGATAGCCGAGGCTAAAGGTTTTATAAGGAAGTGCCGATAGGACGCCGAGGATGAACAATTCCGTCCAAACAGTCGTTGCCGAACAGGGGAGCCTGCACGCCGCCTGCGAACATGTCTGTCCCGAAGGGGAGACCCTGTGAGCATCCTCCTGGTAGAAGATTCCGTCATCGACAGGCACCAGATTGCTGGATATTTGCAAGACTGGGGTCTCGATTTTCAGGCTGTGGGTGACGGCGGGGAGGCGTGGGAGTTGATGCAGAAGCCGGACGCTCCCGACTTGCTTCTGCTTGACTGGATGCTGCCCGGGATTGATGGCATCGATCTTTGCCGCAAGATCAGGATGGCAGGAACCGATGGAAAGTACTACTACATCGTCATGCTGACGGCCAAGGACCGGAAGCAGGATCTTCTGGCAGCAATGGCCGCCGGGGCAGATGACTACCTGGCAAAGCCGGTTGATCCGTCCGAATTGAAGGCGCGAATCCTGGTCGGAAAAAGGATTCTGGAACTGCACAACTCTCTCCGGTTCGCGGCGACGCACGACTTTCTGACAGGACTTATGAATCGGGCAGAGATCCTGGCGGGACTGAGCCGTGAACTCGCACGCAGCCAGCGAACGGGTCAGCCTGTGGCAATCATCATGGGCGATATCGATCACTTCAAGCAAATCAACGACTCACTCGGCCACGCCGCTGGAGACGAAGCGCTGAAAGATGTGGCCAGGAAGATGAAGTCTGATCTGCGGCCTTACGATTTGGCGGGCCGGTACGGAGGAGAAGAATTTCTGCTCATCTTACCGACTTGTCCATTGGCGGCTGCCACTCACCGCGCCGAGCAAGTCCGGCTCTCACTGGCCAAGAGTCCTATCTTGACACCGTTTGGAAGCATTCCACTCACTTTGAGCATGGGCGTAACCGTTTGCCCACCGGATGCGGAGCTTCAATTGGAAGAACTCCTGCGTCAAGCTGATCAAGCGCTCTACAGCGCCAAACAAGCGGGCCGTAACCGGGTTGAGGCCTATTCTCCCGAAGGAAAAGCTTGGGTTGCGGCTTCCGCGAAGTAAGTGCGCCCGGAAGAATCCATTGCATTGTTTTTTTGCGTTGGACTCGGCGCGACAGATCCTTCATAGTGAGAGCACTTTGGGGGTAGCTTGGCTGCTTTAGCCTCCAAAGCTGCTTTTGCTTGCCAGCCTTGTACGCTGTTTTGCAAACCTGCTGACCTCGTTGCTCTCCACACAAACTGAGTCCACGGCCTTGGCAGATCGTGCCCATCGTGTGCTCTTCAGCTTGAAAAAGGAGATTCCATGAGATCCATTCGCACATTCGCATATGGCGCGTTCCTGATGCTAAGCGCGTTCAGCATCCATCCGAGCATGGCCGCAGCACAAGAAGCAAATGGCCGATTCACGCTCACTCATGAAGTTCACTTGCGGGATCAGGTCCTGGCGGCCGGAGAATATGCGTTCTCCGCCAAGGCGATCGGACCCAGCGAAATGCTGATCCTGCGCAATATCAGCGGCGATCACGTTCGCGGCAGCAGGATGATCTTGGTGAGCGACGTAGAAACACTGAAGCACAGCGCTGAAAACCGGCTGACGCTGGCGGCCCGAAACGGGCAGTCGTTCGTCAGCGCGCTTGAACTACCGGAATTCGACATGGTCCTGCACTTCAAGGTGCCGGAAGAGTCCCGCTTGAGTGTTAGCGCGGCTTCGGGAACCCCGTAAAAGAGGAATTCCGGTCGTCGTAAACGGTTTTTGCAGGTGATCGAACGTGTTCGATTCATCTGCAAACCAGAAGAGAGCAGGCACCCACAGCCTGCTCTCTTTCTTTTTGCTGAGATTCGATTCGACGGGCTAGATAGGAAGGACCGCAGCGAGGTGTCTACTTGCGAGTGTCGCCCTTCACTTCGTCGCTGAGAATGATGGCTTCCGCGATTGCACGCATAGGCATTCTCTTCTGGCGGCTCTGGCGCTGCAATGCCAGGTACGCCTGTTCTTCGGTAAGACCGAGTTCGCGCTGCAAAATGCCCTTGGCGCGCTCGACCAATTTTCGCGCTTGAAGCTGGTCGGTCAGGTTGGAGTTGATTTCTTCCAGCCGAGCCAACTCGATTTCAGCACCCGCCAGGAAACCAATCGTGGAAATCAGGCGGACTTCACGCTTCTTGTAGACATGAGGCTTGCGGTGTTGCAGGTTTATCACGCCACACACTCGTCCCCGGCACAACAGCGGAACAGACAGGAAAGCTTCGAAGGTATCCTCGGGCAGCTCATTGAAAAACCGGAAACGGGGATCCTGGGATGCCTTTTCGTGTACTGCGACGGGCTCATGATGTTCCGCGACCCAGCCCGTAATGCCTTCACCGACACGCAATTTCAGGCGATCGACTATATCTGGATGTGGATTCTTGGAGGCCCGCAGAACCAGTTCTTCATCTTCCAGCACGTAAACCAGGCAGGAGTCGCACTTAACCAGTCCAGAAGCAAAATCCACTACCTTTTCGAGTACTTCGTGGACGCCATCCGAGGAAGAGAGATGAACACCAATCTCGTGTAGGAGATCAACATGTGAGTCTTCAACGCCAACTTGTAATTGCATAAGCTAGATTATTTGCATTCTCGGCAGGATGTCTAATCACAAATTCTGATAGCCCGTATCACTAATTTCCGGGCTGTTTTTAACAAACTATTTATATCTTTTCTGCGTGAAATTCATCGCATTGCTATGCGGGATCACGCAAGGCAATTCCCTTCCTCGCTCGCACCCCACTGTTGACGGACTTCCCGCACTTTATTTTGCCGGCAGGGCCAGCAAAAGCAGGATCATCCCAAACAAAATCAGGGCCATCAACAACGAATACAGATTGTGCAGGGGATGGAAGTGGAAGTAAGGATTGCGCCGCAGAGGGTTCTTCCCGGCTAGCATAAAGCCTCCTTGTCGCGGAGTGGATCCGCGAAGGGCTTGCCTGCCTTTATTGTCCCACCGTTCCGCCGCTGACGGCGCACTTTTTCTCTTACGTTAGTCCAGATCGACAGTCTTAATGGGCACATCCCAATGGCTGAGCAGAATCTCGAAACGCCGCTGCTCTTCTTTCAGGTAGGTCGCCTGGTCAGGCCAGAGCTGCTTCTTGAGCGCGCTTTCGTCGAAAGGTTCGTTCGCAGCGGCTGAGTTCTTGAACACGATCGTGACGCGATAGTCCCAGCGTCCATCTTCGGTCGAGTGATAGCGAGGCTGATCCATCCACACCTTCAACATGCGGCCCATTTCAACCTGCTTCTTCAGCAACGGGTAATGGTTCTTCTTGAAGAGCTGCACAAATTCGTCCGCATAGCCCCACTTGGTCTTGTAGTAGTACTCAACGACGAACGGCTTGCCGGTTGTGTCGGTCTGAGCCGGAGCGGATAGAGGAAATATGGACAACGCGAGCAGCACAAGCAAGAAGCGGAATTTCATGATGTTCTCCGAGGGAGAGTCCGAAGCAAAGATTGTCGCATAAGGCCACATTGGTTGCCCAAAGGGTGACTTTCGACTGAGCATAGCCGTCTTGCTGCGATGCTAAAATTGAGTGTGCCTGCTGATTCTCTTCGTTTGATCGCCGTTGATATTGACGGAACTCTCCTGAATCCACAATTTGAAATTTCACCTGTGGACCTGGCGGCCCTGCGGCGTGCCCATTCGCAAGGGGTCGAAGTGATCCTGGTGACGGGTCGCAGGCACGCTTTTGCCCTGCCCGTGGCACAGCAATTGGGCTTTGACCTTTGGCTGATTTGCTGCAACGGAGCTGTCACGCGCTCGCTGGGCGGCGAAACTTTCCATCGCGACCTCATGCCCCTCACCACCTGCCGCGAACTGCTTGGAAAAATGCAAGAATTCCGCGGCCAGACCGTTCTTACCTTTGATGTCGATGGAAAGGGCGCGATCGTGCTCGAACACTTGCGAGACCTCGAAGGCAGCATCCAGCGCTGGTTGGAGAAGAATCTGGACTACATCGAGTTTGTCGTTCCCATGGAGGATGCGCTGACCACGGATCCGATCCAGACGATGTTCTGCGGTCCGGTCGATCTGATGCAGCGGGCGCTCGGCGTATTGGAAGCGACTGGGCTGCCGATCACGGTTTTGCGTACAGAATATCCGGGCCGCGATCTTTCCATTGTGGACGTGCTCAACGCGGGATGTTCCAAAGGGCACGCGCTGGAACGTTGGGCAAACCACCGCGGCATAACCCGCGAGCAGGTCATGGCCGTTGGTGACAACTACAACGACATCGAGATGCTTGCCTTTGCAGGCCATCCTTTTATCATGAGGAATGCGTCGCCGGAACTGCTGGAGCGCGGCTGGACGATCACTCGATCCAACGGCGACAACGGCGTCGCGGCTGCGATTGAGGCCGTGATGGACGGGAAGTCGACAGAACTGGTGGCGGATCAGGTTCGATGAATTACAGCCGGCACAAATCGGTGGCATTCCGCATTGCGCTCGTCAGCGTGACGGTAATTCTTGCGCTGACGGGAAGCGTTTTTGCCGCCGACCTCGCGGTGTTGCGCAACGGATTCACCATACGGCACGATCACCGGCAAGTCATCGGCTCCACGACGCGGCTTTTCTTCTTTACGGACGACTCCAGTTTCACGGATGTGCCGACCGCGGAAATCGGAAGTTTCGAAAAAGATCTTTCGGCACCACCAGCAGTGGCAAATTCCGCGAGCAAGTCAACGCGAATCGGTCCTTTGCCTCAAACGCAATCTACCCTTCCCACTCGCTCGGCTGCCGATCTTGCACAAGTTGTGAATTCGGCGAGCGCAACCTACCACCTGGATCCGGATCTGGTGAATAGCGTGATTCGCGCTGAGAGCGGGTTCAACTCGCATGCTAGGTCGGCCAAAGGTGCGCAGGGATTGATGCAGCTAATGCCTTCGACGGCGGATGCCCTGGGCGTGAACAATGCGTTTGATCCACAAACCAATGTCGGCGGTGGCAGCCGTTACCTGCGTGAACTCCTGGAGCGTTACAACTTCGATCTGGTGAAGGCACTGGCTGCTTATAACGCCGGACCCAAGCGCGTCGAACAATACAATGGCGTGCCGCCATTCCGCGAAACTCGAGCGTATGTGAACCGGATTGTGCGCGACTACAACCAAAAGAAACTCGCACAGGATCGGGCAGCGGCGAAAGCGAAGAAAGAATCCGCAGTAGCGAAAAACAAGACTCCCAAAACATCCGCTCGTCAGAACCCGCCGGTCTCGGCCCGAAAACTCACCCCCGGCCCGGTTTCGGACGCGTCTCCGCGTTGACCCTGCACCCACTCTCATTTACCTTCAACTGGGGCCGTGCTCACCAGAGCAGTGCCTCCTCGTGTCTTCCTAATCAATGAAGAACAAGCAATACATAGCTTTTTCCGTCATCATCGCGGTGTTGGCAGCCTTAATCTACTTCCAGTTCAGGACGTGGCGGCATTTCGATTTCGCGCTGTTGCTTCAATTCCACCTCCACTGGCGCCACATTTTTCATGGAGTCGCGCTAATTTATGTCGCGTATTTCTTGCGCGCCGTGCGGTGGAAGATTTTCCTGCGGCCGGTTCGAAAAGACGCATCGCTTTTAGGGCTCCTATCTCCTACGCTCGTCGGATTCGCGGGGCTGGCACTACTCGGCAGACCGGGAGAGTTGATCCGACCCTATCTGATTGCCCGTCGAGAGAACCTCTCATTTGCCTCCCAGGTGGCGGTTTGGGCAGTAGAGCGCATCTTCGACGTCGGGGGATTCACTGTTCTCATGGTGGCCGGAATTTTCCTGCCCTCCAAGCTTCATTTCTTCGCGCAGGCCGCGCCCCCAGAAGTCAAACGCTGGATCTATCTGACTGGATATATGCTGATCGCGCTGGTGTTGGGTCTGCTAACCGGCGCAATACTCATGTCCTATCGCGGCAACCGGATGGCAGAGTGGGTGGAGCGGCGTTTTTCGCATCTCGCTGAAAATTTGGGCCATCGCATCGCGCAGAAAATTCGTGAATTTACAGCGGGCCTCAATACGATTCACGGGCCTTTCGCCTTTCTGCAACTTGCTGCCGTTTCGATCCTGATGTGGTGGGTAATCGCCGTAGCCTACAAAGAAGTGACCTACGCCTATGGCGCGCCCATGCACGCCATGAGCACAACGAAAGTCCTGCTTTTGATGGGTTCAAGCATGATCGGCTCGATGGTGCAGTTGCCTGGAGTTGGTGGCGGATCGCAACTGGCGACGATCAGCGCAATGGATCACGTCTTCGACATCGTTCCAAAAGAACTGACCGTGAGCTGCGGCATCATGCTCTGGCTGGTGACGTTTGTGGCTGTCGTGCCGGCCGGATTGTTGCTCGCCCATCGCGAGCGTTTGTCCCTGCGCAAGCTCTCCGCCGAAAGTGCTGAGGCGGAAGAAGCCCCGTCTGGCGGGAACAACGCCTGATAACACCACCCCTTGGGCATCCTCGCCTGCCTGCTACAATCGAATGGTCTCCTTAGGGTAATGCAGACGCATGAAGTGTCCTTTTTGTGGGTTCGAAAACGATAAAGTCGTGGATTCGCGCGAGAGTAAGGAAGCCGATTCCATCCGGCGGCGACGCGAGTGTCTGAAGTGCGAAAAGCGCTTTACCACCTACGAGCGCATTGACGAAATTCCGTACATGGTCGTCAAGAAAGACGGCCGCCGGGAACGCTTCGACCGCCAGAAAGTTCTAAGCGGATTGATGCGCGCCTGCGAAAAGCGTCCCGTCCCGATTGGAAGACTGGAGCAGATCGTCAACGAAGCAGAGACCTTTGTGATCGAGTCGGCCGAGCGTGAACGCAAGACGAGCGAGATCGGCGAACTGATTATGAACCGGTTGCGGCGGCACGACAAAGTAGCTTACGTCCGATTCGCATCGGTCTATCTGGATTTCAAAGACGTACAAGAGTTCATGACGGAACTCAAAGACTTGCTGAAGACGAAGGAACCAGAGCCGCATCGAAAACCAGGAAGAATTGATTCATTGACTCAGTGAGGTATTGAGTCATTCAAGTTCCCTTGGGCAACGAGTACCAAATGAATTGAGCGGCTATGAACTCGCTGGAAAAAGCAACGGAGTTGAAGGGGCGCACGAAGGCATTTGCGATTCGGATCGTCAACCTCTTTCGTTCGTTGCCGCACTCTCCCGACGCACAGACTCTGGGGAAACAACTCTTGCGCTCCGGCACTTCAGTTGCCGCCAATTATCGCGCGGTCTGTCGTGCTCGGTCTCAGGCGGAGTTCGTTGCGAGAATGGGTATTGTCGTCGAAGAGGCGGACGAAACGGTTTTCTGGCTCGAACTCCTAGGGGAAACTGGCGTAGTCCGTCCGGAGCGAACACAAGATCTCCTGAAAGAGGCCAACGAACTTGTAAGGTTTTTTGGAGCATCGTTGCGCACATCCAAGCATGCTGTTAAATGATTCAATACCTCAATCATCCAATGACTCAATAGGTCCAACTTCTGAATGATGGCACATAAGATAACCCTGATTCCCGGCGACGGCATTGGCCCCGAAGTGGTGCAAGCCACCGTTCGCATTCTTGAAGCTACCGGCGTTAAGTTTGAGTGGGAGAGCTTTGCCGCCGGCAGTGAGGCGTTCGAAAAGTACAAAGAATACATCCCGAAAGAACTGACAGACTCGATCGAGCGCACGCGGATTGGCCTGAAAGGCCCCGTGACAACGCCGATCGGTGGCGGCTTTTCGAGCATCAACGTCGAACTGCGAAAGCGTTTCGAACTCTTTGCCAACTTCCGACCGATCCGCAACTTGCCACATATCGCGACGCGTTACCCAGGAATTGACCTGATTGTCGTTCGCGAAAACACCGAAGGTCTCTATTCTGGCATTGAGCACGAAGTCGTTCCGGGAGTCGTCGAAAGCCTGAAGATCATCACCGAGAAGGCCTCCACGCGGGTGTCACGTTTTGCGTTCGACTACGCGCGCAAGAACAAGCGCAAGAAGATTCACTCCATCCACAAAGCGAACATCATGAAGATGTCCGACGGCTTATTTCTGCGTTGTTCGCGCGCCATCTCAAAGGAATATCCGGAGATCACCTACGGCGAGCACATCGTGGACAACACCTGCATGCAACTGGTGATGAATCCGTATCAGTACGATATGTTGCTCATGGAGAATCTCTACGGCGACATTCTGTCGGACCTTTGCGCAGGGTTAGTCGGCGGACTGGGAATGGTCCCGGGCGCCAATTTTGGGCATGAATGCGCGATTTTTGAAGCGGTACACGGTTCTGCGCCGGATATTGCCGGGAAGAATATTGCGAATCCGACCGCTGTTCTGCGCTCGGCGTTGCTGATGCTTGGTCACCTTGGAGAGACGGAAGCGGCAGCAAAAGTCAGCCACGCCCTCGATCAGGTTTACAGCGACCCAAGCAAGTTGACTCGTGACGTTGGAGGAAAGGCCGGAACTTCCGAGTTTGCCGACGCGATCATTCAGGCAATGGAATCGCCGATGGATCCGTCAGCGCAGAAGGCTTGAGCGGCGGGCCGTTTTAGAGGCGGAGATCGCCTGCCCTTCTGCTAGAATGGCGGGTCGCAAAGGCATTTCAGCGGATATCGGCCATGACAAACCGGCAGGCGAATGGCGTGAAGGGCATCGAACTTCCCTACAATTCGGGTTTACATCGTTTTGCAATTTTCACCGCGACCATCACCCTAATTCTCATCGTCGCCGGCGCTCTGGTTACAAGCAACGATGCCGGGCTCTCCGTGCCTGACTGGCCTACTTCATTTGGTTCCATCTACAAAATTCCGCAAATGGTAGGTGGGATCAAGTACGAGCACACCCATCGCATGGTTGCTGAATTCGTCGGCCTGCTCACAATCATCCTTGCGGTCTGGACCTGGCGCGTTGAAAAGCGGCGCTGGATGCGGCTCCTCGGCGTCGGCGCGCTAGCCACAGTCATTATTCAGGGAGTACTGGGCGGACTCACCGTGCTCTACTTCCTGCCAGCGCCCGTTTCCAGCGCGCACGCGGCGGTCGCACAGACTTTCTTCTGCATCGCAGTTTCCATCGCGGTTTTTACCGGACGCCGCTGGCTTCAAGAGCACCCCCGCACAGACTTTGACGCCCGACGTCCCACTCTCTTTACTCTTACGCTCCTATCCATTTTTGTTCTTTACGTGCAGTTACTGCTGGGCGCGATGTTCCGCCATCATGGCTTGAGTTGGTGGCCGCATGTAGTTCACGCGGGAGTAGTCGCGACGGTGCTTTCATGGACCGCCATCCGCGCGATCGGAGTCTATTCCCAGGTGGACGCGGTGAAACGGCCAGCGGTTATGATGCTCGGACTGATGGTGGCACAACTGTGTCTCGGCTTTTTCGCTTTTATCACCCGCGTAATGTGGGGACACGACGCCGCGCAACCTGAGTTGCCGATGGTTGTGGCCACAGTAATTCATGTCGCAGTCGGGGCGTTGCTGTTGGCCACGACGGTGGTTCTGGCCATTCAAGTCTGGCGGCATGTGCCTGTGTCCTTCGCAGAGCGAGTACCTCGGCGCGAGCAGGATCCGGTAGCAGCCTAGCAGGTCGCTGGAAACTTAAGTTCCAACGAGTTTCGGTAAGGGCACGAGTTCCACTCGTCCCGCAACTGCCGCTAAATCAACGGCGGCTTCGAGCCGCTGGGGGACTGTTGCCATGGAAAACACTTTTTCCGCAACCTGCTAAAGTTTCCTCTCACTTCCAACCGAGTCTGCTTTTCAAGCGACTGGAATTTCTTTCGCGCGCCTGAACAGCCTCGTCCAGATGCCATTTTCCCGCTCTCCGTCGTAGAATTGAAGCGTGGCCTCAAATTCATCGACCCTAGAGATTCCTCCCGCTGAAAAGATCGCTGCTCCCGCTATTATTCAGGTCCGAGATCTCCTCCATCGCTACGAAGACCGCACTGCGCTCAATGGCGTTTCTTTCGATGTCCAACCGGCAGAATTGTTCGGCCTACTGGGACCAAATGGCAGCGGCAAGACCACGCTGTTCCGCATTCTCTCGACGCTGATGGTTCCTACGTCCGGTACCGCGATCATCGCGGGATTCGACGCCGTTCGCCAGCCCGGAGCGTTGCGTCGCCACATCGGCGTGGTTTTCCAGGCGCAGAGCGTAGACATCAAACTCACGGCTCGGGAGAATCTCTGGCATCAGGGGCATCTGTACGGCTTGCGCGGCTCACAACTCAACCAGCGGATTGAGGAGATCCTTACAAGAGTGGGATTGCTCGACCGCGCCAATGACCGCGTCGAAACTTTCTCCGGCGGCATGCAACGACGTATCGAACTCGCCAAGGGCCTGCTGCATCATCCCGAAGTTCTGTTGCTCGACGAACCGACGACTGGCCTCGATCCGGGTGCCCGGCGCGATCTCTGGCAGTACCTGGGAATTCTGCGCGATCAGGAACGTGTCTCCATCATTGTGACCACGCACCTGATGGAAGAAGCAGAACGCTGCGATCGCCTGGCGATTCTGAACGAAGGCAACCTCGTGGCTCTCGGTACACCCGATGCCCTCACGCGCGAAATTGGTGGCGACGTGATTCTGTTGGAAGCACGCGACCCGCAGGCGTTGGCCAACAAGATTCGCGACAGGTTTCATGTGGATGCCAGCGTAATGGACAAGCACGTCCGCCTCGAAATCGAAAATGGACACCGCTTTGTCCCGGACGTTGTGGAAGCCTTCCCGGGAGAGATTCAGGCGCTGAGCGTGAGCAAACCGACCCTGGAAGACGTTTTCATCCATCGCACTGGCCACAAGTTTTGGAACGAGAACATGGATGGAGAAAAGTCGCCCGCTGCGACTGCTAAGAAAGCTCGCAGGAAGCGATAACAGATTTCATCTCCATCTCGATCCCAATTGCTGTGGATAGCGTGTTGTTGTCAACCGAACGCCCCAAGGTGTATCTTTTGGTCGCGGTAAGAACCATGGCGTCGCTACCTGATCCGGGCCCCTTTCTTAACTACGATTGCCGTTAGCTGGTTCCAGCCGTCCTTAATCTCCACAAACAGGAGCAACTGCCTGTGCGCGCCCGTCGAAATAGGCGACCGCTGCGATTGCACGAGCGACAACGTGATCAAAATCGGTTAGCAATCAACATTAAGAGCAACGGAGAAGAATGAGAGATGAAATCAGTCAGGACCTTTATCGCCGTTCTTGCACTTACCTGCTATGTTCAAGGCACTTGCCGGATCGTTCAATTTACATCCACCCCCTATGGTTTCTGCGATCTTAACGGCGATACATGTACTCTCACCGCTCCCTATCTTCTACCAATAAGCTCCGGGCACGTCGGGGTGGTTGGGATCAGCACGAGCGGCGTCGTTTTTCCCGGACAGCAGACGATCGTCAGTATCGATGATGACGGTAGCGTTTATCAGCACGGGAGTTCCAACTACGAAGCGAGTGGATCGCATTCGATCGACTACTACGTGACCCTTCCAACAAGCAATGGCGGTGGGGGCACGTTCGGCGGTTCCTCCATTACCGTCAAACGAAGCGCCATTGGGAGCAACTGGTTTGTCACGTTCGCAGAGAGCGTTTGCGACGCTGTGCCGCACACTGTGATGTCCACTGCCAGTTCGTCCCAGAGTTCGACGACATATTTCGGAAGTTATCTTCCGCGTCGCGGCAAGAGTATGGTGAGCCTCCAATGGATTGCTGGAGGTGGCGGCATGTACCACATTAGTTCACCCTACACTGGCATATTCACTGACCACTCGGGATTTGCCGCGGCTGATACCGCCGCTGTTTCAGGTGTTCCGACTTGGTCGTCGAAGACTGCTGGCAGTTATGTTGCTGCCGGGATTTTGATTACCGATGCCCCCTGAACCGGACGAGGCTCTCCATCTGCATACGCCTCGCGCTGCCGTCCTCCGGCCCTCGCCGAAGACCAGGCACCTTTGCTGCTAAACTGAATTCATGGCAACGCAGGCGCAGACTTTTTCCGCAACTGGTCCCGCTACCGGCGGCATACTTCTGCCCGCTTTCACTCTCTGGTGGCGCGAAATCGTGCGCTTCTACCGCCAGAAGGCGCGCGTGGTTGGCGTCATCCTTTCCCCGCTGCTTTTTTGGGTGGTATTGGGCTCGGGCTTCGGTACTTCGTTTCGTTCTGGACAAGCTTCCGGACAGCAGAATTATCTCGACTACTTTTATCCCGGCACGCTCGTGATGATCGTGCTCTTTACTGCGATCTTCACCATGATGTCGGTAATTGAAGACCGCAATGAAGGCTTCCTGCTGTCGGTACTAGTGGCTCCCGTGCCGCGCGCGGCCATCGTGCTGGGCAAGGTTTTGGGAGGCACCACGCTGGCGGCCATTCAAGGCCTGGTTTTTCTGGTGTTTGCGCCGCTGGTCGGAGTGCATTTCACCCTCGCCTCGTTTGGCTTGATCGTTCTCACGGTGTTCCTGGTTTCCTTTGCGCTAACCGCGCTCGGCTTCGCCATTGCCTGGCCGATGGATTCCACGCAGGCTTTTCACGCGATCATCAATTTGTTTCTGATCCCGCTGTGGCTGCTTTCCGGAGCGCTCTTTCCACTATCGAAGGCGTCGCTCTGGATCCGCTGGATCATGTACGCCAATCCGCTCACCTATGGCGTGGAAGCATTACGCACCTTGATGTATCCCGACGCTCCGAGTTCATTCTCGTTCGAGTTCTCGCTCACGTCTTCCATCCTGACACTGGTGTTATTTGCCTTTTTCATGTTTGGATTAGCGTTCGTGCTGGCGAACCGGCGAACTACAAAGCCGGCCGCGTAGATTTGGCAATTTTGCAATCGGGGAATTTGGTAATTTAACCAGACAAAGCAGCGAAGGCTTTCAATTTACGAATTTGCCAAATTACACAATTACAAAATGACCCTCGACATTCTTGCCCTTGCCGCACACCGCGATGACGTCGAACAAACCTGTGGCGGCACGCTACTCAAGATGGCCGAACGCGGCTACCGCACAGGCATTCTTGATCTGACGCAAGGCGAAATGGGTACGCGCGGCTCCGCGGAAGATCGCGCTCGCGAAGCCGATGATGCCGCGCGCATCCTGAAAACTTCCTGGCGTCACGCGCTCGATATTCCGGACGGGCGAGTCGAGAACACCTGGGAGAACCGGCTAAAAGTAGCGCGCGTCATCCGCGAAGTGCGCCCTCGAGTGTTGATACTTCCCTACTGGGAAGGCCGCCATCCGGATCACTACACGGCTTCGATTCTCGGCTACGAAGCGAGTTTCCTCGCCGGACTGGCCAAGCTTCCCATCAGCGATCAGCCGCCGCCCGCGAGTGGAAGCCGCTCCTTTTACGACTACGGATCAGCAGGGGTTGCGCCGCATCGTCCGTTCAAGATCATTTATGCCAGCCTCTACCGCGATGTCCGGCCAAGTTTCGTCGTCGACATCACCGACCAGTTCGAAACCCGTTTCGCCTCGTTGATGGCTTACAAGTCGCAATTCACCGACCAGCAGGCAGGCAGTGGCATCTTCCCTGCCCAAGCGGAAATTCGCGCCCGCGTGGAATCCATGGCGCGCTTCTATGGGATGCTCGGGGGCGTCACATACGCTGAGCCATTCGTGCAAAAGGAAGTCGGACTCGTCGACGACGTGGTCGCGATTCCGGTGAAATCAATCTAACCTTACAGTGCTGAATCGCAGACACGATTCCTCCACGCAAAAGCGGCGTTACATCAAACACGGGATGAAAAAAGGGCCCACCCTTCGATCACGAAGAGCGGGCCTCTCATTTTCCGACAGCAGACTTGTACTACCAGATGCCGACAACGGTGTTGAACGTATCCCATCCGTTACCGATCTGAATGCCTCCCCCTTGCTGGAACGTGCCGTTTCCAGTGCCTGGGAAGAGCCAGAGCGTTCCGTCGGATTTGCGCGCCATTACGTCGGCGTGTCCATCTCCGTTGAAATCTCCTGCGGCAGTGATCTCCACAAACGCATTCCACCCCGCATCGATCTGCGTACCTCCCTGAATAAAGCCGCCGTGTCCATCTCCGAGGTATAGCCACAAAGTGCCATCGGGCTTGCGCGCCAGGACATCCGGATGGCCATCCTCATTGAAGTCTCCCGGTGCAACCAGTTGGTCGTAAGCATTCCAGCCTGAATCGAAAGGACCATTCGGCGTTGTCAGACCGCCTGATGGCGTGCCCGAGTAGAGCCACAACGTGCCATCAGGCAACCGTGCAAGCAGATCGGGATAGCCGTCTCCGTCAAAATCGCCGGGTGCCAGGATGGCGTCGAACACGTCAAAGCCGACGCCAATCTGAATACCGGCGGGGTTGATATTGCCGTTACCAGTTCCAGAAAAGAGCCACAGGTTACCGGAGGTATCCCGCGCGATAAGGTCAGCCTTGCCGTCTCCGTCGAAGTCGCCCGGAGCCAGGACCTTGTCGTATGCGCCCCACCCGGCGGCAAACTGCACTCCGGTCCCGAGCGCGCCCACTCCGTTGCCGGGATAGAACCACAGCGTTCCGTCGGACCTCTGTCCCACCACATCCGGATGGCCATCGCTGCTGAAGTCACTGAACGAGAGTTGGCCAAATTTCTCGACGACCGTCTCCATGGTTGCACCCAGTGCCTGATCCACCATCATGCTCTGGCCAAACGTGATCGATCCGCCGCTGAACACTTGCCCGGCAGATGCTCGCCGCATGTAGAGCATGTTGCCGTGCTGGTAGTCATTGCGCGATTCTCCGAGCACCGAATATTCACGCGCAAACACGTGCAGCGATGGATCAACGCGATCCACTTCCCAGCCCGAAGCACCATGGCTTCCATCCAGACATGTAGTTGTTCCCAGGATTACACCGTCGCTTCCAACGGGAGTTTGCCCACCTGTGTTCTGGAACGCCCAGTGATTGGGAAGAAGCACATCGTACGGCGTGCAATTGGCATCCCCGACACCCGACGAGATAAACGAACCCAGTCCATGTAACTGAGCCTGCTGTTGCGGCGTCCAGTTCCCCAGTTTTTGCAGGGTCACGTTCGTGCCGGTATTGGTCAGGATGACTTGCCAGAAGACCGTATTTCCCGAGATGTTGATCACATTGCCGCCCTTGGCCA
>Ga0302323_100000854_pt1 | contig 24764 bp, 15 predicted proteins | sample Fen_T0_3_FD_201950 | JGI IMG/M metagenome (GOLD analysis project Ga0302323, IMG submission 201950) | Peat permafrost microbial communities from Stordalen Mire near Abisko, Sweden - Fen_T0_3 | ecosystem: Environmental > Terrestrial > Soil > Wetlands > Permafrost | place: Sweden: Abisko...
CGCGGCGCCGATGGCCGGATGGTGCCCGATCCGCAGAAGTTTCCGTCGGGCATCGCCGGCACGGCGGACTACGTGCATGGCCTGGGGCTGAAGCTCGGGATCTACAGCGACGCCGGCACGCAGACCTGCGCGGGCTACCCCGGCAGCCTGGGCCACGAGGCCATCGACGCCCAGACGTTCGCCAGCTGGGGCGTGGACTATCTGAAGTACGACAACTGCAATAATCAAAGCGACGAGAGCCGGGCCGACTATGTGCGCCGCTACACGGCGATGGGCGATGCGCTGCGCGCCACCGGCCGGCCGATCGTGTATTCGCTGTGCGAATGGGGCCGCGTGCAGCCGTGGGAGTGGGCCGCCGACGTCGGCAATCTGTGGCGCACCACCGACGACATCCAGGATAACTGGACGAGCCTCAGCTCGATCATCGCGCAGAACGCGCCGCTGTTCTCGGCGGCCCGGCCCGGCGCGTGGAACGATCCGGATATGCTCGAGGTCGGCAATGGCGGCATGACCACCCGCGAGTACGAGACCCATATGGCCATGTGGGCGATGATGGCGTCGCCGCTGCTCATCGGGACCGACCTGCGCAAGGCGTCGCCGGAGACCCTGCGGATCCTCGGCAATCGCGCGCTGATCGCGGTCGATCAGGATCGCCTCGGCGTCCAGGCCCAGGTGCTCTACAACCTCGGCGGCAAGATGGTGCTGAGCCGGCCGCTGGTCGATGGCGAGCGCGCCGTGGCGCTGTACAACGGCAGCGCGTCCGCCGCGACGTTCGGGGTGCGCGCGGTGCAGACCGGGCTGCCGCTGGCCGGGGCGTACCGGATGACCGACCTGTGGACGTCGGCGGTCAGCCAGGCGGCGACGATGATCAGCGCCACCGTGCCGCCGCACGCCACCGCGATCTACCGCGTGGCGGCGGTGCCCGGTGGGGGCAACGCGCCGCCCTCGACGACGCTGGCGGTCGACGTGACCAGCGCGGCGTCGAGCGCGAGCGGTCCCACGCTGGTGGTCGGCCAGGATGGCTCGCTGGCCGCGGCGTTCGCCAACCAGGGAACCGGTCCGCTCCGGTCGCTCGCGCTCTCGGTGCAAGCGCCGCCCGGCTTCACGCTGGCCGCGCAAGGCGCGACGTCGGTGCCGGTCCTGACCCGCGGCGGCGCCCTGGCCGCGCGCTGGACCGTGGGGCTCGCGCCCACCACGCTGCCCGGCAGCTACGACGTCACGGTGGTCGCGACGTACACGTACGGCCGGCGCGCGACCCCGGCGACCACCACCTCGGTGGTGACGGTGCAGGTCCTGTCACCGCCGCCGCCCGGCAGCGTGGCGCTGAGCTCGCTGGCCTGGGTGAGCGTCAAGAATGGCTGGGGACCGGTCGAGAAGGACACGAGCAACGGCGAGCAGGCCGCCGGCGATGGCGGCCCGATCACGATCGGCGGCCGGGTCTATGCCCACGGCCTCGGCGCGCACGCCCCCAGCGAGATCGTCTACTTCCTCGGCGGGCGGTGCTCGACGCTGACGACCGACGTCGGGATCGACGACGAGAAGACCACCAACGGCGCGGCGGCGTTCCGGATCTACGCCGACGATCGCCTGGTCGCCGACAGCGGCACCCGCACGGTCAACGATCCGGCGCTCACGCTGACGGCGAACCTCACCTCTGCCCAGTGGCTGCGCCTGGTCACCGATCCGGGGGCCGATACCAACAGCGATCACACCGACTGGGCGGAACCGACGCTCACGTGTGCGGCGCGGTGACCAGCGTGATCTCCGCGATCTCGCAGCGCGTCCCGACCCGCATCGGCGGCCCCCAGAACCCGGTGCCCTCGCTGACGTAGAGCCGGGTCGCGCCGAACGTCGCGAGCCCCGCGACGTGGGGCTCGAACAGCCGCGCCAGCCAGCCGAGCGGCAGCAGCTGGCCGCCGTGGGTGTGGCCCGAGAGCTGGAGGTCGACGCCAGCGGCGATCGCGCGCGCGACCGTCCGCGGGTGGTGCGCGAGCAGCACGATCGGCAGGCGCCGATCGCAGCCGGCGATGGCGCGCGGGACGTCCTCGCCGGCGCTCGAATCGTCGACTCCCGCGAGCTCGAACGCGCCACGGATCGCGACGTGGTCGTTGCGCAACAGCTGGATCCCGAGCGAGCGCAGGTGCTCGAGCCACACGCTCGGGTTCCAGTAGTATTCGTGGTTGCCGGTCACCGCGTAGACCCCGTCCCTGGCGCGGAGCTGGCGCAGCGGCTCGATGTGCGGGCGCAGCTCCTCGAGCCGGCCGTCGACCAGATCGCCCGTGATGACGATCAGGTCGGGCGCGAGCGCGTTGACCTTGGCGGCCACCGCGCGCGCGAACCGCTCGCCGAGCAGCGGCCCGATGTGGACGTCGGTGAGCTGGACGATCCGATAGCCCGCGGCGGCAGGAGGGAGCCTTTCCAGCTGGATCGTCGTGCGCTTCACGACCGGTCCGCGCCACACGTTGACCAGCCCGTAGATCCCGGTGGCGACCGCGGCCGCGACGCCGGCGACCGCGGCGGGGCGCGGATCGGCGCCGGCGATCGCGCACGCGAGGTGGGTGACGCCGGCGGCGAGCAGCAGGTAGACCGCGAACCCAAACCCGGTGTAGGCGAGCCACACATACGGCTGGGCGCGGGCGCGGGACAGCCGGCGGAGCGCGAACGTCGCGAGCGGCAGGCTCGGCGTGAGCGCGATCACCGCGAGCGTCGCCAGCAGGTGCCACGCGGGCGGCAGCGCGGTCGCGTGGACGAACCGCCACCACACGTAGAAGTGAGCCGACCCGAGGATGGATAATGCAAGGACGAGCCGGCGGCGCACGTTTGCTGGTTATGTAGCAGCCCGACGCTGACGCGCCACTGCCAGCGCGTGGTGAACGCACGCGGCCCGGATCGGCGCTACGCCGCCGTGCCGATCCGCAGCTCGGTCGGCGTCCATCGCGCCACGCGACGCGCGACCCGGGCATCGCGATCCTCGAGGCCTTCGTGCACCGGGGTCGCCACGGCGAAGCCATCGCCGGCGGCCCGGGGCTACTCGGCCAGGGTGTCGACGCCCGCCGCGAGCGGCGTGGTGACGCCGGCGATCGTGAGCGAGCCGCCGACCGTGTCACGGTTGAACGTCACGGTGATCTGCGCGCCGCTCGCGAGGTTCACGGTCACGCCCGGCTGCGCCGTGGTGCCCGCCGCCAGCGTGGACGACACCGCGCCATCGACCGAGAGCACGTGGAGGTAGCGCTGGTCTCCGCCGGCGACGCGCTCGTCGACCCGAAACCCGCCGTTGAAGTCGGCGTCCGCGGTGAAGTTGTACGTCGACAGGGTCGCCGCGCTCGGCGCGATCCGGGTCAGCTTGAGGCTGTGGCCCGCGTTGGTGATCGTGGCGGTGTTGCCGCTGAGCACCGGCTGGGTCGGCACGGCGAGCTGCCAGGTCTGCGTGGTCGCGGTCGTGGTCTGGACGCGGTCGAACACGATCGCGACGTTGGGCTGCACGTAGACCAGCTCGCGCTGGACCTTCTGGATGGCGGCGTTGCTGGCATAGGCCGGCGTGACGTCGGCGGCCATGTAGGTGAAGCTCGCGGCCTTCTTGAGCGCCAGGACCGTCGAGGTGGTCGACGCGACCTGGGGGATCGGCGCGCCGCCGCTATCGATCCGGACCAGGCTGTGGGCCGTGGTCGCCTGCGCGAGCCCCGAGTGCGAGTTGATGTTCGCGTCGTAGGCCAGCCAGGCGCCCTTGAAGATCATCAGCGCGCCCTGGTCCTGGTGCGCGTGCGACTCGGTGTACGGGCCGGCGATCAGGTTGATCCAGGTCGCCGCGGTGTCCCAGCCCGAGCGCGCGTAGATCTCGCCGATGCCCTTGGCTTGATAGACGGTGTTGAGGCCGGTGAGCGGCGTGGTCGGGATGCTCGGGGTGTCGTTGATGAAGTCCTGCACGGCCATGAAGCCATTGCCCATCGTCTTGATGCTCGAGTTGGCGATCAGGTACTTCGCGCGGGCCGCCAGCGCGTCGCTCGGGAAGCTCGCCATGAGCTGCTGGAAGTAGTCGCGGTGGTAGTCGAAGAACGCCGCGGTGGAGTCTCGCGAGTGGTCGCCGGTCGGCGCGACGCGGTCGAGGGTCGGCAGCGTCTGGTGGATCATCGCCAGCATCGAGGCGCGGGTGTGCGCGGTCTTGGTCGCGAGCACCTCGCCTGTGGTCGACTTCCAGAGATCGTAGAGCTCGAACAGCTTGCGCATCGCCACGCCGTAGCCGGTGCCCTCGCGCGACCCGCCGCCGACCAGGTTCGCGGTGAACTGCGGGTCGAGCTGGCCGACGATCTTGGCGTCGCGGAACTCGCTGATCCAGGTATCGGCCTGGGAGTTCTCCCCCTTGGTCGCCAGGCCCAGCAGCATGGTCGCGCGCAGGAACGAGTAGTAGTAGTTGTTCGACGGGTTATCGATCGACCAGCCGCTCCACGGCACGGTGGTCGTACCCCACCTGGCCGTCGCGTAGTGCCAGACGTTCGAGACGGCCTGATTGGCATACGCGATCCAGCGCGTGCGCTGCGCCGCGGTGACCTGCGGATAGCACCAGTCGTAGACCAGCGCGACGTTGCCGATCATGTCGCCGATGTTGAGATAGCTATCGGCCGCGACGTCGGGCACCGCGCCGGCGGCGATCTTGGCCTCGGCCGCCGCGACCTGGGTCTCCACGTTGGCGACCGCCTTGGTGCAGTAGCTCGTCGTGCCCGTGAGCTGGCCGAGCAGCGCGGCGTTCCATGCCTGGAAGTTATAGACATCGGAGCCGCCGGCCCAGGCGTCCACCGTGTTGCGGAACCGGGCCGCCGTCGGCGTGCCGGCGTCGAGCGCGGCCTTGAGACGCGTCCGGTTGGGGGTCAGATAAATCCGCGGATGCGCGGTCGGATAGACCGGATCGCCCGTCAGCGCAGCTGTGGTCACTGCCGTGTCGCCGGTAGCGCTGCCCGGGTCATTCGCGGTGCGGGCATCGTCGACTACGCAGCTCGTACCCGTGGCCACCAGCCCCAGGAGAATCGCCGTGGTGAGATTGTTACGTGCCATGGCGCCCATGTAGCCACTTCGCACGTTGATGTCTTGTGCTTGAGAGTCATTCGTTTTGCCAAGGTTACGGCGTAGGGATACGTCTGAGCGCCTGTTCTCGTCGGAGAACGCTCCCATGGTGGCAGTTTTTGGCGCCCTGAATTACAAATTCAATTGCAGAGTGGACGCATAAATTTAGTAGACTCATGTGTCAGCCGCGGCGCGATCGTACGCTTCGCGCGTGGCCGACCGCGTCGCACCGTGACGATGACTCCCGACGCACCGCGCCGCGAGGCTGGGGGTGCGAACGCAGCTGATCGGCCTCCCGCTCGGGGCGTAGACTGCGGACCATGGATGACGACCTGTCGATGGCGGAAGGTGACCTCGAGCGCATCATCGCTGCGCTCGTCGCGAAGAAGGTGCGGATCACGATCGACGCCCTGCCGCCGGCGGCGATCTCCCACGACTACCTGGTCGCCGACGCCCTGGCGTCCGACCGGCAGGCGCGGCACGAGCTCGGGATCCGCGGCGTCTGGGTCCACGACACGAAGGACCTGAACTCGACGCACTTCCTCGAGCAGTTCGGCGCCGACCCCGATCAGGTCAAGCGGCTGATCGCCGCGGGGGCGGTGTGGGTTGGCCCCCGCCACCTCGGCCCGACCTAGCCGGCGATCGCGGGGCGGGCCGCGGGCGCGCCGGGGCGCCTCCGGGTGCATTTGACAAAAACTTTAATAGATAAAAGTAGATAGCAAGCCGACTTCAAACGGCCGCGACGATGCTGTCACGTTCGGAGCCGTGCGGCGATCCCGCCACGCGGCAGGCGAGCTGGGTGGCCGGCGCGCGGTCGCGCAGCTCGCGGCGATCGCCGTCACGGCGCGGCGGTCCCTGGCGATCGCCGCGGCCTCGGGCGACGCGCGCGCGCACGCCAGGGCGCGGCTCCATCGCGGCCGGGCGCGACGAGCGATCTGGTCGCCGATCACGGCGGCACCGGCGACGAGCTAGACAGCGCCGAGCGTGCATCGCACACTCGCATCATGGCCAATCGATACAAGGACGAGGCGCCGACCGTGGCCACGTCGACGTGGCGCGCCCGGGTCTCGGCGGTCACGCCGGTCTCGCTGCCCAACGGCCGGTTCCACGACGAGGGCCAGGTCGGCCACGGGGGCCGCAGCGTGGTCCACATGATCTTCGACCGGACGCTGCTGCGCCACAGCGCGATGAAGCTCCTGGCGGCGGGGCTCAAGCCGTTCGCCGCCGATCGCCAGCGCTTCATCGAGGAGGCGCAGATCGCCGCGCAGCTCGATCACCCCAACGTCGTGCCGATCCACGAGCTCAGCATCACCGATCGCGGCGATCTGTACTTCACGATGAAGCTCATCGAGGGCCAGACCATGGCGACGATGCTGGAAGCGATCGACAACCAGCCGCGCACCTTCGAGATCGTCGTGCCGTTCCTCGAGGCGCTGGTCAAGGTCTGCGACGCGGTGGCGTTCGCGCACAGCCGCGGCGTGATCCACCGCGACATCAAGCCGGGCAACATCATGGTCGGCAGCTTCGGCCAAGTCTACCTCGTCGACTGGGGCATGGCGCTGCTGCTCGACGGCCGGACCGACGTCTCGATCGGCGGGGATGGCAAGCGCCAGTCGCTCGATCAGCAGGGCGAGGCGATCGGCACGCCCGAGTACATGTCGCCCGAGCAAGCCTACGGGCTGCACGACGAGACCGACGAGCGCTCGGACGTGTTCGCCATCGGCGCGACGCTGTATCACGTGCTCACGGGCCAGGGCCCGTACTCCGGCCTCGCCGATGACGCCGAGGCGACGATCCAGTTCGCGCAGGGCTGCGAGATCCGCCCGGCCGAGCGGTTCGCGGCGGCGGCGCGCCTGCCGCGTTCGCTGTCGCGGATCGCGATGAAGGCGATGTCCGCCGATCCGGCGGACCGCTACCCGTCGGCCACGGCGCTCAAGGACGATCTGCTCGGCCAGCTGCGCGGCGGCATCGATCTGCCGCGCTGCATCTACGGCGCGGGCGACATGGTCATGATCGAGGGCGAGCCGGGCGACGCCGCGTACATCATCGTGTCGGGCAGCTGCCGGGTGTTCAAGACCGTCAATGGCGAGGACGTCGATCTGCGCGAGCTGGGGCCGGGCGAGGTGTTCGGCGAGACCGCGATCTTGTCGCGCCGGCCGCGCACCGCGAGCGTCCAGGCGCTCGAGACCCTGGTCCTGCAGATCGTCTCGCCCGAGGTGCTCGAGGAGGCGGTCGGCGTGCACGGCGGGCTCGGCCTGTTCGTGCGCACGCTCGCGGAGCGGTTCCGGGAAGCCGATGAGCGGCTCGCCAAGCTCGACGCCGAGCCCCGGGTCAGCTCGCGCCCCCGCTCGCGGTAGCACCACGCGGGCCGTTCGCGGCAACCTGCGCTCGGGTGCGTCCGCGACCTACTGCAGCGCGCTCGGTTGCGTTTTGTGAAGCCCTCGCGTCGCGCCGACGCTCCGGATCGCCGGGCGTAGGCTCGACATCGCACGTCGCTTGCGCTTCCGCAAAACCCCAAAGGGTCGCCATGAGCAGCCTCAGGACACCGATCGCAGTAGGCACGTCTGGTCCCAGCTTCGTCCTGCACGGCGACGCCGGACCGCCGCTGTCTTCCTCCGAAGCGCGCGGTCGCCCGTGGGTGCTCGCGTTCGCGCGCGGCTTCACGCCGCGCGATCCAGCCATAGGCTCGATCCGCGCGCAGCTGCGCGGCCTCGGCGCGATCCTGTTCGTGGTGTCCGACGCCGGCGTGTGGTCGTTCCGGCCCGACGACGACGTCGAGCTATCAGCCCGGGCGTCGCCGCGGCTCGGCCGCGAGATCGACGAGCTCGCCGCGCGGTGCGGGATCGCCCCCGGGGAGGACGGGGTGTTCGTCATCGATGAGGCCGGCGGCGTGCGGTTCGCGCTCGCGCCGAGCGACGCGCTGGCCTCGAGGCTCGCCGAGGCGCTGGCCGCCGCGGGGCGCGAGCTGCTGGGCCTGGCGCCGCGCCGCGGCGTCACCCGCCGCGAGTGGTCGATCCTGAGCCTGGTCAGCGGCTTCGGCCTGGTGCTGCTCGCCAGCTGCCGTCCAGGGCGCGCCGAGCGGCCCGCGGTGGCGCCGGCCGCGGCCACCGGTGGGCCCGAGATCGACGTGGTGCTGCGGATCAACCAGCAGGATCGCCGGCTCCGGATCGACGCGCGCGCCTCGCTGCTGGATGTCCTGCGCGAGCAGCTCGCGCTCACCGGCACCCGCAAGGGCTGCGATCATGGCCAGTGCGGCGCGTGCACGGTGCTGCGCGACGGCCGCGCCGTGAACGCGTGCCTGACGCTCGCGGCGACCGCCGAGGCCGCCGAGATCACCACGATCGAGGGCCTCGCCGAGGGCGAGTCGCTCCATCCGCTCCAGGCCGCGTTCATCGCGCACGACGCGTTCCAGTGCGGGTTCTGCACCTCGGGCCAGATCATGGCCGGCGTCGCGCTGCTGCGCGACGGCCGGGCCAAGACCGACGACGAGGTCCGCCAGCACATGAGCGGCAACATCTGCCGCTGCGGCGCGTACCCGAACATCATCGCGGCGATCCAGGCCGCCCGCAAGGAGGTCTCGCCATGAAGCCGGTCACGTTCGTCCGCCCCGCGGACACCAGGGCCGCGAGCGCGGCGGCCGCGGCGACCGGCGCGTGCGTGCACGCCGGCGGCACCACGCTGGTCGATCTGATGCGGCTCGAGGTGATGACCCCGACGACCGTCGTCGATCTCGGCCGGCTGCCGCTCGCCGCGATCGAGCGCAGGGGCGACGGCCTCGAGATCGGCGCGATGGCGCGCAACGCCGACGTCGCGAACCACGCGCTCGTCGTCGAGCGCTACCCGCTGCTCGCGCAGGCGATCGCCGCGGGCGCGTCGCAGCAGATCCGCAACATGGCCACCGTGGGCGGCAACCTGCTGCAGCGCACCCGGTGTCCGTACTTCCGCGATCTCGGCGTGGCCTGCAACAAGCGCACGCCGGGCGCCGGCTGCTCGGCGCAGGGCGGCTTCACGCGGTCGCACGCGGTGCTCGGCACGAGCGCGTCGTGCATCGCCACGCACCCCTCGGATATGTGCGTCGCGCTCGTGGCGCTCGACGCCATCGTCGCCACCCGCAGCGGCGATCGCACGCGCGCGATCCCGATCGGCGAGCTCCACACCGTGCCCGGCGATCACCCCGAGATCGAGCACGTGCTCGAGCCCGGCGAGCTGATCACCCACGTCGAGCTGCCGGCGTCGCCGTTCGCGGCGCACGCGCGCTACGTCAAGGTGCGCGATCGCGCGGCGTTCGCGTTCGCGCTGGCGTCGGCCGGGGTCGGGCTCGACCTCGCCGACGGCAGGATCCGTGGCGCCCGGATCGCGCTGGGCGGCGTGGCCACCAAGCCGTGGCGCGCGCTCGAGGCCGAGCAGCTCCTGGTCGGCCAGCCGCCGAGCCGCGCGGGCTTCGAGCGCGCGGCCGCCGCGGCGCTCGCCGGCGCGAAGCCTGTGCGCGACAACGCCTTCAAGGTCGAGCTGGCGCGGCGCACCGTCGTGCGCGCCCTCGAGCTCGCGTGGGGGGCGTCGTGAAGCCGCTGATCGGGGCCGACCTCGACCGCGTCGATGGCATCAAGAAGGTCACCGGCGCCGCCACGTATGCCGCCGAGGTCCAGGTCGCCAACGTCGCGCACGCCGTGCTCGTCGGCGCCACGGTGGGCCGCGGCCGGATCAAGGCGATCTCCGCGCGCGCGGCCACGGCGGCGCCGGGCGTCATCGCGGTCATCACCCACGACAACGCGCCGAAGCTGCCCGGGGTGACCGAGAAGCAGGAGGCCAACGATCGGCTCGTCCAGGGCCTGCAGGACGACGTCGTGCTGTATCACGATCAGCCGATCGCCGTGGTCGTGGCCGATACGCTCGAGCACGCGCAGCACGCGGCGGCGCTGGTGACCGCGGAGTACGACGCGGTCCCGGCGATCGCGGATCTCGAGTCCGACCTCGGCGCCGCGTTCGTTCCGGACAACCCCAAGGCGCCCAACGCGGTGTCGCGCGGCGATGTCGCCGCCGGGCTCGCGGCCGCCAGGACCCGGATCGAGGTCCGGTACACGACGCCGGTCGAGACCCACAACGCGATGGAGCCGCACGCGACGATCGCGGCATGGCAGGGCGCGAGCAACCTCACGCTGTACGACTCGACCCAGGCGATCTTCAACGTGCGCCGCCGGCTCGCCACCATGCTCGGCCTGCCGCGCGACAACGTGCGGGTGATCAACCACTTCGTCGGCGGTGGGTTCGGCTCCAAGGGCGCGCCGTGGTCGCACGTCCTGCTCGCGGCGATCGCCGCCAAGGTCACCGGCCGCGCGGTCAAGCTGGTGACCACGCGCCCGCAGATGCAGGTGTTCGTCGGGCATCGCCCCAAGACCGTGCAGAAGCTCGAGCTCGGCCTCGACGGCAACGGCCTTTTGACCGCGATGCGCCACGACACCACGTCCGAGACCTCGCGCTACGATCAGTTCATCGAGCAGTGCACCGGGGTGACGCGGATGCTCTACGCGTGCCCGAACGTGGCGACCGTGCAGCGGCTGGTCCGGATCGACGTCGCGACCCCGACCTTCATGCGCGCGCCGGGCGAATCGACCGGCACGTTCGCGCTGGAGTCGGCGCTCGACGAGCTCGCCGCCGCGGCGGGGATCGACCCGCTGGAGCTGCGCCGCAAGAACCACGCCGGCCACGATCCGGAGACCGGCCTGCCGTGGTCGAGCAAGTCGCTGCTCGAGTGCTACCGGCGCGCCGCCGAGGCGATCGGCTGGTCGCGCCGGCCCGCGCAGATCCGCGCGATGCGCGACGGCCGCTGGCGGACAGGTCTCGGCGTCGCCTCGACGACCCGCAGCTCGCGCCAGCTGCCGGCCTCGGCGCGCGCCCGCATGCTGCCGAGCGGACGCGCCGTGGTGCAGGCCGGAACCCAGGATATCGGGACCGGGACCTACACGGTGATGACCCAGGTCGCGGGCGACGCGCTCGGCCTGCCGATCGGCGACGTCCGGTTCGAGCTCGGCGATACCGCGTTCCCCGAAGCGCCGCCGTCGGTCGGCTCGTTCACCGCGGCGAGCACCGGCCCCGCGGTCCACAACGCGTGCGTCGCGCTGCGCCGCGAGCTCCTCGATCGGGCGGTCCGCGATCCGGCGTCGCCGCTCCACGGGCTTTCCGCCGACGCGATCGACGTCGATGGCGGCGCGCTGATCGCGCGCGCCGATCCGAAGCGCCGCGACAGCTACGCGGCGATCGTGGCGCGCTCGGGCCAGCCCGAGATCGCGGTCGAGCTGCACACCGAGGCCAGCAGGTCGCGCGGCACGTTCTCGGTCTACGGGTTCGGCGCCGTGTTCGCCCAGGTCCGGGTGGACGAGGAGCTCGGCGAGGTCCGGGTCGACCGCATCGTCGGCGCGTTCGCGGCCGGCAAGGTGCTCAACCCCCGGACGGCGCGCAGCCAGCTGGTCGGCGGCATGGTGTGGGGCATCGGCCAGGCGCTGCATGAGCACTCGGTGCGCGACCCCCGGACCGCGCGCATGGTCACGCGCGACCTCGCCGACTACCACGTCCCGGTGCACGCCGACGTCCCGCACCTCGAGGTGATCCTCGTCCCCGAGGACGATCCGCACGTCAACGAGATCGGCGCGAAAGGGCTGGGGGAGCTGTCGACTCCCGGCGTCGCGGCGGCGATCGCGAACGCGATCTATCATGCGACCGGCGTTCGCGTCCGCGATCTACCCATCACCCCGGACAAGCTGATCCAATCATGAACCGCTCCCCTCGAGCGGTGCCCTGACCGTCGGCCGGCTGCCCGGTCTGGTTCAGACGTGGTCGCGCCAGCGGTGCTGCGGCTCGTAGCCCAGCATCCGCTTGGCCTTGTCGATCGACAGCAATGAACCGTTGGCGGTCATCGTCGAGCGGATCTCGACGCCGGGAAAGACCTCCGCCATGAGCGCTGCGTTCGCGCGGCTCATCACCGTATCGGCGTTGGCGATGATGAACGCCTCGAAGCCCGTGAACGTGGCCTCGAGCGCCTTGCGCGCGGCCTGCGCCCCGTCGCGCGCGTCGATGTAGCTCCACAGGTTCCACTTGCGCTTGCGCGGATCGGCGTCGAAGCTCGGGAACGCGCGATAGTCCTCGACGTCCATCACGTTCGAGTAGCGCAGCCCGATGATCTTCAGCGCCGGGTCCCACCGCGCGTACTGCTGGGCGATGGTCTCGTCGACCAGCTTGCCCAGCGAATAGGCGGTCTCCGGCCGCGGGGCGTCGTCCTCATCGACCGGCACGTGGGGCGGCGGGTGGTCGAACGGCAAGCCGAGCACGGTCTCGCTCGACGCGAACACCACGTTCTTGATGCCCAGCAGGCGCGCGGCCTCGAACACGTTGTAGGTCGCGGGCACGTTGTTGGCGAACGTGCGCGCGTTGGCGAACAGCCCGGGGGCCGGGATCGCCGCGAGGTGGATCACGGCGTCGAACGGCCCGCGGTGCTCATCGACGCCGCCGAGCGCCGCGATCACCTCGCCGAAATCGCGCAGATCGACGCGCACGGTCGGCGCGATCGGCTCCGTGGGCAGCGTCTGGTCGAGGTTCAGGACGGTGTAGCCATGGGCGACGAGGTCGGCGAGGACGGCGCGTCCCAGCTTGCCACTGCCGCCGGTCACGATCACGCGGGTCGCGTTGGGCGGCTTCGTCATTTCGACTCGACGTTCACGAAGCCCTTGGCCACGTCGGCGACCTGGTCGATCTCGCCGAGGTCGTGGAGCTGGTCGGCGAACGCCCTCCAGCGCTGTTCGCTCATGATGCCCAGATCCTGGGTCTTGTCGTCGCCGAGCACGTAGGGCTTCTGCAGGTCGGCGGCCTGGTTCATCGCCTCGACCGTCATGGTGGCCTGCTGGGTCTTCAGGTATTCGTTGGTCGGCCTGGGGTCGTCGAGATACGCCTTCCAGCCGGCGCGCGTGGCGCGCACGAAGCTCTCGACCAGCGGGCGATGCTCGGTGAGGTACTTCCGGCTCGTGATCACCACCGCGATGTAGGGGTTGAACCCGGCGCCGGCGGTGGAGAACGCCGTCACGTCGACGCCCTTCTCCTTGGCGCTCAGCGGCTCGGCGAACGCGAAGCACTGCTGCGCCATCGCCGGATCGTTCAAGAACAGCGTCAGGTTGCCGCCGTGCTGCACGACCTCGACCTTGGCAAAGCCGTACTTCTTCTCGAGGAACTTGACGTACGGCAGCCCCGACTCCATCGCGACCTTCTTGATCTTGCCCGACGTGAAGAGGTCCTCGAGCGACGTCACGCCGCTCGCCTTGTGGACCATGAGCGCCTGGGGGCTGGTCTGGTAGACCGCGTAGAGCGCGACCAGGTCGGCGTCCTTGAGCCGCGCGCGCAGGATCTCGCCGGCCTCGGCGATCGCGAACGGCACGTCGCCGGTGGCGACCATCTTCCAGGTCTGCACGCCGGCGCCGCCGGCCTTGATCGCGACGTCGAGCCCCGCGCGCTCGTAGAGCTTGTCGTGGACCGCGGCGTAGAACCCGCCGAACTCGGGCTCCGGGGTCCAGTTCAGCTGGAGCGTGACGGCGGTCTTCGGGGCGGCCGCCGGCGCGGCCGAGCCCGGAGCCTCGCCGGTGGTGGGCTCGGGCTTCTTGCATGCGCCGAGGCAGGCCGCGAGGGCCAGGCCCAGGACGACGGGCCGGTGACGGCGCGCGGATGGATCGATCGGACGGTTGATCATGAAGCGTTCTCCGGGGCGTTTCAGTCTGGTCTCTGTGACACGTGCCACCGATGCATGAGGAGATAGGCCACCGCGTTGACGCCGCCGACCATCGCGATCCCGAGCAGCGAGGCGAGCGCGACCGCGGCGAACAGCATCGGCAGCTCGCCTTGCTTGGCCGCGACCACGACGACGATGCCCAGGCCGCGATCGGCGCCGAGCTCGCCGGCGACGAACTCGCCGACGACGGCGCCGATCACGGCCAGGCCGGCGGCGATCCGCAGCCCGGCCATGATGCTCGGCAAGGCGCCGGGGAGCTTGAGCTTCCACAGCCGCGCCCACGGGCGCGCGCCGTACAGCCAGAACAGCTCGACCTGCGGGTGGGGGATCGAGCGGATGCCGCTCAGCGTGTTGGTGATCACCGGAAACACGCTGACGATGAACGCGCAGATCGCGACCGCCCGCACGCCGGCGTGGAGCCAGATCACGAGCATCGGCGCGATCGCGACCAGCGGCACGGTCTGCAGGATCACGGTGAACGGATAGAACGCGCGCTCGACCACGCGGTTCGACGACAGGATCACCGCGACCGCCACGCCGAGCACCGCCGACAGCGCGAACCCCCAGGCCACGGCGACCGTGGTCTTCCACGTCGCCGCGCCGAGCTCGCCGGCGCGCGCCACGGCCTCGTGCCAGATCTCGCTCGGCGCGCAGAACAGAAACCGCGGCGGATGAGCCCACCGGACCCACAGCTCCCAGATCGCGAGCATCGCGAGCGCCGCGCACAGCGGCGGGCCGAGCTGGACCGCGAGCCTGCGCAGCCGGCGCCAGGTCACGAGCCGCCCTCGGCGATCAGCAGATCGTGGTGCAGCTGCTCGACCAGGTCATTGTACGCGGCCAGCCCGCGCAGCTCGGGGCCGCGCTCGACCGGGAAGTCGATCCGGCGGTCGGCGACGAGGTGGGCGGGGCGGCGCGAGAACATCACGGCGCGCTGCGACAGGAACACCGCCTCGCGCAGCGAGTGGGTGACGAACAGCGCGGTGAAGCGCCGCTCGCGCCACAGCTCGTAGATGAGGCCGTCGAGCCGCTGGCGGGTGATCTCGTCGAGCGCGGCGAACGGCTCGTCGAGCAGGAGCAGCTTGGGGTCGGTGACCAGCGCGCGGGCGAGCGAGCCGCGCAGCTGCATGCCACCGGACAGCTGCGATGGATAGCGCTCGCTCGCGTCGCGGAGCCCGACGCGCTCCAGCATGTGCAGCGCGCGATCCCGGCGCTCGCCGGGCGGCATCCCGCGGAGCTCGAGCGGCAAGGCCACGTTCTTGATCAACGTGCGCCACGGCAGGAGGTGGGCTTCCTGGAACACGAACGCCACGGCGTCCGGATGCTCGCGCCGCCGGATCGGCCGCCCGCCGACCTCGACCGTGCCGCCGTCGGGAGCGTCGAGCCCGGCGACCAGCCGGAGCAGCGTGCTCTTGCCGCAACCCGAGGGACCGAGCAGCGCGACGAACTCGCTCGGCGGGACCTCGAGATCGATGCCGGTCAGCACGTCGACCGGCGCCTGCGCCTGGGTGGCGAACCGCCGCACCAGGCGGCTCACGCGGACCGGCAGGCCGGACGCGATCGCGCCCCGCGAGGGGACCGGGGGTTGCGATGGCAAGGCGCTCACGCGGCGATGCTAGCAGGATTCGCGCGCGGCTCGCGCTCGCGCCCGGCGCGAGTCCAGCGCTTGCCGCGCGCAGCTGCCCTCCCCGATCGGGTCGGCTAGGTCCGGGCCCACGGCGGCGGCGGGCCGACGACGGTGGCGAGCGGCACGCCGCGCGCCGTCGCCCGGCGCAGCTGGGCCTGGCGCCACAGCGTGTACAGCACCGGGAGCACCTCGAGGGTCAGGACCGCGCTGGTCGCGAGGCCCCCCAGCATCGGCGCCGCGATCCGGCGGATCACCTCCGCGCCGGCGCCCTCGGCCCAGAGCAGCGGCAAGAGGCCCGCGGCCATGGTCGTGATCGTCATGATCTTGGGCCGCAGCCGCTGCACCGTGCCCTCGGCGTGCGCGGCGATGATGTCGTCGCGCGTGCGCAGCCGGCCGTCGCGCACCCGGCGATGAAACGCCTCGTCGATGTAGACGACCATGACGACGCCGGTCTGCATGGCGAGGCCGACCGTCGAGAGCAGGCCGACCCAGACCGGCGCCGACAGGTGATAGCCGAGCAGGTACAAGGTCCACACGCTGCCGACCAGGGCGAACGGCACCGAGATCAGCACCAGCAGCGCCTCGGTGACGCTGCGCAGCTGGAGCACCAGGAGGGCGAGCATCGAGAGCGCGACGACCGGCACGATCCAGCCCAGCGAGCGCATGGCCTGGGCGATCAGCGGGTATTGCCCGGCCCACTCGACGCGCTCGCCGGCGCCAAGCCGGACGCCGAGCAGCGGGGCGAGCTCGCGCTGGCCGCGCTCGACATAGCCGAGCACGTCGGCGCCAGCGTCGAGGTCGACGTGGACGTACGCGACGAGCTCGCCGCGCTCGGTGCGGACCGTCGACGGCACGGTCGTGAACCCGGGGCGGCCGAGCAGGCCGAGCGCGACCGGCTCGCCGCTCGCCGAACGCACCGTGATGTCGCGCAGATCCGGCGCGCTGCCGTGGCCCGCGTCGCCGTCCTGCACCACGCGGATGCGGTGCGGCCGGCCCGGCTCGGACAGCACCTGCTCGTCGACCTGGCCGCCGGCCAGCACGAGATCGGCGGTGGCGCGAACCAGCGCGGGGTCGACGCCATGCGCCGCCATGGCCGCGGGATCGGGGACGAACGTCGGCCAGCGCTCGCCGCCGGCCGATTCGAGGACCGCGCTCCGCGTGCCGGGCAGGCGCATCACGAGATCGCGCGCCTGCCGGGCCAGCGCGTCGAGCCGCTGGGCGTCGCCCGCGACCACGCGCAGCGCCACCGGGGTGCGAACCCCGGTCGAGGTCATGTCGAGGCGCGCGCGCACCGGCGCGGTCCAGGCGCTGGTCCAGCCCGGCAACCGGCTGGCGCGATCGAGCGTCTCGATCAGCTCGGCGGTGGTCTGCCGCGTGGCCTCGGGCCACCACAGGCCGAGCACGCGGCGCAGCGGGCCCGGCGCCCAGTCCGAGAACCAGCGCGTCCGCGGCCGCTGCGGCCAGTCGTCGCGCGGCCGCAGGTGGACGATCGTCTCGGCCATCGCGAACGGCGCCGGATCGGTCGCGGTCGTCGCGCGGCCGACCTTGCCGAACACCGCGGCGACCTCGGGCTGGTGGCGCAGGAGGCGGTCCTGCCAGGCCAGCTGCAGCGCGGCCTCGCCCGGCGGCACGCCCGGCGCCGTCGTCGGCATGAACAGCAGATCGCCCTCGTCGATGCGCGGCAGGTACTCGCCCCCGAGGCGACCGGCGATCGGCAGGCACGAGGCGATCGCCAGGACCGCCGCGGCCAGGCTCAGCGCCGGGCGCGCGAGCGCGAACTCGACGAACGGCCGGTAGATCTGGACCAGGCCCCGGGTCAGCGGGTTACTGCGCTCGGCGACCACCCGGCCGCGCACCAGCCGGTCGCGCAGCGCCGGGCCCAGCGTCACCGCGACGAGCGCCGCGGCGACGATGACCAGGGTCTTGGTGATCGCGAGCGGGCGCAACATCCGGCCGGTCTCGCCGGTGAACCCGAGCACCGGGAGAAAGCTGAGCGCGGTGATCACGAGCGAGGTCAGGATCGCCGGCGCCACCGTGCGCGAGGCGGCGAGCAGGGCGTCGCGCCGCGCCCCGCCCGTGCCGGCGCGCGCGGCCTCGAGCCGGCGGTGGCACGCCTCGAGCGCGACGATGTCGGCGTCGAGCGCCATGCCGAGCGCGATGCCGACGCCGCCGAGGCTCATCACCGTGGCGGGGATGCCGAGCAGCCACATCCCGGCGAACGTCAGGCACAGCACCACGGGGAGGCTGATGAGGGGCACGAGCGCGCTCGGGCCGTGCAGCAGGAACGCCAGGATCACCAGCACGACCACGCCGACCTCCTCGGCGAGCGCCCCGGTCAGCGTGTGCTCGACCTCGGCCACCAGCGCCGAGCGATCGTAGACCGTGACGAGCTCGACCGACGGCAGCATCCGGCCGCGCAGCCGCGCGAGCGTGGCCTTGACGTCGCGGACCACCGAGACCGTGTCGGCGTCGCGGCGCGCCACGACGATCGCGCCGATCGCCCGCGCCGCGCCGTCGAGATCGGCGAGCCCGATCGGCATGTCGTCGCCGAGCATGACGCTGGCGACATCGATGACCCGGGGCCCGGCCGGATCGTGGGTCGGGCCGACCGCGACCTGCTCGATCTGTCGCTTGCGGATCATGTGACCGTGCGCGAGCCCGCGCAGCGCGCCGGCGAGGTCGGAGAACGCCAGGCCGTGCAGCCGCAGCTGGTCGGCGGTGGTCTGCACCTGCACCTGCTCGGTGCCGTCGCCGACCGTGGCGACCTCGGCCACGCCTGGGAGCGCGGCCAGCGCCGGCGCGAGGTAGTCGTCCTGCAAGCGGCGCAGCCCGACCGGCGAGACCCGGCCCGTGCGATCGAGCAGCGCGTACTGAAAGACCCAGCCGACGCTCGACGCGGCGGGGCCGACCTGCAGCCGCGCCTCGCCGGGGAGCCGCGGGCGCAGCGCCGCGACGCGCGCGGCGATCGCGGCGCGGCCGGCGTCGAGCTCGCGCGGCGACCCGAACACGACGTCGACGTACGCCATGCCCGCCATCGACGAGCCGCGCACCGCGATGGCCCCGGGAACGCCGGCGAGCTCCTGGGTGAGCACGCTCGTCACCGCGCTCGCCACCTCGGGCGCGGCGTGGCCCATCCAGTCGGCGACCACCGCGACCTGCGGATCGGAGACGTCGGCGAGCGCGTCGCGCGGCAGATCGCGGCGCGCCCGCGCGCCGGCGGCGGCCCCGGCGATCGCTGCCGCGATCACGAGCCAGGGATGGCGCGCACACCAGCTCACGACGCGGGCGATCATGGTGCACCGGCCAGGCGGTCCGCGCCGCGCGCATCGACGTCGAGGAGGAACGCGCCGGTCGCGACCACCGCGTCGCCGTCGGCGAGCCCGGACACCACCGCGGTGAAGCCGTGGTGGGTGCGGCCGGTCTGGATCGTCCGGGCGACCAGGCGGTGGCGCCCTGGATCGAGGACGAGGACGTAGGGGCCGTCGGCGGCTTGCAGCACGGCGTTCGCCGGGACGACCTGGAGCTCGCGCGGGCGCGCCGCGATCACCACGACGCCGTGCTCGCCGGGCCGCAGCGGCGGATCCAGCGCCTCGGTCACGCGGAAGTGGACGTAGGCGGTCGCGGCGTCCCACGCCGTGGGCGGCTCGGCGGTCAGCGCGACGCCTCGGCTGCGCGACGGCGCGCTCGCGGGGTACAGCGCGGCGGGCACGTCGCGATCCAGGCCGACGAGATCGTCGCGATACACCAGCGCGGTGACGAGGCCGTTCGCGTCGACCCACGCCGGGGCACGCACGGCCTCGGAGATGCGTTGCCGCCCGACGCGGACCACCGGCGCGGGGGGCGCGGCCGCCGGCGGGGCGGCGCCGTGCACCGCGACGTCGAGCACGAGCGCCATGCCGCAGATCGGGCAGGTCGCGGGTGCCTCCGCGTCGACGTCGGGGTGCATCGGACAGCGGTAGCGGTCGGCCGCGGCGCGGACCTCGCGACCCGCGGGGCGAGGCGCCACGTACGCGGCGGCGGCCGCGGCGCCGCCGAGCACGACCAGGCGGCCGGCCGCGACGAGCCACCACGTGCGCGATCGCCGGCGGCGCGCGGGCTCCCGTCGAGGGGCCGCGGGGGCCTCCATCACTGCGCCGTGAACGACGCGTTGGCGCCCGGGCCGGCGTTCACCTGGACGCAGTAGCCGTCGTTGCGCTGCTGCGGCAGCGGCGCGGGCCAGCCCTGGCCGTTGCAGGTCAGCTCGACGCCGTTCACCGTCAGCCGGCGACCGGGTGGCAGACCGGCGCACGTGCCGGTGTCGAGCTGCGACAGCGTCTCGTAGCACGCCGCGCCGGTCCCGAGCGCGCCGGACGAGAACGTCGTGCCGTCGGGCACGGTGAACCCGACCGGGTTGGCGCACAGCCCCGAGCACGGCGAGTTCGACACTTCGGGCTGGCAGGTGTTGAGGCAGGTCGCCAGCGTCCCCAGGCAGGTGGCCTCGACGCCAGCCTGGCCGGTCGCGACGCACGACACGCCGGTCGACGACGTGTTGGCGGCGCACAGCGTGGTGAGCTGGCCACACGCGGTCAGCGGCAGCTCGCGCCACAGCGCCGGCGCGTTGGTCGGCTCGTTGCCGACGGCGGCCGTGTTGAGCTGCAGCGCGGTGAACAGGCGGCCCTGATAGGTCACGCGGTCGTCGACCGCATAGTGGATCTGCGGCTGCCAGGTGCCGTCGTTGTCATTGACCCGCTCCCACAGATCGAACCGCGCGGTCGGCGGCTGCGCCGCGATCGACACGTGCGGCGCCAGTACGCGGTAGTCGACCGCCTGGAACTTCACGACGGTACCGGGCGTGTACAGGACGTGGGGCGTCCAGCTGCCGACCACCACCATGTGGCGCAGCATGTCGTGATCCTCGTGGCCGACGAGGTGGCAATGGATGAGGTAGCCGGGCCCGGTCGTCGGATCGATCGAGAACAGGTTGACGCCCGGCGCCGAGCCACCGGTCGGGATCTCCTGCGGCGCCCAGCGAGCCATGATCCGCGTGATCTGGCCGCCCGGCGCCTGCACGGTGTCCTTCCAGCCCGTCTCGAGCGGTGCCGGCGGCAGCGGCGCGCCCGTGTAGAACGGGGTCGGATCGACGTAGATCGGCCGCGTGCGCAGGTGCGGCACACCATTGTAGAGCAGCCACTGCTGGTTGTACGCGGTCGTATTGAGCGCCTGGCGTCCGATGACCTGGAACTCGATCAGGTGGAGGTGGATCACGTGCGTCACGGCGGACAGCTGGAGCAGGTTCCACTGCTCGGTCGAGCCGACCAGCGGGAAGTCGATCGCCGGCTGCGTGAAGTGGATGCCGTCGACCAGGACCTCGACGTTGCCACCGGCGTCGACCTGCAGGTTGAGCACCTTGTTGTGCGGCGGGGCATCGGCGACGAGGGTCGGCAGCGTGTTGAGCGTGGCGGGCAGCGGCGGGGGCGGCACCGGCGCGGTGTCGTTGACCGTGAACTGCATGACCGTGCCGAGCGTCGCGGCGGGGGCCGACGAATCGAGCAGCACGATCTTGGTGCCGGGGGCGAAGCTCGAGAAGTCGACCAGGATGTCGGCGCGCTCGGTGAGGGCGATGCGCATCGAGGTCACGGTCTGCGGCGCCGGCAGGTATCCGCCGTCCGTGCCGATCAGCGTGAATGGCATCGCGTTGTCGAAGGTCAGCGTGTAGAGCCGCTCGTTCGGCGCGACCAGCACCCGGAACCGGTACTGCCGGCGGTCGACGTTGAGGTTCGGCCAGACCCGGCCGTTCACGACGTTGGTGTTGGACGGAACGGCGACGGTCCAGTACGGGTTCTGCGGATTGCCGCCGGCCCGGGCGAAGTTCAGCTCGCCGTCGGTGAAGAACCCGGCGTCGCGGATCACCAGCGGGATCTCGTAGGGGCCCTGGGGCAGCGGCGAGCCGGGCTGCTCGAGCGGATGGGACGGATCGCGGATGAAGTCGAGCCCCGACAGGCCGGAGTAGATATCGAGCCGGGTCGTGCCGACGGTGTGGCCATGATACCACAGCTGCGTCGACGGCTGGTCGTTGGGCTGCTGGTAGTCGCGGCTGACGAAGTTGGGGCCAACGTCGCCGAACGCCGTGAACCACTGCTCGGCGGTTCCGTCGTACTCCGATTTCACCATCAGGCCGTGCGTGTGGGTCACCGCTGCCACCGGGAACTGCGCGTCCTCGTAGCCCGGCGGAAACGCGTTGAACGGCGCGACGGGGGGTTCGATCGCCTGGGGGTTCGACCAGTGCAGCGTGGGGTCCACGGGCATGAACGTCGGCGTGGTGATCTGGTTCTGCCAGTGCACGACGCTGGGAACGCCTCTGGTGTTCTCGAAGGTCGGGCCGGGCACCGTGCGCGCGAACGTCGTTGTCGTCGAGCCCGGCACGAGCACCTGGCCGCCGTACGCCATCACGGTCGTCGCCGGGAACCCGGGCGGCAGCATCTGGACGGTCGTGGGTGCGATCGACACGTTGTACTCGCGCCGGATCAATGTTCCGTTGCGGTCTCTGATCTCGGTCGCTGCGTAGGTCGGCGGGATCAGCAGCTCGTGCGCAAACTTGGGGATCGTCGCGGGATCGAGCGCGACCTGACTCGCCGACGGGGTTCCGACCGCTTGTATGGAATGGTCGGTCTTGTCAGCACCGGTCTTGTCGGCGCTGGATCCGCACGCAGCAGGTATCAACCAACCAAACGCGGTGATGGTCCTTACGAATGGGACGCGAGTCATCCTGATCCTCCTTCAAGCGTCAAGACATACGAAACCAGCGCCGGGGGCGCCGAGCGTGGCCCCCCAGTCGAGCTGATCTCGAGCGGCGCCCCCGCGGAGTCGACCGCAGGGGCGCTCGAATTCCCGCACTCTAGAGAGCGTTGTGCAAATGCGGGAGTCCTGGAATTTGGGACCCGCTGTCCTGGAATGACGGACAGCTGTCCTGGACATCGGGACAGCGCGGCGCCAGGCCGCGGCGGCGGCCCAGTGGCGGCGTCCGGGAGGAGGAGCCCGGCGCGCTCGAGGCCACGCAAGAAACGACTTCGGCCGGCGCGAGGGCCGGCCGACGATCACGTCCACGTCGATGTCAGCGCCTCAACGCACGGTGCACGTCGCCCCGTTGAGGGTGAAGCTGGTCGGCGCCGCGGCGTTTCCGGTGTGCGAGGCCTGAAACCCGATCGTGGTCGAAGCGCCTGCCGGCAGGCTGCCATTGTAGCTGAGGTTGGTGGCCGTCAGCTGTCCGCTCGAGGGACTGTATGCGGCGTTCCAGCCCTGGACGATGATCTGCCCGGCGGGCAACGCGAAGCCCAGCGTCCAGCCATTGATCGCCGTCGTGCCGGTGTTGGTGATCGTCATGTTCGCGGTGAGGCCCGTGTTCCACGCATTGACCACATCGCTGACCTGGCACGGCCCCGCGGGCGGCGGCGGCGGCGGCGGCGGCGGCGGCGGCGGTGGCGGCGGTGGCGCGGACGTGGCGCCGAGCACCGTGGCGACCGCGTTGAACGCCGGCTTGGGCTGATAGTTGCTGTCGTAGATCGTGGCAGCGCCGAAGCCCGAGAACGCGCCGGGGATCCACGAGTCGGGATCGCCGACCGCCCACTGCGTCACACCGACGCAGCGCGACACCGCCAGACACGCGGCCACCACGTTGCGGAACTCGTTCGCTTGCTGGGTGAGCGCGGCGCTGCTGGCAGGCAGCTGGATCCGGTCATCGAGCTCGGTGATGGCGACATCGATGCCGAGGTTCGCGAACCGCTGCATGTTGGCCTGCAGCGTGGACGGTACGCCACCGAGAATGAAGTGGCTCTCGAAGCCCACGCCGTCGATCGGCACGCCCTGCGCGATCAGCGACTGCACGAGCGTGAACATCGCGTTGCTCTTGGTCCCGGTGCCCTCGATGTTGAAGTCGTTGAGGTACAGCTTGGCCGTGGGATCCGCGGCGCGGGCGGCGCGCAGCGCCGTGGCGATATAGCCACTGCCCATCGCCTGGAAGAACACATCGTTGCGCAGCGTGCCGTTCTCCTCGAACGGTTCGTTCACGACGTCCCACGCGTACAGCTTGCCCTTGTAGTGCGTCACCTCGGTGGTGACGTGGTTCTGCATCGCGGCTTGCACCTGATTGAGGGGCAGACCGGTGACCCAGCCGGCGAGCTGGCTATGCCAGACCAGGTTGTGCCCGCGGATCCGCATGCCGTGCGACTGCGCGAACGACACGATCTGATCGCCCGGGCCGAAGTTGAACGTGCCGCGCGACGGCTCGACCGTGTCCCACTTCATCTCGTTGCCGGGCGTGACCATGTCGAACTGGGTCCCCGCGATGTTGGTCACGGTGGGGTTCCCCAGCAGGTTCTGGGTCATCGCCGTGCCGAAGTACAAGCCGTCGGCCTCGGCGAGCCCCGCCAGCGTCGATGCGCCGGCCGCGAGCAGCTCGCCGGTCAGCGCGACGGCGATGGCCGCGACCGACCAGCCGAACACGGCAGCCAGGCGTGGCCTGTGGGTTCGTCGAGGGTTGGGATCTGAAGGGCTCGGTCGAGTCCGGCCAGGCCGAGAGTCAAACGACGTCATGAGCGCTCATCCATTCTGTCGGCTCGATCGCGACAATGGGCGCTCCACTCACTAGCGAGCATCGTCCTCGTCGCGAATTCTATCCGAAGCGGCGGTCCGACGGTGCACAAGCTAGCTCAGAGAATAGTAATCAGTCAAGGTGCGCGCGATGCCTCCGGGGGCTTTCGCGCAGACCGGAAGTTTCAGTGCACACTGAAACGTGTCCTGGTAACACGAGTGTATGTACCGTTCATGGCGCGCGTGAGCGGCTCACCGCGTGGCCCGGCCGCCGCATCGATGAACGGTACAACGCACTGGCACTCACAGCGCGCGAGCAATTCTCACGGGCTCGCGGGTGCGCGGACCTTGCGCAGTCGGTCATCGACGGTGTTGGTCGTGAACGATGCGCTCGCCGTGGCAACGATTCCTGGTGTGGCGGCGGGATGGCCGTGGCGCATCGCCCCGGCCATCGCGAACCGTGGCCCTGCCCACGAGCTCGCCGCTGGTTGAAGGCGCGGCGCGTGGTGCGCGTGGCCCGGGCGAGCACTGCAATCTTCATGAGACTGGCATCGTGACTCACGATTTCGGTGACGGAGTCTATGTCGGATCGGACACGGTCGACTGGTCGACATCCCCCATCGAGGTCACGAGCCCGCTACACATGAACGCCTTGACCTGCGGTCAAGGGTTCATGTTCCGCCTCGATCGAGAGGGGGCTTTCCCGCCCCCTCTGCGCCGGCAAGCCGGCGCATTCACCCCTCCGCGCGGCGC